>Ga0306920_100006500_pt1 | contig 15270 bp, 11 predicted proteins | sample flu12Cox44000170_FD_204666 | JGI IMG/M metagenome (GOLD analysis project Ga0306920, IMG submission 204666) | Lab enrichment of tropical soil microbial communities from Luquillo Experimental Forest, Puerto Rico - flux4day.12C.oxic.44.000.170 (v2)... | ecosystem: Environmental > Terrestrial >... | reverse complement strand
GGCGAGGCTCGGGCGCTGATGCTTCCGTCACTGCGGCCTCGGCATTCGACGTAGTCATCCATTGATCTTATCGCAAGGAAACGCCCGGAGTCGTTCCCTTGCGGGTGAGATTGACGACTTCTTCCTAGAGCCGACCTGCGCCTCTTAAATGACGCGCGCCACGGCCGGAATCTTTCGTAGCGCGGCAACCGTAATCCAACTCAGTGCCACCGTGGCCACGAAGACAATCGAGCCTTTTGCGATCGCCGGCAGGGCGGCTTTCAAGAGTGAGTATTGCAGCCAGCTCACGAAGGCATAGTGGACCAGGTACATGCCATAAGCGTTGTTGCTGAGGCTGTCGAAAATCTTCCCCGGCGTTTGGGTGAAGTGCACGAACACGGCGAGGAAAGCGAAGCTCGAGGCAGCGCAGGACAACGCGAAGGTCAGGTCGCTCATGATCTCCCACAGACGGGAGCCCGGGTGGGCAGTGATGGTGGCGATGCCGATGCCGCTCGCGATCGCGAACGCGAAAAAGGCCGCGATGGACCAGAAGAGCCAGCGGCGAGCGAGTTTGCCACCTGAGGCAAGCAGGCCCCGTTGCAAACCGTAAGCGCCGACGCCAGCTCCCAGCAGGAAGTAAACGAAGTAGTGGAGGATGCGGCTGGTCTGGAAGAAGAACGGACCGAAGGCAGCCCAGGCCAGCGGGTTGAAGATCACCGCCAATGGGACATACGCGGCGGCCGAGAGTGCGACCAGGCTCCCGAAGAAACGAATCGGATGTTGTTCGGAGCCGGCCGAGAGCTGGCCAATGCTTGTGCCCCAGCTGGGCTTGAGCATCATCAATCCCGCGGCGACGATGTCGAAGGCGAGCAGAACCCAGACAAACCAGGCGGGACCGGCTGGCCAGTTTCCAAGTGCGGACCATTGTGTCCAGAAGCCGGCGACCCCGGACGCGCCCGTCTGCAGGTAGGTTGGGTAGTACGCGAGGGGCGCGATGAGAGCTGCCGCGACGAGGAAAGGGATGCCGAGCCTGAGCGCGCGGTCACGCACGAACTGGCCCGCACCCTTGCGTTCAAGGCTGTGCCAGACGAACAGGCCGGAGAGAAAGAACATCAGCGCCATGAAGAAGATGTCATTGAAGCCGACGAAGGCGGCGAAGCCCGTCCAGCGCTGGCTGTCGAGGATGGGGAAGGCTGGCCACCAGCGAGGCTGCGCGAGTAACGACGCAGGCGGCGCTGGGGGGCCAAACGGGTGGTAGGCGAGCGCCGCGTGATGCCCGAGGACGAGCAGAGTGACGAAGGCTCTGAGGTAGCTGATGGCAGCGAAATGTCGCCTGGAGACGACCTCTGGTCCAACAACGGCTCGGTTTGCGCTCATAGTGATTCTCTTTCTTCTTTCAGACGTTAGGCGGACGACCTCAGGATCGGGGCCGAATTCGGGCTAAACAGTTTCTTTGGACTCCGGGAAGATTTCGTTAGAAAAGCCGCAAAAGAGCTGGATCGATGGCCGAGGGAGTGCGTCTCCGGAAATGCCGCACCAACTGCCCAGCCTGGATGGCTGCGGCGATCGAGAGACCGAGCCAGGTACCGGCCATGGCTAGCAGGATGGAGACATTCACGATCGCTACCACGCGAGTGAGTTGCCCAGTGGTTTGGACAGAATTCGCCAACATGACGAAGGGATGCCACTCGCCGCTAGGAGTTCTACTGGCCGCATCGATCAGATACTTCAGCACGACCAAACCGACGACCGTACTGAAGAGTTGAGAAGCAGGTGGGAACCAGGTTAATTCGGGACGCGCAACCTGGATGAGATGTCTGACCAGGCTCAGGCATGCCAGAACAACCAGGGGCCAATAGAACGTGTTCCATAGCGGCGCTGGCGTGAGAAACGTCGAAAGGGGACCCAGCAGTAAGAAGGGATAATGGCGCACCGCGAGCAGCCAGAAAATCCCGATTAGTGCAAAGACCAGTTCGAAGATGGAGTGGGTGGTGGATGGGGGTTGGGGCCGTTTGGGGAGCGGCGGCAGGGAGCACTTGCCCCACTTTTCGGTCATGTCGAGGGCGGCCCCAGTTCGCTCCAACACTGCAAACACCAGGGTGACGATGGCAGCTGTGTTGAAGAACGCGGTCCAAAGAGTTCCGAGCACGCCGAAGAAGGCGCCGACATGATTGGTCGCGGGCAGGATCAGCGCCGGGCCGACGATCACAATGAAGATGGGCAGCAACACCCAGAGCAGCACGAGTTTCAGGACGAACTCATAGATCGGGAACAGGGCCGGTCCGATCAGCTGGGTCTGTGGGCGATAGCGGCTGGCCACCACGATCGGGTTGCCGCAGCGCTTGAGGATGGCCAACATCTCGTCTTCGTCGAGCGGGCGGCCGAGTTCGGTTTCCTTGTCTTCGACCTGGGAGCGCAGGTCTTCCGAAAGTTCGGCGATGATGTCGGCTTGCTGTTTCTTGGGAAGCCAGAACTTGACGCCATACAGGTAGCGTTCCAGAAGTTCATTCGGCTTTGACTTCGATGCTGTGCTCATAAGCGGCCTGCCTCTTGAAGAGTTCGATCAAGTGACGCGTTGATGCTTTTCCATTCCTCGAGCAGTTGTGCGAAGACGCGCTCGCCTTCGGGCGACATGCGGTAGAAGCGCTTGTTGCGCTTATCTTCCTCACGCCAACTGCTGACCAGCAATCCCTGGGTTTCGAGCCGTCGTAAAAGGGGGTACAGTGTGCCTTCGTCGATGGCCAGCCCAGCATCGCTGAGCGACTTGCGGAGGGTGTACCCGTAATGCTCGGTCTTGAGCCGGGCCAGAACGGCGAGAACTAGGCAGCCTCTGCGAAGCTCCAGTCGGAGGGTTTCGAACAGGTCCGGATTAGCGCCGTTGCTGTTTGCCATATAGTGTACGACGCACACTGTATGATACATAGTATATGCCGTCAAGAGAAAAGTCACGAAATTCTCAATTTTCATTTAAGTCATTGTTCCGCAACGGCTTGCCCGTAAGATGGCATTGAGGAGCCGCTCCGTGATTCAAGATTGAGGCGATGCGAACGGGGTTCCGGCCGGGTGTTGCACGGCTTGGACGAGCTGGGGCCCAGTTCCCGGAGGTGCCGTATAGGCAGTCTCTTAGGGAGGTACTGATGTTCGAAGTTGAGTTTTTGACACCCGCGAGTGAAGGGCAATATCGGCTCGCGATCACAAAGGCAGTCGACGCAGTGCTGGGCGCCTGGCCTCGAAGCCCTTACACCGGGTTATCTCCGACTGCACTCCGCGAAATGTGCGCCGCAGAAATCTTGCCTTCGACCGGCCTACCGGACGCAGAAGTTTGGGAAGCCATGGAACGGGTGGTCGCGAATTCGATTTCGTTGTCACATCCGGCGACGATTGCGCACTTGCACTGTCCGCCACTGATTGCTTCGTTGGCGGCGGACGTAGTGGTGTCGGCATTGAATGCGTCGATGGATTCGTTCGATCAAGCTCCAGCGGCAACCATGCTGGAGCTCGCGGTGTGCGAATGGTTATGTGGCGAAATCGGATTTCCGCGGAGCGCGGGGGCCGTGTTCACTGCGGGCGGAACGCAATCAAATTTCATGGGCTTGCTGCTGGCTCGCGATTACGCGCTCGCTTCGCGGTGGAACTGGTCGGTCCAACAAAACGGATTGCCGCCTCAAGCTTCAAGGCTGCGCTTCATCGGTTCGGAGATGGCTCACTTCACGGTCGAGAAATCGGCCTTCCAGCTTGGAATGGGGAGTGAGGCTGTCATCAAGGTCCCGGTGGATCGGGAGTTCCGCATGGATACCATAGCACTGGCCGATACTCTCGCGCGCATGCAGAAAGAGGAGCTGATTCCCGTGGCGATCGTTGCGACTGCCGGGACTACTGACTTTGGGTCGATTGATTCCCTGCCGGAGATTGCACGGCTCGCAAGGACCGCTAGTGCATGGCTCCATGTGGATGCGGCGTACGGATCGGCCCTGCTTCTGTCGAACACGCACCGGAGCAAGTTGCAAGGGATCGAGTTGGCAGACTCGGTAAGCGTCGACTTCCACAAGAAGTTCTGGCAGGCGATCAGTTGTGCGGCGTTTGTCGTACGGGATGCCGCGCAGCTCCGGCATCTGGAGGTGCATGCGGACTATTTGAATCCGGAGAGTCAGGAAGAGGCCGGCATTCCGAACCTGGTGGGCCGGTCGCTGGCAACCACACGCCGGTTCGACGCCCTAAAGCTTTGGGTTTCGTTTCAGCTTCTCGGGCGAGAAAAATTCGGGGCGATGGTGGATCGGACGCTGGAGCTGGCAAAGCATGCGGCCGTACGAATTCGCGAGATGAAGTGTTTCGAATTGCTCCACGAGCCGCAAATGGGATGCGTGGTGTTTCGGTATGTGTCGAAAGGACCTTACGCCGATGCGGATGCGCTAAATCAAAGAATCCGAGAGCGGATGTTCGAGCGAGGGGAAGCCGTGCTTGGGCACACCCGTGTGCACGGCAGGCAGTGCTTGAAGTTCACCTGCATGAATCCCGTAACGACGGAACACGATCTGGATGCGCTGCTGGAGCGCATCCAGGTCACAGGCAAGGAACTCGAGACAGGGTCTACTTAGATAGGCGCTGGCTCGGACCGTTGGCTCGGTCCCCGCGCACTACCAGATGCGTACCCGATCGCCCGGAGCGAGATAAAGCTTTTCGCCCGCCTGCACGCCGAACGCGTCATACCAGCCATCGATGTTGCGAACCGTGGCAGCGCGATATCGGCCTGGGGAGTGCCCGTCGGTAAGAACCTGCTGGCGAAGAGCAGCTTCTCGCGTTTTCGAGGCCCAATTCTGGCCAAAGGCGATGAAGAACTGCTGGTTGCCGTTGAACCCGTCCTGGCTCGGCGCGGCTTTGCCTTCGAGCGACGCGCGGTAGCCGTCGTAAGCGGCCGCGATGCCGGCTACGTCCGCAATATTCTCCCCAAGTGTTTGCTTGCCGTTCAGAGCGAGATCGGGAAACGGCTTGTACGTGTCGTATTGCGCCGCGAGTTTCGCGGTGGCAGCCTCGAAGTGTGCGAAGTCGGCGGGCGTCCACCAATTGCGGACGGCACCCTTCGAATCGAACGCGGCTCCTTCTGAGTCGAAGGTGTGACTTACCTCGTGGCCGATGACGGCGCCGATGGCACCGTAGTTGGCAGCAGCCGGAGCCTTCGGATCAAAAAATGGAGGCTCAAGAATCGCCGCGGGGAAATTCAACGCATTCTGCAAAGGCAGATTGACGGCATTGACCGTCTGGGGAGTCATCGACCACTCTTTGCGGTCGATCTGCTTGCCGAGGCGGGAAGTTTCTTTGCGATAGTCGAAGAGCGTGCCGCGCCAGACATTGCCGAAGATGTCGTCGGCTGTCACTTCGTAGCCGGTGTAGTCGTGCCAGCTTTCGGGGTACCCGATGCCGACGTAGAGCGTAGTAAGTTTCGCCTGTGCTTCGGCTTTCGTGGCGGGGTCCATCCAGGAAAGAGCTTCGATACGTTTGCGAAACGCCGCAATGATGTTCGCCACCATGGCCTGGCATTGGGCCTTGGCCTCGGGTGGGAAGTACCGGGCCGCGTACAAACGGCCCACATCATCGCCAACGAAGCCATTCACCATACCTACAGCGCGTTGCCACCGCGGACGTTGTTGCGGAGTCCCCGAAAGCGCTTTGCCGAAGAAGGCAAAGCGCTCGTCAGCGAATGCCTTGGGCAGCACGCCCGCGTAGAACTCGATCTCGTGAAAGGCGAGCCAGTCCTTCCAGGTGTCGAGTGGAGCGGACGCTACCAGCGCCGATTCGCCCGTGAAGGCGCTGGGTTGCCACACGATGAAGGTCGACTCTCCGGTGAGGCCAGCGCCTCGAAAGTACTCTGCCCACTCGAGGCCCGGAGCCTTGGCTGCGAAGTCGGCCTGCTTCCAGGGATTGTTGGCTTTGTGGATGTCTTCGCTCTCGGCCAGGGTCAGATGAGTTTCAGCGATGGAGTGTTCGAGTTCGACAATACGCGCGGCACGCGCATCCGTGTCAGTGAAGCCGGCGAGCTTGAGGAGCGCGGAGACATGCGCCTGATATTGAGTGCGCAGTTTGCGCATGCTCTCGCTGTCAGTAAGGTAATAATCGCGGCTCGGCATCTGCAAACCGCCCTGCATCAGGTAGCCGACGTAGTGCTCGGAGTCGTTGAAGTTGGGCGCGACCCAGAGGCCGAACAGATTCGCGGTATGAAAGACGGCGTTGTTGAGAGCATCGACGTCGGCGCGTAAAGTTTCGCCAAGGGCGCGCGCAAGTTCGCGCTTGTCGTGAATGGCGGCGATCGCATCCAGATGCGGCTTGATCGGAGCGATGCCTTTGGACTCGATGGCCGCCTCATTCATGTACGAGTTGTAGAGGTCCGCGATACGGCGCTCGGGAGTGCCGGCGGGCGCAGGGCTCTTAGCGACTTCGTCGATCAGGTCGTGGGTGCGTTGGTTCGCAATTACATCGAGCGCGGTAAATACGCCGATGGAGGCGCGGTCAGAAGGGATCTCCGTGGTCTTGAGCCAGGTTCCATTGGTGAACTCGTAGAAATCATCACCCGGCTTCACGGTACGATCCATGTGCGCGACGTTGATGCCATGGGTAGCCGACACAGCGGCGTCCTGCGCGCGCGCGGTCAGAGATGCGAGCGTAACCAACACGCAGATAGATACAAGAAGAGCAGATGACTTTGCCGATTTCATAAGAAGGTACTCCAGGGACCGGTGACCGAGATGCACAGCGGACATCCGGGAAGATACGAGCAAACGGGTTAGGTTAGCACGAGTTTTGCGAGTTTTTCTGTGTCAAGCGCTTTACAGCGAAGACATATCTCCGCTCTGGTGTTGAGTTATTCTGCGCCAGAGTTGCACCCTCGGAACACATCCTGACGGCGCCACTAGTCCTTGCGCGTCAACTCGTAGAGCACCGAAGCGTGGGACGGAAGACCCACCACGAGCGACTTAGCCGTCTTGCCCTCTTTCTGTTCCCAAAGATCGCGAATTTTGTATCGAGCCTCGGCTAAGCCAAGATCCTTGCACTCGTACTGCACCGTGCGTTCGCTCTCTCCAGGATTGAATACGGCGAGATAGTACTTCGCTTGCTACTCCGGTCTTCGTCAACTTCGTATTTACCGGGGCGCGAGCCATACTGCGGTGTTGTCTGTCGTGAGCACGGCATGATCGCCGTGCGAGTCCTGGTTCAGGCGATCACTTCGGAATTGGTTAACAACGAAGTGGTCCATTTATCAGCCGAGAGTAGGTTTCCGCCCATGATAAGAGGCGATCGGAAGATCGACCAGAGCGTCATCATGGTGCGCTGCTCATCGTGCGTGAATCTCGTTTCGCGCACCGGTTCCACGCCCGGACTGGGGCCAAGATGTCCGAGTGGGAGCATGTCAGCGTCCGGCCAGCTGCCACGGGCAATGTGCGGCGCCCACTTCGCCGTGGTCGCGAACTGTTGATACAGACTCTGCGACCAATCATGGCCGGGCCACGGACCCCAGTGATCCCAAAAGTCATCGCAGATGCGCCACATCTCGGCATATTTGGCGACTTCATCAGCGTGCTCGATTGCGGTGGGTCCAGGGGAGAGACTGAGGACAATGGGCCTCCCCAGTCTTCTGGATCGCATTGCTGATCATAAGGATCTCGTCGGGCTTATACGGATGGTCAGCGATGCAGTCGACTTTCAGGAAGTCAACGCCGCAACTCGCATACAGCTTAATGACCGAGGCGTAGTAGGCCTGCCCGGCCTCGGAATTCTTGACGCCCCAGTTGTAGACGTTCCACGGACAGGCATCGGTCGTATCTGCTGCGCCCGCGGCGTGAAAAGTGGAATCGGCGATGTGCAGATTCTTGGCAACGGCTTCGCGCGGAATGCCGCGAATCATGTGAATTCCGAATTTGAGACCGTGTGCGTGAATGTAGTCGGCGAGCGGCTTGAAACCGGACGAGGCTTCAGTGCTGCCCGTGGCAGAAGGAAATCGATCGGGAACTGGGAAGAACCGGCCGTCGTTGCTGAGCACGAACTTGTAGTCTTTCGGGTCGCTAGCAGGATTCGCGATGTACCAACCCTCGTCGATCACTACGTATTGCCATCCGAATCTCTTGAGATGGTGCGCCGTCCAGTCAGCAGTCTGCCGGACCTGGCCTTCGTTGATGCTACGACCGTAAGAATCCCAAACTGTTCCAACCTATGGGAGGGGTGGGTGCCACGGCCGCATTTCCGGCGAAGCCGGGGCACGCAGACATGAGGAGACTGATTCCCACTCTAGTAGAAAAACTCGGCGCGTCTTCTCGTTCCAACATCCTACTTACTTAATGCGCGCGCGCCTGTCTAGAATTTCTGGATCGCCTGCTCAATCCGGGCGAGCGTTTTTTCGCGCCCCAAGACTTCCAGCGTTTCAAACAGCGGCGGAGCGTTCTTGCGGCCGCAGACTGCGACGCGAATCGGTTGGAACATCTGCCCAGGCTTGAGGCCAAGTTCCTGCGCTGCCGCTCGCAGCGTTTGGTCGAGCGGATCGTGTTTGAATTCCACGCTCGCAAGCACCTCGCGAGCTTTTTCCAGCGCGCGGCGAGCCATAGCCATGTCGCCTTTTTGAGGGATCAGTTCGGCGCTGTCATAGGGTGGGAGTTGGTCGACGAGGAAGAAGTCCGCGGTCGTGAGCACATCGTTGAGCAGGCGGATGCGCTCGCGAATGAGTGGAGTGATCGGGAGCATTCTGGCTGAATCGACCGAATAGCCCGCTGCTTGCACGATAGGCAAAAGCCGAGCGCTTAGATCCTCGACGCTTAGCGCTCGCAGGTGCTCAGCATTGAGCCAGAGAGCTTTCGGATCGAAGGTCTCGTCGGGCGTCGTCGCCCCTTCCTTAAAGTTTACAACCGCGTTCGACCGGTTGATGCCCTCGAGGTTGAAAGCTTCGACCAGTTCTTCGAGGCTCATCTGCTCGCGATCGTTCTTCGGTGACCATCCAAGCAAACACAAGAAATTAATGAAGGCCTGGGATAAAAATCCGGCGTCGCGGTAGGTGGTCACGCTAACCACAGGCCCGTGGCGACGCTTGGAAAGCTTGGTGCCGTCAGGCGCGACCAGCAACGGGAGATGAGCGAACTGCGGTGGCTTGTAACCGACAGCTTCGAAGATCAACACGTGCTTGTAGGTGTTCGAGAGATGGTCTTGGCCGCGAATGATGTGGCTGATCCGGAGGTCGATGTCGTCGGCGCAGGAAGCGAGGTGGTAGGTCGGCATGCCGTCGCTGCGCAGGAGTGCGAAGTCTTCGATATCGTCGGCGGACTTGACTTGTTCGCCATAGACGGCATCGGCGAAGCGGACCGTGCCGCCGATCCCACGGGGCACGCGATAACGGAGCGCAAACGGTTCCCCAGCTTGCGCGCGGTGGTCGCTTTCCTCGCGCGAAAGTTCGGGCATTCCTGGGTTGAAGAACCAGGTGCCCTGCGCTCCGGAGCGCTCGCTGTCGCCGGTATGAGCGGGTGTGAAATCGCGATAGGCTAGGCCTTTTTCGAAAATCGCCCAGGCCGTCTTCTGGTAGAGGTCGGTGCGATCGGATTGCTTGTAGTACTCGTCCCAGTCGAGGTTGAGCCAGCGCAGGCCCTCGAAGATGGAGTCGACGGAGGCCTGGGTGTTGCGTTCTACATCGGTGTCATCCAGGCGAAGAATCATGGTGCCGCCATTTCGGCGGGCGAAGAGCCAGTTGAAAATAAAGGTTCGCGCGCTCCCGACGTGCAAAAAGCCGGTCGGAGAGGGTGCGAAGCGCACCCGAAGATTCGGGTCTAAGTCACGTTTTTTGAAAGATGTAGAGGAATCCGGCATAGAGAAGGCGACCGGGTTTGATGTTACGGGCTGAAGAAAACGGGCGTCAAGCGAAGGACCGCGACCTCAGGGATTTCCACATCAGCACTGTACTTTAAACGTATTGTTTTCACCGCTCATGCTGTGAAACGATGGGTGAACCGAATCACGGTCGTAGCAGGCATCTGGGCCTGACGATTGCTGCTTCCTGCGCCATGAACAGCATCGCGACGAGTATGGTAATGATCCCCGGGGTAGTGGCACTGCTGCTCTTCCTGGTTTTCACCTACCTATACGAACAAAGTCGGCAATCTTACTTTCGCGCCTGGCAGGTGGGCTGGGCGGCGTACACGGCGCACTTCGCCCTGGACGCGTGGAACGTGTATCACGAGCCTTCGGCGCTGGTGTACTTCGTTGGGTCTTTGCTGGTGGTGGGCATGGCCGTATGCCTATTCGTCTCGACCCGCCTCATCCGCGAGCCTTACCAACCGAAGTGGTACGAAGGGGCAATCGCTCTGATTGGCATCGCGCTGGCAGGGTGGAATCTGCGCGACCATCTCACGGTGGGACCGGAAACGGGCGTGGCCAGTCCGCATGCCCGCCTTGAAGTCTTCATCGCGGTGGTTTTGCTCTATTGCTCGCTGCGCTTTTATGTCTACGCGCATCAGCGTAACTCGCTGGCTTTCCGGATGCTCGCTTTGGCGCTGGGACTTTGGGCAGCGCTGATGGGAATGGGGCAACTGCGGTCGCCATTCTCGGAACTGTTCGGAAACGCCGGGCACATGCTCGGTCCTTTGCCACAGATGCTATTGGGCATCGCGATGGTCATGGTGCTGTTCGAGAACGAGCGCAATGCCGTACAAGAAAATGCGCTGGCGTTCTCAACGTTGGGAGTCGATCCGACTCGGTTGCTGTCGGCTCCCGACCTGGTTCCCAGCATCACAGCCGTGCTCGACCGGCTCATTAGCCCCTTGCCAACTTCGCGCGCCGTGATCTGTATTGGAGAGCGCTGGAGAGGGATCCTGCCGTCAGTACAGCGGGGATTTTCGCCGGAGTTCCTGCAGAAGCTGGAGAAAACCGGAGCGGGCGAATACATTTCCGAACTTGCCTACCGCCGTGGCGGCTTCTTTTCATTCCGCAACGTGCCTGAGCTCACCGAACCGCTTCCCGCTTTGCCGGGCACAGGCTTCCAGGATTTCAAGCGCGTGCTGGGGGAAGAGCATATCCAGCATCTGACCGCGGTCAGCCTGCAAACTCGCGAACACAACTTCGGCGTCATCTTGTTCCCGCACGCGGAGCTTCGCGTGTTCGGTTCGTCGAACCTCCGGCTGTTGATTGGGCTGGCCCTGCAAATCGGGCTGACGCTTGAAAACTACGTCGTGATGCACGAGGCGCAGCGGCGCACGAAAGAGTACGCGCTGCTCACCCAGATTGGGCAAGCCATCAGCTCGCGGCTCGATCAAGATGAAGTCCTGCGCACGATTCAGAAAGAGCTGGGGCAGATCTTCGATACCAGCTGTTTCTATATTGCGTTTCTAGATGGCGATGAGCTGCGCTTCGAAATGGAAGTGGAAGGCGGGAAGGTACTGCCGAAGCGAACGCGCAAGGTCAGTGCCGGGCTGAGCGAGCACGTGATTCGCACCGGCCAGGGTTTGTTGATCCGCGCCGACCTGGAACGGGTTCGAGAACAATTGGGCGTAGTTCAAGTTGGCGGCGGCAAACCGGCCAAGTGTTTTTGTGCAGCACCCATCCTGCAGGGGGGCAAGCCCGCAGGAGTGATGGCGGCGCTGAACACGGAACGTGAATACTTGTTTGAACCGCGCGACCTTGACGTGATGATGACGGCGGCCGGCCAGGTTTCGGTCGCCATCGAGAACGCGCGTCTGTTCGCCGAGGAGCTCCGCCGGTCCCGGCAGCTGAGTTTCTTGAACAACATTTCGCGCACGGCCATCTCTAGTGAGGACGCCGAGCAGATGCTGGGCGATATCGTCGGCGAAATTCAGAAGACGTTTCAGTTCGATCACATTGGAATCGGCATCCTCGACTACGTAACTAAAGACGTTGAGATTCGCGCGGAAGCTGGATCGACGGCGCACGCCCGCGGCAAGCGCATTCCGCTGGGCATTGGCATCGTCGGACGAGTAGCTCGTTCCGGCGAGCGCGTGCTCGTACAGGACACGGCGACGGCTCATCTCCAGGGGATCCTGCCGGAGTCGCGGGCGATTCTGTGCATTCCGATCACCTACGGCGAAACCCAGCTCGGCGTGCTCAATGTGGAGGATGCCGAGGAAAACTCGTTCAGCAATGAAGATGTTCTGATCCTGAGCACGCTGGCAGACTTGTTGGCGACTGCGCTGCACAATGCCTTCGTGTTTCAGAAGCTGCAGCAGCAGTCGATTACCGATGGGCTGACCGGCATCAAGACCCGGAGATTTTTCTGGGAGGCGCTGAGCTCGGAGTGGAAACGTGCCTCACGATCGGGGCGGCCATTTTCCGTGGTCTTGGTTGATCTCGACAAATTTAAAGAGGTCAACGATTCGCTCGGCCACCTCGAGGGCGATCTCGTGCTGGCGCGCGTTGGGCGCTTGCTCGAGCAGAAGTGCCGGCAATCGAATGTGGTGGCCCGCTACGGTGGTGACGAATTCATCATTCTGATGCCTGAGACCGGTGTGGAGCAGGCCCAGATTCTGGCCGAACGCCTGCGACTGTGGCTGGCCATGGACCCGATGCTGAAAGAGCACGGCATCACGGGCAGCTTCGGCGTAGGAAGTTTTCCCGTGCACGGCTTCTCAGCAGAAGACATTATTCGCGTCTCCGACGCGGGCATGTACGTTTCCAAGCACGCCGGCGGGAACCGGGTTTCGACTGCCGAAGAATTTGTGGATGGAGAGAGCTTCGCCGCACAGCGCCAGCAAATTGCCGGCTACATCGAAGGCTTCCTTCAGCGCGAACAAGCAGGCACTGAGCAGCTTGAAGAATTGGTCGCAACTCTGAAAAAGCTAAGCGGCGGCGAAGAGCAATGCAACGTCCAGGTGCTGAAAGAGTCGATTGAGCAGATCACGCGCGCCGCGGAGTCTCGCGAGTTTCACGCCGCCGGCCACGGCGACATGGTGGCGCGTTGCAGCGAATTGATCGGCAAGGCTTTAGCACTGCCTCCCGACGAGATGACGGAACTGGTGTACGCCGCCCGGGTTCACGACGTAGGCAAGATCTTCGTGCCCGAGCGGGTCGTAACCAAGAACGGGCCGCTTAATGATGAGGAGTATGCCGTTATGAAAACGCACGCTAGGATCGGCGCACAGATCGTCTCTGCCATCCCGGGCAGCGGGACGGTCGAGAGCGCGATCGAGCATCACCACGAGTCGTTCGACGGCAATGGCTATCCGCGTGGCCTGCGCGGGGAGGAAATTCCGTTGTGGGCGCGCATCTTGGGGCTGGCCGATGCCTACGTCAATCTCACCACTGAGCAGGCGCTGACTCCAGCGAAGACCAGCGAGCAGGCGCTGGTGGAACTCGAAAAGTCAAGCGGAACGCGCTTTGATGGATTGTTGGTGCGGCTTCTGATTCGGCAGCTCCGGGCGGAGCGCACGTCCAGCGTGGGTGACTGAAATTTCGGGTAGTCTAAATTGTCGTAACTCTTTTGGAAGTACGTTGCTTCATCCCGCCCCTTGCAACTCCACGAATGAAACGGGAAACTAAGAGAGATGCCAGTCTCACTCTCCCTCTCCGGGCGCGTTGCGCTCATTACTGGTGGTTCTCGCGGGATTGGGGCTGCTGCCGTTCGGATGTTCGTGGCCGCCGGTGCGCAGGTGATGTTCAACTACCAGTCCTCTAAAACCCAAGCGGAGGCCCTGGCTGCCGAGTTGGGCCAGTCTTGTGCCACCGTCGCCTGCAACCTCGATGGTTTGAAAACAGCGCAGGACCTGGTGAGGGAGACTGTGAAGTGTTTCGGGCGTCTCGACATTCTGGTAGCCAATCATGGAATCTGGCCGGCCCATGACGCGCCGGTCGACCACTTGTCAGACGCGCAGTGGCGCACCACCGTCAGCGTGAATCTCGACAGCGTGTTTGCGCTCATCCGGCATTCAGTGGCGCAGATGAAGAAGCAGCAGCAATTGAGCCGCTCGCCCGCTCACATCGTAGTCGTAAGTTCAACCGCGGGACAGCGCGGCGAAGCTTTTCATGCCGATTACGCAGCCACAAAAGGCGCCGTGATCAGCATGGTAAAAGGCCTCTCGACGGAACTCGCCTCAGACGGGATCTACGTAAACTGCGTGGCGCCAGGATGGGTCGCAACGGAGATGTCGCAGACCGCGTTGAACGACGCCAGCACGCGCGACGCGATTCTCGCCAAGATTCCGTTAGGTCGTCCAGCCAAGCCGGAAGAGATCGCGGCGCCGATTCTGTTTCTCTGCACCCCGCACGCAGGCTTCATTACCGGCGAGATTTTCAATGTGAACGGAGGAGCGGTGTTAGCCGGGTGATCCGGAGACGCGGCTGCCCGATACAAGCCTTGCCCCGCGCATCTAAACTGTCCGAGATGAGATTTTTCGCGCTTATTCTGCTCCTGCTCGCCATTCCGGCTGCGGCACAACAACCTGCGGCACAGGCGCCCGGCGCCTCTTCCACAACGACGGACCAGGGCATGCCTGACAAGGCAAAGCAGCTGCTCGACCGGATGATCCAGGCGCTCGGCGGCCCCGCCTATCTGGAGATCAAGAGCATCACTCAGACTGGCCGAACCTACAACCTGTTTCATGGCCAAGCCAATGGTGCAGGCGTGTTGTTCTGGCGGTTCTCAGAACTCCCCGACAAAGAGCGGGTCGAACTCACCAAGCAGCGCGATGTTGTGAACGTCTTTAACGGTGACCGTGGATACGAAATCACGTTCAAGGGCACAGCTGCGTTGGATCCCAAGGTGCTCGCTGACTACCTGCGCCGCCGGGAACATTCGTTGGAGTGGGTGTTGCGCAAGTGGATCAAAGAGCCTGGCGTCGCCATCCTCTACGAAGGCTCGGCGGTCGCCGCCGACAAACCGGCGGACCAGGTGAGCATCATCAACTCCCAGAATGACAGCGTGACCCTGTTCATCGACAGTCAAACGCACTTGCCGATCAAGAAGACATACTCGTGGCGCGATCCGATCGACCGGCTGCGCAACGTTGAGGATGAGGTTTACGATGCCTACCGCCCGACCGAGGGCTTCATGACTCCGTACAGCCTGACCCGTTTCTATAACGGCGAAATGGTCAACCAACGCTTCCTGAATACCGTCTCCTACAACGACCCCCTGAACGCAAGCATGTTTGACGCGAAGACCACGTACGATCCTGCCACCCTCCCCAAAAAGAAGTAGCAGCGGGGGATGCCCTTTCTTGCAACCCTCGACCTCGCAGTTAAGCATTCTAAAATCAGCAAGATGCCGGGTAGGGTGACTAGGGAACATGATCTTTTGATGTGCGGCTGTGGCGGATTTAC
>Ga0306920_100006499_pt1 | contig 15271 bp, 14 predicted proteins | sample flu12Cox44000170_FD_204666 | JGI IMG/M metagenome (GOLD analysis project Ga0306920, IMG submission 204666) | Lab enrichment of tropical soil microbial communities from Luquillo Experimental Forest, Puerto Rico - flux4day.12C.oxic.44.000.170 (v2)... | ecosystem: Environmental > Terrestrial >... | reverse complement strand
GACGGCTCTTCGCTCAGGAATGAGCGAAAATGTCCTCGGCTTCCCAGCCATCCAGATCGAGCCTTGCCCGCGTCGGCAAAAATTCGAAACAGGCTTGCGCGAGGCCCTGACGGCCCTCGCGGGCGAGCATGGCGTCGAGGCGCTCGCGCAGGGCATGCAGATGCAACACGTCCGATGCGGCATAAGCGAGCTGCGCCTCGCTCAAGCTCGGTGCGCCCCAGTCGCTCGACTGCTGCTGCTTCGACAGATCGATGTTGAGCACCTCGCGCGCCAGGTCCTTCAGGCCATGGCGATCGGTGTAGGTGCGGGTCAGGCGCGAGGCGATCTTGGTGCAATAAACCGGCCGCGCCATCACGCCAAAGGCGTTGTAGAGCGCGGCAAGGTCAAAACGGGCGAAGTGAAAGATCTTGGTGATCTTCGGATCGGCCAGAAGCGCCTTCAGGTTGGGCGCATCGGCCGCATCCCGGCCATGGTCCTTCGGGATCTGGACCACATCGGCGCTGCCGTCGCCGTTCGAGACCTGGACCAGGCAAAGCCGGTCGCGGTGCGGATGAAGCCCCATGGTCTCGGTGTCGATCGCCACCGCTTCGGTGTAGCGGGTGAGATCGGGCAGATCGCCGCGATGCAGGCGTACGGTCATGGTTCCAAAAACCTCGTCGAATCGATGCTCCGTTAAAACTACTGCTCAAATCGGCAAGAGGCGAGGGCGAGGTGGGGCCGGAGCGGAAACAAAGCGGTGCCGGGGCACAACAGGGCCCGGAGAGCCGGCGCTTTCGAAAGTGTTTTGAACCGATCGGCGGCGTTGTGCCCATTCGCACCGGAAATCAGGTTGGAACCGGGTGTTCGGATCTCTCGTCCGGCTTCGAAACCATGTTCGGCTGCCGCGGCTGAAGCGCGGCGTCGCCGGCCTCCCCCGGCAAGACCAAGCCCTTCACCAACCCGAAGATCGCGGGGATCACGATCAGGGTGAGCAGTGCCGAGGAAATCATTCCCCCGATCATCGGCACCGCGATGCGCTGCATGATCTCCGAGCCGGTGCCCGTGCTCCACATAATCGGCAACAATCCAGCCATGATGGCAACGACCGTCATCATCTTCGGACGAACACGCTCGACCGCGCCTTCCATAATCGCATCGTAGATGTCGCCGCGGGTGAGATGTCGCCCCTCGACAGCCCTCCGCGCTTTGACCTGTGCCAGCGCGTGATTGAGGTAGATCAGCATTACCACGCCGGTTTCTGCCGCAACGCCGGCGAGCGCTATGAAGCCGACCGCAACCGCAACCGACATGTTGAAGCCGAACCACCACACCAGCCATAGCCCGCCGACGAGCGCAAACGGCAGCGAAAGCATCACGATCATGGTTTCGGCGATCGAGCGGAAGTTGAGATAGAGAAGGAGGAAGATGATCACGAGTGTCACCGGCACGACGATCTTCAGCCGCGCGGCGGCGCGTTCGAGATATTCGTACTGCCCGCTCCAGACCACGTAGTATCCAGGCGGAAACTGGATGCTCGCCTGCACGGCCTGGCGAGCGTCCGCGACGTAGCCGCCCAGATCGCGGTCGCGGATGTCGACGTAGATGTAGGTCGCCAATTGTCCGTTCTCGGTCCGGATCGACGAGGGGCCGCGTGCGGGTATCACCTTGGCGACCTCGCCGAGCGGGACGGCGCCGCCGCCCGGCATCGGCACCAGGACATCGCTTCCGATCGCCTTCGGATTGTCGCGGAGATCGCGGGGGTAGCGCATGTTGACGGTGAAGCGCTGCCGGCCTTCGACCGTCGTCGTGACGCTCTGGCCGCCGAGAGCGCTCGCGATCGTGTCCTGCACGTCCTGCACCATGACTCCATAGCGCGAAAGCGCCTCGCGATCCGGCGTTATCTCCAGGTAGTAGCCTCCGATGCCGCGCTCGGCATAGGCAGATGACGTGCCCGGCACAGCTTTCAGAACCTGTTCGACCTGCTTTGCCAGCCTGTCGATCTCGACGAGATCGCTGCCGATAACCTTGACGCCGATCGGCGTGCGGATGCCGGTCGAGAGCATGTCGATGCGCGCCTTGATCGGCATGGTCCATGCGTTGGACACGCCGGGAAACTGCAGCGCCCTGTCCATTTCGGCAATCAGCCCGCCAATCGTGACACCCGGCCGCCACTGCTCCTTCGGCTTGAGATTGACGACGGTCTCGAACATTTCCGACGGCGCCGGATCGGTCGCCGTCGAGGCGCGCCCCGCCTTGCCATAGACCGAAGCGACTTCCGGAAACGACCGGATGATCTTGTCCTGGGTCTGCATCAGTTCGCCGGCCTTGGTCACGGAAATTCCGGGCAGGGTCGTCGGCATGTAGAGCAGCGTTCCCTCGTTGAGATTGGGCATGAACTCGGTGCCGAGCTGTCGCGCCGGCCAGATCGACACCGCCAGCACGGCGAGAGCGAGCAAGATCACTAGCGCTTTGGCGCGAAGCACGCCCTTGATTACCGGACCGTAGATCCAGATCAGGAAGCGGTTGATCGGATTCTTGTGTTCCGGGACGATCTTGCCGCGGACAAAAACCACCATCAGCGCCGGCACCAGGGTGATCGACAGCAAGGCCGCCGCGGCCATGGCGAACGTCTTGGTGAAGGCCAGCGGACTGAACAGCCGGCCTTCCTGCGATTCCAGTGTGAAGATCGGCAAGAACGAGTCGGTGATGATCAAGAGACTGAAGAACAGCGCCGGCCCCACTTCCGAAGCGGCCTCGATCAGGATCGAAAGCCGGGAGCGGTCGGGCTCCGCCCGCTCAAGGTGCTTGTGCGCATTCTCGATCATGACGATGGCGGCATCGATCATGGCTCCGACGGCAATGGCGATGCCTCCGAGGCTCATGATATTCGAGCCGATCCCAAGCGCCTTCATCGCGCCGAACGCCATCAATATACCCACGGGCAGCATCAGGATCGCCACCAACGCGCTGCGCAGGTGCATCAGGAACACGATGCAGACCAGCGCTATAACGAGGCTCTCCTCGACGAGCGTGCGCCTGAGCGTATCGATGGCCGCGTAGATCAGGTTGGAGCGGTCGTAGACCGGGACGATCTCGACCGATTTCGGAAGGCTGGTTGCGATTTCCTTGAAACGCTTCTTGACGTTTTCGATGACGTCGAGCGCGTTGAGCCCAAAGCGTTGCAATACGATGCCGCTGGCGACTTCACCATCGCCGTTGAGCTCGGTGATGCCACGCCGCTCGTCGGGACCAAGCTCGAGGCGAGCGACGTCGCGCAACAGCACGGGCGTCCCGTTATTGGTCTTGAGTACGATGTTGCCGAGATCGTTGATGCTCTTCAGGTAGCCTTTGCCGCGAATGACGTATTCGAACTCCGAGAGCTCCACGGTGCGCCCGCCGACGTCCGCATTGCTGGCCCGGATCGAGTCGCGCATCTTCTGCACGGTGATGCCGAGATCGCGCATCCGCTGCGGATCGAGGACAACGTTGTATTGTTTGACGAAGCCGCCGACGCTTGCCACCTCGGCCACGCCTTCCGCCTTGGCGAGCGCGAATTTGAGATTCCAGTCCTGGATCGTCCGGGTGTCGGCAAGGTTCAGCTCCTTGGACATCACGGCATACTGATAGACCCAGCCGACGCCGGTCGCGTCCGGCCCGATCGTCGGCGTCACGCCGGAGGGTAGCCGAGACGCAGCACTGTTGAGGAACTCAAGTACGCGCGAGCGTGCCCAGTAAATGTCGGTACCGTCTTCGAAGATGACATAGACAAACGATACGCCGAAGAAAGAGAAACCGCGGACGACCTTCGACCTCGGCACCGTGAGCATGGCCGTGGTCAGGGGATAGGTGACCTGGTCTTCGATCACCTGCGGCGCCTGACCGGGATATTCGGTGTAGACGATCACCTGGGTGTCGGAGAGATCGGGAATCGCATCAAGCGGCAAGTGAACCAGCGCGTAGATGCCGGCGGCAGCCGCAAATCCGGCGCCGAATAAAACCAGCAAGAGATTGCGCGCGGACCAGGCAATGACGTGAGCGATCATGGCCTGGCTCCTGTGGTCTTGTCGCCGGGGGAATCGGCGCCTTGAGAGGACTCCGCATCGGCAAAGCCCTTCAGGGCGGCTTTCAGATTGCTTTCGGCGTCGATCAGAAAATTGGCGGAAGTAACAATGACGTCACCTTCGGCGATGCCGTCGCGGATTTCGACGTAGCCCTCGCCTCGCCGCCCGAGCTTCACCTCGCGCGGCTCGAACCGCCCCTGCCCCTTATCGATCAGAACAATTTGTCGGCTACCGGTGTCGAGTATCGAGCTTTCGGCCACCGCAAGAACGGGACGCCCCGTGCCTGTGTCGATTTCGGCATCGACATACATGTCGGGTAGCAGCGCGAGATCGGCGTTCGGCAACTCGATTCTTACCCGCGCCGTTCGCGTCTCGCGATTCACCTGCGGATAGATCACGTCGATTTTTGCCTCGAACCTGCGGCCGGGATAGCTGCGCGCCCGCACCATGACCGGCTGGCCGACGGCTATAGTTCCGAGATCACGCTCCGCCACATCGACCAGCGCCCATACCAGCGAGACGTCGGCAATCCGAAACAGCACGTCACCGGGCTGGGCACGCATGCCCTCGACCGCATTGCGCTGAAGCACGATGCCATCGCGGGGTGCCGACCATTGAACGTTGACCGGCGTGGTCCGTGATTTCTCCATCGCGGCGATGACGGCATCCGGAACGTCAAGATTCATGAGCCGCTGTCGCGAGCCACGGCTGTTGAGCTCAACGCCGCCCGTCTTGGAATTGATTGTGGCGAGGTATTCCGCGGCGGCCGAAGCGACCGCAGGACTGTAGATTTCCATCAGCGGCTGACCGGCCTTTACGCGGGTGCCGGTCGTCACGTCCTCGACCTTTTGGACGAAACTTTCGGAACGCATCGCAATGACCGAGACCCGGCGTTCGTCGAGTTGGATCGTGCCTGGCGCCCTCACCGTCACTTGAATCTTACGGCGCTCTGCCGGCTGGGATTTCACGCCCGTGCGCTGAATCTTGCCGGGCGACAGCTTCACCGTAGCGTCGTCGCTATCTTCGCCGTCGTACACGGGGATGTAGTCCATCCCCATCGAATCCTTTTTCGGCACCGGCGACGTATCCGGCAGCCCCATCGGGTTGCGGTAGTATCTGAGCTTGCGTGGGCCCTTGGCATCCGCGGTCTTCGCCTCACCTGCGGACTGCGGCTGATCCTCGTCGAAGCTGATGTCGGCGCCTGCGGGCACCGCGCGCCAGTCGCGGCCGTCCGGGGTCTTTTTCGGCGTCAGCGAGTAGAACGGTTTGCCGTCCGGATCCTGGAAATAGATTGGCGCGCCGGCATCCGCCGCCCCAGCGGTGGAAGCCAGGGCAGTGACCGTTGATCGCGACGGCAATAAGCCACCGCCGATCAAAATGGCGCCTGCCGCCACCACAATCGCGGCAGCGGCGCCAACGAAGCCCGGCCGGATCATTTGTCGGCCGTGATGACGAGTTTGTTTTCGACCGTGCCGGTCTCGCCCTGCACCTTCGCACCGAGTGAAAGCTGCCAACGTCCGGCCATGGCGAAATTTGCCTTGAACCGATAGGTCCCAGGCTCCGTGCCCGGCATCGGCGTCACCTTGGTGACCATTTCCTGCATGGCGTCCGGCGCCATATCAAGGCGCGTTGCGAAAATGACCGCGTCGGGAATGGCCTTTCCCGTGGTCTTGTCGACGAGGCGCACCGTGATCACGCGGTCAGGCCCGGCCTGAACGGTCGGTTGCACGAGTTGGAACTCGTAGTTCTTGATCTCGGCCCGTGCGGGTGCACCCGCGAAGGCAACGCCGATCAGCGCAGCCACGAAGGCACGCGCGGCGATGGAAGTCTTCATGATGTCATTTCCTCGAAAATCTGGTGGAGTGGTGGCATCGACGCGCACGCCGGTTCGAGCGCGCACATCCGCGATCCGGCCTTGGGGCCGGTCGGGTCAGGCCAGGTTTCGAGGAGGATGGTCGGGTGGATGCTCGCCGAGCCCATCAATCATGGGGTCGTCGGGCAAGGCGAATGTATTGCGCGACCACTGACGAACGAGCCCGCGGTCGCCGGAAGGAGGCGCGAGTGAAATGGTAAGCGAACAGAGCGCGAGAAGCGGACAGACACAGTCGTCGGCCTTTTGCTCCGGACAGCACGGCATGTCATCGGCCATGCCGTGCATCTCAGCGGAGTTGCCAATTGCAGCCTGGGCAGATTTCGTGAGCAAAGGCGCTGCGAACGGGGCGTAAACCAGTCCCGCCGCCACCAGCACAGCAATCAAGAAATTGACCGGTCGCCTCAGATGCATACCGCATTTTCCCACGCCGAAGCCCGGTCCGCAAATAGCGCGGAAGTCACGATTTTGCCAGATCGGAACCAAATTTAGTTAACTCGACATTACGGCTTGCAGCGGCAAACGGCTCACCGCTTTGCTGCAACAGCGATTTCCATGGCTTCCGGAACAGATGGTGCCCAGGAAAGGACTCGAACCTTCACGGCTGTGAGGCCACTGGCACCTGAAGCCAGCGCGTCTACCAATTCCGCCACCTGGGCATGGGGGCGCTAGTTAAGGATCGGTCGCGCGCTTGTCAAATCTGGCAAACGTCGATTTCCAGGAAGCATGATTTTCCCTGAAATGCGCATTAATGCGCATTCGCGGACGACACGGAGCGAAATCCGCAGCCCGCGCTGCGGCCTCCGAGGTCGTCATCATACTCAAACAGGCTGTACACCATGGGTTTGATGGCGTATCGGCAGGCGGTTGAATATGCCGGCCAAGAGCCGAATTTGACCCGCAGGAACTACCCATGGCATCGAATCTGGACACCCTGGTCACAATTTTCGGAGGATCGGGTTTTCTCGGACGAAGCGTGGTCCGCGCCCTCTGCAAGCGCGAATATCGCATTCGCGTGGCGGTGCGGCGGCCGGAACTGGCTGGCCACCTGCAACCACTGGGCAGGGTCGGCCAGATCCATGCGGTGCAGGCCAATCTGCGCTACCCGGCCTCGGTCGAGGCGGCCATGCGCGGCGCCCAGATCGCGATCAACCTGGTTGGCATCCTCGCCCCGAGCGGCGCACAGACCTTCGATGCCGTGCAGGCTCAAGGCGCGGGCGCGGTGGCGAAGGCCGCCGCCACGGCCGGCGCGCGGATGATGCATGTTTCAGCGATCGGGGCGGACGAGAATTCACCCTCGCACTACGCGCGATCCAAGGCTGCCGGCGAAAAAGCCGTGCTCTCGGCCATTCCGTCGGCCACGATCTTCCGGCCCTCGGTGGTGTTCGGGCCCGAGGATGATTTCACCAACCGTTTCGCGGCGCTGGCGCAGATGTCACCCGCGCTGCCGCTGATCGGCGGCGGCCTGACCAAACTGCAGCCGGTCTATGTCGGCGATGTCGCGACCGCGATTGCCGAGGCCGTGGATGGCAAGGCAAAGTCCGGCGCGACTTACGAACTTGGCGGTCCGGAAGTGCTGACCATGCGCGAAATCATGGAACTCATCCTTGCGACCATCGAACGCAAGCGCATGCTGGTGTCGCTGCCGTTCCGGCTCGCCAGATTGCAGGCGCTGTTTTTACAATTTGCGCCGGGACCGTTGAAGCTGACACCCGACCAGGTCGAGCTGTTGCGCAGCGACAATGTCGTGTCGGAGAGCGCAAAGGCTGAAGGGCTCACGCTCGAAGGGCTCGGGATTTTGCCGGATTCAATGGAAGCGGTCCTGCCGCAATATCTCTGGCGTTTCCGAAAAGCAGGACAGTTCTCGCAACCGCGCGGCGTTTAGTTTCTCTTGGCGTCACTGATCCGACTGAATTCGTCATGCCGGCCACAGTAGCCTGCCTTGCAGAGACTACGTAAACTTGTCTGCGATGCCGGGCATCCCCGTTTTTTGGTGTGTCCGCAAGGAAGACGTCGATGGGGGCGAGCCGAAGCGACGCCGTTCTTCGAACGGCTATGCCCGGCCATGACGGAGCGAGAGCCTTTTACTTCCCCAGCGCCAGCGCGATCAGGCCCAGCGTGCCGACGATGACGCGCCACCACGCAAACAGCGCGAAGCCGTGGCGGGTGACGTAACTCAAGAACGTCTTCACCACGATGATCGCGGTGATGAACGACACCACGAACCCGATCGCTACAATGCCCAAGTGATCGGTCGTCATGTCGGCGCGGTTCTTGTAGAAATCATACACGAACGCACCGACCATGGTCGGGATGGCGAGGAAGAAAGAGAACTCCGCCGCCGCGCGCTTGTCGGCGCCCAGCAGCATGGCCGCCACGATCGAGGCGCCCGAGCGCGATACGCCGGGAATCATGGCCAGGCACTGCGCAAAGCCGATCCACAAATAGGTGAGCAGGGGAAATTTCGTGGCATCGTGCAGATACGGCTTGTGATTGATCTGATCGACCCACAACAGAATGGCGCCGCCGACGATCAGCGAAAAACATACCACCCACGGATTGAAAAGCACCTCCTTGATGTATTTGCCGGCAATCAGGCCGATGATGACGGCCGGCAAAAACGCCACCAGGACGCCGATGACGAAGCGGCGGTCGTCCGGATTGGAAAACACCCCGAGCGCAATTCGCGACAGCTTGGCGAAATAGATCACCAGAATCGCGAGAATTGCTCCGAGCTGGATCAGAACGGTGAAAGTGTTCCAGAAGCTGCCCTGGCCGAGATCGAAGAAACGCTCGGCGAGCAGGAGATGGCCCGTGGACGAAACGGGGAGAAATTCCGTGACACCTTCGATGATTCCCAGAATCACCGCCCGTAGCGAATCAGACATCATGACCTGGAGCTCCGACACCAATTCGAGAAGCTGGACGAGCCAACACCGACAATTTTCCCACAACCATCATTTACAGGTCTGAAAGCGGTACACTCTTGCGATCGACATCGGCCGAAAAAAGCCGGGTCCTTCTCGCCTATTCGCAAAGCTGCCGCAACGTCAAAAAACGCGAAAACGGTGGGTTGCCTGGTATCCCGGTTCCGACATTCGCATCGTGTTGCAGCGGGGGCTGTTACGAATGTCAGAACCAAAAGGAACACTACCAACGTATTGATTCTGGTGTGGCTTTGGTTCAGAGGTCCGAATAACGAACTCGCAGCAGCACCGATGCGGACTTCCGAACCGCCACACCAGGTCGACAGCTTCGGCAGTTTGGCGCGCTTCCGCCGAGCCTTGAGCCATGGGAAGCTTTCTTAAAGATTACCGTTCTATCAAAGGCCTCATGTTCACGCTGTTTCACCACCCCTTCTGCCCGCATTCGCGCTTCATTCGCCTGGCGATCGGCGAGCTCGGCCTCGACACGCGTCTGGTGGAAGAGCGGACATGGGAACGGCGCGAAGCCTTTCTGGTGCTAAATCCTGCCGGCACCACCCCGGTATTGATGGCCGAAGGCCGGCCCGCCGTTCCAGGCGCATCGATCATCGCGGAGTATCTCGACGAGACCTGTGGCGAGGCGCAGGCGCAACGGCGGTTGTTGCCGTCCGTCATGAGCGAGCGCATCGAAGTGCGCCGCCTGATGGCCTGGTTCAACGAAAAATTTTTCGAGGAAGCCTCCAACCCGCTGGTCACCGAGCGTATCTACAAGCGCTTCATGAGCGAGAGTCATGGCGGCGGCCCGCCGGCTACGGATGTGATCCGCGCGGCGAAGGCAAATGTGCGCTATCATCTGGCCTATATCGGCTGGCTGGCGCGGACACGGAACTTTCTGGCCGGCGAGCGCCTCACCTATGCGGATCTCGCCGCCGCAGCGCACCTTTCGGCGATTGATTATCTGGGCGACGTTCCATGGGTCGAGGACGACGCGGCAAAAGCATGGTACGCGCGGGTGAAGTCCCGCCCCTCGTTCCGCCCGCTTCTGAGCGACTGGCTGGCAGGGGTGCCGGCGTCGCGCACCTACGTGGACCTCGACTTCTGAACAGACGATCTGCGCCAGCCGATCTCAAGCAGGAGGTCGCGCATCAGGCGCGCCTGCTCGGCTTCGATTGCATCGGCGTGACCGATCCCGGCGCGATTGCGCAAGCCGGCCGGCATTTCCGCGAATTCCTCGATGCAGGCAACCATGGCGACATGGACTGGCTGGCGGCAAACCCGGAACGCCGCAGCGATCCGCGCGGACTGTGGTCGGAGGTCCGCTCCGTAATCATGCTGGGGGTCAATTACGGCCCCGATGAAGATCCGCTTGCGATCCTGCAACAGCGCACGCGCGGCGCGATCTCGGTCTACGCCCAGGGCGACGATTATCACGACGTGATCAAGAAGCGGCTGAAGACGCTGGCGCGATGGCTGATCGCTGCAGGTGGCGGCGATGTCAAGGTGTTCGTCGACACGGCAGCGGTCATGGAAAAGCCGCTGGCCCAAGCGGCCGGGCTCGGCTGGCAGGGCAAGCACACCAATCTCGTGTCGCGCCAGTTCGGCTCGTGGCTGTTTTTGGGCGTGATCTTCACCACGTCCGACCTGCCGCGGGATGAAGCGGAGGCCGACTTCTGCGGCTCGTGCCGCGCCTGCCTCGATATCTGTCCGACATCGGCCTTCCCGGCCCCCTACAAGCTCGACGCGCGGCGCTGCATTTCCTATCTCACGATCGAGAACAAGGGGCCAATCCCGCGCGAATTCCGCAAAGCCATCGGCAATCGCATCTATGGCTGCGACGACTGCCTCGCGGTCTGTCCTTGGAACAAATTCGCGCAAGCCTCCCACGAAGCCAAACTGGCGCCGCGCCGCGAGTTGCGCGCGCCCGATCTTTCGGCGCTCGCGCGGCTCGATGATGCTTCGTTTCGCGCCCTGTTTGCGAAATCGCCGGTCAAGCGCATCGGGCGCGACCGCTTCATCCGCAATGTACTGATTGCGATCGGCAACTCGGGCGATCGCGCACTCGCAGCCGAAGCGGAACGATTGCTTGACGATGGGAGCGCGTTGGTGCGCGGCTCCGCGGTGTGGGCCTTGTCGCAATTGCTGACGCCGGATGAGTTTGCGATCCTTGCATCACGGGCCGCAGCGGCCGAGGCGGATGCTGGCGTAAAGGCGGAATGGCATCCTGCTTGAAGCGAGAAAGCTTCGTGTCGAATCGTTATCGTGCTTTGGCTTGTTGAATGGGCATGATCTCCGCGCAAACGCATTCGCGTTTGTCGCGAGGGAAAACCGGTTCCCACTTTTCCGGATCATGCTCTTGAAAAACTCAGCCCATCTCGGCGACTGCGGCAATGATTCGCGCGATGTCCTGTGGACGGGACAACCGATGATCGCCGTCCTGGATCATGGTCAGCACCACATCATCAATCGGCAGCCGGTGCGCGAGCGCAAAGGCGTGCCGCCAGGGCACGTCGGGATCCTGCGCTCCTTGCAGGATACGAACCGGACATCCGACCTCGATGGCGTTGCCGAGCAGGAGGTGCTTGCGGCCTTCTTCGATCAGGTTGCGGGTGATCGGATAGGGATCGCCATATTCGGACGGCCGCAGCCACATTCCCCTGGTTTCGATTTCCTGCCGGATTTTTGGCGAAAAACCCTTCCACATCAGCTCTTCGGTGAAGTCGGGCGCAGGCGCAATCAGCACCAGGCCGGCGAGCGAGGCGCGAGAGGCCGGACGAGCCGCTATTTGGCGCGCCAGCAACAGCGCCATCCAACCGCCCATCGAGGAACCGATCACTACCTGGGGTCCGTCGCAGAAGCGCTCGAACACCGCGACGCTCTCTTCCAGCCAGCGCCCGATGGTGCCATCGACGAAATCGCCGCCGGATTCGCCATGACCGGAATAATCGAACCTGACGCAAGCGCGATTTCGCGTCTGCGCCCATGTGTCCAACGCCAGCGCCTTGGTGCCCCGCATGTCGGATTTGAAGCCGCCAAGCCAGAACAGCCCCGGCGACCCGCCGGCGCGGGCGCGGACCGCGATTCGGCGTGTTTCGTTCGCCTTTCCGACCTCGATGAAACCGGGATTCGGTTCGGTGGCGGCGGAACTGGTCATGGATGGTCACTCCGGTTTGTTCTGTTTGAGTGAGCCGGACCGATCCGTCAACGCAACGCCGCCAGTGCCGCCGATCTCTGGTCCCCTTTAGCGCAAGCGGCAGGCTCTTCCCGAAGGACTTCGGATCGTGAAGCAGCCGCAAACTTGGGTAACAATGGCGGCAGCGTTACCACCGCTTGCAGATCGCATCTGCTCGCTTTATGTGCGGGAGGATGAACCATCCAGGAAGAACGGCGTTGTCGGCGTGGCCAAAATACCGCGCATTTGATGCTTTTTCGTCGTTGCGACGCCAGTTGGCTTGCCCGCGAAGCCTTAATCCTTCAAACTGCAATCTTCGTTCATAACTTTGGAGAAGTACCCATTCGCCGTCCCAACAGAGCTCCGCCCGCTGCTACTAAAGACGGGCCACGCACCAATGATGAAATCCGCAACGCACAGGTCCAGCTGATCGATCAGAGCGGCACCAACCAGGGCACGGTCGAAACGATCGTCGCCATCAGGATGGCGGTCGAAGCCGGCATGGATCTCGTGGAAATCTCGCCCAATACCACTCCCCCCGTTTGCAAGATCATGGACTACGGGAAGTTCAAGTATTCGGCGCAAAAGAAAGCGGCTGAAGCCCGCAAAAAGCAGAAAATCGTCGAGATCAAGGAGATCAAGCTAAGGCCGATGATCGACGACCACGATTACGACGTGAAGATGCGGGCCATGCAGCGCTTTTTCGAAGAAGGCGACAAGGTCAAGGTAACCTTGCGCTATCGTGGCCGTGAAATGGCGCACCAGGAAATCGGCACCAAGCTTTTGGACAAGGTCAAAAGCGACGTCGCGGAGTTCGCCAAGGTCGAGCAGGACGCGCGTTTCGAGGGCCGCCAGGTCGTGATGGTTCTGGCGCCGCGCTGATCGCGTCGATTGGCGCTTTCCAATTCGAAATGAGCAATCGTCCCCGCTCCGGCGGGGACGATTCGCAAGGAAGCTTAGCCCCGACTTGCCTGCCAGATGCCGCTGCAGCGGTCGCCCGAGATAATCCCGCTCCACCTGCCTGCACCGGAACTGCCGACCAGGCGGCCGGTGCCGCTGGCCGCCGACAAGCCGAGACTGATGCGGACGGAGACATAGCCGGCAGGGCTGATGCCGCCGGTCACCCTGCCGCCCCCGGCGGAGGAAACGCGGCGGCCCAAGACGGCGAAGGGCGCACTGTTGGTCGAACTGCAATTGCCAGCGCGCGTGATGAAAACAACATTCCAGATGCCGTCATAAGCCCCGGCCGCGCGTGCAGCCCTCGCATCTGCCGGGTTGGGCGCCGCGGCTGCGCCTGCAAGAACGATCAGGGCTAACATCCCCGGCCAGACGCCGGTGCGAGCGAAAAGACTTGGAAAAATGGCAAACGATCGGACCGACATTGTCGTTCTTACCTGCGTTTCGATGTGACGCCTGGCGGCGATTTACGATTCGTAGCTTAAGCTAATTTCGCGGTTCATCGTTGCCAAGGCGTAACAGTTCTGCGATAAGCGCGACCTTCATCGCCCGGCTGATTTAAGGGCTGCCGTGGCGATGTCTTGTGCGGATTGTCGCTTTTGCGAAAATCTTTAGCACTTTCAACGCTCTAGCGAGCATTTCAGTCGGGAAGCCGCCGTTTCGGGCGCGCTTTTCCACGACAACAGGAGAGCCAAATGCCCAAGCTGAAGACCAAGTCGGGCGCCAAAAAGCGCTTCAAGGTGACCGCTACCGGCAAAGTGATGCACGCCCAGCGCGGCAAGCGTCACGGCATGATCAAGCGGACGAAGAAGCAGATTCGCCAGTTGCGAGGCACCCGCGTGCTGTTCAAGACCGACGGCGACAACGTCAAGAAATACTTCCTGCCGAACGCCTGATCGCACGAGCCGCGTGCGCGCGGCGACTAGTCACCCATTCCCTTATCAAGGAGACCCGTGATGTCTCGCGTCAAACGCGGTGTGACCTCTCACGCCAAGCACAAGAAAGTCTACAAGGCCGCCAAGGGTTTTTACGGCCGCCGCAAGAATACCATCCGCGCCGCGAAGGCAGCGGTCGAAAAGGCCGGGCAATACGCTTTCCGCGACCGCAAGCGCAAGAAGCGCACGTTCCGCGCGCTGTGGATCCAGCGTCTCAACGCCGCTGTGCGCCCGTTCGGCATGACCTACAGCGTCTTCATCAACGGCCTTTCGAAGTCGGGGATCGCGGTCGATCGCAAGGTGCTCTCGGACCTCGCCATCCATGAGCCGGCGGCGTTTCAGGCCATCGCCGAAAAGGCGAAGGCGGCGCTCGCGGCCTGAGAAACGGCCTCAGCGGCTGCGTGAGGGACCACCTGCCTCGAGCGCCCGGCGCGAGTAACGCTGGGCAACCTCGGCCCGGCAGAAGGCCGTAAACGAGCGATACATCGTGCCTTGTTCGTTTGCGTATTTGCGGTCGCAGGACCGCAATTCGCGCCGATAGGCGAGTTTTTGCGGCTCCTTGAGCTGCCCAAGAAAGTTGGCTTCGCACTTTTTCTCGACCACGGCGCCAAAGCGGATATCGCCGCTGGTGCCGTATTCGCAGGCCTGAAATACCTTGATCGCGCGGTCGCAGCTCGAAGCATCCTCCAGTACGGCAACGATATCGTCCATCATGCTCGATTTGGCGGGGCATTCCTCCTGTACGGGCGATTTTGCGGCCTCGGCATCGCACTTTTTCTTGACGATGGCGTTCAACTCGTCGACGCGGCTCTCAACGTTCCGGCAGGCTTCCGACAGGCGGCCGCTGGCGCCGCGGCACAGCGCCAGATCGCCGCTGACGCCGTATTCGCAGGCCTCGTGGACCTGCATCGCCTTGAGGCAGTTCGGGGCCTTGTTCAGCGCAGCCGCGATATCCTCGAAGCCACCCGATTGGGCCGGACAGTCGGCCGCGTTCGCCGCTTGGATGGCGAGAGACAGGATAACAGCCAGGAGGGCCAGGCAGGGTTTTGGGCGCATACACGTTCCTTGCTCGCACAAATCTTGGTCGGCACGACGGTCAAAAAGGGTTCAAGCGCGCAAGGCGCCGTCCATCGTCCCCATCCGCGGCTTTTTGCTTGACCTTCCGGCCTTGGGGCGGCCACAACCAGCCGCCTTTTGAATGGTGAGACTATCCTGTGACCGACCTTTTAACCCTTGAACAAACCATCCTCGGCCAGATCACCGGCGCGCCCGACGAGACCGCGCTGGAAGCCGTGCGCGTCGCAGCGCTCGGCAAGAAAGGTTCGATCTCGGCCCTGCTCGCCACCCTCGGAAAAATGTCGCCGGAGGAGCGCAAG
>Ga0306920_100006498_pt1 | contig 15271 bp, 11 predicted proteins | sample flu12Cox44000170_FD_204666 | JGI IMG/M metagenome (GOLD analysis project Ga0306920, IMG submission 204666) | Lab enrichment of tropical soil microbial communities from Luquillo Experimental Forest, Puerto Rico - flux4day.12C.oxic.44.000.170 (v2)... | ecosystem: Environmental > Terrestrial >... | reverse complement strand
CGATCCGCAACGCTTACATCGATTTCAGCAAGATGACCTTGAGTCTGGTTGCGGTCGTGACCGATGTGGTGCGCGATGGAAAACGCGTCGTAGGATTCGGGTTCAATTCCAATGGCCGTTACGGCCAGGGCACGTTGATGCGCGAGCGTTTCATTCCCCGCGTCCTTGAAGCGGACCCGAAATCGCTTGTCACCGAGGATGGCAGCAACCTGGACCCGCACAAGGTGTGGAACTGCATGTTTACGAACGAAAAGCCGGGAGGCCACGGGGAACGCTCCGTCGCCATCGGCACGATCGACATGGCGGTATGGGATTGCGTGGCGAAGATCGAGGGCAAGCCGCTGTTTCAACTTCTGGCCGAACGCTACGGCAATGGCAGGCCGAACCGCAGGGTCTTCGTCTATGCGGCGGGCGGCTACTATTACCCGGGGCAGAACTACGACGCGCTGAAGGACGAGATGCGCGGCTATCTCGACCGCGGCTACACCGTCGTGAAGAAGAAGATCGGCGGCGCCTCTCTTGATGAAGACCTTCGCCGCATCGACGCCGTACTGAGCATTGTCCAGGACGGTCAGAAGCTGTGTGTCGATGCGAACGGGCGTTTCGACCTCGACACCGCCATCGCCTACGCCAAGGCGCTCTCTCAGTACGATCTGTTCTGGTACGAGGAGCCCGGCGACCCGCTCGATTTCGAGCTACAGGCGGTGTTGCGCAATTACTACGACAAGCCGATGGCCACAGGCGAAGACTTGTTTTCCATGCAGGACGCACGCAATCTCATTCGCTACGGCGGAATGCGCCCAGATCGCGACTGGCTGCAATTCGATTGTGCCTTGAGCTACGGCCTGGTGGAGTATCTTCGCACGCTCGCCATGCTGCGCCAGCACGGCTGGTCACCCTCGCGCTGCGTTCCCCACGGCGGACACCAGATGTCACTCAACATTGCGGCGGGTCTCGGGCTTGGTGGCAACGAGTCATACCCCGACCTGTTTCAACCATTTGGCGGATTTCCGGACGGGGTCAAGGTTGAGAAAAGCTACATCACCATGCCAGACCTGCCGGGCATCGGGTTCGAAGGCAAGTCAGACCTCTACGCAAAAATGAAAGAACTTGCTGCGTAAGGAGGCAGCCACAGCGATTACCAGAAGCTGCCAGACGATTGGGAGGTAGTTATGAGCGTCAACGTGATTGCGACGGATACTCCCGTGGCCCCATCGGCGACGACGCGACAATGGGCCCTTGTAGGAGTACTGCTCCTGGCAGCAGTTCTGAATTCCGCAGATCGGAGCAGCCTCTCTATCGCTGCACCACAGCTTTCTCGTGAACTGATACTGTCTCCTGTTCAGATGGGCCTGCTTTTGTCCTCTTTCTTCTGGACCTACGCCATCGGTCAATTGGTAGCTGGATGGTTCACGGATCGCTTTCCGGTCCTCTGGGTGTTCACCATCGGGTTCGTCCTGTGGTCGGGTGCCACCCTCTGCACCGGCTTGGTGCAGGGCATGACAGCTCTGTTCGTGCTGCGGCTGTTGTTGGGAGCGGGGGAATCGGTCGCGTTTCCAGGTTACTCAAAGATTTTTGCAACGGAATTTCCCCCCTCCAGGCAGGGTTTGCCAAACGCCATTTTGAATTCAGGCACGAAGATTGGAGCCGCTCTAGGTATCCTTGTTGGAGGTCTTCTGATCGCCGTCTATGGATGGCGCATGATGTTCTTCGTGCTGGGCGGCAGTGGCATAGTTTTTTTGATTCTCTGGTTCACGGTGGCGCCGCGACCCGATCGGAAGCCTGGCAATCCGGCGGACTCGACTGCGACCTCCGGCGGCGCGAGCTACCTCGATATTTTGCGCAGCGGCGATGCGTGGGGAACATTCCTCGGAGCCGGCTGCTACAACTACGCCTATTTCTTCGGCCTAACCTGGCTTCCCTCCTACCTCGTCCAGCAAAAGCATCTCTCGCTGGAGAAGATGAGCGTCCTCGGGGCTGTACCTTTCTGGGCAGCTGCGGTTTCGGCAATCATCGGGGGATGGACATCGGATGCTTTGATCAAGAAAGGATACTCCACCACAAAAGTCCGAAAGGCGTTCGTTGTATCCGGCCTTGTCTTCTCGGTGGCGGCCTATCCCTCGGCCATTGTGGAGGATGTGACAGTATCGCTCGTGTTGCTCACGATTGCCTATACGGCTCTGGGCGTTACTGTTTCGAATCTATGGGCGATTTCTCAAACCCTGGCCGGGCCTGTAGCCGCAGGCAAATGGTCGGGCGCCCAGAATTGCCTTGGAGCAGTGGCCGGAATTATCGCGCCAATTGGCAGCGGGTTTATCGTGCAGCAGACTGGAAACTTCTCATCCGCTTTTCTCGTGATGGCAGTTCTGGCTCTCGTGGGAGCCGCCTCATACGTTTTCCTCGTCGGCTCCATCACGCCCATCAATTGGACTCAGCGTCGCGGAAAGGGTTGAGCGCAACAAAGTAAGCTCAGGGGTTTCTGCGTCGCGGCCCGGGGAGCGAGCGTTGCACCTTGAAGGAAGAGCGCCCATGAAAAATCGCCCACTTGGAACAATTGTCACAATAGTCGCCATCGTGGCCGCGATGACAGTTCCGGGGAAAGCGCAAACCTATCGAACTGGGCCTGTCACGCTGGTCATCGGCAATCCTGCAGGGGGTGCCGGGGATATCGTTGCCGGAGCTGTTTCGGAGAAATTGGCAAAAGCACTTGGTCAGCCGGTCAACATCGAATACAGCTCCGGCGCGAGCGGTGCCATTGGCGCGAGCAAGGTCGCGCACGCAGCGCCTAACGGCCGCACGCTGCTTGTTGGCCAAACCACGGAGATCGTCATCAATCGGACCCTTGCCCGCGAGATTGGCTATGACCCCGAAAGCGATTTTCTGCCGGTGGCACTCCTCGCCACAATGCCGCTTGCGCTGATCGTTCCCAGCAATGCGCCGTATTCAACAGTCGAGGAATTGCTGAAAGCTGCGCGGTCATCGCCGCGCGGCCTGTCGTTCGCTTCAACCGGCGCTGGAACGCCCGGACACCTTGCCGGCGAGCTCCTGCGAATCAGAACTGGCGCCAGGCTCACTCACGTCCCCTTCGATGGTGGTGCGCAAGCGCTCAATGCCGTTCTCAATAATCGCGTGGACTTCCATTTTCAGGCTTTGCCGACCGCCATGCCCGAGGTGCGAGCGGGTAAGCTGAAGATTCTGGCCCTCTCCTCTGCGCAACGTTCCCCCGCCGTGCCCAACGTTCCGACTGTAGAGGAGAGCGGCATCAAGGATTTCGACGTTAGTCTCTGGGCTGGTATCTTTGCGCCTCGCGGCACTCCGAATGACGTCGTGACAAGGCTTAATCAGGAGATCGATCGAATTCTGGGACAGCCGGATGTCAAGGAGTTTCTGACGAACGCGGGGGCGGAAGTAGGGCCAATGTCCGTGCCCGAGTTCATGAGCTTTGTGAGGTCCGAGACCGACAGGTACGGTACGTTCATAAAACAGGAGTTCTGTTCGAGATTATTGTATGGAGGATGTGGCGGATTCGGTGCTGCCATTAATATGCTTCCTTGAGCCTCTTTCGAGCAAGTATATGCCCAGTGTGTGTACCGAAAATGTCGTCCGTATTGATCTGGTGACAGAATCACCTAACCATCCGGGGCGATGGTCGCGCTGCTATCCCTTTTTCTCAATCTGTTGATCTCGCCGCTCAAGTCGACAAGCCGGCTTGAGGCGGAGAACGCTGCACTGCGACAGCAGTTGGTTGTGTTGCAACGAAAGGTGCGTGGCCGGATCCGGTTCGCGATCGGCGATCGCCTGTTCTTCATTCTGCTGTATCGGTTATTTCCGTCGGTCCTCAAGGCGATGACGATCGTCCGGCCCGAGACAGTCGTGCGTTGGCATCGAGCCGGCTTTCGCCGTTACTGGCGCTGGAAATCGCGGGCGCGGGGAGGGCGGCCGCCAGTCAGTGCGGAGCTGCGCGCTTTGATCAGGCAGATGAGCCTTGAGAACGTGTCATCTCGCTTGACCATATACTTGGCGACGGTCGACTGAGCCACGGTAAAGCCGAGCTTGAGCAGCTCGCCCTGAATGCGCGGCGCACCCCAAAGCAAAGCCTACCGCTTCTCTATTGCATGGCCGCATGCGGCGCTACAGTTAGTCGGTAGCAACGGCGCCATTCGCACCGGAGGAGCCAGGAGCACCCCATGTCGATCATCCGCCTCATTCATATCAAGATTGATCCGTCGCAGACTGAGACTGCGGAACGCATCTGGAAAACTGAATGCGCCACACTGATGATTTCGCAGAAAGGTTGCATCTCCGAGAAACTGCTGCGCGCGCGTGAGCGCGGCGAGTTTATCTCCTATTCCGAATGGGAGACAGAGGCAGACATCGAGCGCTACAGGAATAGCGCGGCCCACAAGCAGATCGTTGACCACACGCGCAGCGTGAAGGGCGCCAGTGCCGTGGTCAAGCTGTATGATCTGGTGAATTGAGTTGCAAACCAAGTCACAATCCGATGGCGGACCTGGCATCGAAGGTCCGTTGAGCGAGAGCGTATAGCGGCCTCAGGACGGACGCTGCCGGTAGGGTCGACAAGGCGCAAGAAAACCCTGTCACCAAGGCGCCCTGGCCGGTGGAACAATCCGGTTGGTCGGGTGTTCGTCTTAGGCATTTTGAGTCTTGCCCAAATATATCTGGAAAGCTCGACTGGACGAACGCCTTAGGTGGAATTACGCGCCAACTCAACCGAGCGAGATAGCCGCCCGCCTATAACGTCGTATGACATGGTGCAACTGACATCGCCCCGCGACGAGAGTAACGATTGGGGGACGCTCATTGCAAACGGACCACGGCAGATGGGTGGGGCAATCGGTTGAACGCGTCGAAGACGCCGCGCTGCTGACGGGCCGCGGGTGCTACATCGACGACCTCGGCATCAAGCCCGGCACGCTCGAGGCTGCGGTCCTGCGCTCGCCGCATGCGCACGCAGATATCATTTCGATCGATACTGATGCGGCGCGCGCGCTCCCCGGCATCGCCGCCGTGATCACGGGGGCCGACCTAGCCAATATCACCGCAAGCCTCGTGGCGAGCGTGCGGGCGCCACTCGATGCACGGCCGATTGCGGTTGATCGTGTGCGCTATGTTGGCGAGCCGGTCGCGGTCGTGGTCGCGACCGACCGCTACGTCGCCGAGGATGCGTTCGACCTGATCGAGGTGTCGTATCGTCTGCGGCCCGCCGTGGTCGATCCTCTCGCCGCGCTGGTGCCCGATGCACCCGTGCTCCATGAGGCCGTAGGCAGTAATCTCATCAGTGATCGGCGCTTTTGTTACGGCGACCCGGATGCGGCTTTCTCTGCGGCGGCGCGCCGAATCGCGGTCTCCACGCACTATCCGCGAAATACCGGATCGCCGATCGAGACTTACGGCGTGGTCGCCGAATACGCGCCCCACGAAGACGCCTACGATATCATGACGAACTTTCAAGGCCCGTTCAGCCTACATGCGGTCGCTGCGCGCGCCCTTAAGGTACCGGGAAATCGCTTGCGTCTGCGCACCCCCTGCGATTCCGGGGGTAGCTTCGGCGTCAAGCAGGCTGTTCTTCCCTATGCGATCCTGATCGCCGCGGCGGCGAGGATCGTCGGCCGTCCCGTCAGATGGATCGAGGATCGGCTCGAACATCTAGCTGGGTCGGTTTCGGCGACGAACCGGGTCACAACACTATTGGCGGCCGTGGCGGCAGACGGCCGCGTCCTTGCGCTCGACTGGGATCAAGTCGAGGATTGCGGCGCCTATCTGCGGGCACCCGAGCCCGCAACCCTCTACCGCATGCACGGCAATCTAACAGGCGCCTACGATATCCGCCACGTGCGGGTGCGGAATCGTATCGTTCTTACAAACAAGGCCCCAAGCGGGCTTGTGCGAGGTTTTGGTGGGCCGCAGGTTTATTATTCATTGGAACGTTTGATGCAGCGCATTGCGATCGAGACGGGATTGGATCCGCTCGATGTGATCTGCCGGAATCTGATTTCGTCATCGGCGTTCCCGTATCTCACCGCGACCGGCGCCCTGTATGATTCGGGTGACTATGCCCGTGCGGTTGAGGTTGCCGTCCATGATGGCGCACTCGATGAGTTGAAACAGCGACGCGACGAAGCGCGCGTGGCAGGGCGTCTGTACGGCATTGGTCTGACCGCAGCCGTCGAGCCCAGCGTCTCCAACATGGGCTATATTACGACGGTCCTGACGGCTGCCGAGCGTCGGAAGGCCGGACCGAAGAATGGCGCCCAGGCAACTGCCACCATCACGTTCGATCCCGTCGGATCAATCAGCGTCCAAGTTGCGTCAGCGCCGCAAGGACAAGGCCACCGCACGGTCTTATCACAAGTCGTCGCCGACGTATTAGGCCTGTCGAAAGATGACGTGCGCGTCACGACTGATATCGACACCGGAAAAGACGCCTGGTCGATCGCTTCGGGAAATTATTCCAGCCGCTTTGCTCCGGCGGTCGCCGGCGCCGCGCACCTTGCCGCGACGAAGCTTAAGGAGAAGCTCGCCCGCATCGCAGCCGCACAGCTCAATGTACTGCCCGAGGACCTGCACTTCGCCAACGGCAAGATCGCCTCGCGCGCCAACCCGGACGCCTTTGTGCCCTTCGCCCGCGTCGCGGCGGCCAGCCACTGGGCTCCCGCCCTCGTTCCTGATGATGCGGCCGGTGCAATCCGCGAGACAGTGTTTTGGACGCCGCCGCAACTGACCGCGCCGACCGACGCCGACGGAATCAATTCCTCGCTTTGCCATGGCTTCATCTTCGATTTTTGCGGAGTCGAGATTGACCGCGTAACCGGCAAGATCCGAATCGATCGGTACGTGACTACGCACGATTGCGGCCGCGTGCTGCATCCCGGGATGGTCGACGGCCAGATCCGTGGCGGCTTCGTACAGGGCCTCGGTGGTGCCCTCTACGAAGAGTTGGCCTATGGCAACGACGGCGCGTTCCTCGCCGGGACCTTTGCGGACTATCTCCTGCCGACCGCCACCGAGGTACCCGATCTGGTCATCCGGCACATCGAGAGCCCATCCCCATTCACGCCGCTCGGCGCCAAAGGAGTCGGCGAAGGCAACTGCATGTCGACGCCGGTCTGTCTCGCCAATGCGGTTGCCGATGCGCTCGGTATCGACGCGATCGATTTGCCGCTGGCGCCGGCTAGGCTCGCCGCGCTGATTGCGGGCGACGAACCGCCGCCGCCCGAAGGGCAGGCGCCCGCGGTCAAGCTCGGCAAGCCCGGCGACCGCACCATGCGCGGCGCCGGCGAGGCGCGGGTCCAGGCGCCGCCGGAGACGGTCTGGAAGATGCTGCTCGACGCCGACGTTTTGGCTTCGATCATTCCCGGCGCGCACGGCGTGCAAAAGCTTTCCGGAACGCATTTCAAGGCCACCGTGACGCTCGGCGTCGGCCCAGTGAAGGGCCGCTACCAGACCGACATCAAACTGTCCGATCTCGATGAACCGCGCGCCGCGACGCTGTCCGGCTCGGTGAATGGCGCGCTGGGCAGCGGCGGCGGTACCGGCCGCATCACCCTCACGCCCGACGGCGCCGGCGGCACGGTCCTCGCCTACACCTATGAGGCGGTGGTCGGCGGCAAGGTCGCCGCCGTCGGCGGCCGCCTGCTCGACGGCGCCGCACGCGTCATCATCGGCCAGTTTTTTAAGGCGCTGGCCCGCAAGACCGGGACGACCGGGGACGGTCTGCTCGCGCGCGCTCTCACCGTGTTGAGGTTGCGCCGATGAAACCCGTGTCCTTCGATTACGTCAGAGCCGAGAGCGTCGACGAGGTGTTGGGCGTGCTGCGCGAGCGAGGCGGCGAGGCGCGCATTCTCGCCGGCGGCCAGTCGCTCCTGCCGATGCTCAACATGCGGCTGGCGCGGCCGAGGGTGGTGGTCGACATTATGCGTATTCGCCCGCTTGCCGTGACCGCCTTCGAGAGGGACGCGATCATCATCCCGGCCGGTGTGCGGCAGGCCGACATGCTGGCGAAGCCGGGCCTTGCCGACGACGTGCCGCTACTCGCCGCGGCACTGCCGTGGGTCGGCCATTTTCAGACACGCTCCCGCGGCACGATCTGCGGCTCGGTGGCGCATGCCGATCCGAGCGCGGAGATTCCGCTTTGTCTGGTCGCGCTGGAAGGCGAAGTGCGGCTACGCGCTAAGCGAAAAAGGCGCAGCGTCGCGGCCCAGGCGTTCTTCACCGGCATGATGGTGACAGACAAGGCCGATGACGAAATGATCGAAGCGGTGGTTTGCCCGAAGCGCCGCGTCGGCGCCGGCTATGCCTTCACCGAGGTTGGCCGCCGCCACGGCGATTTTGCCATCGTCGCCTGCGCCGCCGTGGTGGACGGCAAGCGGATGCGGCTCGCGGTCGGCGGCGTCGCCGACCGACCGGCTGCGCGCGACTTTCCGCACCTCGACGGCACGGCGCTCGACGACGCGCTTAACGCATTTGCCTGGGAGCTCCGCGGCGGCGACGACCTGCATGCCACCGCGCGCTACCGCCGCGATCTCGTGCGTAAGCTCGGCCGCAAAGTTCTGGAGGAGGCTGCGTCGTGCCGCAATTAAAGGCCCAGGCCCGCCACCGGGTCAGCTTCACGCTCAACGGCCGCCCTGCGTCGTTCGAGGTCGAGCCGCGCATGCTGCTGACCGACGCCCTGCGGCACATCATCGGCGCGACCGGCACGCACGTCGGCTGTGAGCACGGCGTATGCGGGGCTTGCACCATCGTGATCGACGGCATGCCGACGCGAGCCTGCCTGACGCTCGCCGTCCAGGTCGAGGGGGCTGACATCCGCACGGTCGAGGGCCTGGCGCCGGCGCCGGATCGACTCTCTACCCTGCAGGCCGCGTTCCGGCGGCATCATGCGTTGCAGTGCGGCTTCTGCACGGCCGGCATTCTGATGTCACTCGATGCTTTTTTGGCGATGCAGCCGCAGGCCTCGGAGCAGGAGTTGCGCGAGGTCGTCGGCGGGCATCTGTGCCGCTGTACCGGCTATGGCCCGATCATCAAGGCCGCACTCGAGGCTGCCGCCATGCTACGGGAGGAACCTCATGCTTGATCTCGGCACGAGTTTTGTCGCCAGCGTGTCGCGCGATCCCAAGGCGCTCGCCATCGTCGACGGCGACGTGAGACTGACCTACGAGGCCTGGTATCGCACGATCTCGGCGGTCGTCGCGGGTTTCGACGCGCTGGGCTTGCGGCCCGGCAATCACCTCGTCACCGTGCTGCAAAACCGCTGGGAAGCCGCCACCGTGCACTGGGCGTGTCAGTTTGCTGGCATCATCGTCACGCCGATCAATTGGCGCGCCACGGGGGACGAGATCGACTACGCGCTGGAAAATTCGCAAGCCAAGGGGATCGTGTTCGAAGCCTCTTCCGCGCCAGGCGTGGCCGAAAGCGCCGCGAGCCGCAGCGTCATCCGCATCGCGGTCGGCGACGGCGCAAAATCCAGTGAGGTCAGTTTCGCCGGCCTCGCGGCGCGCCAGGCGCCGCTCGCCGTGCCGCGCGCCGATGCCGACGCCTGGTCGCTCATGCTCTACACTTCCGGCACGACGGCAAGGCCTAAGGGCGTGCCGCGCCGCCATCGTGCCGAGCGCGCTGCAGCGGTCGCCCACGTCGCGCAGAATCTTTACGGCCACGGCGAGCGCACGCTCGGTGTCATGCCACTGTATCATACCATGGGCGTGCGATCGCTGGTTTCGATGTCGCTGATCGGCGGTCTGTTCGTCTGCCTGCCGCGCTTCGAATGCGCCCGCGCGCTTGCACTGATCGAGTCTGAGCGCGTCACCAATCTCTATCTGGTGCCGACGCTCTACCACGATCTCGTTCACCACGCGGCTTTCGCCGGGACCGACGTGTCGTCGGTGCGCAAGCTCGGCTTCGCCGGGGCGCCGATGACCGACGGTCTGCTCGCGACGCTGACCGCGGCGTTCAAGCCCGATCTGTTCGTCAACCATTACGGCTCCTCGGAGATCTACACCTTTAGCATCAACCAAGACGCGGCGAAAAAGCCGGGCTCCGCTGGACGCGCCGGCATCAACCAGATGATCCGCATCCTCAAACTCGGCTCGACCGATGTGAACGACGTCGCGGCGCCGGGCGAGGAGGGCGAGATTGTCGCCATCGCCTCCGGCGACGAGGCTTTCGAGGGCTACTGGAATCGCCCCGACGCGAACGCCAAGGCGTTTCGCGACGGTTGGTATTTCACCGGCGATACCGGCTTGATGGACGCGGACGGCGACATTTACGTCACCGGGCGTGTCGACGATATGATCATCACCGGCGGTGAGAACGTGTCGCCTGTCGAGATCGAAAGCTGCTTGTCGCTGCACCCGCTGGTCGCCGAAGTTGCCGTGGTCGGGCTGTCCGAGGAGCGCTGGGGCAAAATCGTCGCCGCCTTCATCAAGCGCCGCGGTACGGTCAGCCCGGAGGCGCTCGACGAGCATTGCCGCAATTCCGGTTTGGCGAATTTCAAGCGACCGCGCCGCTATGTGTTCGTCCGGGACATTCCGAAATCGCCGGTCGGCAAACTGCTGCGCCGCAATCTCGTTGCAGGCGATTTTGTCGGCGAGGAAAACGCACCGACCGCCGCGTGATCTTGATCAATCAAGGACTGCGTCATGGACACCAAAACCCAAACCAACGACCCGAGGCTTGAGAATCTCGACGGCTTCCGCGTCGAAATCGATCCGGCCCGAGAGCGCGGCGACATTATTCTGTCGCGCCCGCCGATGAACACGATTTCCATGAGCCAGCGCGACGAGCTGCGCGCCGCGTTTGAGGCGCTGGACGAAGACGAGCGCATCCGGATCATCGTGCTGCGCGCCGAAGGCGAGCATTTTTCCTCCGGAGGCTACATCCGAGGCTTCCTGGAAGCTTCGCCCGAGCACGTCTCCAAGCTCGCCTTCAACATCGCGGCACCGGCGCGCTGCGCCAAGCCGGTGATCGCCGCCAACCGCGGCTTTTGTTTCGGCGTCGGCTTCGAAATTTCGCTGGCCTGCGATTTCCGCGTCGTCTCGGAAACCTGCCAATATGCGCTGCCGGAGCAAAGGCTCGGCCAGATTCCGGGCTCCGGCGGGTCGGCGCGGCTGCAGAAAATCGTCGGCATCACCCGCACCAAGCAGATCGTGATGCGGTCAAAGCGCATCAGCGGGGGGCAGGCGCTCGAGTGGGGCATCGCCAGCGAATGCGTGCCCGATGATCAGCTTGAAGCGACCGTTGATGCGCTGGTCGATGAGCTGCGCACGTTCTCGCCCCTAGCCCAGCGCACCGCGAAGAAGCTTCTCAACGACACCGAGGACAGTTCCCTGTCGATCGCGATAGAGCTCGAAGGCCATTGCTACAGCCGGCTGCGCCAGTCGGACGACTTTCGCGAGGGTGTCGAGGCCTTCCACGAAAAGCGCAGTCCGAAGTTTCGCGGGGCTTAGTTGAAGACTAAACCTGCAAATGGGAACGAACGAGAAAAAAGGAAACGCCGGTAACGATGGGAGCGGCGCCATGTCAGCAGTCACAGAGCAGTCCGGTCCTTCTGTACCCGCATTGAGCGGCCGGCAGACGCTGGTGGCCGCCACGGCGTCGCTGTTCGGCTGGGGACTGGACTTGTTCGACCTCTTCATTCTTCTGTTTGTGGCGCCGATCGTCGGTAAGCTGTTCTTCCCTTCCAACAATCCGATGCTGTCGCTTGCCGGCGCATACGCGTCGTTTGCGGTGACCTTGCTGATCCGGCCGCTGGGCTCAGCGCTCTTCGGCTCATATGCCGACCGCAAGGGCCGCCGCATGGCGATGATGATCGCAGTCACCGGCGTCGGGCTGAGCACGGCGTCATTCGGGTTATTGCCGACCGTCGTGCAGATTGGCTGGGCGGCGACGGCGTTGTTCCTGATCTTGCGCTTGATCCAGGGCGTGTTCGTCGGCGGCGTGGTGGCGTCGTCGCACACCATCGGCACCGAGACGGTGCCCGAGCGCTGGCGCGGCCTGATGTCGGGAGCGGTGGGTGGCGGCGGCTCGGCGCTCGGCGGCCTGCTAGCGTCGCTGGTGTTTTACATTGTATCGACGCTCGCGCCCGGCGAGGAATTTGCCGCCTGGGGCTGGCGTGTGATGTTCTTCTCCGGCCTGTTGACGGCGGTGATCGGCCTGATCCTGTTCCGCAATCTCGAGGAATCGCCGATCTTTCAGGCGCTGCAAAAGGCGAAGGCCGCTAGGCATGAGCGCGCGCCGACCGACGCCTCGCCGCTCAAGACACTGTTTTCCGGCAAGCATCTGCCGGTCTTTCTGGTCAACCTCCTGCTCACTATCGGCGCCGGATCCGGCTACTATCTGACCTCCGGCTATCTGCCGACGTTCTTCAACCTGGTCAACAAGCTTCCCAACAACGTCTCGTCCTTGATACTGGTCGGCGTCGCGTTCGCCGCCGCGGCGGGCGCGCTGTGGATCGGCCATCTCAGCCAGCGTTTTGGTCGCAAGACGGTTCTTGTTGTCATGGGGGTGCTGCGGATCGTCGCATTCCCGCTGCTGTTTCTTGCCATGGGCAACACCGATAGCATTGCGGCATTGACGATCTACTCACTTCTGATCGCGTTCATCGCCAACGGCAGCTACGGCCCGTTGCTGATCTTCCTCAACGAGCGGTTCCCCACGGCGCTGCGCGCCAGCGGCACCGGATTATCTTGGAACGTCGGCTTCGCGCTCGGCGGTATGATGCCGACCTTCGTCTCGCTGGTTTCGAAGACGCCGCAGCAGCTGCCGATGACGCTCGCGGTCTTCATCACTGCGCTCTCGGTGCTGTTCCTGATTGGCGCCATCATCGTTCCGGAGACAAGAGGCAATCTGCGCCGGGTCGAATGAGAGCGCGGGCACAGTGGCCGTTATGAATCGTCTTGCACGGAGAGTAGCCATGACCAAGCACGCCGTCGTTTCGGAATCCTCTACGCGCAGTGCCGTGCTGACCTTGCGGGACTGGCTCGATCGCCTCGCGGAGACCGGCCGCTTGACGGTTATGCGGCCGGGCATCGGGCTCGTCTACGAGCTCGCCGCCATCGCGCAGCGCCTCGACGGTAAGTCGGCGACATTTTTTCCCCATCCCGACGGCCATGACGGCTCGGTGGTTTCCGGGCTGGTGTCGAGCCGGGCCTGGATGGCGGAGGCGTTCGGCGTATCTGAGTCGGAGCTGGTGCGGCATTTCCAGAAGGCCGCCGCCAATCCGCTGCCGTGGCGCGAGGTCGCCGACGCGCCAGCACAGCAGGTGGTGCATCGCGACAACATCGACCTCCTCAAGCTGATGCCGATTCCGACCCATAACGAGCTCGACAGGGGACCCTATATCGCGGCCGGCCTGACGATCGCCCGCGATCCTGAGACCGGCGAGCAGAATGTCTGCATTCACCGCTGCCAAGTCAGCGGCCCGGACCGAATCGGCGTGCTGCTCTTGCCGCGGCACACCGACCATTTCTTCCGCAAGGTCGAAGCCAAGGGCGAAGGCCTGCCGATGGCGCTCGTCATCGGCGTCGATCCGGCGACGCTGTTGTGCTCACAGGCCATCGTGCCGGTTGGCCAGGACGAGCTGGAAATCGCCGGCGGGCTGCGCGGCAAGGCGCTCGGCGTGGTGCGCTGCAAGACCAACGAGGTCCGGGTCCCCGCCGACGCGGAAATCGTTATCGAAGGCCAAATCCTCCCTAACACGCGCGAGCCCGAAGGGCCGTTCGGTGAATTCCCGCAATATTACGGCGAGTGCGCCGACCGGCACGTGATCAAGGTCGATGCCGTCACCCACCGCGTCAAGCCGATCTTCCACACCATAACCGGCGGCGGCCTCGAGCACCTGCTGCTTGGCGCCATCCCGCGCGAGGCCACGATCCTGGCGACGCTGCAGCGCAGTTTCCCGGGCGTGCTGGACGTCCACCTCGCGCTCGGCGGTGTTGGGCGCTATCACCTCTACATCAAGCTCAACAAGACTCAGGACGGCGAGAGCAAAAATGTGCTGCTCGGCGCGTTCGCCGCGCATTACGACATCAAGCACGCGGTCGTTGTTGATGCTGACGTCGATATCCACGATCCCCGCGAGGTCGAATGGGCCATCGCCACCCGCTTCCAGGCCGACCACGACGTCCTCATCGTATCGCACAGCCAGGGCTCCAAACTCGACCCGTCCACCGACGCCGGCGTCGGCGCCAAGATGGGCTTCGATGCGACCATCCCGCTTAATGCGCCGAAGATGAAATACAAACGCATTCGCGTGCCCGGCGCGGAGAATGTTGACCTGAGCAAAGTCGTAGCGCAGGGCGCGGTATGGCGGAAGGCGATGGAGTAGGCGGAGGGCCGGGGAATCGAAATCTCCACTTATGTTGGTGGTACTCCGTAAGCCGGGAAATAACCGATACAGCAGAATGAAGAACAGGCGATCGCCGAGCGCGAACTCCATCCGGCCACGCACCTTTTGTTGCAACACAACCAACTGCTGTCGCAGTGCAGCGTTCTCCGCCTCAAGCCGGCTTGTCGACTTGAGCGGCGAGATCAACCGATTGAGAAAAAGGGATAGCAGCGCGACCATCGTCCCGGATGGTTATGTGATTCCGTCAACACGGACGACGTTTTCGGTACACACTTTTGCGGGAACAGACATCACTTGAAACGCGTTTCCCTTCAATTCCAGAATGGTTCGCGGCCGGTCCAGTAGAGGAAATTCCTCTAGAGTGCTACAATCCAAAAGGAGAACATCATGTCGAAGAAAGTCGGGCTTATTTGCGCAGTTGTTGCAAGTGCTGCAGTGTTTTGCGCAATGCCCATATCGCTCAAGCATTCGGCAACATCAGGCGTCGTGGTGTCTGTTGATCAGGCAAAAGCCTACTATGGCCACTATCGACGCGTCGCTCGACGAACTTACCGGCGCAACTATTATTATCACCGCCACTATTATTAGCACTACTGATCGCTCTCGCGACCGGGATGGCGTATCTGTTGATCGTCAACCTCAAAACCCCAAGGCATTCGGCCTCACAATCCCGTCGACTGATTAGGCGAAGAATCGCCTAACTTCAGCGGAGTATCGCGCAGATATGCCGGCGTGCTTGTGGTGACCCGATTCACGCGCGACGAGGTGCGGCGGCAGGGCGCGACATATCGGTCGCCTGACCTTGGAACCCGCCGGACGGCTGATGCACCATGATCCGGGCATTGGGCAGCGCGAAGCGCAGGTTCTTGGCGCCGGCGGCGAGCAGCAGCGAGCCCATGGACGCGGCCT
>Ga0306920_100006497_pt1 | contig 15271 bp, 14 predicted proteins | sample flu12Cox44000170_FD_204666 | JGI IMG/M metagenome (GOLD analysis project Ga0306920, IMG submission 204666) | Lab enrichment of tropical soil microbial communities from Luquillo Experimental Forest, Puerto Rico - flux4day.12C.oxic.44.000.170 (v2)... | ecosystem: Environmental > Terrestrial >... | reverse complement strand
GAGCGACTTGGGGCCGCGGTTTGCGGAGCCGAAAGCCCATCCGGCGGAATAACCTTTGACATTGCCGTACACCCAAGTGCACCCCGTAGTGGCGACGCAGATGCTCAGATAGCACCGTACCAAAACCTGCCGATGCCAGGTGGATTCTCCCGATGTCCGCATGACATTCTGGCTTTGTCACAAATCGCGTCAGATCGCAGGTACCCCGGCCAAAGGGCTCATAGGGGCCGTCGCTGGTACGGTAGGGCGAAACAACCACACGAAGCCCCAGATCGCAAGGATTGCGATCCCTACGAACCCCACCCATTCGAAAGGACTCCAGAACTCTGACGGTGCTGTGGAGCTAGGCATCACAGCTCGTCGAGCCCGAGAAAGAGGCGCGGCCGAGGCTTCCAATGCCGTTAGGAAGGAGGGGAAAGCCGTCACGCTCCCGAACTGCTTCACTGCAGCGTCGCTGCCACCTTTCCTTTTTTCGCGTAATAGCCTTTCCGCGCGTACACCTTGTATCCTTTTTCCGCGGCGGCGATTTGAATCTTACGAAACTTGCCGTCCCAATTCTTGTTTTCCGGGTAATAGCCCAGACTGTACTGGTGGTGCAATTCCTCTGAGATCTCCTCAAGCGCGTCTTCAATTCGATCCATGCCATGGACCTCCAGCATGCGCCCACCAGTCGCCTCAGCCAACTTCTTCAGCAGGTATTCGCCGTGCTCGTCTTTCGCATACGTGTGGACCACGTCGCAGCGGTCCCTCGCGTGCGGCGCATCGTAAATCTGCAGCACATACGCGATTACGTCGCTTGCCAGCAAGGCCTCTAGAGCGTCTTCTATCGTCGACTCGCTCCGCGCATCCCCGGACAGCGCCACGATAACGATCGCCTTGCGTCCTACCTCACCTGCCAGGTAGTGCAGCGTGGAAAAACGAATCGCATCATACAAATGAGCTTCGCGAACCATGTTCACCGGTTTGCCGTTGATCCCCACAGTCCCTCCGCCGGACACTCCGATGTTCGGCACCGAACCCGTGCCCTCTGCCGCTGGCCCAACTTCCCCTCCACCACTCGGAACCGAGCGTACGGCTTCCCGCAACAGCCCCATGTCGGAAGTCGGCAACTGTAACGTGTCCACCCTCGCGGCGTAACTCACCACGAACCCCAAGTCCGTCGGCCGTACCACGTGTCTCAGGAACATCGCCGACGCGTGTCCCTCCTCTTCCAGAATCGGCGTCATATGTGTGCCTGTATCCAGCAACACGCCGACGTTCAGCACCACATCGCTGTGGTGCGCAAAAAACTTAATCTCCTGCGGCTGGCTGTCTTCCGTCACACGAAAACTGTCCTGCGCGAGATCGCTCACCAGCCGCTTCTTCTCGTCACGCACCGTGAAGTAGACTGACACCAGATCCACATGGCTGCGGAAGCCTCCTTCCTGCCCGCCGCTCTGCGGCACGCTTTGTCGCTGCGCCACGGCAGTTTGGTGCCAGCCAAACCCCGCGGCTCCCACAACCAGGACCCCGATGATGACACCGGCTCGCATCCGCATACGGTACGCTCCCCTTTGCAGACGGCATTCCAAGCTCGCTCGTTGGATGCTGGCGAATAGTCCCAGAGTTGTCGTCAAGAGTCTCCGGCGCAGCTGCAACGCCGCATCTTTGCAGCCATCGTGTATGTCATTCCACCTGGTTATTTCCGTTGTTCTGCCAAAATAAAGCTGTGCAAGGAGATAGTGTATGTGACCCGAATCACCTCCCCATAGCGCACTATAACGTAGTGGTGCTCATCTCTGGCCACGCTTTCCGCACCAATTCACTTTTGCCCAGGCCGAATTCACTGCTGGCTCGACGGTAAACCTTGTGTGACGTTCTTGAGCAGGAGAGGAACGAGCGACATATTTCCTTTCGAGATCTGGAGAGCCAGAACGCAGGTGCTCGCAGGCCGCAAGAAGCGCCGGGCCAGAGCGCCTTACCCACAATTTCCTCTCAAACCCCTGTCGAAACAAACTATAATCGCGCCACTCCCGTGCTTCCTACGCGGTACCCCTGGCGTGTCGTGGTGTTTGCCGCCATCAGCATTATCGGAAACGTGTATCTGGGCTACTACTTGCTCTTTGGGCTGGCATCCGACGGGTTGGGTCTCGACGACCAATCCGGCCGCGTCGTGGTCACTGATGTAGAAGAGCAGACGGCCTCTGAGCGCGCGGGTTTTCGAGCAGGAGACCGCCTCCTGACTGTCAACGGGCAGCGAATCGTGACCGTAGTCGACTGGTTCGCACAACGGATGAATTTCGTGCCCGACGAGCCGGCGGCGATTCAACTCGAGCGCCACGAAAAGACCGTCGATTTGACACTGGTCATTCACGGGTCCGTCTGGGACCAATCGAGCAATTCCCTGCGCGCTTCAACAATCATTTTTCTAGCCTACAAATTGATCACGCTGGCGATTGGATTGTTCGTCGCGTTCAACCGCCCGCGGGATCTTGTGTCGCGGTTGGGCGGCTGGGTGCTCGTCGTGATGGCAACGGTGTTTGAGGCCTTCCAGTGGGGACTATCGGCCTCGATTCGCGCGCTGCCATTGCTCGTGGCTGTGGCCGTCATGTTGTCATATGTCAGCGCGGCATTTCGCACGCCTCTGCTGGCGGCATTTTTCTGCCTATACCCGAAGCGCCTCTTTGTGAATCGCTGGTTATGGGCTGGCTTTTGGGCCGGGCCATTTGCGGCAACGCTGTACGCACTCTATTTGCTCGCCCGGACCGTCTACGACCCGGCCCATTTGACAGGCCTTGCACCGTCATGGGTGCTGACCGCGTTTGGGGTCCAGAGCCTCGTCTATCTTTTGGCGGTCCTGGTGGTCTTGCCGCTGAGTTACTGGAAACTCGAAACGCTGACCGACCGCCGGCGTTTCCGCGTGTTGGTGTTCGGTGCACTCTTAGCGATGTTGTTTTATCTCCCGCGCGTCATCGGGACTTCGTTGATCCGGCTGAGTCCGCACTTCTACGAGTTCTTTGGTGCGCCGCTCGTCTACATGGCGATGTCCCTCGGAATGCTCATTTTCCCGATGTCGTTCGCCTACGCCATTCTCAAGCAGCGATTGTTCGATGTTCGCGTCATCATCCGCCGCGGATTGCAGTACGCGCTGGCGCGAAGGGTGCTGCTCGGGATACCAGCCGTCGCGATCGGCCTGCTCGTGCTAACTGTGGTTGCGCAAGGTAGGCAATCGTTGTTTTCCGTCTTGAAAATGCATGCCGGTAGCTACATAGCGATCGCTGCGATCGCGGCATGGGCCTCCACCCAACGGCAGAGATGGCTATCGGCTCTCGACCGAAGATTCTTCCGCGACAAGTATGACGCCCAGAAACTGTTCCACGAGATCGTCGAAGACACTCGGCGCGCCGATAGCGTCGAGGAAGTCGCACCGCGTGTAGTGCTGCGAGTGGCGGAAGCACTTCACACGCACGGGTGCGGGTTGCTCGTACGCAAGCCAGGAGAGAGTTTTTATCGAGTGGTTGCGACTGCCCCGGCAGACTCTCTATCCACAGACTTGCCGGCCACTAATAAATTAATCCCGCTCGTGCGCACCCTGGAATGCTCACTATCAGTCACCGCCGCGGGGAGCGGCTGGCTCGGTCAACAACTGCCGCAGGTCGACAAGGACTTCCTGAAGAAAGCGCATATTGAATTGCTCGTCCCGGTGGCGCTCAAGGAAGGTAGCACGGAGGCTCTACTTGTCCTCGGTGGAAAGCTGTCAGAGGAACCCTATAGCAACGAAGACACCGCGCTGCTCGAAAACGTCGCGAGTGCCTTGGCCCTGCTCCTTCTGCGCGGCAGTACCATCCGTCCAGGGCGTGCATTCGAGGAGTGCCCCGCTTGCGGAACCTGTTATGACACTGGGACAACGCGATGCGTGAAGGAAGGTAGCGCGCTGGTGCTGGTGGCCTCTCCGCGGATGTTCGCGGGACGCTACCGGCTTGACGGAAAGCTGGGCCAAGGCGGAATGGGCAAGGTTTACCGCGCGACAGACGTTTCCTTGAACCGCGAAGTCGCGGTGAAAATGATTCGTGACGAATTTTTCACGGACCAGAAGGCCATCGACAAATTCCGCCAGGAATCACAAATTACGGGGAGCCTGGCCCACCCAAACGTAGTGACGGTTTATGATTTTGGCGTAGAAGCCTCGCAGCGCGTCTTCCTCGTGATGGAATTGCTCCAGGGGATCACCCTGCGCCAGGAGCTGCGCGCAGAGAAACGGCTGGGCCCCGCGAGGACGCTCGAGCTATTCGAAGGTATCTGCGCGGGAGTCGGCGCCGCGCATGCCCGCGGACTCATTCATCGCGATCTGAAGCCAGAGAATATTTTTCTGTCGCAAATCGACGCGCGGGAAGTCGTCAAAATCACGGACTTCGGAGTAGCAAAAACGCTGCCCGTGTCCCCTGACGATACGAGAGACACCATCACCGGGGCGCTCGTCGGAACCGTCAAATATATGTCGCCCGAACAGCTGCGCGGGCGCTCTCTTTCGCCGCGTTGGGATTTGTGGGCGTTGGCCGTAATTGCCTACGAAGCGCTTTGCGGATCTGTTCCTTTTGCAGGAGAAGACTTGACCATGCTCCAAAGCTCGATCATGGGCGTCAATTTCCCGCCCGTCTCCAGCCTCCTGCCGGATGCTCCGCCCGGTTGGCAGACCTTCTTCGAACGCGCCTTTGCCCACGTCGAGGAAGATCGCGTCGGGTCGGTTGCTTTATTCTGGGACGAACTGCGCGACTGCCTGCAGACAGGCACGCCAAAACCCGAACCACCCGCTAATTGATCGCTATCAACTAACCGCTAGAAGTCGAAGTCGCCGTCGATCCTCCACAACCTGCCAACCGAGTTGTAAAACGCCCCGTAATATGGCGAGCCGGAATACTGCTGCACGTCGCGAGGATTGTAATGATTGAAGATATCGATGACCTTAAGGCCGCCTAGAAACTGGATGCGGCGACCGCGGAATTTGAAGTCGAACGGATACTGGATTTTTGTGTCGAAGCCTACATAAGTAGGAAAACGCCCAGCCTCGTTGCGTTGGCCGACATAGTTCCAGTTTTCATCGAGCTTGGAGTAAGGAAATCCCGTATGTACATCAAGAATGGGCACAAATTGCAGTTTGCGCGGGAGGGCAATAATTCCCCAGAAGAGGACGCGGTTGGGTGCGTCGTTCGCGAGTGGGCCGTATTGATTGGGGCGGATAAGCGGATAAGGGTTGTTGCCAAAGAACTGGTTGTAGTCGTTCAGCTCGCCACGCGCTTTCGAATGGACATAGCTCACGACGATGCTGGTGGCCTCGGTCGGGCTCCAGCGGATCATCGCGAGAAATTCCTCATAAGACTGCCGGCCAGAATTGAGGAGTTGAAGTTGCGCCGAAGTCGGACCGTATTGAACTGGGTTCACGAAAAACTCGTGGTAGCCCTCGCGATGCTCGTAGCCGAAGCGGAAAAGAACATTCCGCCCCATTTCGTGGTCGAACTGCAGCGTCGCGCCAAGGCTGAAGGGGAGCCGAAGACCGCCGTCGCTCGTAGCAAAAAAATGAGTAAAGACCGCCGGCCCGTCAACGAGAGTGATGCCATCCGCGGCGAATCGCGTGATCGTCTGCGCAGGCAGCTCGGAAAAGACGGCAACGTTCAGCGGAATTTTATCGTAGAAGAGACCGACGCCCCCGCGGATCGCCGTGCGTTTGTCATGCGCAGGTGAAAACAGAAAACCAAGACGTGGAGCCGCACTGACGGAGTCGGCTGATAGGCTGTCGTGGTCCACCCTTACGCCGAGGTCAAGAAGTAAGCGGGGGGAGACTTGCCAACTGTCCTGAGCGAAGAACGTGAGGTTGTTCTGCGCCGCACTCGACGAAAGGGGCGAGTTGTATATGATTTCGCTGGCAAGCGTGTGGTCCTCCCGCAGGGCATGGACCGGAAGGTTTGTAACGTTGCCCTGATACGTCGAACGAAGAAACGCGTAGCCGAACGTCAGCAGATGGCGGCCGCGAAACTCGAGCGGACGCAAATGCAGGCTCTGTGACCACTGGTAAAGCCACGTCTTACGACTCTGGCTTTCGAAGAAACTCCCAAAGTTCTGTTCCGGGTACAGCGCCATCACCCCGGCCACGGGATTGGCGGGAAACAGGTTGTAATTCAGCTTTTTCAGCGAAAAGAGGGACTGCACGAAGCCCCCGCTGGAGAGAATCCACCGATCCGCAAACGACGCAAAAAATCCGCGTTGCCGGTAATCTTCGGTGACAGGCTGCGGGTCGAACGTGTCAATGTTGGCGTAATTGGTGTTCTCCGGGTCAAACGTGACCATCGCGGTAAGACGGTTGCTCGGATTGATGTCCCAATCAATCTGCGTCTGCGTGTTGATCCGCTCATCCACACGGATATTGTTGGGGTTGGGCAGCGAAGGTACCCGCGTCGTGTCGTAGCCAACGCAGAGGGATTGCAAGACGTAGAGTTTGCCTCGTTCGATCGGGCCCGAAAAAGCGAGATGAGGCGTGAGGCTTTCGATGCCGTGCGTGCTGCCATCGATCCACCGAAAACGTGGGACGGGATCTTCGAACAGCCACTTCCACTCGTCTGTACCGCCACGCGTATTCACCTCAATGACGCCGCTCGAAAAGCCGCCATATTCGGCAGAAAAAGGATTCGAAAGCACTCGCATCGATTCGACCGCGGCGGTGGGTAATCGCAGGGCCGGCAGCCCGGTAAATGGGTCGCCAATAGAAGCGTTGTTGATAAGCGCATTGGTCTGATTGGCGTTGCTACCCTTGATGCGAATCAGACCGTCAGGGCCACGCATCACTCCAGGAAGAAGTGGCAGCGCCTCCTGGAAATCGCCATTGAGCCGGACAAGCGATTTGAGCATCGGTGTGGTGAGTACGGTGCTGCCACCCGAACTCGATGTCAGGTCGACGGCCGCGGAATTCGCATTGACCGTTACCGTCTCGCTATGCTTTTGGGGCGTGAGCTGGAGATCGACTTTCGGCGCCGGATCATCCGGCGACAGCCTAATTCTTCTCGTAAGGGTTTCGAAGCCGGCAAGAGTAATCGATAACTCGTAATCCCCCGGAAGAATTCCTGCAAAGGAATATTGTCCGAGATCGTCGGAAACAGTGGAGACTTTGCTTCCCGAACTCAGATTCTTGAGTGTAATCCGGGCGCTCGGCCAAAGCGTCTGTGTCTGATCAGCGCCCAGAGTGAATACGGTTCCGCTCAGCCGAACAGTTTTCGCGGCCGCAACCTTGCCGGAAAGCGCGCCGCAAATCAAAACAGCGAAGATTACCAAACGCGCGCGAATTCCGGCGCAAGCGCAATGAGGAACAACCGCGGAGAATCGCAACGGACCGTACCGCTTCATAGGAATGATGCTACAGCACTACGATGGGAGGAAGTTGCGCAGCGTTGCACGAACCAAGGCGCTCAGCGAAAATTGGAACGTTCAGAATGAGGGGCTATGCCAACCGAGAAAGTCTTGCAGGGACTCCGGCTCTTTCAAAAGCGCGTCTACCCGAAACACCGCGAGCTGTTTGAAAAACTGGCACTAGGGCAGCGGCCGGAAGTTTTGTTCGTGACCTGCGCTGATTCCAGGATCGACCCCTGCCTGCTCACGCAAACCAAGCCTGGCGAGCTATTCATTTGCCGCGTGATCGGGAACATCGTGCCGCGTTATCCGCACGCAATTGGAGGAGTTTCCGCGACGATCGAGTACGCGGTAGGCGTATTGGAAGTGAAGCATCTGGTGCTGTGCGGGCACACGGATTGCGGCGTAATGAGAGGGGTCATGAATCCTGACGCCCTCAAGCCGCTGCCAAGTGTTACTGCATGGCTGAAGTACGCGAAAGGCGCGCGGCTCGCAGCCCGAAAGGAACGTGTGTCCGCGGACAGTCCCGAGTTCTTGCTCAAACTGACGGAATTGAACGTCGTTGAGCAATTAAAGAATTTACGGACCCACCCAACCGTCGCGGCGCGGCTCAATGAACAGAAACTGCGACTTCACGGCTGGGTCTATCAAATCGGACCCGGAATCGTCACCGCCTGGAACGAGCAGAAGAAAAGCTTTGGGTCCGTTCATGAGGCAACGGCGGCCGGATAACATATTCACACGTCAGGGGGCCACTTTGGCTTTTCCTTTCGTAGAGGACCCCGAACCCATTGCGGCTGATTGCTGCAGTGACTCACCGCCGGCCTCACCGGTGATCAGACGCGCCCCACGACTGAACGTCAGATACAGGAAACCCCATTGCACGAAAACGAGTATGCGGCTCTGGAACTGGACGATGTACATGAGGTGGATGAAAAGCCATACAAGCCACGCCGGAAGGCCCGACACGTGGAATCCAAAGATGTTCGCAACCGCCGCGGCACGGCCGATCACTGCCAGGTCCCCTTTGTCGAAGTAGCGGAACCGCGGCGGTCCCGGCTCGCCCTGAAGCCGCGCCAGGATCGCCTTGCCGGCGTAGCGCCCTCCCTGTATGGCGACCTGGGCAACGCCAGGCAACAGTCTCCCTTTTTCATCCTCGCGGTAAGCCAAGTCGCCGACGATAAAAATGTCAGGGAAATTAGGGATCGTCAGGTCCGGCTTGACCTTGATTTTTCCCGCAGGGTCGGTTTCCGCTCCGGTGCGGCTGGCTACGCGGCGCCCAAATTCGTTCGTTTCCACTCCACCAGTCCACAGCACCGTTTTTGCCTCATAACGGCCCGTCGTATCGCCGTGCTTGTAATCCACCCCACCCGCATCAACGCTCGTGACAAAGACGCCTTTGTGAACTTCCACCCCAAGACGAGCAACAAGCTGCTCTGCCTTGGCAGAGAGATCCTCCGGATACGCTCCGAGCACACGCGGTCCTCCTTCGAGCAGAATGATACGTGCTTCCTCAGGTCGAATCCGCCGGAAATCGTGGCGCAGCGTTTCGCTCGCAATTTCTGCCAATGCGCCGGCAAGTTCGAGCCCAGTAGCGCCGGCCCCAACGATGGTGAACGTAAGCCAGGCGCGGGCTTCCGCTTCGCTGTCCGCCCGTTCGGCGCGTTCAAAGGCATACAGCAGTTTGTGCCGGATCGCGGTGGCTTCTTCTACCGTCTTCAGGCTCGGAGCGACATCGCGCCACTCGTCATGCCCGTAGTACGAAGTTCGCGAACCCGTGGCGATCACAAGGGTGTCGTAGGGAAAGACCCCGCCATCGCGCAGAACCACGTTTTTGGCAACCGGGTCCACATCCAGGGCCTCACCCAGCAAGACCTCGGTATTCTTCTGGCGGCTGAGCACCGCGCGAAGAGGTGCGGCAATTTCTCCGGGCGAAAGCGAGCCTGTGGCAACCTGGTAAAGGAGGGGTTGAAACAGATGGAAATTGCGCTTGTCAATCAGAGTGATTTGGGCCTTGGCGCGCCTAAGGGTCTGCGCGGCGACAAGGCCGCCAAACCCGCCGCCGAGGATAAGCACACGATGTTTGTCAGTCATGCTCACCTGCCTGGGAAATAGAATCCGCCAAGGTTGTGCCCACGGGCCAGACTGCCTCATTATTTAGATGATGGCCATGGTATCGGGTAACAATGATTCTCGCGAGCGGCTCGAAAAGGATGCCCTCCTGCTGCTGTGTTCCGAACTGATACCCCCGGCGACTCGTGTTCGATTAAGCGGGCAACTCGCCCATCACGGTTTCTGCAGGGATTTGGCCCGCGTGGTGTTCGAAGAGATTACCGCACTCGGCGAAATACCGGCGCGGCGTCTGCGCGAGCTGCTACCGGCGCGAATGACGAACCGGGGCTTCCCCGATTTTGAGTTGAACCAGTTTCTAGGTCGTCGCGAGGGGATGAGTGACGAAATCGAGAAATGGCTCCAGAGTCTGCTGGAACTGATCGAGGAACGGCCAAAGCCGAGGAAGAAGGCCTTGGGGCATCCCGCGTGAACTGGAGCGTCAAACCCTGGTCGTGCCTCATCGAAGGATTGGCGTTCTCGGGATTCGTGGCTTGGTACATCTGGAAGCTCCAAGCGAGTGAACCCTGGACGTGGGCCGTGATGGTCGTCTGGGTACTGGTCAGTTTCCTCGCGCGCCACGACACGCCTAAGACGATTGGCTGGCGGGCTGATAATCTGTGGTCGGCGACAAAACGCGCGCTCTGCTTTTTTGGAGTGTGTTCCATCCTGATTTGTATCGGGGGGCTGTTTCTAGGCATGCTCCATCGCTTACCGGCCCACTTGATCAGCATGAAGCGCTTTGGAGGGTACCTGGCATTTTGCCTTCTCCAGCAGGTAGCGCTCAATTCGTTCCTGACGAATCGGCTGCTGGCGGCATTTGAAAAACCAGAAAACGCAGTTCTGGTCGCGGCAACTATTTTCGGAGCGTTGCATTGGCCGAACCCGGTGCTGGTACCTTTGACGTTTATCGGTGGCGCAGGTATGGCTTGGCTGTTTTCGAAGGACCGAAACATTTTGCCGTTAACGTTGGGCCAGGCGATCCTTGGCTCGCTCGTGTGGTGGGCTTTTCCCCTTGCTTGGCACCATTCCATGCGCGTCGGGCCGGGTTACCGTGCCTTTCACATGTAGGCTATTCCGTTGCTTACTTCGCCGAGTGCAGCGCGCTCGCGGACGGCTTGCTTCCCGGTCAGCGTTTGTATCCTGAGGCGCGGCGCGGTCCCCCTTGAAGCATTTTCAACACCCGATTCCAGCACAACGGTGTTGTCTAGCTCGGGGCAGAACGAGCAACCGGATACGGATAACGCCGTAAAAGCAGGGTATCCAGCGAGATTTTCCCTGGGCCGAAGGTGAGCACAATCAGAGAAGCAACTAAGAAAACGAAGGGAGCCGCGGCAGCAAATTTGTCGGGATCGGAAAGGAAGGATAACAGCGCTTCACGGTCGGCCATGACGTAAGCCATGACCATATTTACTGTGAGGAGGAGTGCCGTAAGACGAGACAGCAGGCCCACCGCGAGAAAAATGCCGCCAAAAAACTCCACGCACGAAATGAACACGGCCATCAACCCCGGCATGGGCAGACCAAGGCTCGCAAAAAACTCGGTAACCTTGGGCAAATTGTGAAGCTTGCCCCAGCCGCTTTGAATGAGTTGCCAGCCCCAATAAAGGCGGACAGCGAGGAGAAAGGGCGACTGGAGCAGGCTGGCGGCATTCACAGCCGAGCCATAGAGTTTACGGATTTGAAGCACAAGCATACTCACTTTCTTTTTACTCCCACAAGTGAATCACCTTGGAATTTATTGGGAGGGCCTTGCTTCCGAGACAAACCACCCGAGGGAAGCCCAATTCTGAAACCAGCCGGCAGCGCGAGCGGCGCGCTCACTCGCAGGAATCGCACTGGAGCGAAATCCGAGATCGATAGCGCCATCAAGGGTTCGTCCTTTCTGCAAAGCTCGCAAGATTGCAAACTCTTCCCTTTCCAGGCGGCGAAAATACACGAAATAGTCGATCCGATGAACCGCTAGGTAAACCTCAGCGGGCTTCAGGCGCGCAACTGCTGAAACCTTCTTTCGCTTTTGCCGCTCATTGAAGGCATTGCTGGCTACGTCGGTACCGGTCTCATGCTTGATCGCCAAAAGAAGATCATCGACTGGATAACGCAGATCGAGAAGATGGACGTATGGCTGAACTCGCAGGTGCAACTTTGCGGGATCAGCGCCGGCAAGTTCATTTGGCTTGAGCGCAGACTCCGCCCCTCCGTCAAAAGCCTCGATTTCGGCCCATTCCAGCCGCACCATGTCGAGCGCCAGTTCAAGGCGGCCGCCCGCATGGCCGGGATGCTTCCGGAGCCATGATTCAAGCCTCGAGCCGAGATTGCGCATCGTGAACGAATGCGAGGGACAATCCGTGAGATAAGCCTTGGCAACTGCGTCGAAACGGCGATCGCCCAGAACCGCGCGCAGCCCAGGAAAATCTTCCGAGAAACCGTCGAGCACGCGAAACCAATATTGGCGATTGTAGATTTCCAGCCGTTCGAACGACGTCAGGCGATCATTCGGCTTGATGATCTGCTCCGCGACCCTGGCCATTGGGTGGCCGTCCCGGGTAAACCGCCGCATGCGCTCCGACTGCGTCAACGGAGCCATTACCGCCCGGGCCATGCGCCGTTGGAGAGCAAGTAGCTTCATACAGCCGCCGCCAGCGAAGCGCTTGTCAGGAACTTGTTGGCCTTAAGCGCTTCCTTGTGCACCTCGTCGAACGAGGGAATCCGATCATCCCACTCCAGCAGCGTCGCAGTGTGCCCGATGCGCTGGATCGCGCGGTCGTACAATTTCCACACTGGATCGATCACCGGGTGATCGTGAGTGTCCAGTATGTACTTCCGATACTTGGAGTGCCCCGCGATGTGCATCTGCGCGACTCGTTCGGCAGGCACGCTATTCACATAGGTAAACGGATCAAAATTGTGATTTTGCGAAGACACGTAAATATTGTTCACGTCGAGGAGAATCCCGCAATCCGCTTGTTCGACCACTTCGTTCAAAAACTCCCACTCGGTCATTTCCGAAACGTGAAATTCCGCGTAGCTGCTCACATTCTCCACCACCACCGGCACTTCCAGGAAGTCGCGGACTTCGCCGATTTTCTGCGCCGTCAGTCGCGCGGCTTCGAACGTGTACGGCATCGGCAGAAGATCATGCGTATACCGGCCATCGACGCTGCCCCAGCAGAGATGGTCGGACACCCACGGTGTCTTGGTACGCTGAACCAGCGTCTTCAAACGCCGCAAATGCTCGCGATTCGGCCGCTCCGCGGAGCCGAAATACATCGACACGCCGTGTTGCACGACTCGGTACCGCTCGAGAATCTCGTCAAGGATGTGCAGCGGCCGCCCGCCATCAATCATGTAATTCTCAGAGATTATCTCGAACCAGTCGCAAACGGGCTTGCGCGTCAGGATGTGCTCATAGTGCGGCGCGCGCAGTCCTATGCCGACTCCGTAATTCGTAAAACCATTAAACCGATTCGCTGGCATGCCCGCCGCTCCAATCCTTCGGCGAAGGGACAAGCTCCGACACGCCGGCCCTCCGCCGGAGGAGAAAGGGTCAAATGTGAATAGGAACTAGTTTTTCTTCTCGTCGGGCATCTTTGAGCCGTCGGTTGCGCAACCGCCCTTGCCCTTGCAGCTGTTCTTGCCCTTGCAGCCGTTGTCGCCCGACTTGCACCCGCCCTTGCCTTTACAGGAGTTTTGGCCTTTGCAAGCGTGCTTTTCCTTCACCTTGGTGCTGTCCTTCTTATCCGTGTCTTGCATGGAAGTAAAGGACGCTTTTCCGGTGGCAACAACGGTTGAGGCCTGGATAGCGGCGCCGCTGCCTGCAAGCAGCCCAGCGATCGCCGCGCTTGTAATAAGAGCCCTCTTAGTCTTTGTCATGGGTAACCCGGTTCCTCCCTTTGGTGGTTTTTCGAGATTCGCCGTTCGGACAAACCATCGGCCGCGAAGGTGGTCTTGGGTATCGACCGGTGGGGCTCGGGCGAAGACCCGGCAGAAGCCGAGACCCGTCAAGGCTCGCCAGAACCCAAAAATGCCCAAAAGCGATTCCTCCCCTGAGACCCGGGGAGTGGGGCAAGGTTACAGCAGAAAGGGTGTCCATAGGTAAGGAATTTCTTTGCATGTGGAAAAGCAGAGCCTGCCGGAACCAGGGCCCCTCGCAAAAAAAATGTTACCTTTTACCAAATTTTGTATCGCACTAGAAACGGGCGGTTTGCCGCGACTGCCTAGCGGCGTGTAGGGGTGCTACTTTGCAGTCTTTCGCTCAAGAGCGATCTAGGAGGCCAGTCGAATGGGCGTCGGACCGGCCACAATCGGAATGAACAGGGCGCCACAACAAGAAGCGGCCCTCATCCAACGGATTCTTGCGGGGGAATCGGAGCTCTTCCATGAGCTGATACGGCCCTATGAAAGGCTCGTGTACGTAACGATTCTCGCCATGGTCAGGAACGAGGCGGAAGCCGAAGACGGTGCGCAGGAAACCATGATTAGCGCCTTCCGTCACCTCCAGACCTTTCGTGGCGACGCCAAATTCAGCACCTGGCTCGTCACCATTGCCATGAACGAGGGCAGAAAACGCCTTCGAAAAGTAAAGGTGGCCGCCGAGGATCCCATCGAAGTCCTCACGGAAGAGAATGAAGGAGACTTTACGCCCGCGGTTCTCACAGACTGGCGCGAGATTCCGCTCGAGGCGCTCGAAAGGAAGGAACTTCGCCTGAAGCTGAGAGAAGCGGTGGAAATGTTGCCTGAAAAGTATCGCGAGGTCTTCGTGCTGCGCGATATCGAGGGCTTGAATCAAGAGGAAACGGCGGCTGCGCTCGGAATCAATGTGACGCTCGTAAAAGTAAGGCTGCACCGCGCCCGCATGATGTTGCAGAAGAATTTAGTGCCCTACCTGAAAAGTGAAGCGCCCGGGCGGGGCGGCTTTTTCAGAAGGTGGTTCCAATGAAACTGGACTGCAAACACGTTTGGGAACACATCTCCGGCTACCTGGACAAGCAATTGGATCCGGCGTTGCTTCAGGCCGTCGAACGCCATCTCGAGACCTGCGAAGTGTGCTCCGCAATTCTCGACTCTACACGAAACATTCTGGTTCTAACCGCCGACGACCGTACCTACGAGCTGCCCGTCGGTTACAGCGAAAGACTGCATGCAAGGCTGGAAGCCGTAATCGCAGGGAACGAAGCCGGCTAAGCCGAAGTCCTCGCCGGACCAAATACTCTGCCGATAAGCACTCCAAAATTCGTAGCGAGGAACGCAGCTTTTGGGGTTCGAACGATCTCAACGCATGCCCCCTGTTCACGACCTGTACTTTGAAAGGTCACGGCGTGCCTTTGAGACTGTAGTGAGCAACCATCTCCGTCAACAGCAGCACGAGCGTCAGCAGCGAAAGCGCCAGCTGCAACGCTTCCGACCGGCGCTTTTCCGGCGTGAGTAGCTGCTGCCGCCACGCCGACGCAGGGCGCCTTCGCAAACGTCGAACCTGCCACAGCGCAGCCAAATTGATGACCGCGCCCAGAAACGCCACAACCATCATCGGAATCCGGATCGCATCAACATGGAGACGCTCAGCGACATGCCACGCACTAGACGCTAAGACCACAGCGCCAATTCCCACAAGCAGACGAATCCCGTGAAACGCCAGGAGAGCACCACAAACGCTTTGAATAAACGCCAGGAAAAGGCTGGACCAGTTCAGCCACTGGAATCTTGACGTCGTGGACGCGGCGGTCTCCACGCGGATGGCAGGCGAAGCCTCGGCCGAATCGTTCATTTATAGCTCTCCTGAAGCCGCATG
>Ga0306920_100006496_pt1 | contig 15271 bp, 13 predicted proteins | sample flu12Cox44000170_FD_204666 | JGI IMG/M metagenome (GOLD analysis project Ga0306920, IMG submission 204666) | Lab enrichment of tropical soil microbial communities from Luquillo Experimental Forest, Puerto Rico - flux4day.12C.oxic.44.000.170 (v2)... | ecosystem: Environmental > Terrestrial >... | reverse complement strand
AATTTGACCAAGCCATTGAGGCCATTCGTCAAGGCCAAATCACGCTGCGTGAGCGTAGGGTAATAGCGGCTGCGGTGTTTATCATGCGAGAACTAAGCAACATGCCTGACGCCGAAGAGTGGCGGCCGACGCACGAACAGATAGTCGAATTCATTAGCAGCTTAGACAAGCAGCTCCGTAGGCTACTGCAGCGAGTTGCTGATGAGGTTCCTCCTGAACCTCACACACTCCACTAAAGGGACAACCGATGATGAAGGCGATAGCCGTTTTGTTGAGCCTTGTGCTCGCAACCGGTGCTCAGGCTCAATCGCTCAAGCAGAAATCTGAGCTAAGTGAGCAGTGTAGGAAGCGAGCGACCGAGGTCTTTAAGAAAAAAAGAGACGGCCACGTCTCTGTGCCAACTGACACTGGCTGGACATTTACTACCTATCAAAGTCACTATAATTCGCACTCGAACAAATGTTTCTACCTGCTAAAGAGGGAAGGCCACCGGGAAAATTACCGAGACAGCCGAGGACTATATAAAATCATAATGCTCATCGATCTCCATGTGAACAGAGGCATCGGGTCGTATGAAGGTATGACGACAGAACCTACAAAGGAAGAAAAGACCTTCGATTGTCTCGTAGAACAGCAGCGATGCAAAACTGAAGGGGAATGGCGAGCGTTGATTAAGCCGTTCATGGAGGACTAACCCCTCGTACTTTAAGGCGAACGGCCTTGAATAGTTCTTCCACGTATGGCTCGAAGTGGCTCATTAAGAACACCGGCTTTGCGTCTTCTCTCGGATATCGTGCCCAATGTTTCGTGTGTGCCTCATCCAACATTTCGATTTTGCTTCGTGCGGATTGACTTATCTCAAGACCCTTCTCGATGGCCTTACCGAGGAGTTCCTGTAGCTCATGTCCAAAAGGTTTCTTTTTAAGTTGGTCCTGCGTGACGCCACGCAAAATAGGCTTTCAGGGCCAACTCAATCGCATGGCAGAGTAAGAAATACCTAGGCCAATATGGAGGCCTGGTAGGGGGCGCGTGGTGATACGTCCAAAGAAACTCGTCGGCAAGTTCGAGGAAATCTAAGGGGAGAAGAGCTTCAGGATATGCCATCTATTCTCCACGATAGAGAAGCCTCGCTGCTGTTGCTGCACCAGGATAGAAGGCGCTGCTGGAACGGTGATACATCTCCTGCCACGAATTGAGCAAATCAATTGGGATCGGCTCGATTAATCCAATGAGTTTGTCGAGTTCTGTTTCGAGCGCCGTCATTTCTGTGTAGCGGTTTGAGAAGTCCGCCTCGGTCCAAGGCGGATCAATAGGCTTAAACTGCCCGTCCTTACTTACTGCTGCTTTCCTAAATTGCACATCAGCACCAGAGGCATCAAAAGGTGAATGTGCAATTATGTTCCGGTAATCATTCATCGCCGCGATCCTGTCACACGTGTCTTTTGCATGCTTCTCTTCGCCTTCATTCTTAGCCTGGCTACAGGCAGAATTTTTTACAAGACTGATCCTTCTCACCAAGGGGATGAGTTGGACAACAGGTCCGGCTTTTTTATCGAGACCCAAGAGTTTGATGCCGGCTTGATTGATCTTCTCCTCAAGCCGACCGAAGTGATATAGGAACCGACCAACGAGACCAAATGCCTTCTCGAGATCGCTCATGAGCTTTGGCCTTCTTGAGGGTCACCAAATTGAGCGCAGCCCAAGCCAAGCGAATCTATTCTGCGTTCTCAACGAAACCACTTACCTTCGGCTTCGGGAGGCATTTCCTGAAGTCACTTGGCGCAAGCAAGAGGACTACTGGCTGGCCGCAGTGCCTTCTGACCTTGCGACCAGGATGCAAAAGCTTTGCAAGAGAACCTGGGTTCAGGAAGCCGACCAGCCAAGCGGCTGACTTAGTCACCGGGGCAAGAAAGCAAACGCTGACAGCTTTGCTGGAAGAGACACCCACGGTTTGAGCCAAGCTAGCCACAGTGGCGTTCCGGCAGGAAGCCGGAAGCATTCTCCCTGCCCTATGGGGGAGAGGTACTGCGGGCTCGTGTTCTGCCCTAGCCTAGGAGGGGGAGAGAAGGAGAAGGCTAGAAACCACACCTCTTGCTTGGACCCCCGGGTCCGGCCTTGTAGTAGGTTTTGCACCGGCGGGAGCAACATTGGGTGTCCCGCACGCACTGAGAACCGTCGCGTTTGCATTCCGGTGCCTTCGGTGCACCAGTTAAGCCTTGCGCTACTTTAAAGGAACCTGGGTTGTCGATGTGGGGTGGTTGGGCGGGAGAGAGAGATGGGATGACGATCGGTGTCATCGACGAGCCTGCATCTAAGCCGGCGACGTGGTGATTAGCCGTGGCTATAAAGGCCACAGTCAACACCGCTACGATAGCTATGAACCGCATGTCATTCCCCCTTTCCTATGCGTTGATCTAACAACACTTTACCCGTATTGCCTTGGCTGTGTTTCATCCGTAGGAATACCTAAACGTCTCACTGCCTCAGCGAGGCTAATGCCGACGTAGAACCCTTTCTACTTATGCATCCAAGCAACCAACCTCCTACTAACAGTTCAGCCCAAAGCTAATTGTGGTAGCTATGTGGGAGCTAACGGCCTCTAGCTCAAAGCGAATCGCCCGGTCACGGCCTAGCCCACCGTGGGCGTCCCTTACCCGGCAAGCCCGACCTAAGCGTTTAGCCAATGGCTCTGACTGTCGCTAATGCGCAGGCCCAGCACCTAATATATATAAGTGTAGGACTTAGGCGAGTACCTATAGCGTACCTACGCAAGTTTCATTTGAAACCACTCGTTGCTAAGTCTTTGATTTATTGGTGAGCCCGCTGGGGATCGAACCCAGGACCCCGTGATTAAAAGTCACGTGCTCTACCGCTGAGCTACGGGCCCGATGCCATGCGCGGAACGCGGCGGGCGTCGCCTTGGGCGACGCACGCAGGGACAGGTTGCGCGTGTGTAGGGGCCGGCACTGGTGCGGTCAATAGCGCGCAGCGCCGCCGGTTTGACCTGTCCAAGCCGCTGCAATCGACATATGTTCAATGCGAGGCCGCGCCATGGCGCAAGGAGGCACCGATGCCGATCGTCAATCGCGTCGCCGACCTGCATGGCGAGATCACGGCCTGGCGGCGCGACATTCACGCCCATCCCGAGCTGCTCTACGACGTCGAGCGCACCGCCGGCAGCGTGGCCGAAAAACTCAGGCAATTCGGTTGCGACGAGGTGGTGACCGGGATCGGCCGCACCGGCGTGGTCGGGGTGATCCGCGGCCGCAAAGGCGACGGCGGCCGGGTGATCGGGTTGCGCGCCGACATGGACGCGCTGCCGATCCAGGAAGCCAATGACGTTCCGTATAAGTCGATCGTCCCGGGCAAGATGCACGCCTGCGGCCATGACGGCCACACCGCCATGCTGCTCGGCGCCAGCCGCTATCTGGCGGAGACGCGCAACTTCGCCGGCACCGCGGTGGTGATCTTCCAGCCGGCCGAGGAAGGCGGCGCCGGCGGCAAGGCGATGGTCCGGGATGGGTTGATGGAGCGCTTCCGCATCGAGGAAGTGTACGGGATGCACAACTATCCCGGCTTGCCGCTGGGCCAGTTCGCCATCCGGCCCGGCCCGATCATGGCGGCGGCTGACCGCATCTACATCGACATCGAGGGGCGCGGCGGCCACGCCGCGCGTCCGCATATTTCCATCGACAGCATCCTGGTCGGATCGCAGATCCTCAACCAGCTGCAGTCGATCGTCGCGCGCAACGTGGATCCGCTCGACGCTGCTGTGATCTCGATCTGCCAGTTCCACGCCGGCAGTGCCGACAACATCATTCCGCAGACGGCGCGGCTGAGCGGAACGGCGCGCAGCCTCACGCCCGAAGTGCGCGACCTTCTCGAGCAGCGCGTCCGCGAAGTGGTGGAAGGGACGGCCAAGCTCTACGGGGCGAAGGTCAAGCTGGTCTACAAGCGCGATTACCCCGTCACGCGCAATCACGAGCGCCAAGCCGAATTCGCGGCTTCGGTGGCGCGAGAAGTGGCCGGGCGCGAGCGCGTCGACGATCAGGCCGCGCCTGTCATGGGTGCGGAGGATTTCTCCTTCATGCTGGAGGCGCGACCGGGCGCCTTCATCTTCGTCGGCAACGGCGACAGCGCCGGCCTGCATCACCCCGCCTACGACTTCAACGACGAGGCGATCCCGTTCGGGACGTCGTATTGGGTGAAGCTCGTGGAAACGGCGATGCCCGGGTGACAGAAGACAGTGATCAGTAAACAGGTGCCGATTACTGGCCACCGATTGCTGATTTCTGATTACTGATTTCCGACTCGGCAACCGCAGTCGGCCGCGGCAGCGTCTCCGCCACCTTGGCTTCCACGCTGCGCCAATAGGCGAATTCGTTGAAGCGCGAGCCTTCGATCGCCGCCATCGCGACGGCGCTCAGGAACGGAAGGCTTTGCACCACCAGCACCAGCGCGAAGATATTCACTTCGCGGATCTGCTTGTAATTGGTCCAAACCACGACCACGGCGCCGACCAGAAGCAGTGCCGCGACCAGCGCCTCCCAGAATGCCGGAAAATCCGGCCCCTTGCGCGTCGTCCCGCCCTTGGCGGTGCGCATGAACGGCATGCTTTCCTTCCAAACGCCGCAGGCAACCGCGCGCGCGACCGTCCACTGCACCGACATGGCGGCGATAACGGCGCCGGTCATCTGACCGAGGCGAATGCCGACACGCAGGCGATAGAGCGCGATGAAATGTAACAGCGCGATCACGAATGCCACCAGGATCGGCACCGTGAGAATTTTGTCGGGAATGGCGATGCCGACGAAGGCGACCACCGGCACCCAGATCAGATTGAGCAGCGTGACCGCCACCCCGATCGATTCCGCACCGAGCCAATTGAGCCAGCCAAGCGCGAATTCCTGCTTCTGATCGCGCGTAAGGCCGCGCGCCCGAGGTAGCAGATAGCTCCAGTGTTTGCGCAGGATTTGGAACCCGCCATAGGCCCAGCGATAGCGCTGCCGTTTGTAGGCTTCGAACGTGTCGGGCAGCAGGCCGTGGCCATAGCGCCGGTTGGTGTAATGAATTTGCCAACCGTGCTCGAGCACGGCGAGCCCGAGATCGCAATCCTCGACGATGGTGTCGCTCGACCAGCCGCCGGCCGAGAGCAGCGCTTGACGACGAATGAGGCACATCGTGCCGTGCACGATGATCGCGTTCGCCTCGTTGCGTTGAACCATGCCGATGTCGAAGAAGCCGGCATACTCGCCGTTCATGGCGTGATGCATGAGCGAGCGCTCGCCGTCGCGGTGGTCCTGCGGCGCCTGCAGCATCCCCACCTTCGGATCGGCGAATGCCGGCACCAGGTGTTTGAGCCAGTCCGGATGCACGGCGTAATCGGCATCGATGATGCCGATGATCTCCGCGTCGGGCGCCGTGTGCGCGAGCGCGAGGCGGAGCGCGCCGGCCTTGTAGCCGGTGACATTGTCCGCATTGACGAATTTGAAGCGCTCGCCCAGCGTGCGGCAATGCTCGTCGATCGGCTGCCAGAATGCTGGATCGGGCGTGTTATTGATGACGATCACGCATTCGAAATTCGGATAGTCGAGCCGCGCCACGGCATCGAGCGTGGCCTTGAGCATTTCCGGCGGTTCGCGGTGCGCCGGCACATGGATCGAGACTTTGGGCGCAAACCCTTCGGTGGCGGGTAGTGCCCCGGCGATCAACCGGCGCGGGCCGCGGCCGAAGGCGACCGCCGCGATCTCTTCGATGCGCGCGAGCGCAATGACGACCAGCGGGACGAGGAGAAAGACGCCAAACGCGAGCGCGAAGGCGGCGCCGAACACGAAGTAATGCGTCTGCCAGAATTGAAATACCGTGGCGAACCAGGCGCCGACCGCGTTGGCGGCAACCGCAAGCGTCGCCGCTTCGCCGAAGGCGATGCGGCTGCGCGCCAGGATCGGCAGTGACAGCAACAGGCCGAGCAGCACCGCAAGACCGGCCAGCTTCCAGTGGTCGGGATCCTGCACCAGCCCGGTCCAGGTGAACTTGGCATGGCGCGCGGCATCGAACATGCCCCAGTACATGCCCACGCCGCCTTCGTTGGTCTTCCAGGGCTGATCGAATGCTTCGACGATGTTGTAGTCGATGCCGTAGGCGTCGGCGCGGGCGATGAATTCGCGCAGCACCATGGCCTGCTCGATGCGGCCGGGATCGGCCTGCAGCATGTTGTAGCCGCCGCTCGGCCAGCCGAACTCGGCGATCACGATGCGCTTGCCGGGATGCGCGTTGCGCAGCTTGTTGTAGAACTCGATGGTCTTGGTGACGGCCTGCTCGGCGGGAAACCCGTCCCAGTAGGGCAGGATATGGGCAGCGATGAAGTCGACCGCCGAGGCAAGCTCGGGATGCTCGATCCAGACGGTCCAGATTTCGCCAGTGGTAACCGGCACCGGACTTTGTCGCTTCACGCGCGCAAGCAGCCGCATGAGCTCGGGCACCGACTTCTCCGCGCGCAGCGTCGTCTCGTTTCCCACCACGATGGCATTGACGTTGTTGTAGCGCTTCGCGAGCGCGATCGCGGATTGGATCTCGCGCTCGTTGCGCGCCTCGTTCTTGTCGATCCAGATACCGAGCGTGACCTTGAGCCCGAATTCGGCGGCGATGCCCGGCACCAGCTCGCTGCCGCCGGTCGCGCTATAGGTGCGGACGGTGTGGGTGTAGGGGCTTAAGATCTTCAGATCGGCGCGGATCTGGTCGGCCGTCGGCCGATCGCCGTAATCGGGATGCTGCGACCGGGTGAACGGTGAGTAGGAAATACTCGCCAGCGGTAGGTCGACGCTGGGTACCGCCTGTTGCCGTTGCAGCAGCGTCCATAGGCCGGCATGCACGCAAGCGACGAGCGCCACCACGGCAGCGACGGTGCGCATAAAACGGCAACCACGCGGGGCAAAGCAACAGGGACCCGAACCCGTCCCCTAGGTTCAACCAAGCACGTTTCGTAACGTACTTAGCGAGCGGCGTTTTAGCAAGTAGTCGCCAGTTGCGGCGAATTCAAGCAACAAACAGTGCGGAGGCAAAATCGTTCCGGAAGATTTTAAGCGGCGCAGTGTGAACGCGCGTACGGCTTGGAGGAGGCGAAGCTGAACGTTTGTACAGATTAGCGGTTGGTGGTGCCGCTCGGCACCGCCGCCGTTCCCTGCATCTCCGCCGTCGGATTGATCCAGCAGCCGTGCACCCGGCTGTTGAGGGTATCCGTCGCCTTCGGATCGATGTTTCCCTGCCGCACCACGCAGCGGAAGGTCGCCTGGATGTGGCCGGAGGGGCAGCCAAAGCGATCGTAGAGGTCGAGGTGACGGAACGCGGTATCGAGGTCGTCGCGCCAGAGCAGGCTCACCACGCGCCGGCCGAGCCAAAGGCATTCCGGATTGGCGGCAGGTCCGCCTAAGACCTTCTCGGCTTCGGCGAATTCGTCGACTTTTTTCGGCGCTTCCTTGCTATCGGCGGCAGGCGGCTTGTCCGCCTTCGGTTCGGCATTCTGGGCAAGTGTCGGATGGCTGACAAAGAGCAGGCTCGCGCCGAGGAGGCCGACGAGCACAGGCATTCCGGGAAGGCGCATGGTTACTCTGGATCTGGAGGACCTTGGGTGCTTGCTTCACATGCTGACCCATTCCGTCAGCATTGCGGCGGCGCCCCCTTAGGCCTTCCTTATGCGACGATTAGACATCCGCTCCGATGATTAAAGCAGCCGCGCGACCCCGCGCCAAGTAGGCGCGATGGAAAATTGCCGCTCAAGCTTCCTGACGGTGAAAACGTAGCAGCCGGCGGCACTCGCGGAGTCCGAAATCGGCAGCAGTAGCGCTTGGCACCACTATCCCGCCGGGATAAGCGAGGCGCCAGCATCCACCGGGAGGGGCGAGTCGCGTTGAAAGGCCTGGCGACCACGCTTTTCGCGCTTGTCGTGGTGGCGATCGTCTCTGCCTGGGCATGGCTCGGGGCCCCGGTGCAGATGCCGCCATCGCCGCTCGAACCGGACAAAAACCCGTACTGCATCTCCTATGCGCCGTTTCGGGGCGACCAGAGCCCGTTCGGGCCGGATGTCCCAATCGATCGCCGACAGATCGAAAGCGATCTGGTCCAGCTCAAGCCCATCACCAATTGCGTGCGTACCTATTCGATCGATCATGGGCTCGATCAGATCGCCGAGGTGGCCCAAGCCCACGGTATGCGGGTGCTACAGGGCTTGTGGCTTTCGAACCGGCCGGAGCGCAGCCGGCAGCAGGTCGAAACGGCGATTGCGCTCGCCAAACGGTTTCCGGACGTCATCGCCGCGGTTGTGGTCGGCAACGAAGTCCTGCTGCGCGGCGAGATGTCGGCGCCCGAGGTCATCCGGACCATCCGCGAGGTGCGCGGGCAAGTCTCGATGCCAGTTACCTACGCCGACGTGTGGGAATTTTGGCTGCGGTATCGGGATGTCGCCGCCGCGGTCGATTTCATCACCATCCACATTCTGCCCTATTGGGAGGATTTTCCGATCCCGGCGCGAGACGCGGCCGCCCATGTCGAGGCGATCCGTAGGCGAATGGTCGCCGCGTTTCCGGACAAGGAGGTGCTTCTCGGCGAATTCGGCTGGCCAAGCTTCGGCCGCATGCGCGCCGGCGCATTGCCGTCGCCGGTCAACCAGGCGCGTACCATGCACGAGGTGCTCGCGCGGGCGAAAAGCGAAGGATATCGCGTCAACCTGATCGAAGCCTACGATCAGCCCTGGAAGCGCCAGCTCGAAGGCGCAGTCGGCGGCCACTGGGGGCTGTTCGACGCGTACCGACGCGCGCCCAAGTTCGCCTGGGGCGGCGCTGTCTCCAATCACCCCGACTGGAGCTGGCAGGCTGCCGGCGGGGTCGTTCTCGCCGCCATCATTTTTGTGACCGGCTTTGCCGCCCGGCGCCGCCCCGTGGACAAAGTCCATACCGGCTTTTGGTTGCGGATCGCTGTCATCGCAATCGTCTCCGCATCCCTGTCCGGCTGGACGCTCAAGAACATCCCGCTGGAAAGCCTGACAGTCGGCGATTGGCTGCGTTCCGTGGCGTGGGCGGCGGTCGCGCTACTTGCGCCGATGTGTGTCGGTGCCGCTTTGGCATCCGGTGCCGGCATACCGAGTTTCGCTCGGATCCTCGGGCGAGCCGCACAGCGCCCGCGCGATCGGCTCGAGCTTTCCCTCGGCGTGCTCCTGATCGCGCTCGCTGTCCTTGCGCTGCAGGCCGCGCTCGGGCTGGTTTTCGACCCACGTTACCGTGATTTTCCCTTCGCGCCGCTCACCGGCGCGGTCGTTCCATTCCTCGTGCTGACGGGGTGGAAAGGCCGGCCCAAGGCGCCGGCGGCGGAGCACGTGGCGGCTGCGGCGCTCGCCCTATCGGCGGTCTACATCGCGTTCAACGAAGGGTTCGCCAACTGGCAGGCGGTCTGGTTTTCCGCAGGCCTCCTTGCGCTCGCCTTCACTCTGCTGCAGGCGCGGGACGCGCCAGGCTGAGAATCAAAAGCGCCGCAGCGAGCCCGGCGAGGCCGGCATTGTGCAGCACCAGGCCAAATCCGCTGGCAGCGACGCCGATCGCCAGCAGCAGGATGGACGGTCGCACGAGATTGAGCAGGGCCGCGGCGAACGCCAGCCAGCCGAACGCCGAATAGTTGAATAACGCGATCACGAGCCGGAACGTGCTGCACAACCAGGTCTCGAGCCCTGCCTGGCAGGCGAGCGATACCGGCGCATATTCGAGTGCAAGATACCGCAGATAGACCGCTTCCCCGATCGCCAAGAAACCGAGCACCAGCAACCAGTGGATCTGGCGCGCGGTGGGTGAAAATAGGGGGGGCGGGGGCGGCATAGGGCACTATCTCTCGATCGCGTGTTGACGACAATCGTTCGTGCTGGGCCTCATCGACGGCAGACCCGCATGTTCAGGGACGCATGCATCTTTGCCATTATCGCGGGCTCCGATATGACGACGCCGGCGACCAAGGGCCGGCCATTGAGGATGTTGCTGTGAATGTTGAGCGCACCTGCCTGGCCATCGTGCTCGCTGCCGGCGAGGGCACGCGCATGCGTTCGGCACGGCCCAAAGTGCTGCAAGCCATCGCCGGCCGCTCGCTGATCGCCCACGTGCTGGACGCGGTACGGCAGAGCGGCGCGACAATGACGGCGGTGGTGATCGGACCTAATTCTGAGCCGGTGGCAAACGAAGCCAAATGCGTGCTGCCGAATTCCGAGGTGTTCGTCCAGGAGCAGCGCCGGGGAACCGCCCATGCGGTGCTGGCGGCCGAGCAGGCGATCGCGCGCGGCGCGGACGACGTGATCGTCATCTTCGGCGACACGCCGCTCATCCGGCCGCACACGCTTTCCCGCATGCGCGAACCGCTGGCGCAGGGCGCATGCCTCGTGGTGCTCGGTTTTCGACCGAAAGATCCGACCGGCTACGGGCGACTCATCGTCGAGAATGGTGAGCTCGTCGCGATCCGCGAGGAACTCGACGCCACGCCGGCGGAGCGCGCGATCAAACTCTGCAACGCCGGCTTAATGGCATTTGCCGGCGCGACCGCGTTGCCGATCCTCGAGCGGATCGGCAACGCGAACGAAAAACGCGAATATTATCTCACCGACGCCGTTGCCATCGCCCGCGCCATGGGATGCAAGGTGGCAGTCATCGAAACCGAGGAGGATGAGGTGCGCGGCATCAACACGAGGGCGCAGCTTGCGGAAACGGAAGCCGCGCTGCAGCAGCGTCTGCGCAAGGCGGCAATGGAGGCGGGAGTTACGCTCACGGCGCCAGAGACGGTCTTTCTTTCCGCCGACACCAAGTTCGGCCGCGACGTCGTCGTCGAGCCGTTCGTCGTGTTCGGCCCCGGCGTCACCGTCGAGGACAACTCGATCATCCGCGCGTTCTCCCATCTCGACCGCGCCCACGTGGGGAAGGGCGCGTCGGTCGGTCCTTATGCGCGGCTGCGGCCCGGCGCGCGCCTCGAGGAAGACGTGCACGTGGGCAATTTCGTCGAGGTCAAGGAGGCAGTGATCGGGGCCGGCGCCAAAGCCAACCATCTCAGTTACATCGGCGATGCCACGGTCGGCGCAGGCGCGAATGTGGGCGCCGGCACGATCACGTGCAACTACGATGGAGTCGGCAAGCACCGCACCGAAATCGGACGCGACGCATTTGTCGGCTCCAATTCAGCGCTGGTGGCGCCGGTGAAGATTGGAGATGGCGCCTATATCGGCTCGGGATCGGTGATTACGCACGACGTGCCGGCCGACGCGCTCGCCGTCGCGCGCGGACGGCAGGCCGTCAAGGAAGGCTGGGCGTTGCGGCTGCGCGCGCGCAAGGCGGCCAGCAAAAAGGCCAAGACCACACCGGCAAAATGATGGAGTGGCGGCATGTTAGTCTTAATTGTCTCAAGTTGAGAGTTAACTTGATTTGCCAGCTGCCATTCACGGCCGCTACACCCTCCTTCGGATATAGTCCGCGCCATCAAGGCTAGTGCCGCGAACCCGAAGTTCGCACGATCGGGCGGCCAAGGGTGTTTGCGAACTTTGGGTTCAAAAGCGGCACTAGAATTATAACCGTTGCTAGTGTCCCTTTGATTCCGAAGTTCGCGTCAGAGGGTGCCGCAAGGGTTTGCGAACTTCGGAATCGGGACATTAGGAGCCGCCGCTCGCATGTGCGGAATCGTCGGTATTCTCGGGCGAGAGCCGGTCGCCCCCGCGTTGCTCGACGCGCTCAAGCGGCTCGAATACCGCGGTTATGATTCCGCCGGCCTCGCGACCCTGGAAAACGGGCAGCTCGCGCGCCGGCGCGCCGAGGGCAAGTTGCGTCACCTGGAAGCAAGGCTTGCCCGCGAGCCGCTCGCCGGTACGAGCGGGATCGGGCATACCCGCTGGGCGACGCACGGAAAACCGACTGAGGCCAACGCCCATCCGCATGCGACCGACCGGGTCGCGGTGGTGCACAACGGCATCATCGAGAATTTTCGCGAGCTGCGCGACGAACTGGAGAAGAAGGGCGCAAAATTTCGCTCGGAGACCGACACCGAGGCCGTTGCCCATCTCGTCACTCAGGAGATGGCGGAGGGGCGCTCGCCGCTGCAAGCAGTGGCCGCCGCCTTGCCGCGGCTGCGCGGCGCGTTCGCGCTCGCCTTTCTGTTTGCGGGAAAGGAGGACCTGCTAATCGGCGCGCGCAAAGGCTCGCCGCTCGCAATCGGCTATGGCGACGGCGCCATGTATCTCGGCTCGGACGCCATCGCGCTCGCGCCTTTCACCGACACCATTTCGTATCTCGAGGACGGCGATTACGCCGTGCTTACGCGCACCAGCGTGGAAATCCATGACGCCAAAGGCACAAAGGTGCAGCGGCCGGTGCTCCGCTCATCCGCATCGGCGTTTTTGGTCGACAAGGGCAATTACCGCCACTTCATGGCGAAGGAGATTCATGAGCAGCCCGAGGTCGTAGGCCACACATTCGCGCATTACCTCGACATGGCGGCTGAATGCGTGCGCCTGCCTAACGAGCTGCCGTTCGACTGGCGTGCGGTGGATCGCATCTCCATGGCCGCGTGCGGCACCGCGTACTACGCCGGGCTGGTCGCGAAATACTGGTTCGAACGGGTCGCGCGGCTGCCGGTCGAGATCGATGTCGCCTCCGAGTTTCGCTATCGCGAGGCGCCGATGTCACCGGGCGGGCTTGCGGTATTCATCTCGCAATCGGGCGAGACCGCCGACACGCTGGCAACCCTGCGCTACGCCAAGGAGCACAAGCAGCACGTGGTCGCGATCGTCAATGTTACGACCTCGACCATTGCGCGGGAAAGCGACGTGCTGATGCCGACGCTGGCCGGCCCCGAGATCGGGGTGGCTTCGACCAAGGCGTTCACCTGCCAGCTTGCGGTGCTGGCGTGTCTCGCGATCGCTGCCGGCCGCGCGCGCGGCGTGCTGTCCGCGGACGAAGAGCGGGCGCTCGTGCACGGGTTGATCGAGGTGCCCCGGCTGATGACCGAGGCGTTGGGCCTCGAGCCGCAGATCGAGCGTCTCGCGCGCGATCTCGCGAAGAGCCGCGATGTTCTTTATCTCGGCCGCGGCACCAGCTACCCGATCGCGCTCGAGGGGGCGCTCAAGCTCAAGGAAATCTCTTACATCCACGCCGAAGGCTATGCCGCCGGCGAGCTCAAACACGGACCGATCGCGCTGATCGATGAAAAAATGCCGGTCATCGTCATCGGTCCGTACGACCGCGTGTTCGACAAGACCGTGTCCAACATGCAGGAGGTGGCGGCGCGGCGCGGGAACATTATTCTGGTTACGGATCCGCAGGGCGCCAGTGAAGTTCAGGCGGATTCGCTGGCCAGGCTCACGCTTCCCGCCATGCCCACGCTCGTGACGCCGCTGGTCTACGCGATCCCGGTCCAGCTCATCGCCTATCATACGGCGGTGGTGATGGGCACCGATGTCGACCAGCCGCGCAACCTGGCGAAGTCGGTCACCGTAGAGTGATATGCCCGCAGAGTGATGTGCCCGCGACTTTGTTGTATATCGCAGGAAGCCGTCCTGCCCGGTCTGACCCTGTCCTAGCCAGTATTGTTTTGTTTGCGTTTTTGGGTTTCACAAGTCCGTCGCGTCCTGCCCTGTACCGGCCTTTGCTACCCAGTTGGTTAGCATTTTGGTTAGCAGCCGGGCAGGCGTTCTCATTTGCGTCCCGACAGGCTGGTGGCCACTTCGCACGCTGCTCGCCAGAGCAGCGGGACGGCCGCCGTGCGCGAACACGACAAACTCAAGCCAAGCGCAGACGCCGGCTATCCTCGATCACGCGCGTGGCCTGCCGCAAGGTGACGGGCGCACTAGGCCAACGCTGACATGCGGCGCGGTAAGTCGCCAGCGCGACCTCATAGTCCTCAACGCCGGCTACGTGCTCCACAATGTTTTCGCCGTCGCTGGTCCAAGTATCGACGCGAAAGGTGAAGTGGGTCCGCGTCTTCATCGCCACTTTGCCTTGCCCAATCCTCCTCGGCCGACTTTGTTCAGAAGAGGTCAGGCGGCAGGATCACGCAACGAGTGAAAAATCGAGATGGTGACACTGACGGTGGCTCAAGACCCGGAGGATAGATGATGCCGCACCAATGTCCGCCATGGGTTTCGCCCGTGTCGCCATGAAGAGTACGGTGCTGGATTATCTCATCGGGTACGCGCACCCACTCATCATCGAGCAGCATTTCAATGCCTGCAGGAGTGGCACGGTAATGGGCCGCACGGCAATCGGTTTCGTTGCAGCAATCGAACTGACCACGGTGATCCTTTAGTCCGCTGTAAATGTCGTGGGCCTCGCCGCAGTGGGCAGCAAACATGAGCATCGCACATACCAAAATGCTCCCATTGCGTCGTATGGCCATCAAACGCCACCTAAGACTAAGAGGAGGGTGATCGCCCAGATCACGCTGGGTAATGAAATCAGACCGACCAAAGCGAAACTGAGGAGGGCCTCCTGCTTCTTAGAGGCCCAGCCCATGGCGATTGGCCGATCTGGGTCGCGCTGCTGGCTCACCATCAGCCCGGCTGCGGAAAGGTGAGAGATCAAGCGCATGTCCACACTCCAATTAGGTCGGGCATGCTATTGTGAACCAACACGCCTAGATGCAAGACGCGCGCCAAAACTGGAAAGCCGGGCCTATTGCTGGCCCAGATTGTCGCTACCCGAAATATTTGCGCATAATGACATCTCTATGAAGGAACAAATCAATGCGCTCGTCGATAGCTTGTGACTATGAAGACCCTTGTGCGCAGCAGCCATCACCTGTGCGCAATCCATCGCCGACGAGGTGATCGAGTGATGAAGCGGCGCGATTTCATCACGCTGCTCGGCGGCACCGTCGCGTGGCCGTTCGCGGCGCGTTTTCGACGATTGGAATGAATCCGCTCTACAAGCGCGCCACCCGGCAGGCGGTATTCGGCGCTTTTCTTTTTATTGCTCTCGTTTTCTGGCCTGCCGGGACGTTCGATTATTGGCAAGGCTGGCTTTTCCTGGCCACCTTCGCCGCCTCTACCGTGGCCTTCACCGTCTATCTCGCGAGTTACGACAAGCCCTTGCTGGAGCGCCGGTTGAAGGCAGGGCCGCAGTACGAGACAGAGTGGTCGCAGAAAATCATCGTGTCGCTCGTGTTCGTGGGATTCTTTGCACTGATAATTTTGCCTGCGCTCGATCATCGCTTCGGCTGGTCGCCGGTCGCGCCGTGGGTATCGGTTGTTGGCGATGCCATCATC
>Ga0306920_100006493_pt1 | contig 15272 bp, 13 predicted proteins | sample flu12Cox44000170_FD_204666 | JGI IMG/M metagenome (GOLD analysis project Ga0306920, IMG submission 204666) | Lab enrichment of tropical soil microbial communities from Luquillo Experimental Forest, Puerto Rico - flux4day.12C.oxic.44.000.170 (v2)... | ecosystem: Environmental > Terrestrial >... | reverse complement strand
ATAACCTGTCTGCTGGTGGTGGCCAGTGCCCGCGGCTGCCCCGATCCGGTCAATCTCTCCATTGCTGGCTGCATGACAAAAAATCCGCGCTACCATCCGATAAACTCCAGTCCGACAGGCTGCTAGCGCCTGTTCCTCGCGGGGCGAGAGGCGGCTGCGCTTGATGTAGATGATCTTCATATCGAACGCGCGGATGCGCGGCACCATGAAGCGGGCGACCTTGCCAAGGCCGATCAGCCCGACCGTGTTCCCTGGGCAGCCGACACCCATCAGCGCCAGCGTCTGCTCCTGCTTGAAATGCCCCGCACGAGTGAAGCGGTCAGCATCGACAATGCGGTAGGCGAGGCCGAGCAGCATCCCCATCGTCAGATCGGCGGTGGCGAGGCTGACCCCGCCGCGCACCGCGATGCTAGCGCCCTCGCCTTCGAGTTCGGCCGGGTCGGAGGTGACGACGGCGACCTTGCGGGCAGTGGCCGCCGCCAGGTCAATGTATAGCCCGCGCGTCGAGACCGTGCCGATCCCCCGCAGATTGGGCGCGCCTTCGATGATCTCGGCGGTGACGATGTTGTCGCTGATCAGCATCAGCCAGTCGGCGCGCCGCGAATTTGCCGCCAGTTCGTCAGCGGTGATCTGGCGATCGAGGTAGGGGTAGACTGTGACGTCTGCCGCCTCGCGGAGGATGTCGAGCGCCGCTTCGACCGCCGGCTGCGCGACAAAGACCTTGGGCCTCATGGGCATGACTCGCGCTGGGCGGAAACGATGTAAAGTTGCGCCGATGTAAAGGCGCTTGCTCGCGGCGCCGCCTGCTCGGGGGAGGTCATATGCGCCAACTTCTCTCTGCCTCTCGATGGCTGAGGCTATTCATCACCTCGCCGCACGGTCAAGGTTGGCGGTATCTGGCGCTGGTAGGGCTGGCGCTACTGCTGATTGCGCCGGCGGCGAGCGCCGGTGAGAGCGTGATCCGCGTTTCGGCCAACACGCCAGTGCGCAGCCTCGACCCGGCGAAATTCAGCCTCGGCGCCCTCGAATACAACTACGCGCTGTTGGTCTATAGCCGCCTCGCCTATTTTGACGACGAGCTCAATGTCATCCCCGATCTCGCCGAGCGCTGGGAGGCATCAGAGGACCAGAAAGTCTGGACGTTCCACCTGCGGCGGGGCGTCACGTTTCACGACGGCCGCGAACTCGACGCGGAAGACGTGCTAGCCACCTACAAGCGCGTCGCCGACCCGGCGACCGGATCGGTGATCCGCGCCGGCGTCGGCCTGATCGACAAGGCCGAAGCGCCCGACAAATACACCGTCAGATTTACGCTGACGATCCCCTATGCTTCATGGCCCGCGATCACCGCCTCATGGCAGGCATCGATCGTGCCGCGCAACGGGGTCGAGACATTGTCGACTAAGCCCAACGGTACCGGGCCTTACAAATTTGTCAGCTACGAGCCGAACGGCTCGCTCGTGCTGAGCCGCAACCCCGACTATTTCGAGCCCGACCTGCCGAAAATCGACAAGGTCGAGTTCCGCATCATCCCGGATTTCAGCACCGCGGTTGCCGGGCTCGAACGGGGCGAGCTCGACCTCGTCTGGGGCCTGCCCCCCGAGCACGTCAACAAGCTGAAGGACAGCCCCTCGGCCCACGTCAGCGAGGTGCAGACCGGGACCTGGGAGATGTTCGGCATGAACTCGCGGCTCGCGCCGTTCGACGAGCCCAAGGTCCGGCAGGCCCTGTTCAAGCTCGTCGACCGCGCAGCGATCGCCGATATCGCATTGTTCGGGCACGGCGCACCGACGGTTTCGCCGATCCCGCCGTACCATCCCTTCGTTCTACAACAAGGCGGTGCCGATCGGTAAAGCCGACCCGGCTGCCGCCAAGGCGCTCCTGGCTGAGGCTGGACACCCGGATGGGTTGACCGTCCCGCTGTGGATGCCGGCGCAGCAGCCGCTCCTCGAACGCATGGGCGTGGCGCTGCGCGAGCTGGCGAAACCCGCGAACCTGGCGGTCGAGATCCACCAGGTGCCGGAAGATCAGTACAACGCGGCGCAGCGACCGCTGATGATCAACAGCTTCTTCGCCCGCACGACGCCCGACACGATCCTCTATGAGTGGTATCACACCAACGGCTCGTGGAACCGCAACAACTGGCGTTACAGCAATCCCGAGGTCGACCGCATCCTCGATACCGCCCGGCAGACTAGCGATGCCGCCGAACAGAAGCGGCTCTACAGCCGCTTCCAGGAAATCGCCGTGAACGAGGGGCCGGGGCCCGTGCTGTTCGTAGTCAACCACGCAACCGGCGTCAGCAACCGAGTCCGCGGCTTCTCTGCCTCCCGGCTCAGTGTGCTCAACCTGAAGGCGGTCACGCTGGCCGACTGAGTACCCGAATGGCGCTCTACGTCGTGCAGCGTCTGGCTGCGGTTCTGGGGGTCATTGTCCTGACGTCAGTACTGGTGTTTCTCGCGACGCATGCGCTGCCGGCCAGCATCGCCGAGGTCATGCTTGGGCAGTACGCGACGCCGGAGACGGTAGCCGCGCTCGAAGAGAAATTGGGGCTGACGCGGCCGCTACTGACGCAGTACTGGGAATGGGCCGGCGGCGCGCTGCGCGGCGATCTCGGCCGCTCGCTGGTCATGGAAGTGCCGATCGCGCCGGTGCTATGGACGGCGCTCGGCCGCTCGGCGGTGCTCGGCGCCGCAGGGCTCCTCATCGTCGCCGCGCTCGGCATCGCCTTTGGCGTCGTCGCCGCGGTGCGCCGGGGCCGCATCGTCGATCATCTCGCCTCGGGCTTTACGATGGTCGGGCTGTCCGTGCCCGAGTTCTTCTGGGGGCTCTTGCTGATCCTGCTCTTCGGCTCTTATCTGCGGCTGTTGCCGACCTCGGGTTACGGTACGCTGCAACAGGGCGCCGGGGCGTACGTTGCGCATCTGGTATTGCCGGTCCTGACACTGACGATCGGGCTCCTCGCCCATGTCGCGCGACTCACCCGTTCGAGCATGCTCGAGGTGCTCGACACCGGCTATGTCAAGGCGGCGCGGGCACGCGGTCTGCCGGAGTGGGCGGTTGTGCTGCGCCACGCGCTGCGCAACGCGCTGCTGCCGACGATCACCGTGCTGGCCCAGGATGTCGGGTTTCTGATCGGCGGTATCGTCGCGGTCGAGACGATCTTCGCTTACCCCGGGATCGGCCGGCTCCTCGTCTACGCGCTTGAGCGCCATGACCTGCCGTTGATGGAGGCGGTGATCCTGGTGCTGACTGCTGTGCAGTGCCTCGCCAATCTGGTAGCCGATCTGCTCTACGCGGTGCTCAATCCGCAAATCCGCTATGGCCGCGCCATCGCCTGACCCCGCGACCACGGCGCGACTGCTGCCGCCCCTGCGGGTCGTCGTCGCATTTTGCGTACTCGCTTTGATGGTCGTCGGGGCGCTCGGCGCCCACTGGCTCGCGCCCTACCCGTTCGACGAGATGCACATCGTAGACCGGCTGCACGGTCCGAGCTTTGCTTATCTCGCTGGCACCGACGAATACGGCAGGGATGTGCTGAGCCGCACCCTGCACGGCGGCCGACTGTCGCTGTTTTTGGGCTTTGCGGCGACCGCGATCGGTCTAGCCGTGGGTGTCCCGCTCGGCCTCCTGGCCGGTTATCGCCGTGGACTCACCGACGAACTGCTGATGCGCGCGCTCGATGTGGTGATGTCGTTTCCGGCGTTGCTGCTGGTGCTCCTGATTATCGCAGTGACCCCTCCCGGCCTGGCGAAGGCCGCGGCGGCGGTCGGCATTCTGTTCGTGCCGCCGGTCGCGCGGGTGACCCGCAGCGTCACCCTCGACCTTATGACCCACGAGTTCATTGTGGCGGCGCGGGCGCGTGGCGAGCGCCTCTCGTATATCCTGTGGCGCGAGCTGTTGCCCAATACGTGGCCCGCCATCGTTGTGGAGGGCAGCCTCCGGGTGGCGTTCGCGATCCTGGTCGGCGCGGTGTTGAGCTTTCTCGGCTTCGGCGTCCAGCCGCCGGCGGCCGACTGGGGGCTGATGATCAACAACGCCCGCGATTTCGTCGAGGCGGCGCCGTGGATGGCGCTCGCTCCCGGTTTGGCGATGAGCCTCACGGTCATCACCGTCAGCATCCTCGGCGACGGGATGCGCGAGTATCTCGATCTAAAGCTCGGCGGCCGGCGATGACGCCGCTGCTCGCGGTCCGCAATCTGACTGTCTCCTATCCGACCGGGGGCGGGCAGCTCACTGTGACGCGCGCGGTCTCCTTTGACATCGCGCCGGCGAGGCGCTGGGACTGGTCGGCGAGTCCGGCTCGGGCAAGAGCACGATTGCCGGGGCGGTCCTCGATCTGCTCGCCGACGGAGCCGCCGTCGACGGCCGCATCGAGTTCGAGGGCGAGGACCTCTGCAGGCTCGACCGCAAGCGCCGGCGTGGGCTCCTCGGCCGCCGCATCGGCGCTGTGTTCCAGGACCCGTTTACCGCGCTCAACCCGGCGATGACGGTCGGCCGGCACGTCATGGAGCCGCTCGTCGAGCATCTCGGGATGCGCCCGAAAGCCGCGTTCGAGCGCGCTTGCGAGCTACTCTCTGACATGCGCATCGACGAGCCGCGCCGCGTCGCCGCTGCCTATCCGCACCAGCTCTCGGGCGGCATGCGCCAGCGCGCGCTGATCGTGGCGGCGCTGGCGTGCGAGCCGCCGCTCCTGATCCTCGACGAGCCGACAACCGCGCTCGACGTCACGGTCGAGGCGCAGATCATCGCGCTCCTCGCTGATCTGCAGCGACAGAAACGTGTTGCGCTCTTCTTCATCAGCCATAATCTCGCCGTCGTGCGCGAGTTGTGCGACCGCGTGGCGGTGCTCTACGCCAGCCAGATCGTCGAAGAAGGGGAAGCCGCTGCGGTGCTGCGCCGGCCGCGGCATCCTTACAGCAAGGGCCTGATCGCGTCGCTGCCGGCGCTGCGTCCCGCCGCAAGCGGCGTCCGCCTGCCGACGATTGGCGGCCGTCCGGCCAATCTAGCCGCATTGCCGAGCGGCTGCTTTTTTCACCCGCGCTGCCCGTTCGCCGCGCCGCGGTGCCGGATCGAGCCGCAGACGATCGTTGAGGTGAGCGGCGGAAGATCGGTGCGCTGCTGGCAAGAGGGTGCCCTCGGCGAATGGCCGCTCGACGCGGCGCCGGCGACAGTGCCGGCACCGGCGCCCGGTGCACCGCTGATCCGCGCTGCCGGCGTTCATAAGCGGTTCGCACGGTCGAAGGGCCTCGCCGCGCTGCGCCTCGAATGGTCCGGCAGGCTGCCCCTATTGCGCTACCAGCCAGCGCATACGATCGCGGTCGATGCCGTGTCAATGTCGATCGATGTCGGCGAGACGTTGGGCCTCGTTGGCGAAAGCGGCTGTGGCAAGTCGACCCTCGGCCGGCTGCTGCTACGGCTGATCGAGACCGATGCGGGGGAAGTCGAGTTTGCCGGCGATGATATCGGGCGGCTCGCTGGGCGGTCGCTGCGGCGCTTCCGGCGGAGCGCGCAGATCGTCTTTCAGAATGCTGAGTCCTCGCTCAACCCGCGCCTGTCAATCGGTGAGGCGATCAGCCGGCCATTGCGCCTCTTCGACGGCGGATCGGCGGCCGAGCGCGATCAGGGGGTGGACGAATTGCTCGAGATGGTGCAGCTGCCGCGCTCCTACCGCACCCGCTACCCGTTCCAGCTGAGCGGCGGCGAGCGGCAGCGAGTTGCCATTGCCCGAGCGCTCGCGACCGGGCCGCGATTCATCGTCTGCGATGAGCCGGTCTCCGCGCTCGATGTCTCGGTCCAGGCGGCGATCGTCAATCTCCTGGCCGATTTGCGCGACACTTTCGGGCTCGCCTACCTATTCATCTCGCACGATCTCGCGGTGGTGGCGCAACTAGCCGGCCGCATCGCCGTCATGTATCGTGGCGGCCTGTGCGAGGTCGGCAGCACTCGGGACGTGCTGCTCGCGCCGCACCACCCGTATACGCAGACGCTGCTGACCTCGGTGCCGCAAGCCGGCGCCCGCGGTTCCATCGTAATCGACCGGCCAGTGCGTGGCGCGACTGCCGTGAGCGCTGAACCGGTCTCCGGCTGCCGCTTCCAGGCCCGCTGCCCACATAAGATCGACGGCCTGTGCGAAATCGTAGCACCGCCGCTGCGCAGCCTATCGCCGACCCATCATGTCGCATGTCATCTCGGCGCGTCACCGGGCGGAGGGCCGGTTTCGAGGTAAATTCACCTTCCGCTACTGAGTGAGGTCGGCCGTTTTGGGTCTGACCCCCGTGGTCCCGCTTGAGGCTCGCGAACGGCTGGCTGCCGATGCTCGGAAGATGGTTCATGGCTTAAAATGCCCCCTTAAGATGGTGTATCGCGGCGGCCGCGGCTCACACTTGGTGAGTGCGCGTCCCCTTTCTCCGACGATAGCGAATTGAGGTCGGGTGACCTTGATCATCGAGGAAGGAGCGATAAGATGGTTCATTTCGCCGGTTTGGACGTGTCGGTGAAGGCAACGTCGGTGTGCGTGGTCGACGATACCGGCAAGGTGATCTTAGAGCAGACAGCACCGACCGAGCCGGTCGACATCATCGCCGTTCTGACCTCGCTCGGCGTGACCTTTGGCCGGATCGGGATCGAGGCTGGTCCGTTGTCTGCCGCTAATCGGGGCGCCCCAGCACCATCAGGATGACTAGAGAGACCACCCCGGGAGATCGCTCAGCCCAACCGGCAACGGAGCATCGTAGAGCGCTACGAGCACAAGACGTTCTGACGGCCATGCTTGTATCGCCTGGCGTATTCTTGTTGCGCAAGATGTGAAGCCGCGACCGCCGCCGACCAGAGGACCACTATGCATTCAGCGCTCTGAATCAGACATTGGCTCTGGTGGAGATCTCGCTCAAAGTCGTGCGCACGGGTACGGGTATAGATGCCGCCGGTATGCGATACGTTCAGCCGCTCAGCGAACAGATTCCGGCGAACGGGTGCGTTCTGTAGACACATCCTCTCGCATCCATCTTGCGCGGGCATAAACGCGGACCATTAAAAATCGAGATTGAGAACATATGGGGTCCAAATGATCGGTTTACGACACGTTGTCGCTTCGCGTTATCCGCCCGAGTGGCGTCGCGGTAACAGCAACCAAGAGGAACAAAGAGGACCGAGGGTTTGAATCCCGCCCCCTCCAGCGGGGAGTCGGGCGAACTTCGATCATTCGGCTCGCTAAGAGACAGCGATCCACATCGATGCGACGAGATCTTCCACTGCGAAACACCTGCAGCTCCGATCGACCGCATGACGGCAAGCCTGGCGGGCGTCGGACCGGCTAGCAGATGATGGATTACACGGGCCCTCTGATTCCAGCGGATGGCCCATTATGGAAGCGATCAGATTCTCGTCGGGCGAAAGAGCCTCGAACTTTTTTGTTGCATAACGTTACAGAAATCGGGATATTCGTAACGTTAACTAGTTATAAGCCCGTGATGGCGACATAAAACCGGGGAGTTTTCAGACATGATCGATCGCTCTTCACAAGACCTAGTGGTGATACACGAGGACAAGGAAGACTTTGCTGAGTTGCTAGAAGAGGCGGGGATTACCCGAGCTGACGCCCAAAATTTGACTAGCGACGAGCAGACGGAGCTCAGGCAAATCCTGAAGACGCTTGCGGATTCTTCATTCAATAAGGGCGCGGCCGGTCAAGTTAAAGTTGTTGCCGGGAAATACCATTTTCCACTGCGCAAGACGATATTTACGGCCGTTGTCATCGTTGCTTCCTTTGGCGCATCTGGGATCGCATTGGCGACCGCGCCGATCACGTCAGTGGTCGGAATTACAGGAGCGGTCTCGGCTACGGCCGCAGCCCTCAATGCCGTTAAACAGCTCAGCGAGCTGGTGACAGGACTGAACGTCGAGGAGGTTCTCGTCTACGAGACCTTGTTGGAGGTGGCAAGGCAGCGCAAGGCTAATAAGGAGACCCTTCTGGGTGGCACGTTGGACGAAGTTGAAGACGTCCTGAAGGCACGCGGCCAACATGCTGCGTTGCGATCACTACGGAACGTACTGGGGAAACTTGTGAACGATAAGGTGATTACAAAATTGGAGGGTAACGAAACTCGGTATTCTGTCACACGATGACCTGGAGGCCCATATGAGTTGCAGGCTAGACGATTTATCTGGGTTTGCCCCAACAGGTTACGTGCGTCTGATAGTGCAAGGGAAGGCTCGGGTAGAAACGGGACCGAGCCCTCTCGCGATTTCGCTTCAAAATAATCAGACTGCGCTGGGCTATGCGTATCTAGGGGAGATGGCAGAATATTTGCACGATCGGAATGTCGACGTAACTCAAGCTCTGATCAGATTCAGGATTCCGTCTTACTGCCTTATTAAGGCGCCAATGAGCACCGCGGCGAGTGTCACAGGGGCGCTCTATAGGCTGTTTAGCAATCCAGCCGCTCCGGACTATATAGAGCTGATCGAAGCGGATGGCGTGCTGCACATTGTTGCTCCCTCGGTAAAGATCGGTACCAACTTCAGCCTCACGAGTGGGCAGTCAATGCACTCCGTATATTTGCGTGACCTCAATGTCGCTGCCGCGGCCGGGCATAACGCTGATGGCACCGGTACGAGAATCGCGGTTCTTGATACTGGGATCGAGCCCGGCAAGACGGTGGCGGGCTATCGTGATCTTTTCGTCACCGGGTCAGTCACTCCTCCGCAGGTGGACAACAACGGACACGGCACGGCGATGACTGAAATCATAAAGAGTGTCGCCAATGGCGCCGAGATTCACGTAATCCGGGTGAGTGATTCGGGGCTTATCTATGTCTGGGATTTGATGGCGGGCATAACGACAGCTGTTTATAACGTCGATGCTCACATTCTCAATATGAGTTTTGGCTGTCAGTATCTCGACCAGCCATGCCCCTATTGCGGTGGGGGCAGCAATCGCTCCACTGTGTGCGAAAAATTCCTGGATCAGATCGCTCAGATCGCGGCGAGCGGCACGGGACCCGACCCCATTTTGGTGTCGGCCGTTGGAAACGACGGGGCCACAACAGGGTTTGACTGGCCGGCAGAATACAGAGCTGTCCTGGGAGTGGGCGCCGTAAGACAAGATAAGAACCGTTCGAGGTTCAGCAACATCGGGACCCAGAAGCCCATGCATCTGTACGGATTGTGTCCCGGGGGCGATACGAATTCGGCTGACGTCGCGACGGAGTGGGTTGGCGAGGGAAATGATGGTGGAAACACGACGCACTGCGTTGGAACATCGCCTGCAACGGCGTATGCTTCCGGGGTGATGGCATTATGGCGACACTATCGCTCGAACAACAGTTTGGCTGTTTCCAGTGACGCGCTCCTCGATGCCGTTCATAACAGATCTCGACATGACGTCGTCGGCTACAACTCTTCCGATCACGGAATGGGGCGCCTGATATACGATCCGTAAAAAGGGATTAGGTCGCTTGTGATCTGGCGATCGCTTCCGCGCGCGGGGCTCGAGGCGTTCGCCCGGAGCGTCGGCAAAGAAGACGAGGTCGTCTTCGAGGCGACTGGCAACGCGACGGCAGTGGTCCGCGTGCTGTCGCCGTATGTCGGACGGGTGATCGTCGCCAACCCACTGCAGGTCGACCAGGCGTGGATTTTGCGGCCCTTCACCTGCTTACCGGCATCGTAACCCACCTGGTTGTCTTTTCCGCCCCCTTGTCCGCCGATATGACCGATTGGCGCCGCCAAACGGTTGGCCTCCCGGTCCAGCCGTTCGCGCAACGCCATATACAGCTCGGCCCGGATCCAAGCCCTCGCTCAACCGTCTAGAACATCTTTCGCAAGTTCCAGCCTGATCCGTCTGGGAGGGGATCCGGGCAATGCGATCGGCGGACCTCATAGCGAGCTTACGATGGCGATGAGATGAGAAAGCCAGTCTCTTTGCTTTGCTGTCGGCGCATTCGCGCCGGCTAATGTCAAGCAGGAGGAGCCAACGACGGAACACCCACTGATGCCTGTTTCTGCAGCATGTCCTTCGTCTCGGGATGGCTTGCGCGCTTTATGGCTTGCTGCAGCGGCAGCCAGACGTGCTGTCGATCTTTGTCCAGCCGCAGACCCCGGCCGACCGCTTGCATGAAATAAAACCTAACGGTGACGGCCGATCCATCGACCGAGTAGGACACATCACCCAATTCAGCTGCTATGCGGGCCCACACCCCCGTCTCCTCGAACACCTCGCGCACGGCAGTCTCGCGAGGATGCTCCGATTCCTCGATATGACCTTTCGGAAGCACCCATTGGTCGGGATCGTCCGTGGCTTCGACGAGCAGATACTGCGTCTCGCCATTCCTCTGCCGAAATACGACGCCGCCGGCGTGGGTGGGACCACCACTCGAAGGTGCCGGCTCTTCAAATGAGACTTTGCCGCTCTGTGCTGTGACGGTGATGGCGGACCAATATGCTTGGTGGGTGGCTTTGAAGCGTTGCTCTATATAACGCCATAGCGCTAGCAGGAGTAAAAACAACACTACAGGGATGCCTGCGAGCGACCATTTGTGCTGGAACGGCCACACCACGAGCAGGACCAGCAGGACGACGGCAAAGCACCGAAAGAATTTGGAGTCGGCTTCGAAGCGCTGAACGAGCGCTAGACTCGTCGGGCTTTCCACGTTCAGCAGCGCCTTGCACCATTGAAAGGTATTGATTGAATTCTCGGCTTGCAGCGCCCCGAGCGTCTGGTTCTTGATCTTTTGTGCCCTCTTCACCGCAAGGTTTCGATCGTGCTTGAAAAACATCCAGATCAGCGCACGCACTGCTGAAGGCAGCAGTCGGCCGCGGCGAGCAAGTGTCGAGATCTGAGCATCCAGAGTATGGCGTCTGGCCCAGTCGTCAAACAAATCCAGCCAGGAGCCGAGCAAAAAGATCAAGTGACCGAAGAGATAGCTCGCGAAGCGAAAGGCCGCCCAACCTTCGGTGCCACCGAGTGTGGAAAATCTGTTTCCTAACGCAGCCGGCCCCACCTCACCCATGAAAAGGTACGTGAGTAGCGCACCCGGCAGCAGGATGGAAAAGAAATCCATTAGGCCGATAAAGAATTTCTGAGGATCGAAGCTCATTGCCAATTCGCCGTGTTCTCTGACCCGAGGTCTTAGTGCGTCGAGTTTTGAGTCTTGTCAACCGGACCCCCGGGCCCTTCTAGTTTCAAGAAGATTTCGCTACGCGTCACATGTCGTCAAAGGGCCGGCCAGTTGGATCCAGCCGCCGTTCATACCGGGGGTCACCCTTGCGGGGGAGCTATGCGACCCCAGCGCGCTCGAAATCAAAGCAGACCTGGCGGCGACGCAAAGGTGGCTCGCGCGCTATAACGCGGCACCCGACATGGACCCCTCCGACCGGCGCAAGCTACTGGTAGACGCTTCGCCGCTGTCGGAGACGGTGCCGTGATCCGGCCGCCATCCATTGCGACTACGGCTTCAACATTCGCCTCGGTGCTGGGGTGTTCCCGAATTTCAACTGCGTGAACCTCGATATCGTGGAGGTCACCATCGGCGACCGCACGCAGATCGGGCCGGGCGTGTAGATCCTGGCGGCCGACCATCCGCGCGACCCGGTGGGGCGAGCCTCCGGCCTGGAGTTTGGTCGCACGGTCCGGATCGGGCGCCACGTCTGGATCGGAGCGGGAGCGATCATCCTGCCGGGCGTTTCCATCGGTGATGATGCGCTGATCGGCGCGGGCAGCGTGGTCACCGGTGACGTGCCTGCCGGGGCTACTGCGTTCGGCAATCCGGCGTGCGTGCAAGCCTCGACAGCCTGCTAACGGCAAAAACACAGCCCGAAGTCTGGGACCGTCGGCTCGCGAAGTCGGCTCTGGGTCACTTCCGGACATACTGACAGATTCATTTTCGGATCGGCAGCAACATCAAAATTCGGAATGACTTTCAGTCGTCTCACTTGATGACCTCGACGGCCCGCCACAAAATCCGCAATGGTAGCAAGTCGCGTATATTCATCGCACGCGGCCCCGGGGTGCGTGATGGCGATCGTCTCGCTTTCGACCCCTCATCAAAGCTTTTACTTGTGACAGCAGAGCACAGGTGGCGCGAAAGCGATACACCGGCCGGTCGACAGGGCGGGTGCGGCACGGGCATCCTCGGATACCGAGCGGGCAACTGGGTCGGCGGGACTCGGCAGCCGGTTGATGGGGGGTCTGAATCACCATCTGGGGATGAGCGCGCCGGGATTCGACACGACGATCAGGTCCGCCGGTAATCTCTCGAAAGTTTTCACCCGGTTGAAGCAGATGCCTGACTCTCACCCTGTTCCCGCATCGGTGCCGACCGTCACCTTACCCGCGGTGATCGACGTCACCGGACCGATGCTGGCGGCGCTGACGGCGGCGCTCGGCGTCGAACGCGCCATCATCGCGACCGACGAGCAGATCGGCCATGTGTGGTCGAATTTGCCGCGTCTCCTGTCGCGCATTCCGGCCGAACATCGCGGCGAAACGCTCGCGCGGATGTGCGTCGCGGTTGCTGCCGGACTTCTCGACAGCGCGGTCAATTACGCCTGGAACGCGGCGATCGTGGAGCTGCGGGCGAAGGTCCGCCGCTTCGGCCTTACCGTGGTCCCGCAGGTGATCAACAAACCCTTCGACGAGGAGGCCTTGCTCGATTTGCGGGACGCCGATCTCCTGCAGCTCTGTCTCGAACTCAATCTGATCTCCGAGCACGGATATTTCCTGCTCGATCAGTGCCGCGACGTCCGTAACAATTTTTCGGCGGCCCATCCGTCGGTGGGCGCGCTCGACGAGGACGAGTTCATCAATTTCCTCAACCGCGTCGGGCGCCACGCGCTCTCGAACGAGCACAACCCGCGCGGTGTGGACATGCAGGCGTTCATCGGGGCGGTCAAGGCGGCGCGCTTCAACCCGGGTCAGCTTGAGACGTGGCGCACCCGCATCGAAGGCACGTTCGACGCGCAACGTGAGCGGCTCTTCGGAACGCTGCACGGCATCTATTGCGACCCCGCGTCCGGCGAAGAGGCACGTCTCAATGCCCTCGGGATCTGCCGGGCGTTCGCGGCTACCATGACGCCTAAGGCAAAATCCACGCTCGTCGACCGGCATCAGGATTACCGGGCCAAGGGCGACGAACCCCGACATAAAGCCTCGCAACAATTCTTCGAGCGCCTCGGTCTCATCGGCTTGCTCGGCGATGCCGAGGTCCACGTCCTGATCACCTCAGCCGCTAAAAACCTCTTGTCGGTGCACAACAGCTTCAACAATTTCTACAACGAACCGCCCTTTGCCGCCCGGCTTGCAGGTTTGGCCGCGCAGTATCGCGTGCCGGAGTCCGCCCAATACGAGTTTGTCGAGGCGGTCATTACCTGCGCGATTGGCAACACTTACGGCGTCTCCCGCGCGGCGATGCCGAGCTACTGGGCAATGATCCGGTCGTTCTCACCGGCCGAGATCCGCATCATGCTGGAGGTTCCCGACGAACGGTCGATTGCAAGCAACCGTATTCGCCACAGCCAGAAGTGCCGGGAAGGATTCAAGGAGCTCGTCCGCATGCTCGATCCCGCCAGCGTCCCGACCCCCGCGCGGACCGCCTACGACAAATGGACCGCCGACTAAAAGTACCTTGACGCCCGTGCAGCCTAGGTTGTGCGCCGGGCTCTCGTGTGAACCGCTTTTTAAGCGTCTCGGCCTGCCGCTTGCCGAACGCTCCCGCCAGAAGTTTCCTCAATGACCGAAATGAGGCAACTGTGGACGCCCGGCCCAAAACTGCCCAAAACCGGGCACAGAGAATAGATCTTTGAGAGGGTTGAGGAGCGCCGCATATGAAGATCACCGCCGCTGTGGTGCCGGCCCGGTCAGCTCCATTCGAGGGCAACATCTATGATCGCAGCCGCCGCGCCGGTGAACGCGTCATGGCCTCAGTGAGCCGGTTCCTGACCAAGAAGCTGCGGCTGAAGGTCAATGAGACGAAGAGCGCGGTAGCGCCACCGGAGGAGCGCAAGTTCCTGGGGTTCAGCATCTCGAATGACGGGAGCGAGCGGCGCATCGCGCCAAAAGCCCTCGATAAATTCAAGACGCAGATCCGGGAAATGACGCGCCGGACACGAGGGATCAGTCTGACGCAGCTGATCGAAGAGCTGAAGCCATACCTGCTCGGTTGGCGCGGCTACTTCGCCTTCTGCCAGACCCCACGTGTGCTCACGAACCTGGAAGCGTGGGTACGCCGAAGATTACGCTCGTATCTTTGGCGGCAGTGGCGGGAGATTGAGACGCTCGACTTGGTGGCGCCGCTCGCCGACGAGGGGTATCTGCTGGCGTGGCGGTTTGGGTTGGGCGGCAAGTCTAACGGATGACGCACCTCGCGCGCGTGCGGGATGCCACACCGAGTGTTACTTAAGTAACACTCGATCCAAGCTGGTCGCCGCTCGCGCGCGCGTGCGGGATTCAACACGGCATCGCGGCCGTGGAGATCGGTGAAGCGCTTGTCGCCGCTCGCGCGCGCGTGCGGGATTCAACCGCCAGGGATGCTTGATTTTCGCCCATGGGCAAATTGTCGCGCTCGCGCGCGCCTACGGGATGCGACCAGACTCGCCCGCTTGACTGAGGCGCAGAATGTCGCCCCTCGCGCGCGCGTACGGGATGCAACGACAATCCCCCCGCAGAGGGGATTGTCCCATGTATGAACCCGCTCACTCGAGGCATTGGTCACTCCGTCAACTCTTCACGGCAAAACTCTCTTCGGCGTCCCAAAACCGATAGGACGAGAGGAGAAATAGACGCGAGCGAGCAAGTTCGCTCCTGACTCACCGCTGGAGCGAAGGGGATTCGAACCGCCGGTCTCATTTGCCGACCGAGCCGCATTTTTCCCTAGAGAAGAAGCGGTCCAGGAGGTCGATTGGGATTATCCCCAAAAGACCTATTGCTTTGCGGGACCGATGGTTCGAATCCGGCTCTCTCCAGCGGTGAGTCGGCGAACTGCACATGTTTCGGGGCCATTGATAGGTAAAGCCCTCACGGCTGGAGCGCCCAGTTAAGCTAACTAATTGTGCCCGCGACGAAGTCAGTGCCGAAATCGAAGCTAAGCGCCCGCCGAGAGCGGCAGGAAGCGCTCACGCCACGCAGCGCGGCTTCCGCTGTCGATATGAAGGCTGTCAACCGGCGTTGAATATTGACCCCCGATCGGCGTCCAAAATTGACCCCCCTGTGTGGTGGCTTGTGCCGGTAGTCCATAGGGGGGACCCGCGCGACGCGGAGTGCCCATCGAGAGGCTGAC
>Ga0306920_100006492_pt1 | contig 15274 bp, 10 predicted proteins | sample flu12Cox44000170_FD_204666 | JGI IMG/M metagenome (GOLD analysis project Ga0306920, IMG submission 204666) | Lab enrichment of tropical soil microbial communities from Luquillo Experimental Forest, Puerto Rico - flux4day.12C.oxic.44.000.170 (v2)... | ecosystem: Environmental > Terrestrial >... | reverse complement strand
CGGTGCCGATCCTGATGCTCACCGCGCGCGACGAGGCGCAAAGCCGCATCGAGGGCCTCGAGATCGGCGCGGACGATTATCTGGCGAAACCTTTTGAGCCACGAGAGCTCTCGCTGCGCATCGCCAACATCCTCAAGCGCGCCAAGCCGCCGGCCGCGGCGCCGGCGGAATCGGTGCGCTTCGGCCCGTTCGTGTTTCACATGACGAGCGGCGAATTGCGCCGCGGCGACGAGGCGATCCGGCTCACCGACCGCGAGCGCGACATGCTGCGCATCCTGACGTCGAGCGTCGGCGAAACGGTGCCGCGGCAGGCGCTCGCCGGCAACGGCGACAATGTCAGCGAGCGCACGGTCGACGTGCAGGTCAACCGGCTGCGCCGCAAGATCGAGCGCGATCCGGCCAATCCGCTGATCGTGCAGACTGTGCGCGGCATCGGCTACCGGCTAATCGCGGTGCCCTAAAGGCAGCATGGACCCGAAACCGAACTAAACGCCGAACTATTCGCGATGAGCAGCTTCGACGACAACCTCGGGCGTTTGCGGACCGCAGCCGGGCATTTGGTCGCCGCCGCGGGCGCGCTGGTTGGCGCCGCAAGCTACGTCACCGGGCCGTGGAACCGCTTCACGCTGTGGCTGCGCGCGGTGATGCCGCACGGGCTTTATGCACGCGCGCTTCTGATCGTAATCATGCCGCTCATTGCGCTGCAGTCGATCGTGGCGCTGATGTTCATCGAGCGGCAGTCAAGCCTGGTGAACTTTTACCTGTCGTCGGCGGTGACCCAGGAGATCGCGGCGCTGATCGACGTCTACAAATCCTATCCGCCGGGCGGCAATGCCGCCGCCAACCGCGTGACGTTGCGGCGCATCGCCCAGGACCGCCTCGGCCTGGTCGTGGATTTTCTTCCGGGCACGGATTTGCCGCCGCCCGGACCGAAACCGTTTTTCTCCCAGCTCGATGCGCGCCTGTCCGACGAAATTCGCAAGCAGGTCGGCTTTCCGTTCTGGATCGACACCGTCGGCCGCTCCTCGATCGTGGAAATCCGCATCAGGCTCGACGACACCATCATGCGGGTGTTCGTGCCGCATCCCGACGTCTACGACGCCAACTCGCTGATCTTCCTGATGTGGATGGTGCTGACCTCGATCGTGGTGCTCACCATCGCGATCTTGTTCCTGCGCAACCAGATCCGGCCGATCGTGCGGCTCGCCGACGCCGCCGAAGCCTTCGGCAAGGGCCGCGAGGTGGCGAACTTCCGTCCGCGCGGCGCTCGCGAGGTACGCCGCGCCGCGGCCGCCTTCCTGGAAATGAAGGGCCGCATCGAGCGCGCCATGGAGCAGCGCACCACCATGCTCGCCGGCGTATCGCACGACCTGCGCACCATCCTGACGCGGTTCAAGCTCGAGCTCGCCTTGATCGGCGACAGCCCAGAGGTCGAGGCCATCAAGCGCGACGTCGACGAGATGGCCGGCATGCTCGAGGCCTATCTTGCCTTTGCCCGCGGCGATACCGGCGAGCAGCCGGCGCCGACCGATATCGCAGGCCTGCTCGAGGAATTGCGGCTCGACACCGAGCGCCACGGCCATCGCGCCTCGACCGCCTTCCACGGCCAGTCCGAGGTCACGGTGCGGCCGGCGGCGTTCAAGCGCTGCCTCGCCAATCTCGTCTCCAACGCCATGCGCTTTGCCTCGACCGTCGCCATTACCGGCCATCGCGACCACCGCTGGCTCACCGTCACCGTCGACGACGACGGGCCGGGCATTCCGCAGCCGTTGCGCGAGGACGTGTTCAAGCCGTTCCTGCGGCTGGACGACGCGCGCAACCAGGATGAGGGCGGCACCGGCTTGGGTCTCGCCATTGCCCGCGACATCGCGCGCTCCCACGGCGGCGACATCACGCTCGGCGCCAGCCCGCTCGGCGGCTTGCGCGCCACGGTGAAAGTGCCAGTCTAGGCCCGCCACCAACCACGCAACGTCACCTCCAGCCAAAAAACGGACAGGGAATGAAACAGCTCAACATCGGCGACGTCACCATCACCAGCATCATCGAGCGCGACGGACCCTGGCGGAAGCCCGAGGAGATGTTTCCCGCCTACACCCCCGAGGTCGGCAAGCCCCATCTCGCTGCCCTCGACAAGGAAGTGTTCGACCCGGTGTCCGGCAAGATGGTTATTACCTATCAGACTTTCGTGGTGCGCACACCCAAGCACACGGTCCTGATTGACACCTGCACCGGCGAGGACAAGGGCTATCCGCCGCCCATGGACTTTCCGAAGAAGCCCTGGCTCGACGGCTTTGCCGCCGCGGGCCTGCGCTTCACCGACATCGACTACGTGTTTTGCACCCATCTGCACATCGACCACACCGGCTGGAACACGATGCTGCGCGACGGCCGCTGGGTGCCGACCTTCCCGAATGCCAAATACATCTTCCACAAGCGCGAATACGCCGCCTGGGAACAGGAGGCCAAGCGCGGCGGCAGCCGGCCGGGCGGCGGCGGTAACGTGTTTCCCTATAACTGCGCGCCGATCGTCGAAGCAGGCCAGGCGCTCCTGGTCGATGACGACTTTGCGCTCGACGACACCTTCACGCTGCAGCCGACGCCAGGCCATTCGCCGTGCCATTGCTGCGTCCATATCCGCTCGCGCGGGGCGCACGCCGTCGTCGTCGGCGACCTAATGCATCACGCGCTGCAATGCCGCGAGCCGGACTGGTCGACGGTGTTCGACTGGGACGCCAAGCAGGCGGCGCAGTCGCGGCGCAAATTCTTGAGCGAGAGCGCCGGCACCGGCCGGTTCGTGCTGCCGATCCATTTCCCGCATCCGACCACCGGCCTGATCGAGGCCGACGGCAGCGTGCGCTTCCACTACCGCTTCGTGCGCTAGGCTTGTTGGAATAGGCGTTTGGCACTCCCCCCGTCGCGGGCCGCGAAGCGGCCCGCGACGGGGCAGGGCGGCCTTGAATCGCCGCGCGATTCCCTCCATCTCACCGAGCAACAAAACACGGCTAGGGGATTGCCATGACCGCCGACCAGAAAGAAGCCGCGCCGGCCGAAGCGCTGCCGTTTCAGGCAGACGTCGCCAAGCTCCTGCACCTGATGGTGCACTCGGTCTATGCCGACACGTCGGTCTTCCTGCGCGAGCTGATCGCGAACGCGGCCGATGCCTGCGAGCGGCTGCGCTACGAGGCGATCGTCGAGCCGAAGCTCCTCGGCGACGACGTCAAGCCCCACATCACGCTGTTGCTCGACGCCGAGGGCAAGCGCCTCACCGTCGAGGACAACGGCATCGGCATGAGCCGCGTCGAGATGGCCGAGGCGCTCGGCACCATCGCCCGCTCCGGCACCAAGGCCTTTCTCGACAGCATCGAGCAGAAAAGCGCCCAAGAACAGGAAGCCGAGGAAACCGCGCTGATCGGCCGCTTCGGCGTCGGCTTCTATTCGGCCTTCATGGTGGCCGGGCGGGTCGAGGTGACGTCGCGCCGCGCCGGCAGCGACGAGGCCTTCCTGTGGTCGTCGGACGGCAAGGGCACCTTTGCGATCAAATCCGTGCCGGTTGCCGAGGCGCCGGCGCGCGGGACCCGCGTGGTGCTGCAGCTGACCGACGACGCCAAATCCTACACCGAACGCTTTACCGTCGAGCGTTTGGTCAAGGCGCAGTCAGGCCACGTGCCGGTGCCGATTTCGATCGTGGAAAAATCGGGCGCCGAGCCCGCCGAGATCACCGACGGCGCCGCGCTGTGGGCGAAGCCGAAGGCCGAGATCGGCGCCGCCGACTACACCGATTTCTACCGCAGCGTTGCCGGTCAGTTCGACGAGCCGGCCGTCACCATCCATTACCGTGCCGAGGGCAGGCAGGATTACACGACGCTCCTGTTCATTCCCGGAGCGCGGCCGTTCGACCTGTTCGATCCCGACCGCAAGGGCCGCATCAAGCTTTACGTCAAGCGGGTCTTCATCACCGACGACGCCGACATCCTGCCGCGGTATCTGCGTTTCGTGCGCGGTCTCGTCGACAGCGCCGACCTGCCGCTCAACGTCTCGCGCGAGAAGATCCAGGAGAGCCCGCTCCTTGCCGCGATCCGGAAAGGCGCAACCAACCGCGTGATCGCCGAGCTCGAGCGCCTCGCCGACAAGGAGCCGGAAACTTACGCGAAAATCTGGGACACCTTCGGCGCAGTGCTGAAGGAGGGCATCTACGAAGATTTCGAGCGCCGCGACACGCTGCTCGCGCTGGCGCGCTTTAAGACCACGGCGTCGGGGGTGGCGGGCGGCCAATGGCGCAGCCTCAAGGACTATGTTGGCGCGCTGAAGACCAATCAGACGGCGATCTACTACCTCGCCGGCGACGACATGGCGCGGCTCGAAGCCTCGCCGCATCTCGAAGGCTTTCGCGCCCGCGGCATCGAAGTCCTGCTGCTTGCCGATCCGGTCGACAGCTTCTGGATCATGGCGGGCGCCGCCGCCGGCGTTGACGGCAAGCCGTTCAAATCGGTGACCCAAGGTGCGGCCGATCTCGCGCTCATTGCGCGCACCGACGCCAGAGCACCGCCCGCGGCCGAGGTGGATGCCGCGGTGCAGGAGTTCCTCACCTTCATGAAGACGACGCTCGGCGATGCGGTCGCCGACGTACGCGCCTCGGACCGGCTCACCGACAGCGCGGTCTGCCTGGTCGCCGCCGAAGGCGGGCCCGACCGGTCGCTGGAGCGCATTCTCGCCGGCGCCGGCCGGCTCGCCTCGGCGTCGAAGCCGATCCTCGAGGTTAATCCGCGCCACGCCATCGTGGTAGCACTCGCCAAGCTCGGCGACGCCGAGCGCGCCTTCAAGGAAGACGCAGCGCACCTTCTGTTCGACGAGGCCCGCGTGCTCGACGGCGAGCGGCCGGCCGACGCGAAGACGTTCTCCGACCGGCTCGGCCGCGTGCTTGGGCGGGGATTGCGCTAGAACGTCATAGCGAGGCGCAAAAGCGACGAAGCGATCCAGTTGACTGGATCGCTTCGCTTAACGTCGCAGATGACGGAAGGATTACTCCGCCGGCGTCGCCGGCACGCGCTGCGGCGCAAGCTCCGACGGGATCTCCACCGGCTTGTTCTCGTCGGCGGGCTCCAGATCCGGCGTCTTGCCGCTCTTGAGCCGGAAGTAGATCTGGCTGCCGATCAGGATCGCACAGAGCGCCACGAACACGGCGCTGATCGGCCGTTCGACGAAGACCAGAATATCGCCGCGCGAGATCAGCATGGCGCGGCGGAAGTTTTCCTCGAACCGCGGGCCGAGCACGAAGCCGAGCAGGATCGGCGCCGGATGGTAGCCGAGGCGCAACAGGATGTAGCCGAACAGGCCGATGACCACGACTTCGCCGACCTGGAAGAAGTCGTTGTTGGCCGCATAGACGCCAATGCAGACGAAGAACATGGCGCTCGGGTAGAGGAACTTGTATGGGATCGCCAGCATCTTCACCCAGATGCTGATCAGCGGCACGTTGAGCAGTACCAGCATGATGTTGCCGATCCAGAAGCTGGCAACCAGGCCCCAGAAGATGTCGGGATGCTGAGTGATCAGCTGCGGACCGGGCACAATGCCCTGGATCATCAGCGCGCCGAGCAGAAGCGCCATCACCGCGTCGCCCGGGATGCCCAGGCTCATGGTCGGGATGAAGTCGCCCTGCACCGAGGAGTGGGTCGAGGCTTCCGGGCAGACCACGCCTTCGATTAGGCCGGTGCCGAATTTTTCCGGATGTTTCGAGATCTTCTTCTCGGTGGCATAGGCGACGAACGAGGCGATGGTCGGGCCGGTGCCGGGAATGAGCGAGCACAGGCTGCCGACGATGGTGCCGCGCCACATCGGGAAGAAGGCTTTCTTGAAGTCGGCTTTCGACGGCCGCATGTCTTTGAGGCTGACATTGGTATATTTGGTGTTGATCGGCGCCACTTGATTGACGCTGTTCATGAACTCGGCGATGCCGAACAGGCCAAGCGCGAGCGCGATCAGCTCGATGCCGTCGTCGAGCTCGGTTAGGCCGAACGTATAGCGTTCCGAGCCGGTCTCCAGGTCGGTGCCGACCGAGCCGAGGAACAGCCCCAGCACCGTCATCGCCACGCCCTTGATCGGCGAGCCGCGCGCCAGCGTCGAGCCCGCCAACAAGCCGAGCAACATCAGCGAGCACACTTCGGCTGGGCCGAATTGCAGCGCCGCCTTCACCAGTAGCGGCGACAGGAAGATCATCTCGGTGATCCCCCAGGACGCGCCGACGAATGAGGCAAACACAGTGAGGCCGAGCGCTACGCCGCCGCGTCCCTGTTTGGTCATTGGGAAGCCGTCGAGGCATGTCACGGCATGCGGCGGGTGGCATGGCAAATTGAGCAGGATCGAGCAGATGGCGCCGCCATATTGCGCGCCGTACATCACGCCGCCCAGCATCAGGATGGCGCCGACCGGCTTCATGCCGAAGGTCAGCGGCAACAGGATCGAGATGGTGGCAAGCGGCCCCATGCCGGGCAGCACGCCCACCATGTTGCCGACCAACACGCCGACGAAGCACCACAACAAATTATGTGGCTCGAAGGCGACGCCGAAGCCGTACCAGAGACCCGTCAGTGCGGTCGAGATCACAGGGCGCCCCTCCATGTGAAGATCGGCATTGGCACTTGCAGGAAGTAGGAGAACAACCCGACACCGAACACGGTGACGACAGCCGCGAGGATGATACTGCCGCGCCAGGTTGCATCTCTGTCACCAAGCGCAGCGATCAGCACGCAGCTGAATGTTGCCGGCGCGAGCCCGAAATAGCGTCCGAATAAGATGAAGCAGACCGGGCTCATGAGAATGCAGAACCAGGCAAACCATTGCGGATGTTCCGGCAGCAGGCTCTCGCCGGCGATGTGCCCGTGTTCGTCCGGCGCCGACGGAGCGAGCGCCGCCGCCGCAATGGCGATGCCGAGCAACGCCAGGATGATGCCGAGCGCCGTCGGCAGGAAGCCGGGGCCCATATGCATCAGCGTGCCGGCGCGATAAGTCGAGCCTTTCAGCGCGATGCCGAGCCCAAGCAGAACCATGAGCCCGCCGGCGTAAAAGTCACGCTTGCCCACGAGCTCGCGGAGAAGATTGTGCTGCAACGATTTCCTCCCGGCCGCCTGCGGCGCTCTTGACGCGCTCGCCCCATAATCTCGGAACGAGAAACTACAGCAAAGGCCGAAACGTTCCGCGGCGACGCGGTGTCGCGGCCTCTCCCATGGTCACGAAATGCGCGGTCATCGCGCGGGAAAATCCGCATTCGGCCAGTGTGGGACGATATAGGCCGGCGGTCACGGGTGCAACTGGCTTATAACGCCGCACACGGCCGGTCATTAACCGCGCTTATCGAGCCGAACGGCGGTTGCTGCGGTATCGGGCAGGGGCGAAAAGCGCTGCGTTCTCCGGGATATGGCGGGCGCAGGCGATCGCCCGCGGCACAGCAGGAGGTTGTTCGCCGGCGTGGCGCCACTCCTAATATCCGTTCGGCGCGCCGTGCGGCTGCTGTGTGCGACGCTGTGAACATGCCGGAATCAGAACGCTTCGGCGCGCGGTGCGAACAGATCCGGATCGTCGTTGCGCACATTGCCGACCCGGCGGTCAACCGGCCAGAACGTCAGCCGCTCGCCCGGATAGGGCTTGAGCAAGGCTTTGAGCGCGCCGTCGCTCGCCGCGGTCTCACCGAGCCAGGCGGCCCAACTGTCCTGCGGCAGCACCGCGGGCATTCGGCCGTGCAGCGGTTGCAGCAGCGCATTCGCCGCCGTGGTGACGATGGCGAAGGATTTCAGAGCCGTGCCGTCGGGTGCGCGCCAGACATCCCATAAGCCTGCGAACAGCATCGGTCCGCGATTGCCAAGCGCGACGGCGAACGGCTGCTTGTCGGCGTCGCGCCATTCGTAATAGCCGTCGGCGACGACGAGGCAGCGGCGGCCGGCGCGCCAGGCGGCGCGGAACGCGGCGCGGCTCTCGATGCCCTCGGCGCGGGCGTTGAAGGTCGAATAGCTGATCTTGAGGTCGGTGGCCCACGACGGCACGAGCCCCCAGCGCATCCGGGTCAAGGCGCGCGCGCCATTCTTGGCGACGACCACGGGCAGCTTCGCGGTCGGCGCCGCGTTGAAGCTCGGCTTGTAGTCGGCGATCTCGTCGAATTCGATTTTCAGGTCGAGCTTGATCTTGGACACGTCGTCGGAAAGTGCACGGCCGCACATGTTAAGACTCCTGGGGAACGCTCCTCGTTTTAATGAAAGTCGCGGCTCTTGATCGGCAGATCGTCGTCGGGCAGGGGGCCGCCGGAGAATTTTGGCGAGAACAGATCGCCGCCTTCGCGCAGCCACGGCAGCTCGGCCGAGAGATCGATGAAACTGTCCGCCACCACGTGGATGGCGAGGCCTGCGCGTTGCAGACGGCCGCGCACCGCCAAAAACCGCGCCATCATCACGGTGCGGCGGTTTTTTTCGAACACCTTCGGCCAGACGATGACGTTGGCGATGTCGGTCTCGTCTTCCAGCGTCATGAACACGACGCCCTTCGAGGTGCCGGGCCGCTGCCGCACCAGGACGAGGCCGGCGACCATGACTGTTTGATCCTGAAGGTCGTCGCCGCGCAGCCCGCTGTTGCAAATGACGCCAAGCGCGGCGAGGCGGTCGCGGAAGAAGCGCACCGGGTGGGCTTTGAGCGACAGCCCGGTCGCGACGTAATCTTCGACCACGTGCTCGGCGAGCGGCATTTCCGGCAGCGCAACGGCCGGCTCCGCGAACAGTTCGTCGCTCAAGTGCGGCGCGAGCAGCGGCAATGGATCTTCGGTCTTGCTGTTGGCCGCGAGCCGCGCCGTCGAAATGCCGATGACGTCGAGGCGGCGTGCCGCCCACAAGGCGGCACGCCGATCGAGCCCGAGCGAGCGGAAGGCGTCGGCCTCGGCGAGCCGCTCAATGGTGAAGCGCGACACGCCGGCGATTGCCGCGAGCCGCTCGATCGAGGCAAAGCCGTTGCCGCGCGCGGCGATAAGGTTTTTCAGTTCCGCTTCGGCGAGGCCGCTGACGATGCGGAAGCCGAGGCGCACGGCGTGGCGGCAGTCGTCGCGTGGTTTGAGCGTGCAATCCCAATCGGAAAAATTGACGTCGGCGGCCAAAACTTCGATGCCGTGCGCCCGCGCGTCGCGAATGAGCTGCGCCGGCTGGTAAAACCCCATCGGCTGGCTGTTGAGGATGGCGGCGCAGAACACGTCCGGATGGCGGCATTTGATCCAAGCCGAGGCGTAGACTAGGAACGCAAAGCTCGCGGCATGGCTTTCCGGGAAGCCGTATTCGCCAAAGCCTTCGATCTGGCCGAAGCAATGCTCGGCGAAGTCGCGGTCGTAGCCGCGCGCGGTCATGCCGCCGATGAACTTATCGCGGAACAGATGCACCGTGCCGTTGTGGCGGAAGGTCGCCATGGCGCGGCGCAGCCCGTCGGCCTCGTCGGGGGTGAACTTCGCCGCCGTAATCGCGATCTGCATAGCCTGTTCCTGGAACAGCGGCACGCCAAGCGTGCGCTTGAGCACGTCGTGCAATTCGTCGGTTGGGCCGTGCTGCGGCGCCGGGGAGGGATAGTCCTCGTGCTCGAGGCCGTCGCGCCGGCGCAAATAGGGATGCACCATGTCGCCCTGGATCGGTCCCGGCCGCACGATCGCGACTTCGATGACGAGGTCGTAGAAGCACTGCGGCTTCAGCCGCGGCAGCATCGACATTTGAGCCCGGCTTTCGACCTGAAATACGCCGATCGAATCGGCGCGCGACAGCATGTCGTAGACCGCGCGGTCGTCCGGCGGCAGCGTGGCGAGCGAAAGGTCCCGGCCGTAATGGGCGCGCACTAGGTCGAGGCCGCGGCGCAGGCAGCTCAGCATGCCGAGCGCCAGCACGTCGACCTTCATCAGGCCGAGCGTGTCGATGTCGTCCTTGTCCCATTCGATGAAAGTGCGTTCGTCCATGGCGGCATTGGCAACCGGCACGGTCTCGTCGAGCCGCTCGCGGGTCAGCACGAAGCCGCCGACGTGCTGCGACAGATGGCGCGGAAAGCCGATCAGCGCGTCGGCGAGTTCGACCGCCTGGCGGATCGCCGGATTATCCGGGTCGAGCCCGGCCTGGCGGATGTGGTCGTCGGGCAGGCCGTCGCCATAGCCCCACACCGTCTTCGCCAGCGCCGCGGTGACGTCCTCGGTCAGGCCAAGCACTTTGCCGACCTCGCGGATGGCACGGCGCGAACGGTAGTGCACCACGGTCGCGCAGATCGCGGCGCGATGGCGGCCGTAGCGCTTATAGATGTACTGGATCACCTCCTCGCGCCGCTCATGCTCGAAATCGACGTCGATGTCGGGCGGCTCGCCGCGGTTCTCGGAAATAAAGCGCGCGAACAGGAGCTGGCTGTGGTCCGGATTCACCGAGGTGATGCCGAGGCAGTAGCACACCGCGCTGTTGGCCGCCGAGCCGCGGCCCTGGCAGAGGATCTCCTTGTTCTGGCTGCGGGCGAAGGCGACGACGTCGTGGACGGTGAGGAAGTAACGGGCGTAGTCGAGCTTGGCGATGAGCGCGAGTTCGTCGTTGAGGCGCCTTTGCACGTCGGCGGGAATTCCGTCGGGATAAAGGTCCTTCGGGTAGCGCTCGCGGGCGCCGGCCCAGGTCAGATCGGCGAGATGATCTTGCGCGGTTTTGCCTTCCGGCACCGGCTCGTCGGGATATTCGTATGTCAATTCGGCGAGCGAAAAGCGGCAGGCGTCGGCGATCTTGACGGTGCGGGCGATCGCGTCGGGAAAGTCACGGAACAGCCGCGCCATCTCGGCGGGGTCTTTAAGATGGCGCTCGGCATTCACCGCGAGGCGGAAGCCGGCTGCGGCAAGCGTGCATTTCTCGCGCACGCAAGTCAGCACGTCGGCGAGCGGCCGGCGTTCCGGTCCGTGATAGGCGACGTCGTTGACGGCAACGAGCGGCGCGCCCGTGCGCGCGCCGAGCTCGGCCAGAAGCGCAAGCCGGCGCGGCTCGTCGCCGCGATGATAATGCACGCCGGCAAGATAAGTGCGGCCTGGCGCGGCGCGGGCGAGGTCGGCGAGGCGGGCGGTGAAGTCGTCGGCGGGTTTTTGGTGCGGCGGCAGCGCGATGAAAATCTGCCCTTCGCTCGCGCTCAAAATCTCCGCGAAGGTGAGATGGCATTCACCCTTCTTGGCTTTCAGGTTGCCGGTGCTGAGCAGCCGGCAGAGCCGGCCGTAGGCGGCGCGATCGGTCGGATAGGCGAGCGTCTCGAAACCCTCGACTGTCACTAGGCAGACGCCGACGACGAGTTTCAATGTTTTTCGTTTTTTCCATTCATCGTAGGCGCGCACCACGCCGGCAAAGCTGTTGCGATCGGCAATGCCGATGGCGGCGAGGCCGAGCTCATCGGCGCGCGCCACCAGCTCCTGTGGATGCGAGGCGCCGCGCAGGAAGGAAAAATTCGTCGCGACGGCAAGTTCGGCGTACGCGCTCATTCAAACTCACTCACGCAAACAGACCGTGCACGAACCAGCGCGCCGCTGCGGTCTCGCGGCCGAAGAGGCCTTCGCGGTAGAGCCAGAAGCGGCGGCCGACGGGGTCTTCGACCAAATAGTAATCGCGCGTGGGTTTTTGCTCGCGATGCCGCCACCATTCGGCGCCGATGCGCTCGGGCCCCTGGGCGCCGGTGATCTCGTAGGTCACGCCGCGCCAGGAAAACCGCCGCGGCGGGCCGTCGGGGATGAGCGCCATGACGTCCTCGGCCGGCTCGACGCGCGGCAAGAGCAGCAGCGGACGTGGATTTTGCTCGCCGGTTTCGGGCGGCGGCAAGGCAGGCGCTTCGCCGGCGATCGGCACCAAAATTTCGGCGCGTTCGGGCAGATGGCTGGCGACCGCCTCGAAGCCGCGCACGCTTTCCGGGCCGAGCCGCTGGTGCAGCGCATCGATCAGGGCGGCGCAGCGCTCGGTGCGATCGCCGTCCTCGGCGGCGGCGGTAAACTCCGTCTGCCGCGCCGGCATCGGTTCGGCCCCAGTCACGGCAAGCCCGATCGCCTCGAAGCCGAAGCCTGCGTCATAGCTTGCCGCCAGCGCCTCGAGTTTGAGCGCGACGAGGCGGGCCACATGTTCGACGCTGCGCGTCGGCAATGTCAGCGCGATGTCGATCGCCTCGACCGCGCCGTCGATATTGTAGAGCGAGAGCCGCAAGCCTCGCGCGCCGACGTCATCGCGCTCGAGCACGTGGGTCAGCGTCCGCATCAGGCGATTGGCATGGGCGATGATCGCCTCATGCGTGAAGACCGGCTCGGGCAGATAGCGCAACGAATGATAGACCGGCGGCGCGACGATGGGCGTCAGTGGCTCGTCGACGCGGCCGAGCGCCTGGTCGATGCGGCGCAACAGCTCGGCGGAAAACCGCGCCGCGAACGGCGCGCGCGGCTTGTCGAGCAGCGCGCCCACGGTTTTGAAGCCGAGCCGGCGCAAGGTGGTGCGCGTTTCCGGTTGAAGCCGTAGCGCCGCGATCGGCAACGGCGCAAGCGCCGCGGCTTCCTGGCCGGAGGGCAGCACGCACGAGCGCGAAGCATGAAAGCGCGACAGCGCCCAGGCGGCGCCCGGCGTTGCGGCGACCGCAAGCCGCGCCTCAAGCCAAAAATTTTTCTTAAGCCGCGCGGCGAGATCCGCGAGCAAGGCTTCCTCGCTGCCGAACAGATGGCTTGCGCCTTCGACGTCGAGGAAAAAGCCGTCGGCGCCGTCGGTCTCGCTCCACTGTGAAGCAGTCGGCGTGTAGCGCGTCGCCCACAAGGTAAGCCGCCGGAGCGCGGCATCGTCGGCGGCGGGATCGTCGTCGCGCACTTGCAGAAATCCGGCTTTGGCGCGCGCGTCGGCCAAAGAGTCGCCGACCGCCAGACCCAAAACCTCGGCGGCCTCGTTCAGCGCGGCGATGCGCGGTCCGCCCGGGCCGGCAACGGCCAGCACGAACGGTTCGTCAGGCGCGACGGCGTTGTGCGATTGCGTCTTCGTCTGCGCCGCGAGCGCGCGAACAATTGGCCAGCGCGGCAGCCAAACTGAAACGATGCGCGACATGATCGTACTCCACTACCCATTCACCCGGCCGGCCGTTGCGACAGCGCTCGAGCTGCAGATGCCAGCGCGGCCGCGCGATCAGGCCGAAGCGATCGCGCGCGGCCTGCGCGGTGCCGATGCGCCAGCGCGTCGCCGCGGCGCTGGCGTCAAGGTTCGGCGCCGGTCGAAGGAGAAACAGCGGCAGGCCGGCGTCGGTCGCGGCAAGATGCAGCCGCTGGCTTGATTTCAGATCGAGCGTGTCGATTGCGGCCATGACTGCGGTCGGCGCTTGCGAGCGCAGCGCTTCCTCCATGGCCCACAGCGTCTCCTTGCGCTGCGCGGTCTCGACCAGGATCAGGCGCGCCGGATCGAGCCCGAGCGCGGTGTCGAGGCCGTGACCGTGCAGCCGGCCGTGGGAGCGGTAAGGGCGCAGCCCGTGGCGCGGAATAATGAGAAGGAGCGGACGAGCCCGTGCCAGGCGGGCGAGAATCGCGGCGATGAAGCCGAAGGCGCAAGCGATTGAGCCTTCGGTCGCCGGCACGACTTCATGCAGGGCGCCACGGGCAAGGCCGTCGTCCGGCAGATGGGAATCGATCGTCGGCAGACCGAAGGGCAGGGGCTCCTGACGCCGGCCGTGGCGCCGGTCTTGGCCGAGCCGCGGCAACAAGCGGCGCAATTCCGCCATCGCGGCGGCACGGTTGCTCACCGGAGACGGTGCTGCTGCAGGCGCGACCGGATGCGGCTGGTCCGACTGGGGAAAGCCCATATGATATTCTCTGTATGTTCTCGGTAAGATACTAGAACAGAACAAGAACAATGCCAAGACTCGTCTTTTTCAAAATGCGGTTCGCTTGCGGAATCAACGGCTTAAAAATTCGGTGCCAGAATTGCGGCCGGCGCCTCCGGTTCGGAAACATTTCTCGGCCGCGGTGTTTATCGCGTGCCCCGTCCGCGGAGGGAGAACACCATGAAAAGCCTCATCGCCCCATCGACATTTGCGACCTCGGCTGCGCTCATCGTCCTGAGCGTGAGCGCTCCCGCCCAGGCCGCCGCCTGGCGGGAATATCCCTGGTGCGCGGTGATCGATTATGGCGACGGTGGCGTCAGCTGGGAGTGCAACTACCGTACCATCGAGGAATGCTACCCGAACGTCCTCGCCGGCAATAAGGGCACCTGCACCCAGAATCCGGCCGCCGGCGGCCCGCAAGCGTCAGCGCCGGCCGTTTCGCACAAGCCGCGCAAGCGTCACGCCCAGCAGTAAAGCGGCCAGCGTTCCGCGCTCGCGCACGCCCTTGCTGGGGTGCGGGCGATGGCGCATACGTTGCCGACTTAATTACGGACGCGCACGCGGACGATCGGAAAGGTGCACCATGCCGGAAGCCGACAAGGAAGGTGAACGCTACGCCGTCGACCGGCCGCAAGCGGCGCCGGGCTTTTTCCTAAAAGGCACCCACCAGCTCGACTGGGGCATGAAGAACCGCATGGCACGGGTGTTCGATCCTACCTCGGGCCGCACCGTGATGCTCGCCGTCGACCACGGCTATTTCCAGGGCCCGACCACGGGCCTCGAGCGCATCGATCTGTCCATCGTGCCGCTCCTGCCGAACTGCGACGCGCTGTTCTGCACCCGCGGCATCCTGCGCAGCGTCATTCCCGCCGAATGTCAAAAGCCGATGGTGCTACGCGCGAGCGGCGGCCCCAGCATTTTGCGCGAGGAGCTTTCCGACGAGCAGATCGCCATGGATATGGACGACGCGATGCGGCTCAACGCCGCCGGCGTCGGCATCCAGGTGTTTATCGGCGGCGAGCACGAGACGCGCTCGGTGCACAATATGACCAGGCTCGTCGACGCGGGGCTTCGCATGGGCATTCCGGTGATGGGCATCACTGCGGTCGGCAAAAATATGGTGCGCGACGCCAAATATTTTCGTCTTGCCTGCCGCATCATCGCCGAGCTCGGCGCCCAATACGTCAAGACCTATTATTTCGAGGATGGCTTCGAGACCGTCACCGCGTCGTGCCCGGTGCCGATCGTGATGGCCGGCGGCAAGAAATTGCCCGAGCTCGAGGCGCTGACCATGGCCTATAACGCCGTGCAGCAAGGCGCCTGCGGCGTCGACATGGGCCGCAACATCTTCCAGAGCGAGGCGCCGCAGGCGATGATTGCCGCGGTTTCGGCCGTCGTGCACAAAGGCATGAAGCCGAAGGACGCC
>Ga0306920_100006491_pt1 | contig 15275 bp, 12 predicted proteins | sample flu12Cox44000170_FD_204666 | JGI IMG/M metagenome (GOLD analysis project Ga0306920, IMG submission 204666) | Lab enrichment of tropical soil microbial communities from Luquillo Experimental Forest, Puerto Rico - flux4day.12C.oxic.44.000.170 (v2)... | ecosystem: Environmental > Terrestrial >... | reverse complement strand
ATGCGGTTGAGATAGCCGTAGAGATAGATCTTCAGCAGCGTCGCCGGATGGTAAGCCGGGCGACCGGTCGTCTCGGGGACAACACCCTCGAAGCCCAGTGTCGCCAGATCCAGTTCGTCAAGGAACGCTTCAATCACCCGAACCGGGTTGTTCTCTGTCACGTAGTCATCCAGGCAGTGAGGCAGTAACGCTGCCTGCAGCCCGTCCTCACTCTCCACGAAACGTTTCATCCCGCCATCGCCCAATAAACAGGACGCTAAAATATCATATCAGGACGTTTTCACACGGCCTCGGTGGTTTGCGGACCATCGGCGTTGCTCCTTCATCACCAAAGAGAAGAGGGCCACCGGCTAGGCCACGCCAGTCCGCCACGCCCCAGGCGCCCGCGTGTCGCGGATGACGCCGCGCGTGCATTGAGGATCGACAATCAGATGGGGCACTCGGCGAGAAGCGTTCCCGCTTCGGCACTTTAGTCATGGGGCTGAGCCCAAGAGCCAGGCCAGGAACCCGGCAATCGGCGCAAGCTTCGCTTGCTTTCCAGCCTTAGAACTCGGACAAGGAGGTGTGGATCGAATACCTGATGCGATAGACCTACTGAGCCCACTACGCGGTCCAATCTCATGGGCCTGCCAAAAAGGTTGGTTGCCGATCGAGATACGGCGTGTGCTGCCATGGCGCTGGTCGTTGCAACCCTTCACGCTTTATGGCGATGGCTGGGAGTGCCGCTGGTTTCCAACCGAATTCGACGACATCGCCCGCGTAGTATTCTGGTCGGGCTTCCGGCGCTGGGAGAGAGAGACAGCACCGGTGATCATCGAGCATCTCAAAAGCTCGCGTTGCTTTGTCGATGTCGGCGCCAATTGTGGGATCTACACGGTCGCCGGGGCGGTTGTGAACCCGGCGCTCCGGATCATCGAAATCGAGCCGGTTCCCAAAATCATGGAGGCGCTCGCAAACAATGTCCGGCGGAACGGCATCGCCGATCGGGTCACGCTGGTCAGCAACGCGATCGGCAACCGTGACGGGGTCGTCGATTTTCATATGGCCGAAAACCCCCTGATGGGGAGCCTCAACGCGGCCGGCTACAAGGGCCAGTCCGGCACGGTCATCACCGTCGAGTGCCGCAGGCTCGACGGGGTGATTGACGAGCTCGGCGCCCGGCCGGATTTCATCAAGATAGACGTTGAAGGTTTTGAGGATGCCGTGCTCGAAGGTGCCGGGAACACACTGCAGAAATTTCGACCGCACCTAGTCCTCGAGGCCAACCCGGGTGACCCTTGCACCCACATGACCGAGCTCTTGCGGCGTCATCGCTATACAATGAACCTGATCACAGAGGCAGGACCGCTGCGGCGGGAAGAAATCGTTGCAGACGAGCGATATCGGAACTGGCTCTGCGCGCCGTAAGCGGGCGCGCATCCTCCTGTCTGTTCGGGATGACCTCTGCCTACCGGCGGCCGTCGCGCCGAGGGTCCGGTTTGGGGCCAGGCTGTGTGAAAACACGGGCATTCAATCTTCGTGTAGCCTCGGGTCGAGAGTCGCCTGCCAAACCTGATAGATATAATAGCATTTTATATCTTTGACTTTCTCGCTATTACCTGGTATAAACAAAGAACGCAGTGGCTAGTGGGGATGCATGAACAATTGCATATCACGTCGCACCGTTTCCGCCGGTCTGGCGGACCGCCCAGCATCTATCCCACAATCGTTGGTTGACCGTTAAACGCGACCGCAGTGTTAACGCCTGTAGATTCCCTGCAAAAGCAGGACTAATGGTAATATCAGGACGAGTAGGAGAGCCGGCCCAATCCTCACCGAACGAGATCAGCGAGGGTGATCACCCCGACATTGCGGCCCTCAGCATCGCAAACCGGCAGCCGGTCGGCCCGGCGCAACATCATTGCCGAAAGCGCATCACGCAACGAGGTATCGACGGACAGAGCCTCGCCTTCGGCGGTTTCGCTGCGGCGGACCCGATCGGCGATCTTACGCACCGACAGCAGCTTGAGGCCGATCCCCTGACCTCCCATGAACTCGGCAACAAAATCACTCGCCGGATGCTCGAGGATGTCGAGCGGCGAGCCGAGCTGCGCGATCCGGCCCTCCTGCATGACCGCGATCCGGGTGGCGAGGCGCAGCGCCTCCTCGATATCATGCGTCACGAACACGATCGTCTTCGCCGTCGCTCGGTGGATGCGGGCAAGCTCCTCCTGCAACGCGTCGCGGGTGATCGGGTCGACCGCGCCGAACGGCTCATCCATCAGGAGCAGCTCGGGATCGGCTGCGAGCGCGCGGGCGACGCCGACGCGCTGCTGCTCGCCACCCGAAAGCTGGTGCGGATATTTCCCACGATAGGTAGCCGGATCGAGGCGAAACATTGCCAGCAACTCGGTGACGCGGTCGCGCATCCGTGCCCGCGGCCATTTGAGCAGCCGCGGCACTGTGGCGATGTTGTCTTCGACCGACCAGTGCGGGAAGAGGCCGATCGACTGGATCGCATAACCGATCCGGCGCCGCAGCGCTTCGGCCGGCACGTTTTCGACATCCTCGCCGGCGACCCGGATCGTCCCAGAATCGATCGCCACCAAGCGGTTGATCATCTTCAACGTCGTCGATTTGCCGCAACCTGAGGAGCCCAACAGCACACACAGATCTCCGGCCGCGACCGTCAGAGAGAGATCGTCGACGACCCGGCGGTCGCCGTACCATTTCGTGACATTGTCGATCTCGATCATGGCGCGAAGCGCCGGCGCAGCGTGACGGTAAGGATTTGCAGCACGAAATCGGCGGCAAGCGCGAGGAAGATCGCCGGCAAGGCGCCGAGCAGGACGAGGTCGACGGCATACTGGCCCAGCCCTTCGAACACGAAGGTGCCGAGCCCGCCCGCGCCGATCAGCGCGGCAACCACCGCCAAGCCGATCGCCTGCACCGTCACGATACGCAGCCCGGCAAGCAGGATTGGCGAGGAAAGCGGCAGTTCGACCTGCCACAAGATCTGGCCATTGCTCATCCCCATGCCGCGGCCGGCGTCGATCGCACTATTGTCGACGCTCCTCAGCCCTGCGACGGTATTGCGAACCGCCGGCAGCAGCGCGTAGAGCACCAGCGCGATGATCGCCGGCGCGACGCCGACGCCGCCGATCCCGAATGTACCGAGCCACGGCACAGCCGCCGCCAGAACCGACAGCGGCACGATCAGCAGGCCGAAGAGCGCAATCGACGGGATTGTCTGCAGGACATTCAAGACCGCAAACACCGGGCCTTCAAATCGCGCGCGTTTCGCCGTGGCCACTCCGAGCGGGAAGCCGATCGCCACGGCGCCTCCGACCGACGCCCCGACCAGCGTCATATGCCGCATAAGGGCGTCGGAGAACTCTTGATGGCGGCTCTCGTACTCGCGCGCGATCGACAGCGCGTCGAATGTGCCGAGTGCCGCGAGCAGGACCATGCAGGACGTTATTGCAATCGCTGCAACCGCCCGTGCTGCGATTCCAGCCTCCAGGCGTTGCAGCGCGTCAGCGACTGCGAGCGCAGCGCAAGCAACTAAAACCCAAAATGCAGGAGCCAGCGAGATGCGGGAAGCGGGCGTCGCGGGCAGCGATAAAATGCGGGCTGCCTCGCCCGCAGCGGCGAGCACTACCAACAGCAACAAAGCAGCCGAGACTGCAGCGCTACAGAGAACCGGCTTGGTCTGCTTCACGACAGAGGCCGCCAATAACAGCGCACCAAGCAATGCGATACTGGCGGCCTGGAGGCCGCCGGCGGCTTTCCAGAGCGCTATCGGGTTGCCTGAAACCAGCCGGTTCGGCGCAAAGCTGACAAAGCCCGACAGCGCCACCGCCATCGCACCGACGGCGACCAGAACGAACAACACCTGATTGTGAATGCCCACCCGGAACGATAGCGCAGTGCGTTGCGCGACAGGATCTAGTGGGACAGTCACGGCAAGAAATGTTTCGATTTCAAATAGGAAACGGCAACCGCTTGGCCTTCTCGGCCTTCGACGGCGATATCGGCGTTCAGCTTCTGGAGGGTCTCGAGCGTCAATGTGGCAAATACCGGATCGAGGGTGTCGCGGATCTCGGGATGCTGCTGCAGCACCGGCTCGCGCACAACCGGGGCCGGCGCATAGACGATTTGCGCGCCTTTATCGTCCGCGAGCGCGACAAGGCCGAGCGCCGCGAGCGCCCCGTCGGTGCCGTAGGCCATCGCGGCGTTGACGCCCGACATTTGTTCCGCCGCTGCCCGCAATGTGGCCGCGGTGTTGCCGCCCGACAGGGTCAACAATTGCTGGTCGGAGAGACGGAAACCATAGGTCGCCTCGAACGCCGGGAGCGCCGCCGGGCTTTCGACGAATTCCGCCGAGGCGGCAAGCTTGATCCTGCCACCCTCCGCAAGGTATTTCGCGAAGTCACCCATCGATTTAAGCCCGCGGCGCTCCGCCAGATCCTTGCGCACGGCGATTACCCAGGTGTTGTTGGCGGGCGCGGGCTGCAGCCACACGAGACGATTCCGTTCGCGACACAGCCTCTCGACGAGCGCGTATCCCTGCCCCCAGTTCTTCCAGGCCGGATCGTTTTCCATGTGGAAGAAGAGCGCTCCGTTGCCGGTGTACTCCGGATAGATGTCGATCTGGCCCGCGAGAATAGCGGCGCGAACGATGTTAGTCGGCCCGAGCTGGACCTTGTTCCCGACAGCAAGACCGCGGGCTTCGAGCAGAGCCAGGATCATGTTGCCGAGCAACGCTCCCTCGGTGTCGATCTTCGACGCGACGACAATTCTGTCCTCGGCCGCCGCCGCGGTCCAGTCGGCCGATAGCGCTAGCAACAGGAACGCGAAGACCGTGCCCTTCGGGAAGCTTGAGGCTTTCAATCTGATAAACAAACATCTGACCATCTGGATACGCCCCCAACAACCGCTTCCTAGCGTGTGCGCAGATGGTCTTGCAACGGCACAAGAGCGGCTAGAGGATCGCTTCGGGGTGCGCGCATTAGGAGGATGCGATGGCGGGCATGGACGGATCATCTCTCCACCGGCGCCTCGATGAGCGGCGCGATATTGGCATCGAGTGGCGACGCAACGTGCCGCTCGACGCGCACGCGCAATGGGCGCCTTCCCCAAACCGCATCGATCCGGTCGATATTCTCATCGCGCAGGGTCGAGAGAGAATCCCGGAACTGCTTCCCGAGCGCTACGCCCGAATGAAGGCCGACCCATTTGCCTTCCTCCGCGGCGCCGCAGCGATCATGGCCGCCGATCTCGCCGCGAATCCGAGTACCGGGCTGCGGGTGCAGGCGTGCGGTGACTGCCATTTGGCGAATTTCGGGGCTTATGAAACGCCGGAGGGCGCCGCGGTGTTTGACGTCAACGATTTCGACGAGACCTTACCCGCCCCATTCGAATGGGACGTCAAACGCCTCGCCGCCAGTCTCGTTGTTGCCGGGCGTGTCGCGAAAATGCCGGATGCTGCTTGTCGACGGCTCGCGCGAGCGGCCGGCAAGAGCTATCGCGAACAGTTGGCGTATTTGGCCGGACTGGCACCGCTCGAGGCCTGGAGCGCGCGCATCGATCTTGGCGCTGTGCTCGCGGAGGTCGACCCGCCAAAGCTCCGCCGTAAGCAGAAGAAGCGCCTTGCCGGCCTGCTCTCGGCAGGGAAGGAGCATTTTGGCCTCGTGGAGACGGTCGGTGGCCGTTGGCGCATCAGAAACAAGCCGCCGCTCGTGCGCCATCTGAGCCGTCATGAGTTCAATGCGCGCGAGGCCTTCGTCTCCTATGCCGAGACATTGCAGGAGGATCGGCGCATACTGCTGAGGCGCTACCATCTTCAAGACATCGCCTTCAAAGTCGTCGGGGTCGGCAGCGTCGGCACGTTCTGCGCGATCGGCCTGTTCCTGTCCGACGACGAGGCGCCGCTGCTATTGCAGATCAAGGAGGCGCAGCCATCGGTTCTCGCTCCCTTCGCAGGACCCTCGGCTTACGCCAATCACGGCGAGCGCGTCGTTGTCGGGCAGCGCATGCTACAGGCCGCGACCGATATCTTTCTCGGCTGGACCGAGCAGCCGCTGAATGAGCGGTATTTCTATGCCCGGCGGCTGAAGGATCACCGGCTGGCTGATATTGGAGCCGAGCTCGAAACGGCGCTTACCTTCTACGCCAGCCTCTGTGGCCGCACGCTGGCCCGCGCGCACGCGCGCGCCGGAGATGCGGTAGCGCTCTCCGCCTATTTGGACAAGGACAGCGAATTCGATAGAGCGATCGCGCAATTCGCCGCCGCGTATGCCGATCAGACAGAAGCCGATTGGCGGTGCCTCCTCGACGCGATCGCAGCGGGACGGATCGCCGTAGCTGCAGAGGGCACAGAGTACCCTTCGCGAGAATTCCGCTAAGCGGGTTGGCGCACAGGACCAAGCGGCCTCAGATCGGGATCGCCAGCAATATCGGCCTGATGCGGTAGATCATGGCAAGCCGGCATCCGACCTGCTAGCGCTTGCCGAGGTGAGGATCTAGACCCGCCGCACGCCGTAGAATTGTGGCCAGCCATCGCGCACATCCTGCAGATGGGAGTGGTATGCGGTCGGCTGGTCATACATGCCGAGCGGCACATAGGAAGGGTTCTGCCAGAACTCCTCCTGCATCTGCCGGCACATGATTTGCTGCGCCTCGATATCCGGCGCATCGAACCAAGCCTCCCGCAATGCCTCCATTTTCGGGTCGGAGGGCCAGCCGAACCAGGAGTCGGCGCCACTCGCGCGGATCGCAATGTCGGGACCGGGCGAGATGTTCCCCATACCGCCGAGATAAGTGTAAAAGATGTTCCAACCGCCCTTGTCGATCGGCTCGCGGCTGGCGCGCCGCGCGACAACGGTTCCCCATTCCATGACCTGCAAATCAATGTTCATGCCGATGCGCTGCAGCACATCGGTGGCGACCTGCGCCTCAGCAAAGATTGTCGGGATCGTCGAGGCGGCGAGCACGACAACGCGCTCGCCCTTGTAGCCCGCTGCTGCCAGATCCTTTTTTATCTTGTCGAGGTCCTTTGGCCCGCGCGTGATCCCGACGCCGACATCGCTCGCCATTGGGGTCCCCGGCACGAACAGCCCGACATCGGTCTTGATCAGGGTGGGTTCGGCGCCGGCGACCGCGGTCATTATCTCTTTCTGGTCCATTGCCGACAGGACGGCGCGGCGGATCGCGGGGTTATTGAAGGGCGGGAGCAACTGATTGAACCGTAGGCAGCCGATCTCGCCGGTACGATCCTTGACCGTGATCACCAGGCCCTTGTTGCGTTTGAGCTGCGGGACGAGATCGATTGTCGGGTTCTCCCACCAGTCGACTTCACCCTGTGCCAGGGCCGCCGCGGCGGTGGAAGGATCCTGCACGAAATTCCACACCACGCGATCGATAAAGGCCACTTTGGGGCCGGCGGTGAAGCTCGGCTTCCCGTCCGCCCGTGGCACGTAGTCGGGATTTTTCGTGAAAACGACGCGCTGGCCGGGTATGCGCTCGGCCGCGACCAATTTGAACGGCCCTGAGCCCATTGCTTCCTTGATCTGCTCAAAGGCATCGGTCTTGGCCAGCCGTTCCGGCATGATCGAGCTTTGCGGCTCGGCAAGCGCCTCGGGCAACAGTGGAAACGGTTTTTTCAGGCGAAAGCGAATCTCCCGGTCTGAGGCCGCAGAGAGCTCGTCCGTGCGGGCGATCAGAGCCTGGCCCATAGGGTAACGCTTGGCCCATCGCCTGATCGTGGCGACACAGTCGCGCGCCAAGACCGGCGTGCCGTCGTGGAACTTGAGCCCATCGCGCAGCGTCAGATTCCACTCCTTGCCGTCATTGCCGGTCTTATGCCCTTCGACCATCTGCGGCTGCGCCTTGAAGCTCGCGTCATAGCCGTACAGCGTGTCGTACACCGCCAGCACAAAATTGCGCGTGATATCGGCGGTGGTCCAAACCGGGTCGAGCGAGGCGAGGTCGGCGTGCGGCACGAAGGTGATCATCTTGTCGGCCTCGGCGCGCACAATGCACGGCGCCGCCACCGCCGCTGCTCCGGTGACGGCGGTCTTCAGAAAATCACGTCGGTTCATCGGCGCGACTGGGTCCCTGCGGTAATCTCCTGAGATCATCTTACGCCCGCGTCACCACCGCAAGCGGGTCGCAAGCGGTTCACCTGCGGCACACACCGTAAAACTGCGGCCAGCCACCGTGTGCGGCCTTGTCAGCACGCGAAATGCATCCGCGCCAGATCTCCTTCCGCGCGATGCGAGCCGTTGCTTGACACATCTCCGGGGAACCCGCCTGATGCCGGCAGGGTAGGAGGAGATCCGAATGAAATTCGGCAATTTTTTGTTTCCGGACTGCCGCGACCCCGAGCGCGACGGCATCGTGATCGACGAAACCTTGCGCGAGGCATGGCTGTCCGACGAACTCGAGCTCGACGTGATTTGGCTCGCCGAGCATCACTTCGACGGCATCTGCGCCTATGTTGACCCGATCACCTTCGCAGGCGCGCTGGCGACGTCGACGCGGCACAGCAAGATCGGCTTCGCCGTCGTGCAGACGGCGCTGCACCACCCGATCCGCCTCGCGGAGCAGTTGGCGTTCCTCGACAACGTCACCAAAGGGCGGCTCATCGTCGGCCTCGGCCGCGGTTCCTCTTACAACATCTACGACTACCAGGGCTTCGGGATTGATCATCAGGAGGCGCAGGAACGCTTGGAGGAGAGCGAAAAGATCCTGCTGCAGGCATGGACCTGTGGGCCATTCACGCACGACGGTAAGTATTGGCAGCTCGAAGTGCCAATGCTGCGGCCACGGCCTTGCACGAAACCCCATCCAGCCCTTATCCGCGCCGCTTCCGGCGAGGCCTCGCTGCTCGAGCTTGCGCGGCAAGGCCGGCCGTTTCTGATGAACGTGCAGTCGATGGCAGTAACGCGCCGGCGCATCGAGCTTTATCGGAAGGGGATGCACGCGGCGGGATACGACGAGGATATGGTCGCCCAGAATCTCGAAAACTGCTGGGTCTGGCGAAACGTATTTGTCGCTGAGACGGATGCCGAAGCCGAGCGCATCGGGGCGCCCGCCTTTCAGGCAATGGTCGAATCACGCGCGGCAATGCGCAATCGAATTTATCGCGAGACCGGCATGCGTATCGAGGTGCCAGCGAGCGATCTGCCGTCGGCCCGCGCCAGTGTCGAGCACGGCTTCATCCACGGCTCACCGGACCGCGTGGCCGAGGCGATAGCGGAAATCGATAGGCTCGGCATCGGCGGCGTCATCGCCACTTTCCGCCTCGGACCGATCTCGCACGACATGGCGGCGAACAGCCTGAGGTTGTTCATGCAGCGGGTAGCGCCGGAGTTCCGGACCCGATGAGCTGCGCGGCCTTTCGGATTTTCTCGGCATAAGAGGGGAGGAAGCCTCAGTGACTGCGACGGTGATTAGAAACGTCGATTGGGTCATTGCGTGGGACGAAACAGCCGGGCGCCAAGTCTATCGCCGCGGCATCGACGTTGCGTTTGTCGACGACAAGATAACTTTTGCCGGACGAAATTACGCCGGTGCGGCGGACCGGGTTATCGACGGCAAGGATCGGTTGTTGTTGCCTGGGCTCATCGACATCCATTCGCATCCTGAGCACGAGCCGCTCTACCGCGGGGTGCGCGAGGAGCACGGCGTGCGCAATATGCACATGACTGGGCTCTACGAGCGCTCGCAGGCCTTTTCGTCGCCCGACGAGGAGGCGCGCGCGGCAAGCGCTGAATTTGCGTATTGCGAGTTGCTGCTAAGCGGCGTCACCTCGCTCGTCGACATCTCACCGGCCTGGGACGGTTGGATTGAGTTGTTCGCGAAGAGTGGGATGCGCGGCTTTCTTGCTCCCGGCTTCGCGTCGGCGCGCTGGCGGCTGGAAAACGAGTTCGATTTGCGGTTCGATTGGGATGAGGCGCGCGGACGCGAGGGCTTTGCCGTGGCGCTGGCGGTGATCGAGCGGGCCGCCCAACACCCTAGCGGCCGACTTTCCGGTGTTCTCTCGCCGATGCAGATCGAAAACTGTACCGCGGATCTTTTGCGCGACAGCCGAGAGGCGGCGCGCGAGCGCGCGATTCCGTTCACGGTGCACATCGCACAGAGCGTCAACGAAGTGCAGGAGATGATCCGGCGCTACGGCAAGACGCCGGTCCAATGGGCGCACGAGATCGGGATATTGGGCCGGGAGACCATTCTCGGCCACGCGTTATTTCTCGATACCCATTCCTGGATTCGCTGGTGGACCAAGACCGATCTCGCGCTGATCGCGGATACCGGCTGCTCAGTCGCGCATTGCCCGACACCGTTCGCCCGTTATGGACAGGTCATGGAGAATTTCGGAGATTATCTACGGGCCGGTGTCAACATGGGGCTCGGCACCGATACGACCCCGCATAACCTTGTCGAGGAGATGCGCAAGGCAGCGCTGCTAGCGCGCATCGCGGCACGCGATATTGCCACGGTCACGACCGCCGACCTGTTGCAAGCGGCGACGATCGGCGGTGCCAGGGCGTTGATGCGCGACGATCTGGGCCGGATCGCGCCGAATAAAAAAGCGGACCTTGTACTTGTGGATCTTACGGTCGCGCAGATGAGGCCGGCACGCGACCCGCTGCGCTCGTTTGTCTACCATGCGGCTGACCGTGCCGTACGCGATGTCTTTGTTGATGGCCAACAAGTCGTCGCCGATCGAAAGGTGCTGACGCTCGACCAAGATGATGCGGCCGAACGCCTCGGCCGCGCCCAGCACCGTATGCTGCAAGCGGCCACGCGGCGGGATTATCGTCACCGCAGCGCTGCAGAAATAGCGCCGCTCAGTTTGCCGGTGGCCGGCTAGGAATCGCGCGGGGGCGAGGCGCGCCCGGTCAAGCTCGCCCGGTCAAGCCCTGGGGCGACGGGGCCGGCCACGCGGCCGGCCCCGTTTGCGGCCGAGGCCGAGTTCTTTCGCCATTGCCGAGCGCTGTTCGGAGTAGGCGGGAGCGGTGAGCGGATGGTCGCCCGGCAAATCCCACCGTCGCAAATAATCGGCGATCTGCAGACTGTGTCGCGTCCCGAGATGCCTGCGCAACGTCTTTCCTCTGAACCCACATTCAAGGCAAACGACGTGGTCGCGCTGCACCGATCTCCGGATCGGCACGGCGGGCGTGCGTGGCGTTGCGATCGGCGCGGGTTTCCCGAGCTCCCGCAGCGCCTGCTGCACCGAGACGATCAGCGCCGCCAGTTGATCCGGTGCCAGCTTGTGATTGCGGACATAGCTCGCGATGATCTTGGTTGCCGACCGAAGATCGACGTTTGTCGCCGTATTTTCGGTGTCCATAACTGCTTCTCTTCCTGCCGCCCAATTTTGAGCCTCTCTCCATACAACAAATCCGGAGCGATTGAAAATACTTCCTACTGATTAATTCCGACGAGACACTTGTATCCGGTATCGATCAAGTCAAATCCCGAAGCGAACAGAAACACCGGCAAGAATGACACGGCTTTCGTAACCGCGCTCGATGCGGCATGATCGTGGCGGCATCAAGTGATCAGAGACCAACATGAAGCTGTTCGATTTGTCCGGAAAGGTGGCGATCGTGACCGGGTCGAGCCGCGGCATCGGCCGGGCCATTGCCGAAGCGTTTGCCGAAGCCGGCGGCCGCGTCGTGATTTCTGCCCGCAACCTCGGGCCGTGCGAGGAGGTCGCGGCGGCGGTTCGGGCCAAGGGGGGCGAGGCGATCGCGGTGACGGCGCGCATTTCCGACAAGGCCCAGCTCGAGAACCTGGTCGCCAAGACTCGTGAAGCATGGGGCCGCATCGACATTCTCGTATGCAATGCCGCGGTCAACCCGCATTACGGCTCGCTCGGACAGCTGACCGACGAAGTCTTCGAGCGGATGATGGTCAACAACGTGCTCAGCAATCTGTGGCTGTCGCGCATGGTGGCGCCGGAGATGCGGGAACGGCGTGATGGTTCGATCATTTATATTATTTCGACGGCTGCCTTGCGCGCGAGCACGATGCTCGGAATGTACGGCGTGACCAAGGCCGCCGATTATGCGCTGTGCCGCAATCTCGCCGCCGAATGGGGTCCCGACAATGTGCGCGTCAATTGTGTTGCCCCCAGCGTTGTGACGACGCAATTCGCGCGCGTCCTTTACGAGGATCCAGCGCGCCGCGCTGCGCGCGAGGCCGGCACCCTGCTGAAGCGCCTCGCAGAGCCGGAAGACATTGCTGGGGTGGCGCTGATGCTCGCCTCGCGTGCCGGCGCCTACATCACTGGACAGACGATCGTCGTCGACGGCGGCACGACGATCGCGCCTTCATGATCGCGCCTGCGACGATGTCGCAGGAGGATTGCCTAGCGACAGGGGGAGGAACTGCGATGTGGTGGATTGCGGCAATCATCGGATGCCTGGCCGCCGGCACGGCGCCGACTTTCTGAGAAAGCAGGGCGTGTAGCGCGGCGCGACGATAGAGCCAAGATCGCCGGTGCGCTTTCGTCCCCGCGCCGATATCGTCAGGGGTCGTGCGGCCATAGAGGCGTTTTGGAAAGGGGCCGTCGGGCAGCTCAGCGACGCCAGGCTGACGACCCTTGACGTGCTGCCGCTGAGCCGCACCGCTGCGCGCGAAGTCGGCACGGTCACACTGAAAACAAAGGCCCAGCCGCCGCAGGAAATTGTCGGCAAACACGTCGTGGTGTGGCGCAGAATCGGCCGCGACTGGAAGCTCGCCAGCGACATCTGGAACACGAACAAATGAGTTCTTTTTGCGCCGCGATCACGTGTCGGATGCAGTTCAGCTTTTGGATTAAATCGTTGCCGTCGAGCTGGCTCGACTTGTTTGTATGACAGCAAAAGTACCGGTCTCGGAGGGCAACTCTCGACTCCATTGCGGTCACTCGTTGGCGTCGACCGCGATGCCCGCCCATGCCCCTTTGCGGTCACTCGTAGCGAAGCCGGCGGCGGCCTATGATGCCCTTTGCGACGTTCGTTCGACGTCTACTTAGGGCGCATCATAGCCTCCCACGCGTTATCTTTCGCGCGTACTATGCGGCGAGGACGAGCGCCGGAACGACACGATGGACATTGGGGCCTGGCTGCGGGGACTCGGGCTGGAGCGATACGAGCAGGTCTTCCGCGAGAACGAGATCGACCTGCGCGTCCTGCCGGAGCTGACGGCTGACGATCTGAAAGAACTTGGCGTCGCAGCGATCGGCCATCGCCGGCTACTGTTGAAAGGGATCGCCGATCTTGCGGCCGGTGCCGGGCGTGCCGCGGCGGAGGACGTGCCGGCTGCGTACCCTGCGAGCGCCACAGCCGATGCCGAGCGGCGTCAGTTGACGATCATGTTGTGCGACGTGGTCGGCTCGACCGCACTGGCGATCCGGCTCGACCCCGAGGATATGCGCGAGATAATCGGCGCCTACCATCGCGCGGTTGCCGAGGTCATCGAAGGCGCCGGTGGGTTTGTCGCCAAGTACATGGGCGATGGCGTGCTCGCTTATTTCGGCTATCCGCGGGCCGACGAGCACGACGCGGAGCGCGCGGTGCGCGCTGGGCTGGCGCTGATCGGGGAGGTTGCCAGGCTCGACACCGCGGCCGGGGTGCTATTGCAGGTGCGGGTCGGGATTGCCACCGGGCTCGTCGTGGTCGGCGATCTGATCGGCCAGGGCGCGGCGCAGGAACAAGCGGTCGTCGGCGAGACGCCGAACCTCGCGGCGCGGCTGCAGGCGCTGGCCGAGCCAGGCGCGGTGGTGATCGCACCGAGCACCCGGCGGCTGACCAGCGGTCTGTTCGACTACGCGGATCGCCGAGCTCAAGGGCTTTGGCGCGCCAGTCAGCGCCTCGCGGGTATTGCGCGAGAGTAGCGCCGAGAGCCGCTTCGAGGCTTTGCGCGCGACCCGCACGCCGCTCGTCGGCCGCGACGAAGAGCTGGCGCTACTGCAGCGCCGCTGGCAGCAGGCCAAAGCCGGCGAGGGCCGGGTGGTGGTGCTGATCGGGGAACCCGGGATCGGCAAATCGCGCCTCGCGCAGGCGATGTTGGAGGCGACGGCGGGCCAGCCGCACACGAGGCTGCGCTATTCCTGCTCGCCGCACCATCAAGCGAGCACGCTCTATCCGTTTATCACCCAGATCGAGCAGGCCGCGGGCTTCAGCCGCGAGGACATGCCGGAAGCACGGCTGGCCAAACTCGAAGCGCTGCTCGCCCGGTCGAACGCCGGCGCCGAAGAGATCGGGTTCATCGCCGCGCTCTTGTCGCTGGCGGCCGGCGAGCGCTACCGCTTGCCAGACCTCACGCCGCAGCGGCGCAAGGAGCGAACCCTCGAGGCGCTGCTGGCGCAATTGCCGCGGCTGGCGGCGCGGCAGCCGGTGCTGATGCTGTTCGAGGACGCGCACTGGATCGATCCGACCTCGCTCGAGCTGTTGACCTTGACCGTCGCACGGGCGCCGCAGCTGCCATTGCTGCTCCTCGTCACCGCCCGGCCGGAGTTCACCCCGCCCTGGCCCGCCGACGCCCACGTCACGATGCTGGCGCTCGCCCGCCTCGGCCGTCGCGAGGGCGCGACCGTGGTCGAACGGTCTGCCGGCGGTAAGACGCTGCCGGCCGAGATCCTCGACCAGATCCTCGCCCGCACCGACGGCGTGCCGCTCTTCCTCGAGGAGCTGACCAAGACCGTTATCGAAAGCGGCCTGCTGCGCGAGGAGGACGGGCATTACGCGCTCGACGGCGCGCTGCCGCCTTTGGCGATCCCGAGCACCTTGCACGGCTCGCTGATGGCCCGGCTCGATCGCCTGGCGCCGGTGCGCGAGGTCGCCCAAATCGGCGCCGCCATTGGCCGCGAGTTCTCCTATCCTTTGCTGAGCGCCGTGGCCCAGCAGCCCGATGACCAGCTGAAGGAGGCGCTCGACCGGCTCGTCCGCTCGGAGCTGGTGTTCGGCCGCGGCGAGGTCCCGGAGGCGGTCTACACCTTCAAACACGCACTGGTGCAGGATGCCGCCTATAGCACCCTGCTCCGAGGACGGCGGCAACAACTCCACGCGCGCATCGCCGAGACGCTCGAACGCCAGTTCCCGGAAATCGTGGCGAGCGACCCGGCGCTACTTGCGCAACATTGCGCCGAGGCGGGCTTCAACGAGAAGGCAATTGGCTACTGGGTCACGGCGGGTCAGCAGGCGCTGGCGCGCTCGGCGATGATGGAGGCTGTGGCGCAACTCACAAAAGGCTTGGAAGTGCTGGCGAACCTACCCGAGGGTACCACCCGCCAGCAGCAC
>Ga0306920_100006490_pt1 | contig 15276 bp, 9 predicted proteins | sample flu12Cox44000170_FD_204666 | JGI IMG/M metagenome (GOLD analysis project Ga0306920, IMG submission 204666) | Lab enrichment of tropical soil microbial communities from Luquillo Experimental Forest, Puerto Rico - flux4day.12C.oxic.44.000.170 (v2)... | ecosystem: Environmental > Terrestrial >... | reverse complement strand
CACTCGCGCACTCCTCTTTTTTTACTACGCACGCATCAGCCTTTTCCTTTCGCTTGCGTTCTCGCTGCGAATCCGCCAACAGGCTGACTGGTTTCGACTTCGCTCCACGATTTTGCCTCGAGTTGCACGCGCTTGTTTTCACCGCGTTTCTAGGGACTTTTTTCCACAGATTTGCAACAATGCCACCACCGCTTGTGGTGCTTTTCCGTTGACACCATAGTCTCTTCACCACACAATTCTTTTGTTTGTTTGGCCCGAAACTTTCAGCCGTCTCAGGGAGCTCACGCCCTTCGGGTGATCGGACGGCTGCTGGGGGGGATCCGGAATGTCCTTTATGCCGGGCGCAACGTTTCAGTGTGTCAATCCAAATTGTGAAGCAAGGGGCCACTGGGTCCGGGCTGAGGTAGGCTCCTCAGAGCAATGCCCGGTCTGCGGCGAATCCCTTCGCCATGTCCGCCCGCCCCTTGCTCCGCGCCATCATTTGCGCACGCGCCCACTCGCGCCACGGCCTCCTCTCCGCCCGCGGTAGCCCAGCCCGCTCACGCCCCGACACCACAGGCGGCAGACTCATGCCGCCCTTGGTGTGGTCAAGGCGCAAAAAAGGCCGGAAGCTCCTGCCTCCGGCCTTGCTCAATCAAAGTGGTCCCGGGCTTAGCGACACACCGAGCGATGGTTACCGATCACCGAGTCACGGCCTTACGTCTGGATCATCCCCTTCTCGAGCAACTCTTCGTCGCTCAGCCACAGGTCCGGAATGTTCGCCGACCCCAGCCGTAAAATATCCTCGAGCGCGCCGCGCACTTCGCGCAGTCGGAAGTCCACGCCGACCTTTTCGAGCAGGTCGATGAGCGACTGCGCCCCTTCGGCCAGCATGGCCTTCGGGCGAGATCCCGACTTGTCGAGGCGGTGGTAGGTCAAGATGTAGAAGGCGTTCAACCCCGATCCGTGCCGCACGATGTGCAGAAACCCTCGTGCCTTCGGTTGCTTCGAGGCGAGCTTTGCGATTAGTGCGGAACCACTTGGGAGTGCGCTCACGGCGTTTCCTCCTTCGTCCTTTCCCGCATCAGCTGCATCCGCTGGTGCTCCCGCAATTCTCGCACTTGTAGCAAGCTCCGTTTGGCACCATCAGCATGCCGCATTCGGAGCACGTCGGCGCACCCTCGTGCGCGTCGCGCGGAGAATTGCTGACCGGCTCGCTCGCGCGCGGCGCCACCGGCATCGGCACGCTCCCGCTCGCAAGCAAGGTACCAGCAATCGTCGCTCCTTCGGCTGGTGCGGCGCCGCTCAGCTTCAGATAATCCGAGGAGATGAACTTTCCGCCGAGCCAGCGCGCGATATAGTCCAGCACCGAAGTAGCGAACCGGATGTTCGGATTCGCGGTGATGCCGCTCGGCTCAAAGCGCGTGTTCAGCAGTTTGTCCACCAGCACCTTCAGCGGCACGCCGTACTGCAAGCCGATCGAAAGTGTCAGCGCCAGGCCGTCCATCACGCCCGAAAGCGTCGAACCTTCCTTCGACATCTTGATGAACACTTCGCCGGGACGTCCGTCTTGATACATCCCGACCGTTATGTAGCCTTCGTGGCCGCCCACGCTGAATTTGTGGGTCACGGAGTCGCGCTCGACCGGCAGTTTTTCCCGCTGCGTGCGTGCGAACAGTTCGCGTTGCACCGGCTCGGCCACCGCTTCCGCCTTCTTCTCTTCCTTGTTGTTCCCGGCGGCGTTCAGCGGCTGCGAACGCTTCGAATTGTCGCGGTAAATCGCCACGGCCTTCAGCCCCAGCTTCCACGATTCAATATACGCGTTCATGATGTCTTCGATCGTAGATTCTTCCGGCATGTTGATGGTCTTGCTGATCGCGCCCGAGAGGAACGGTTGCGCCGCCGCCATCATCTTCACGTGCCCGCGCCAGGCAATCGATCGACCGCCGGTCGTCGCCAGCGAGCAATCAAACACCGGCACGTGCTCGCTCTTCACGTAAGGCGCACCATCGATTTTTCCGTTCTTATCGATGTAGCTGACAATTTCACTGCTCTGCTCCGGTGTGTAGCCCAGCCTCATCAGCGCCTGCGGCACGGTGTTGTTGACGATCTTAATGACGCCGCCGCCCACGAGCTTCTTCATCTTTACCAGCGCCAGGTCCGGCTCGATTCCGGTGGTGTCGCAATCCATCATGAACCCGATCGTGCCCGTCGGCGCCAGCACCGTGACCTGCGAATTCTTGAATCCGTGCTTCTCCCCGAGTTCGAGGGCGCTGTCCCACGCCCCTTGCGCGCCCATGTAGAGATCGGCCTGCACGTTCTCCGGCTTGATACCCCGCATGGCGTTCCGGTGCATGCGAATTACGTCCAGCATTGGCTCGCGGTTCACGGCAAAGCCCGCGAACGGCTCCATGCGCCCGGCCACCCGCGCAGACTGCGCATAGGCTTCGCCGCACATCAGCGCCGTTACGGCTCCCGCAACGTCACGTCCTTCATCCGAATCATAAGGAAGCGCCATCGACATCAGCAGCGCGCCCAGGTTCGCGTAACCCAGTCCGAGGGGCCGGAAATTGTGCGAATTCTCCGCAATTTTCGGCGTCGGGTAGCTCGCGTTGTCCACCAGGATTTCCTGGGCCGTGATGGTCACGTCCACAGCGTGTTTGAAGGCCTCGACGTCAAATTGTCCGTTCGAGCCGAGATACTTCATCAGGTTCAAGGAAGCCAGGTTGCACGCCGTGTCGTCGAGGAACATGTACTCGCTGCACGGGTTGCTCGCGTTGATTCGCGCCGTCGCCTTGCACGTATGCCAACGGTTCACCGTCGAGTCGTACTGCATTCCCGGATCGCCGCAGTGCCAGGTCGAATCCGCGATCTTGTAGAGCAAATCGGTCGCGCCGAGTTTCTCGTTGGGCTGTCCGTCGGCAATGTTCTTCGTCCACCAGTCCTTTTTTTCTTCCACCGCGCGCATGAATTCATCGGTTACGCGCACCGAATGGTTCGCATTCTGGAAGAAGATCGAGCTGTACGCTTCGCCGTCGATCGAAGAGTCGTACCCCTGCGAGATCAGCACGTGCGCCTTCTTCTCTTCCTTCACCTTGCACTCGATGAACTCCACGATGTCCGGGTGGTCGATGTTCAGGATCACCATCTTCGCCGCGCGCCGCGTCTTGCCCCCGCTCTTGATCACGCCGGCGAAGGCATCGAATCCCTTCATAAAGCTCACGGGCCCCGATGCGATTCCGCCGCCCGACAACGATTCCTTGCTGCCCCGCAAGGTCGAAAAATTCGTTCCGGTTCCCGAGCCCCACTTGAACAGCATCCCCTCGGTCCGCGTCAGACCCATGATCGATTCCATGCTGTCCTGGACCGAGTTGATGAAGCAAGCCGAGCACTGCGGCTTCGGCTGCACGCCGACGTTGAACCACACCGGCGAATTGAAACTCATTTTCTGCTCCACGAGCAGGTGGGTCAGTTCGTCGCGGAACGCATCACGCGACGCCGCATCCGCGAAATATCCGCCTTCCTCGCCCCAACGCACGACCGTATTCACCACCCGGCCGATCAACTGCCGCGCCGAGCCTTCTCTCTCCGCCGTTCCGTGCTTCCCGTGGAAATACTTGCTAGCCACGATGTTTGTCGCCGTCTGCGACCAACTCTTCGGCACCTCAACGTTTTCTTGCTTGAAGATCGTCGCGCCCTTCTCGTTTCCGATCTGGGCCGTGCGCTTCTCCCATTCGACCGCGTCGAAGGGCGATTTTTTTCCATCGGTGAAATATCGCTCAAACACCAGGCCGCTGCCCGCAGCCCTCGCTGCCGCGTCCGCCGCCTCCACTGCTTTGCCATTCAATGCCGACTTCACCGTTGCCATCCTTAGTTCCTCCCGCCACGGGTCCCCTTAAACCGCCGAGCGGGAACCCTTTTATTTTACTCCTCCGTTTTGCGGAGGTGCAGCACGCCACTCTCGCACTGCTCGTTGCTAGATTCCTGGTCGCGTGGCCGTCCGTGCTCCCGAACTTGCCCCAAAAAGCGAAAAGGCTGCCTCATGCCGGTGAGTGTCACACGGCCGAACAGCTATTCCGCGCCTTCCTCATAACTGCGCGGAGTCTTTACTTCGCGCTGGTTTTTATTCGGTGATCACGGGCGGGTTGCGTGGGTTTTGCCGGACCAAGGCACGTCCCCGACTTGGGCCGTCTGGCGCTTCCACGTCCCCCGAATCTGGAATCGCAGTATCAGTCCACGCGCCAGGCGTGTCAAGTAAAAATCGCAAAATCTGGTTAACTTTTTTCGCAGATGTCTATATCTTGTGGTGCGATTTCAGGGAAGGGCTTCTTTTCTTTTTCTGCTTTCCTTCGCCTTTTCGCTCTAAATTCTTTGCATGCAATTTACTATGCCTCGTTGCTCTGCTGATTGTCCCTGCCCTTCGAGCGGCGGCGTGAATTTCCGAGCGCCGTCCGCGGGGCGGTCCGACACGCCGCCCGCGGTCGCTCGGTTTTTTAAAATTGCAGTTTCAACGCGAACTGGATTTGCCTCGACGACCCGAAGTCTCCGGTCGGGAACCGTGTGCTCTGAATGATCCCAAAGGAAGTGCTGGTCGCCGTCAGCACTGGATCGCCAAAATTCGGGTGGTTGAAAATGTCGAACATTTCGGCGCGGAATTGCACGTTGAACCGCTCGGTTATCTTCGTGTTTTTGGTCACCGAAAAATCGGTGTTCAGGAAGTTCGGTCCGACAATCGTATTTCGCGCGAGCGTCCCGGGATGACAGGTGCCGGGAACGATGGGGTAGACCTTGAAGGCCGGCGAGGACGGGTTGCTGCTGGCCGGAATATCGCTGAAGGTGCACGGGATCGCAAACGCCGGATTGGACGCCGACGCGCACGGCGAAATCGCAGGGGCTCCTCCGGTGGGCGTCCCGTTGAACGGCTCGCACAGCACTGGGTTGCTGAAATACTGATTGGGACTGCCCGTCCCGGTAGCACCGTTCAGCAGGTCTGGCCGCACCGTGAGAGAGACTCCCGGCGCAGGTCCGATCGTCACGGTGGGGTTCAACGGATTGCCGGACTGAATTTGGGTAATCAGTCCCACCTGCCAGCCGGAAACCAGCCGGTTGCGCGTGAACGGCAACTGGTAGAACCCACTCAGTACAAACCGGTGCCGCGCGTCGTATTCCGATGGTCCATAATCGCCGCGCGGATTGTAGATGTTCTGAATGAAGTACGTTTCTCCAGTCGAAAGCGAATTATAGTCGAGCGATTTCGAATAGGTGTACGAGGCCAGGAATTGCAATCCATGCGACAGGTGCTTTGTCCCGGTGATCCACAGTGCGTTGTAGTTCGAATTCCCAACGCTGTTGACCTGATTGATGGTTCCGTAGGGGCACGCCGGATGGGGCGCCTGGCATTGTTCCGGTAGAATCGGGCTAGTCAGCGGCACCGTCAAATACGGCCTCGTCGATGCGTAAAAACCGTTCGTCACAAAGGGCTGGTTGCGGTTCTCAATAAGCTGAGTGTGCGTCCCCTTCGTTCCCACGTAAGCCACTTCGAGCCCGAGGCTCGGGGTGAACTCTTTTTGCACCGACAGGTTCCAGTCTTGCGCGTACATGTCGCTGAATCCCGAGTTGATCGCCGTCGGACCAAGGCTCGTGCCCGCCACCGCCTGCTGCGGATTTTCGATGCTGATCGCGTTCGTGGCCGAATTGGCCGAGATGGGTATGGCAAACGGCGGGTTGGCGCTTAGCGGGCTGACAATATTCGTTGTCGGTGCCTGCGTCAGGATCGCGTAAGCACCCCGCACGGAAAGTTTTCCGTCCTTGAATGGATCCCACGCGAATCCCACGCGCGGCTCAAAGTTCAAGTTGTTCTGCTTGTAAGGTTGCGGCGCACTCACGAGGTCTCCGGTCAAGGGATCGAAGTTCGTGAACCTCCCTCGCGCCTCCGATGGCGTAGCGTTCCACGTGTATCGCAGGCCCAGATTGAGCGTGAGGTTGGGCTTCAGCCTGAAACTGTCTTGGGCGAACACCGCGTAGGAGGGCTGCAAGATGCGGTCGTTCCCGGAGCCCAGTTGAGTGGTGAAGGCGCTCGCCGCGTCGTTCAGGAAGTTGGCCATTGACGTAAACGTGAAGCTCCCGACGTTGTAGGCAATGTTGTTGTTGTAGGCGAGGCGCACTTCCCCGCCGAACATGAACGTATGCCGCCCCTTTAGCCAGCTCACTCCATCGTTGAGCGCAACGGTGGTGTCGCCTCTCCCTTGCGGCTCCTGGGTCGGGCCTCCAAAACCGAGCGTTCCTCCCACGTTGAAGAACGACAATCCAGAGTTCACCGGTGCCCCGGCCGGCAGGTTGATGCCGAAGCTCGCTGGATTCAGCAGCGCATTCGGCGTGAAGGTCAGGTGAAGGCGGTTGAAGCCCAGCCGCACGGTATTCGTCAGGGTGGGCCCGAACACGTGGTCTTCTCCGAAGGTAAACAACTGCCGGAAGCCGTCTCGCGTGTCCCCGAAGTTCGGGATGTTCGCACTGATCGCGCCGCCGGCTGTCGGCTCCTGTCGCAGGTCCTTCTGCAACACGTAGTAGCCGTGGAAGCGATCTTTTGCCGACATTTCATAGTCAATGTCCACCGAGCCGAGATTCAGCGACACGTTCGCCAGCACCCCTCCCGTGAAACCGTTGTAGGTCCCCGGATTCCCTGCCGTTCCTGTCCCCACCAGGTTCGCGGGCGGAATCAGCGGCAGCAGGTTCTTCACCGCTTGCGAAGTGACCGCCGAGATTTGGTTCGGGCTCGGGACGGTCGATGTAACCGTCAGGCTTTGGTGCTGCCGCAGTCCCTCATAGGCCAGGAAGAAAAAGAGCTTGTTCTTCAGAATGGGTCCGCCACCGTCAGCGCCGAAATCATTTCGTTTGAAAGGTGCCTGAGGCAGTGGCGCGCCGGTCTTTTGGTTGACCGCAACGTTAAAAAAGTTCCGTGCGTCCAGATCGCTGTTCCGGAAAAATTCGAACGCCTCGCCGTGGTATTCGTTCGTTCCTGTGCGCGTCGCCATGTTGACAATCGAACCGGAGTTCCGCCCGTACTGCGCCGGAAAGGCCGCATTGTCGATCTTGAACTCCTGCAGCGTGTCGATCGGCGGCTGGAAGGTAATCTGGTTCTGCACAATGTCATTCAAATTGATCCCGTTGACCAGCCAGTTCGTGGTGTCCTCTCTCTGCCCGGCCGTGTTGATTCCGAACGACCCTTGCCCGCGCAGCGGAAAGGAGAGAAATCCATTTGCCGGCGGAGTCACGGTCCCCGGCGTCAACAGGCTCAGGTCCGTGAAATGCCTGCCATTCAGAGGGATATCCTGCACCGTCTTGTCGTTGATCACTTCCCCCATGCCGCTCGTGGTCACGTCGACCAGTGGCAATCCGCCCTGCACTTCGACCGTGGTGGTGGTCGTCCCGAGCTTCAGCGCCACGTTCTTGGTTACGATCGTGGCCACGTCGAGCTTCAGCTCGGTGAACGCCACGGTTTCGAAGCCTGGCTGCGAGAATTCCACGCGGTACAGGCCGATGGGCAGACTCGGAAACAGATACTGGCCGGCATTGTCTGCCACGGTCTGTGTTTCGACTCCGGTGCCCAGGTTTCTCGCCAGCACCTTCGCGCCCGCGACCGCGCTCCCGTTCGGGTCGCTTACCGTCCCTTGCAGGGCCGCGGTCGCCTGCGCGTGCCCCATCCGGGCCGTCCCGGCGAGCAGGCAGAGCAGCACCAGCAGTTGTCCCGTAAATCGAGTGAATGGAGAAATCCTCTTTGGCGCTTCCATGGCTCACTCCTGGTTGTTTTCGGTGCAGTCAGGAGCGAGCAGAAATTCTTTCTTCTCTCCCGAACCGCGTTGTGTTTTTTGCCCCCACTGGAGGCGGCGGGACCTGGAACGGAATGCGGGCCACTGACCCGATTCCCCGCAATGCATGCTGGCAATCCGAGGGCCATCTACCTCTTCTCTTTATTCGGCTAAGATCCAACAAATGTATCGACTACCTTTCTAGAGGCGCGCTGTCTCAGTGCGCTTCCTCCCGATTTACGGATTGCCTACGAAACTTGAAAGCGTGCTTAAGGGTTTTGCCGTATGCCGTTCGTGCGTAACGCCCTTGTCCCTTTGGTTGCTCTTCTCCGGCGGTCCATCATCGAATCGTGTTTGATACGCGCCTCGCCTGCACTCTCAACTTGTTCACTCGCTTGACGCTTAAGCGGCTTCTGGCATAAACCGCTTGAAGCTCGCCGCAACTTTGGGCACAATCGAAGGGCGACGGGGCCTTGCCCAGTTTGCTTATCGCCTCCCCACTCCCCAGGGGACCCGTTGAATTTCGATTGGCGCCTTTATCATGAATATCTGGCTCATTTTCTCGATTGCCGTGGCTACCGTGGTCGTGGCGCTCATCCTTGCGTACGTCCTAAAATCGCGACTCAATGAAGACGACGTATGGGAGGAGCTGGTCGACGCGGATGCGGCCCCCGAAAACTCCGCCGAGTCCACTCCCGATTCGCACACGCCGGTTTCTGCCCGGGAGGCTCATTTTTCGCGAGGAGAGCCGCTGCCCGCCTCGATGCCTCTGCCATCTTCCCGCTCGCGTCGCGAGGTTGATCTTCGGCGCAGCTCGCGGATCGAGCATCCCGTTTCACTGATGGTCCTCGGTACAAACCGCAGAGGCGAATCGTTCCAGGAGAAAACGTCCGTCGTTTCGTTGAATCTCCACGGCTGTCGCTATTCTTCGCGTCATGACTATCCACTGGAAGGTTGGGTCACCCTGCAGGTGACGGGTACCGACGGCGCGCACTCCTCTTCGATTCGGGCGCGCGTCCGCTCCATCCTGTCGCCACAGACTCCACGTGAACTTTGCCAGGTTGGCGTGGAGCTCGAGACCCCGGGAAATGTCTGGGGAATTTCGGCGCCCCCGGAAGACTGGCAGCGCATCCTTGGCGTGAACAAATCCAGCCCGGCGATGGCGAGCTCCACCTCTGCCGCGATCGACTCTTCCGACGATGCGGAAGACTCTCTGTTCGAAGCGGCCCCGGTTGCCGCCGAGCGCAGAGCCGAAGTGACCGTCTTTCCGGGCCCCTCAACTCCTCCCCCGGCGGAGAGTTCCGCCTCAAAGGAGCTTCCGGTGCAAAAAACTGAACGCGTGGTGCTAACTCCCGATCAGCTCCTGCAAGCGCTGCAGGGCAAACTTCAGCAGGCCGCCGATCGCGCCGTGCAAACCGCCATCGCGGCTCACATCGACGAGTCGGTGCGAACGGCGCTCGCCAAAATTGACGATGGCTGGAAGTCCAACCTCCGCCACACCGAGGAATTTTCTGCCTCGCGTCTGGCCGAAGTGCAGAGCCGGTGGGAAAAGGAATTGGTCGTATACCGCACGCGCGCCGAAGAGACCGCTCGCCGCCTGGATACCCTGGCCGCCTCGACCCAACAAAGCCTCGCCGAATCGCAAAAGAGCGCCGAGCGCATCAAGAGCGACCTGGAGCCCGAACTGAACACCCGCATCAACCAGACCCTCGCCAAGGCCAACAACGATTTTGACGCCCACGCCGCGCAGGTCTCGGAACGGCACCTCGCCACGCTGGCGCAATCTGCTTTGACCGCCGCGCGCGAAGCCCGTTCGAAGCTCGATGAAAGCGCCGCTGAAATTCGCTCGCTGCTCGGCACGGCTCCCGCTCCCGGTGTTGCCGAGGAGCGCATCGCCGCGATGATCCATTCCTCGCACGAGCAGACCCTCCATCGCGTCGAAGAACGACTCACCGAGGTCACCCGCCACTTTGACCAACAGCAGGAAGCTGCGCGCCGCCGCAACGAGGAGTTTACCCAGCGGCTCGAAAACTTCGCCACGGTCCTTCGCGAAGCTCAGGCTCAGCACGTTCAAGCCTTTGCAGAGATTCGCCCGCTCTTGGCGGCCGCGAACAACAGCGCCTCGCAGGAAGGTGTCAATTCACAGATTCATTCCGCGCGGGAACAGCTTCACAATCACCTGGAGTGGCGTCTCGGTGAATTTGCCGGCCGCAGCGAGCAGCACATCGATGCGGCACGCCAGCGCATTGAAGAGTTGACGCAGCGCGTGGCGGCCTTGGCCACGGAAGCGCACGAGGCTCGCTCCCAGCAGGAACAGAGCGCGGGCGAGCTGCGCGCGCTCGCCTCCCATGCTACCGGCGGCGTCTCCCAGGAGCGCATCGATTGGCTGCTCAATTCCGCTCGCGAGCAACTTCTCAGTCACTTCGAAACCCGCGTCGACGAATTGGCCAGCAACCTCGAGCAGCACAGCAGTATGGCCCGGCAGCGTTCCGACGAACTCTCGCATCGCCTCGACCGATTCGCGCTCGAGACGCACACCCAGATTGAGGAAAGCAAGAAGGTTGCCGAGCGCGCGCCGCGCGAAGCTCAGCCGGAAGATTTCGTTTTCTTTGAACGGACGGCGGAGCGGGCCGCAAAGGATTTTGAGACCACGGCGGCTCGGGTTTCCGATCGCCAGCTGATCCGCCTCACCGAGCAAAAACAGGCTTTGGCTCGCGAAGCCGCTCTCGAACTGGAAGCTCGCGCCAGCGAAGCGCGTGCGCTTCTCGAGAAAGCCGCGAACGGTACGCTCGATGAGTTCCGCCGGCGGCTCGAGACGCAGATCGATCTGATCACCGCCGAAGCCACCGAGCGCGTCACCTCGGCACTTTCTTCTCTGGACGCGGAGAGCCGCGCGGCAATCGATGCCCGCCGTCGCGCCGTCGAGAATGAAGTCGCCCGGGCTGCCGAGCAGTCCGCGACAGAATTCCGTTCCGGGATCAAAGCGTTTCTCTATTCCTGCCTGGTTGCCGCGGTCAGCGCCGTCGATCAGCACGCGCAAAACACCCTCGCCGGGCTCGAAAAGGATCCGGCGGCTCCCCCTCTTACGCTCGACGCGCCGGTCAATCTCACGAGACCGGACGGGCTTTCGTCCGCGGCCAACGCGTCCACCTCGTCCTCGAACGACCGCCGCGGCTAGCTGCAAACGAGCGCGGCTCGCTCCCGCCCGGCTCCCTGACCTGACGGGTCTACCCGTTCGAGCTGCAAATCCCCTTCCCGTTGCTTCATCGGTTACAAAGTACCGGCGGTCTATTGATTCGTTATGTGGCAAGCCGGAACCTATCGGTATGGCAACCTCCCGGGGAACCCGCGCTGGCGGGCAGGTTGCTCAAGCAGGTGGGTGATGGCTACGATCGATCGTCAGGAACTCGACCGCCTCGAACGGCGCGGTCTCCAACTTACGGTCCTTTCCGCAGTCTTCGTTTTGGTTTTGGCCATCGGGCTGGCTTTCTTCATGTACCCCTTGGTCTTTGTTCATCCCGAAGGGAACAAGTGGACGCTCCGCGTCGCCTTCTTCGGCTTCTGCGCCCTCACCCTGCTCTTTCTCGGCTACCTTTTCGACCGCCAGCGCACGTTCAACAATCTGAAGCAGCGTCTGCTCGCGGAACTCGAACGCAATATCGCTCTGCAAATTCAGGCCAGCAGCGATCTGCTTCAGTCCATGCCCGATCAGAACCACTTTTGGGACCGCCTTACGATGGAGTTCCGCCGCGCCTTGACCATGGAAAAGACTCTCTCGCTTGTTCTTGCCAAGGCCAAGCCCGGCCCGCAGGCCGGCTTGAACGATCAGAAATCCGCGCTGAGCGACACCGCCAAGGTTATCTCCAGGAAATTGCGCCCAGGCGATTCGATCTACCACCTTTCCGAAGATCTCTTTGGCATTGTTCTGCCCGAGACCGACACGCTCAATGCCAAGCGCATCGCCCTGCGTCTTCAGGAAGAGTTGCAGAATGTGCGCACGCGTTTTGGATGTACCTTCGAGCTCTCGGCCCACAACTATCCCGATCACGTGAAGAGCTCCCACGAGCTCGAGGACATTGTAAAGTCCATGCTGCCGGAAAAAGAGGAATGGGCCGCCGCGATGGAAACCCCGGTGCGCTGAAATTCCGCCTTATCGACGGAGCCTTCGCTAGAAGGAATTTTCTCGTCGAAGATCGGTGCCCCCGAACCGCGCCTGGCCGTAATCGAAGTCACCGCAACGCCTGTCGCAGGTCCTCGATCAGATCCACCGGATCTTCCAAGCCGATCGAGACGCGTACTGTCCCCGGTTTCACTCGAGCCCGCCTCAATTCTTCCTCGTTCATGCGGTAGTGCGAACTGTAAATCGGCAGCACCACGAGCGACTCCACGCCCCCTAGGCTCACGGCCAGGAGAAACAGTTTCACGCGGTCGCAGAATTTCCGCGCGGCCGGCAATCCGCCCTTCAGATCAAAAGCCAGCATGGACCCGAATCCGCGCATCTGTTTCTTCGCCAGTTGGTGATCGCGGTGCGACTTCAGTCCCGGGTAGTGCACCCGTTCCACCTTCGGATGCTTCTCGAGGAACTGCGCTACTTGCATCGCGTTCTGGCATTGCCGCTCGATGCGCACGCCCAGGGTCTTGATCCCGCGCGTCAACAAAAATGCCACCTCCGGATCCATGCAGCCGCCCAGTTCGATGACCATCTCCCGCACCTCGGCGATCAACTCCGCCCGTCCCGCCGCGACCCCGCCCACAAGGTCCGAGTGGCCGGAAAGCCCTTTCGTCACGCTGTGGACCACCAGGTCGAAGCCATACTGCACCGGATTCTGCAGCATCGGGGTCGCGAAGGTATTGTCCGCGATGCTCACCAGTTTGTGCTTCTTCGCAAAAGCGGCCGCCTTCGCGAGATCCACCAGCTGCAACGTCGGATTCGTCGGCGTCTCGACGTACAGGCACTTGGTCCTTGCCGAAACCGCATCCTCGAGTCCCGCGAGCGAAGAGTCCACGTGCCGCACAACGATTCCGAGCCGCGGCAGCACATCGCGCATCAAGCGGAACGTCCCGCCGTAAACCTCGGCGGTCGAGACGAGTTCGTCGCCGCTACGGAGCACGCTCAGCAGCGAGTGCGAAATGGCCGCCATCCCGGCCGAAGTCACGATCGCGGCTTCCGCTCCCTCGAGTGCCGCGATCTTTTTTTGCGCCACCGTCAGCGTGGGATTCCCGTACCGCGAATAGATGTAGGCTTTGCTCTTGCCCTCGGCCCAGCGTTGGATTTCGCGACTTGACGCGAAGGTGAAGGTCGAAGAACGCACGATCCCCGGATTGACGGGAACGTCCACACCGTGCCGCTCTGGCTCTCCGGCATGAATCGCGCGGGTCTGGGCGCTGAGATTTCTTTCGTTTGCGTTTTTCATAAATGCGATATTGGACTCGTCCGGCTCCTCGGACAACCTCCAATTTGGCGCCGCGGGCAAGGCGCGAGACCTTTCTGGCGCGCGGATCGCGAGGCTTTTGCTTGACAAACGTCCCTCCATTAGTACAATCATGACATAGTCATGAATGACCTATTAATCCTCGCTTCGCTCCTCGACGGCCCCCAGCACGGCTACGCCCTCAAAAAGCGTATCGGCACCCTGACCGGCCACGGCCCCCTGCACAACAACCTCGTCTATCCTCTTCTCAGACGATTCGTGGCTACGTCCTGGGTGAGTCGCCGGAAAGCGCCGGGACAACGCGGCCAGACCCGGGAACTCTACTCGCTCACCCCCAAAGGCAAGCAGGCACTCCTTACAAGGCTCGCCGACTTCAGCGAAAAAGATGCTGCCTCGGCCGATTCCTTCCGCATTCGAGTCGCTCTGTTCTCCATCCTCGCTCCCGCGGAGCGGGCCCGCATCCTCGATTCCCGCGCCCGATGGCTCGCGGGAAGAGTGGCGGTCCTTGACAACATTGCCGCGCGAATGACGCTCGATCAATGGGCCGGCGAGACGGTTCGATTTCTGCGCAGCCAGCTCCTCGCAGAAGAAAAGTGGCTCGGAAATCTGCGAAAGCTCGGAAAGAAGCTAGCCGCGTAATTCTTCTGAAGGCTCGGTGGACCATGGACCCCTATCGCTGGCTGCATCTGGCGGGACTCGCTTGGCTCGTTTTCCTCGCTTACTGGTTCGTTTCCGCGCTGAAGCTGAAGAAGGTGAAGCAGCGCGAAGGCCGCGGCGGGCGCCTCGTACAGATTGTCTTCATGGCCGCGGCTTATGGCCTGGTGTTCAACGATGCTTTCGGGCGCGGTTGGCTCGGGACACGCTTTCTTCCTGCCTCCGATGCGACCGCCAAAATCGGTTTTGCTCTCGCCGTGGTTGGTGTCGCATTTGCCATCTGGGCGCGCTGGCATCTGGGCGAAAACTGGAGTGGCACCGTCACGCTGAAGGAAGGTCACGAGCTGATCCGCTCGGGGCCGTATCGGTTTATCCGCCATCCCATTTACACCGGGATGTTGATCGCATTTGCCGGAACCGTTGTGGCCCTGGGGGAGGAGCGCGGCCTCATTTCCCTGGCGATCGCCCTGCTGAGCTTTTACCTCAAGGCCAAAAAGGAAGAACGTTTTCTTTCGCAAGAGTTTGGAGAATCGTTCCGCGAACATGCGCGGCGCACGGGCATGTTTCTGCCGAGTTTCGGAGGGCACTGGTGATCCCATTGCACCTGACGGCGGAAAATGCTTCCGTCTGGACTACGCGGCTCTGGAGCGCGCTTCTGGTCGTCTGGCTCGTGCTCTGGGTCGGCATGAAGCGCGCCAAAAAGCTTGAGACTCCCTCGGAAATGCTGCAGCACGCCCTGCCGGTGGCGCTCGGGTTCTGGCTGCTCTTCGGCAGCCTCGAAAACTGGGGCTGGCTGAACTACCGGCCGTTGCCCAATGTGCCGGCGACTTGGCTGAGCGGCCTGGTGCTCACCGCATTCGGCGTAGGCCTGAGCATCTGGGCCCGGCTGACGCTCGGCGCGAACTGGAGCGGGGTCGTAACGCTCAAAAAGGACCACGAACTGATTCGAGCGGGTTTGTACCGCTGGATTCGCCACCCGATTTATACGGGCATACTGATGGCGATGATCGGTACCGCGCTCGTCAAAGGTCATCTCCGCGGATGGCTCGGATTCGCCGTCGTTTGGGCCACGTTCTATTTCAAAGCGCGACGCGAAGAAAGATTTCTGCGCCAGGAATTCGGGCCGCGATTCGAAGAACACCTGCGCAATACGGGAATGTTCCTGCCAAAGTGGAGCTAGACGCTGCGCTTTGTGCCCTCCACTGCAGGAGGAAATTCCTTTCGCGCGGAGCAACTTTTCTGCCATTTTGCGAATCTTAATAAAGGTGCACGTACGCCCAGACCCGCGATAGCCGCGTGCACTTTTTTCGAAGTCCCTGCCGACTTCGGCCTGCCCAGGCCCAAATCAACAGACAGTGTCACGATTCCTCGTGGTGTCTGATACGGAGGCAAGGAGGTTTTTCCTC
>Ga0306920_100006488_pt1 | contig 15282 bp, 14 predicted proteins | sample flu12Cox44000170_FD_204666 | JGI IMG/M metagenome (GOLD analysis project Ga0306920, IMG submission 204666) | Lab enrichment of tropical soil microbial communities from Luquillo Experimental Forest, Puerto Rico - flux4day.12C.oxic.44.000.170 (v2)... | ecosystem: Environmental > Terrestrial >... | reverse complement strand
CGACGACAGGCTTGCCACGCCGAGTGATGATCACCTCTTCGCCGGCGAGGGCCTTGTCGATCAGGGTAGGAAGCCGGTTCTTGGCATCGGCAACGCTGTAGGCGGTCATTTCGAGCACTCGGTCAACGTGGCTATAAATATAGCCATATTGCCGCCTGCGTCCAGACAGGGCATAAACGCTGAAGTCCGGGAGGTTTTGAGATGCGCCTGTTGATCGCCATGATGAAGCACGAGACCAACACCTTCTCGCCGGTGCCGACGCCGCTGGCGCGGTTCGGGCCGCTCCATGGCGACGCGGCGATCCGCGCCTACCGCGGAACCGGCACCGGGCTCGGCGCCTATCTTGACCTTGCCGAGCAGGAAGGAGCGGAGATCATCTTGCCGATCGCTGCCGGCGCGTCGCCGAGCGGTCCGGTCGAGGAGGCAGCCTATAAGCACATCACCGACACGATCTGCGAGGCGGCAGCGCGCGGCGGCTTCGATGGCATCATGCTCGACTTGCATGGCGCCATGGTCACCGAGCGCCTGGAGGACGGTGAAGGTGAGCTGCTGAAGCGGCTGCGCGCGATCGACCCGGAGACCCCGATCGCCGTCTCGCTCGACATGCACGCCAATCTCTACGACGCGATGATCGCCAACGCCACCGTGGTTACCGGCTACCGCACCTACCCGCATATCGATACCTACGACACCGCCAAGCTCGCCGGCGACATCCTGTCGCGCACCATGCGCGGCGAGGCGAAGCCCGTCATGGCTTGGCGCAACGAGCCGATGCTGCCGCACGTCATGCGGCAGGGCACCGACGACCACCCGAACAAGGAGTTGCAGCATCGCTGTGCGGCGATGACCGCCGAGGGAGCCTTGGCCGCAAGCCTTTTCACGGGCTTCCCGCACGCCGACATCACCAATGCCGGGTTGAGCGCGGTGGTGGTCACCGACGGCGACCGTAAGCTCGCCGAAGAGCTGCGCGACGAGCTATTGGGCCGGGCCTGGGTCGAGCGCGAAGCCTTCGTCTACAAGCTCGAGCCATTGCAGCGATCGGTCGGCCGCGCCAAGACGATGCCGCCGAGCCAGCCCGGCGACGGCCCGATCGTATTGCTCGACCATTACGACAACTGCGCCTCGGGCGGCACGATGGACACGACGGTCGTTCTCGCCGAGATCCTGCGTCAGGGCCTGGAAGACGTCGCCGCCTTCGCGATATACGATCCCGCGGCCGTGCAGCAGGCAATCGCCGCCGGGATCGGCGCCCGGGTCACCCTGTCGATCGGCGGCAAGATGGCGATGCCTGCGATCCCGGCCGAGAGCCCACCGCTGATGGTGACCGGCACGGTCAAGACGATCTCCAACGGCCACTACCGGAACCGCGGGCCAATGGCGCGTGGCGTGATGATGGACATGGGCGCCACGGTCGTGCTCGACACCGGGACGGTCGAGATCGTGCTGATCTCGCGGCATGTCGAGCCCTCCGACCTCAACTGCCTGCTGAGCCTCGGCATCGACCCGATGCAGAAGCGTTATGTGATGCTGAAGAGCCGCATCCATTGGCGCGCCGGACTGGGCAAGGTGGCCCGAGCCGTCGTCGACTGCGCCGGGGTTGGAGTGTGCACCTCGGATTACGGGCAGCTCAAATTCGAGAAGGTCAGGCGACCGATTTACCCACTCGACTTGCCCAATCGCTAGGCCTGAAGGGAGCGCGCCCGACCGTCTGTCTGCAAACGTGGGGTGAAGGGGACCTTCGCCAGGACATCTGCCAACGACAAGGATGCGCCGATTCCGGATCTTCCTGCCCTCGCCCAGGAACGCGGGAAGTTCGACCCACAGCAGTCGTTCGAAACTCTACGATTTGTGTGCGGGATTACCTCTCCGGCAGACCCGCCTTGCGCAAACCGGTAAGAAAGCGCTCCCTAGCGTCCGCGCGGGCAAACGGCCGGTTCAGACGCTCGTCGCCTACGGTCAAGGCGGGCATGCGCCGCGACAACTGATCCAACGCCGCGCGAGCAGGGTCCCCTCTCCCAAGATGTCCGTTGGCAGAAGCCAGAACGGCATAGATGTCGGGAAACTCGGGATTTGCGTCGGCCGCCTGCGTCCCATATTCGACGGCCTCTTCGTCGCGCCCGGCCAATAATGCCGCCCAGCCCTTGCACAGGTGCCAGATGATCAGCAGCGGACCTCGCGGACTGAGGCGCATCGCCTCCTCAACGTTGGTGAATGCGGCGTCACAGTCACCGCTGAAGGCGTAACTGATGCCGAGATAGCCGCGCGCAAACATCGAGTTGGGATCGAGGTCGAGGGCGCGAAGCAGGCGTCGTCGCGCCTCCTCATGGCGACCGGAAAACAGGTCGAAAATCGCCAGCGAGGTGTGCGCCGTGGCGTCGTTGTCGTCGGCCGCAACTGCCTTGCGCGCCTCCTCGCCAAGCCGTAGATGCGATTCCGCGGGCGCTTCGCCCCAGCCGAAAACCGATTCGAAATGATGTGCAAAGGCGAGATCGGCGAGCGCCATCGAATTGGTCGGATCAAGCGCGACGGCTTCCTCAAGCAGCCGGCGCGCTTCCGCCAGATCTGACTGAGTGAAGCGACGGATGTGCCAATGCGCCCGGACTGTGCGGTCCCAAGCGCCGAGCTGGCCCGGGTCCTTGAGTTGCGCGTGCCGGATCTCGGCCGAGATGATCCCGGGGGCTATCGCGCCGGCGATGCTTTGCGCGATCTCGTCCTGGACGGCAAACACGTCGGCCAGCTCGTGGTCGTATCGGTCGGCCCAGAGATGGTGCCCGGTTTCGGCATCGATCAACTGCGCCGTGATCCGGACCCGATTGCCGGCACGACGGACGCTGCCTTCGACCACGTAACGCACGCCCAGCTCGCGCGCCATCTTGCCAACATCCACGGCGGGGCCCTTGTAAGTGAACGACGTGCTGCGCGAAATCACAAAGAAGGCGCGGTTGCGCGACAGGTTGGTGATGATGTCCTCGGTGATTCCTTCGGAGAAATACTCCTGTTCGGCATCGCCGCTCATATTGGCGAAAGGAAGCACAGCGATTGACGGCTTCTGCGCCACTGGCCGCGCGGATGTGGTTATTAGGTCGCCCGCACTGGCAGGCGCGACAGCTTCCGCGGCAACAAGAACGCGATGAGCGCGCACCGGCCGTGCAATGTTCTTGACCTGCTGCTCGCCCATGTCGGCGAACGAGAAATCGAGCTTGTCGCGCACCTGATCGCGCACCACCCGGCTGACGCAAATCCCTCCCGGATCTGCCAACGCCTCGAGGCGGGCCGCGATATTGACCCCGTCGCCGAAGATGTCGCCGTCCTCAACGATGATGTCGCCGAGATTGATGCCCATGCGAAACTCGATCGGCCGTTCCGGCGGGATCCCGGCGTTGCGCGTCGCCATTTCGCGCTGCGTTTCGACCGCGCACCGCACCGCGTCGACGACGCTGGCAAATTCGATCAACAATCCATCGCCGGTGGTCTTAACGATGCGGCCGCGGTGTTCCTTGATCTTAGGGTCGCCCAGCTCGCGGCGGATCGCCCTCAACGCGGCGAGCGTGCCTTCCTCGTCCTCACCCATCAGCCGCGAATAGCCGGCGACGTCGACCGCCAATATCGCCGCCAACCTACGTTCGAAACGTGCTTCACTCATCCAGCCGATCCCAAGACAGAAGCCGACCCAAAGAGTATTATGTAACGGGGAGCCGCGCGAGAGCGTCGATTTGAACCCAAACCGATTTTGACGCTGGAACGAACGACCGCTTTTAACCCAACCTCATCTTTGTTCGGTGTTGGCGGCAATGGCCGTTCAGGGGCAATTTTCCGCGTTCGTCGATCGCCCGGGTAGCGGCAGATCAGCGCCGATTCCGGCCATCCGCGAAGGCGCCTGAGGACCGCAGTCACGCGGGTCAACGACCTACGCCAGCTCGGCGAGGATCGCCTTCGCGTCCTTCAGATCGGTGGTATCGAAGCCTTCGGTGAACCAAGCGTAGGTCGGCGCCAGCAGCGCGCGCGCCTCCTCGCGCCGACCTTGCTCGCCCCACAGCCGCGCCAGACTCGTAGCAGCGCGCAGTTCCAAGGATTTCGCCTGCTGCACCTGCGCGATGCGCATCGCTTGCTGGAAGCAAATTTCGGCTTCGGTGACGCTGCCGCCAGACAAGAGAACCATGCCCCTGAGCCGTTGTAGCTCTGGTTCCCACCAGCTTTCGCCTGCTGTACCTGTGATTGACAAGGCATCCGACAGAGTTGCAAGCGCGCGGTTGGGGTTTCCAGCCCGCAGATGTGCTTCCGCCAGCAGCGCCATGTGGAAGCCCCGATACATGTGAAGCCCGGTCGAGATTCGGGCTGTAAGGCCCTCGGCGAGCGGTGCGGTCGCCTCTTCCGTCCAGTCCTGAGCGAGCAGGGCCCCCTTGCCGCAGCACGTCAACGCCTAGGAGCAGCGCCAGGCGCTGCCCGGCCGCCAACCGCTTGGCGGCATCCAACAGAGGGATGACCATTACTGGCTCACGCCGGAAAAGGTGAAGCGCAGCGCCGTAGAGGTAGGCAATATCAAGGCTCCACAGATGGCCGAGCCCTTCGGCGAGGCCAATAGCCTCATCCATGCTCGCCAACGCCCGATCAGGGTAGCCGAGCAGCCATTCGCTCCATGCCCCCGTCTGCCGGGCGCACACACCGGGATCGTGCCCACCGTAAAGGAGTGCCAACGAGCGATGTTGTTCAATATCGTACAGACGGCGGCCCTCGTCGCAATGGCGGCAGGCTTCGGCCGGCTGGCCCGAATAGAAATTGGTAAACCAAGCGGTGTGGTGAGCCTCCAGCCGCAGCGCGTCGTCCTTCCGGTTTGCGCTGAGGACCAGCAATCTGTTCGAGATCGGGCGTGCCTGGCTTATGTCGCGAAGCGCCGTCGTCATACACACATTCCAGAGCGCGATGAACAACCGGTCGGCGTCGTCGTGTTTCTCACAGAGATCTTTAGCCCGCGTGAAGTCGTCAGCGGCCTCGGCCGAGGTCATCCCTTCGGCGGTAATCCGCGACAAACCTCTTGCGACCAATAGCTCAGCTTCCTGCCGGTCTCGCCTCAGCGTCGGCGGCAGCGAGCTTAGCGCCGCCAGACCCCGGCCCAAATGACCAGTCGCCTCTGCATGGGCCGAGCGTGTCGCGGCATGCCGACCGGCCCTTAGGCACTGATTGACCGCCCGTTCGGTGTCGACGGCCGCAGTCAAATGGCGTGCGAGCAGTTCCGGCTGGCGCTCGACGAGATCGGGGAAATGCTTCTCCAACACTGCAGCGGCGCGGGCATGCAATTCCTGGCGACGGGCGCGCAGCAAGGTACCGTAGGCGGCGTCCTGCACCAGCGCGTGCTTGAACAGATAGGACGAATGCGGCGGCGCGCCGCGGCAGAACAGCAGGCCGGCCTCGGTCAGTCGTGCGAGCGGAGCCTGCAAATCGGCGACGATGCGCTCGGCCACCGGTTCGATCCATTCGTAAGTGAACTCGCGGCCTAGCGCCGCGCCGATTTGCGCCACCTCCTTGGCCGCGGCGCCAATGCGGTCGAGCCGAGCGATCAGCGAGGCGTGCAATGTCGCGGGCAGCGCGAGCGCCGGCAAAGGGCTAGCCGATAAGACCGCCGCCATCCGATTGTCCTGCCCGGCACCTTCCAGCACCGCCTTAGTCAATTCCTCGACGAAGAGCGGCACCCCGTCGGTGCGCTCGACGATCTCGGCCACGACCTCGCTACCGAGTGGCACATTGCCGGCAAGCCCGCGGACGAGGGCCGTTACGTCGCTCGCCGAGCCGGCTCAGCGCTAATGTCGTCACATGCGGCTGGTCGGCCCAAGGCGCGTGAAATTCCGGCCGGAAGGTGATGATCATCAGGAACGGCAGCCGGCGCACCTGGTCGACCATCAGGTCGAGCAGTTCGCGTGAGGTCGGGTCGATCCAATGGGCGTCTTCGAGCGCGGCGAGCACCGGCCGGCTCTGCGCTAGCGCGGCGAGCTGAGAGAGCATCGCCGCGAATAATGTCTCGCGCTTTTTCTGCGGGCTGAGGTTGAGCGCGGTGGCGGTGTTCGGCAACGACAGCAATTCGCGTAAGAGCATGACCTCGTCATCGCTTGGCGAGCCAGGAGCTAGGACGGCATCTAGCTTGGCCAGCCGGTTTTCGGCGGTATCGTCGCGGGCGAAGCCGGCGGCGCGTTCGAGCTGGACGATGAACGGATAGAGCGCGCTATCTTGATGATGCGGCGAACAGAACCATCGCAGGCGAACTGGCTGCTCCGCTTCGGTAGCGGCGGCGATAGCTGCGGCGAGCCGGGACTTGCCGATGCCGCTCTCGCCGGAGATCAAGACGACCCGGCCTTCGCCGGCCTTCGCCTGCTGCCAGCGGCGTGACAGCAGCGCCAATTCCTCGCCGCGGCCGATCAGCGGCGTCGCGCCGGAGCGCAAGGCCTCGAAGCGGCTCACGACGCTACTCTCGCCGAGGACGCGCCAGGCGCGATGCGGCGCGGCGAAGCCCGCGAGCGGCTGCGGGCCAAGATCGTCGAGTTCGAAAAGCTCGCCGATCTGCCGCCGGGTGCTGTCGGCGATAACGAGCATGCCCGGCCTGGCTAGGGCTTGCAGGCGCGCCGCCAGGTTCGCCGTCTCGCCGACGACGCCGTGCTCCTGCGCCGCCCCTTGGCCGATCAGGTCGCCGACGACGACAAGGCCGCTCGCGATGCCGAGCCGCACCGAAAGCTGCTCCGGCGTATCGAGGCGCGCGGCCGCGTCGACTACCGCAAGCCCGGCCCTGACCGCCCTTTCGGCATCCTCCTCATGCGCCTGGGGATAGCCGAAATAAATGAGCTCGCCATCGCCCATGTACTTGGCGACGAACCCGCCAAAGCGACCGACCGTCTCGGCGACAACGCGGTGGTAGGCGCCGACAATCTCACGCAGGTCTTCGGGGTCGAAGCGGACGGCGAGCGGCGTCGAGCCAACCAGGTCACAGAACATCACGGTCAGCTGCCGCCGCTCGGCTTCGGCTGCAGCGGAGATAGGGGCACAGCTGGCGCATCATCCGCGACGGCACGCCCGGCACCGACCGCGAGATCAGCGATCGCTTTTAACAGTAGCCGGCGATGGCCGATCGGGGTGACGCCAAGCTCTTTCAGATCGTCGGCCGTCAGCTCGGGCAGGACGCGTAGATCGATCTCGTTATCGCGGAATGCTTGCTCGTAGCGCTCCAGCCCGAGCCCCCGCAGCCAGCCTCCAATGTCCATCGTGGTCGTTCCGGCGCTCGCCTTCGGCGCATAGTACGCGCGAAAGGCAAAGCGCGGGAGCCTAATGATGCGCCTGGAAGCAGGTGGGCATCATGAAAGGGCGCCCGCACAGGGTGACAATGAGCGGCGCAGCACGCGACGACCGCTTGCGGCTTGTCTCAATCGTTCCAGGCGTCGAACGAATGTCGCAAAAGGGGCATCTTCGCCCATCCGCCGCGTGGTCAGTCACCGGCTGCAGAGCGTCGATTCCGGACCATCCTTCTCTCGCCACTGGGAATTTACAGGCCCGCGAGGGTATAAGCCTGGCTTTTCAGAGATTTCCTTGATCAATTCGCTGTCGAGCCGCCGCACTTGCTGCGCGCGTTTGATCACCAATGGAGCCCTTCTCAAAGAGGTCTTGCATTGGTCGCCAATATGTTTCGATCCATCCGCGAGAATGACCGTCAAATCTGTGAGGCGGCACGCCGACCTGAGAAAACCGAAGTTCTGTGCCGCCATCCACTTTGCACAGGTCAATCGTTACGATTGAGTAGTGATCGGCCCACCAATCGTGGGCGCGCCACGCCTGGACGATTCTCCGACCGGGCTGAAGCACCAAGTTGAACCCGGAAATATGCTCTCCCCAGGCAGTGAACGCGCCCCCGATCTCGGTGCTGATGCTCGCTTTCTCTCCCGACAACGATTCGTGCTTCTTGGAATCGATGATCACCTCGTAAACCTGCTCGGGCGAAGCGCTGAAGGTCACGGTCTGCCGGATGGTGGTGGTGTCGAGCTGCTGTATGATCTTCATGACGTCCTCCTCTCACGCTTGATCGGAACTGCGCATCGCTGTTGGAGTCGCGCTAGGTAGTTCGCCCACCGCTTCCGGTGGTCCTCTGGCGTGAACGGTGCCTCCGCGGTTTGCGGAAGACCGCTATGCCGAAGCCGGACCAAGGTGCCGCCGTCTTTGGACACGAGCTCAATTTCGACCAGTGAACCGCCAGGCGGTAGATCGCCGCGGCCCTCCCATCCCCAGGTGAACACGATGCGGCGATGTGGTGTGACTTCCGTATAAGTTCCGTGAGCAAAGTTCCCGGCGCCGACCTCGACGCGAAAAATTCCTCCGGGGCGTGGATCGAGTGTGTGCTGCTGGCCGAACCAAAGCGCCATGAAGGCGGGCTCGACGAAGAACCTGAAAACCGTTTCCGGTGATGCGGCAATGAAAATCTCGCGTTCAACACTGATCTCGCCGTTCATCGCCGCCTCGGCCTCCTTTCTTTTTGTTCTGCCGCCCGCTTTAACCGCGACAACCCACTATCCCAGAACGCCGCAAGCTCGGCCTGCAGGCTGGCGACAGCCGATTGATTGACGCGGTAGAAACGCCGGGTGCCGGAGCGACGCAGCAAGACGAGCTCGCTGTGGAGAAGAACCTTGAGGTGTTGGGAAATCGCCGGGCCAGATATTGAGAATTCGGACGCGATTTCGCTCGCTGTACGCTCCTCGTGCCAGATCAGAGCGAGGATGTGTCGGCGGGTGCCGTCTGCCAAAGCGCGTAGCGCAGAATCCATTCACAAATTTAAGAGACTTCTTACGAAAGAGTCAACTTAAAGAATTACCGCTGCCACGCGGGTCCCTATCAGCCACAGACGTATCGTGACTGGTTAGGGCGGAGTCGGGTCAGCAGCCGACCGCAACCCGGCAAGATCAAGGTCCGCTTCCCACCCGGCAGAGCCGTTGCCGCCTGTCTCGGCAGTGGCCGCTTTGGGGCATGAAGAGCGGTTCCCGCCGCGAGGCCTGAGCGGCCGCTGTCGGTTTCGAAAGCGGTCGGTTGCTGTTGATGGTTAGGCCACGGAGGCTTTTGGGTCAGGCTCTCAGACGCAATTGGCAGCGAAAGCCCGCGTCCTCTGCAACCGAGCCGGATATCACCACTGGACCCGATCCGCTGAAGGACGGTGACCGCCCCGAGTGCACCGCGGCGATGACGCAAGGTTGGGCTGGTCAGCGCTCAAGCTAGCCTACAGCCTAATCGGTGGTCCGCCGACGGCGATAGCCCGGAATGCCGAATGGCGCCATAGTCACCGAGAGCCTCAAAGACGGCGAAGGGGAGTTCCCGTAGCGGTTGCGTGCGATCGACCTCAGGACCCCGATCGCCGTCTCGCTCGACATGCACGCCAACCTCTATGACGCGATGATCGCCAACGCGACGGTGGCCACCGGTTATCGCACCTGCCCCCATATCGACACTTACGAGACCGCGAAGCTTGCCGGCGAGATCCTGTTGCGCACAATGCGCGGCGAGGTGAAGCCGGTCATGGCCTGGCGCAACGAGCCGATGCTGCCGCACGTGTTGCGGCAGGGCACCGACGATCATCGGAACAAGAACTGCAGGATCGCTGTGCGGCGATGGGCACTGAGGGTGCCTTGGCCGCGAGCCTCTTCACCGGCTTCCCGCACGCCGACATCACCAATGCCGGTCTCAGCGCCGTCGTGGTCACCGATGGCGACGCGCAGCTTGCCGAAGAACTGCGCGATGAGCTCCTGGGCCGGGCCTGGGTCGAGCGCGAAGCCTTCGTCTACAAGCTCGAGCCATTGCAGCGATCGGTCAGCCGCGCCAAGACGATGCCGCCGAGCCAGCCCGGCGACGGCCCGATCGTATTGCTCGACCATTACGACAATTGCGCCTCGGGCGGCACAATGGACACGACGGTCGTTCTCGCCGAGATCCTGCGTCAGGGCCTCGAAGACGTCGCCGCATTTGCGATCTACGACCCAGCGGCAGTGCAGCAGGCGATCGCCGCCGCGCCAACGTCACCCTGTCGATCGGCGGCAAGATCAAAATGCCGGCGATCCCGGGCGAGAGCCCGCCGCTGACCGTCACGGGCACGATCAAGACAATCTCCAACGGCCGCTACAAGAACCGCGGCCCTATGGCGCGCGGTGTGGCAATGGACATGGGTGCGGCAGTCGTGCTCGACACCGGGACCGCCGAGATTGTCCTGATCTCGCGCCATGTCGAGCCCTCCGACCTCAATTGCCTTTTGAGCCTCGGCATCGACCCGATGCAGAAGCGCTACGTGATGCTGAAGAGCCGCATCCATTGGCGGGCCGGGCTCGGGACAATGGCCAAGGCGGTCGTCGAATGCGCCGGGGTCGGTGTCTGCACCTCGGATTACGGGCAGCTGAAATTCGAGAAAGTCCGGCGGCCGATCTACCCGCTCGACCTGCCCAATCGCTGATCACTCGCGCGCGTAGTTTGCTGGATCATTTAGTTCGCATCTTTCTGCAAAGGGACCCGATCTTTTGGATCGGGTCACTTTCGGCGGTAGGATGACGAACCGACCTCGACAGACCGAACCTCTTACGGCCCCATCATCGGCTCCAGCCCTTGGAGGAAGGTGACAAACGTTCGAAGCGCGTCGAGCTGTTCCTTGCCGATGCCCCGAAAATGCAGCACGTCATTTCGGATGTCCTTTATTTTTTCCAAATCTTTGATGAACATTTTCCTATCGATGGACAGCCTTAGCCTTTGCCAGTATTCTCTCTGTTCTAATAGCCGTATATACTCGCCGAACGTTAAGTCAGATGCGCTCTTCACGGGTCGGGCTGCATCGCTTGGATCCCGAGCAACACGCAACTCTCGCTCGCTGAACCGTGCTCTCTCAATTATTCCCCTAATCCGGCTTTCGATTTCCTTGAGGAGGAAAAACTCGCGAGCCTGCTCAATTAACTCACCCTCAGTGACGATGCCTGAAATTCTTTGGGTAGAATCCCGAACTAGCACGTAACCGTGCTTCTTGATCTGATCCGTTGCGTCGGACAATGGGGTATCTGCATCTGCAATCTGTGGCTTGTCCTTGCATTCGCGAACCTGGAGTTCCAGGGGGTTAGCGCCTTGAGCGAGGCGCATGCCGATCCATCTCCAGCTCACGACGCACTTTACGTCCCGCTCTCCGATCATAACGGGTATCCACTGAATATTGGGTTGCATCAAAATGGTCATTGCCTCGATGACAGTCTGATTTGGCCTCAGGAATCTCGGGGGAATACTAGCCGATGGAAGCCCGCCTATTCGCACGGCAGGATCAGCGACGACCGAGATATTCTTGCGATCAACAGATAAGGCTGTCTCTTGAGTGGCAATTTTCGTCGGGAAGTCTTGGCGAACATCGGGGGAGCCGGAGAAAGGGAAAGACCTACATCGCCCTCGTACGGGGAAGGGGACTATCTCACCACTTTCCTCAGCTGCAAGTTCCTCCCATTCGAGATTCTGTAACGCCTCAGCCTTCGCCCGAAGTTCGCTCTCCGTGAATCCCGGGTGTAGGTCGCACCAGGCCGATAGGCGGTCGCCGACTAGATTCAACCAGATGCGATTCATGATGGCGGCATCGAGCTCGTCGCACTCGTAGCCCGTCTGAAATTGTATTGTTCCGTCGATGGGCGCCCTATCGAAACTCGGCTCGCTTCGGACATTGTTGTAGAGCAACGCTTGACGAATCACATAGGTCGTAAGAAGGCTGCGGCGTTCAGTTCCGAACCACCTCAATAACTGTCGGACCTTTATGGGTTCTGATGTTTTGCTGCCCTTGAGTTTCGCTGCAATCTGTTCGAGCCTTCTTTCTTCCCAGGGCGCATCTTCAATCTGTTCCGCGTGCAGCTTCAGTATGCGCGCTATGTCCTCAGCCTCATCGCTTGAAAGGTCACTGATTTCCAGTTGCTGCAATCCCTCGACTTTGGCTGCGATTTCGCTTTTCGTCGCAGTCGGATTTTGGTCGAACCAATCGGCGACGCGGGTGGCGATCAGATCCGATCGGATCCTGGCAGGCAGCCAGCCGAACTCCTCGGACCCAACGTGAAACTCTATTTCACCATCGAGACCAGCCGCGTGGATATCAGGCTCGATTCGCAGATTGTTCTTGGTCAGCGCGTCGCGGACCATCTTGTTCGTTTGGATACTGCGGCACGAGGCGCCGAACCATCCCAATAATTCGCTGAGCGTTGTGGGGCCGACCCTCTTGCCGTCCTGGACGCTCGCTGAAATTTGCTCCAGCCTTTTGTAGCCCTCCGGCCTTGATCGTTTTGGTCCTTGCTCACCGAGGTCCCCGAATCGAGATTTGCGCTATTTGCTGCTATCGCCCGCGAGAAGGTCTGATACCGACGTGGACTGTCTAGAGACGCTACGAGGACGTCAATCGACTCCTCGACGGACTAGAGATCGTTTGATTTGCGACTGATGTCAGCCGCAGCTTTTCAAACTTTGTTCGATGGCGCTTTCGGGAAATCGGCGACGCTGTCATGGGTACCCTTGATCACCGAGGGCGCCTGGCCGGGTCGCTAGCCACTCCGTCCGCGAAACGTTGGCTCTTTGCGCTTCCGTTTCACCCCGACGAATTGGCGCTGGGTCGGGTCGTTCGTCCAACGCCGAAGGAACGGGACCCGAGGCGAGGGGCCGCGGGGAACCGGGCGAACATCGAGACGCCGGCCGCAAGCCGGACTGAGCCACCTTCATCGAGACCTGGAACCTTGTCTCCCCGGTCGTATTGGTGCATTATCTGCCGCAATCGGCGCCCATTAAGGGGCGGCGGTCTACCGGCCGGCGAATACAGGAGGAGGCCCACCGGCGATGACCGTTTACGTCGACATTCCTAATCTCGATCAGTTCGGCTGGATGCGCATCGAGGGCGCTGTCCCCGTCCGGCTATGCGAACGGCTCGTCAAGATTCTTGAAGCCGAGATGGACGTGCCGGTGCATGATCAATTGCGCTGGTACGAGTATGGGGGCAAGGCGCGTGACCTTGTCCCGATTTGGGGACACCAAGCCCAATGGGATATTCGTCAGCATCCCGACTTACATCACATCTGGGCGACACTTTGGAAGACCGATCGGCTTAGGGTGTGGCTCGATTCCTGCCGCTTCACGCCACCCTGGAACCCGGGTTTTGCCGAACCACTCAGAATTCATTGGGATTACAATCCCTGGAATGCCGAGATGCACATGTTTCAAGGCGTGGTGGCTTTGACTGACACCGCCGCCAACCAGGGAGGCTTCTGCTGTGTCCCGTCGCTTTATCAAGAGCGCGCTACGTGGTCGCGAACGCCGAAACTCGATCAGGACGGTGCCAAAAAATGGCTCGCGGATAACCTAGAGGGGCGCGAGATCGTGCATGTGTCGGCGCGGGCCGGCGATTTGATTCTGTGGGATTCGCGGCTGCCACACGCCAACTCGAAAAACGCGTCCGCCGAGCCGCGGATCGCCTTTTACGTCATGATGGCTCCCATGGACGAAGCCCTACGTCAGGCGAACATCGATTCCTGGCGTACAGGGAGGTGCTTCCCATGGTGGCGCAATCGTGGCGGTTATGAGCGTATTGAGCCGTGGCCGCCCGCCTCTCTGACGCAACTGGGTCGCCGCTTGCTCGGGCTTGACGATTGGTCGTGAGATAGAAAATAGGTCGGCGCAGCACCTCATCGGCGCAAGCGGCGGCGCTGTCTAGTACTGCATTCGGCAGGTTAACCGTCCTCTGGCATACCGAGCGCATGCCAGACGAAGACCAACTATGGGTGGACGAGGCCGATCGCGCTCCCCCGGACTCCGCGCGAGTTCAAGCAAGCGCGAATCGACTTCTTGTCATTGTGGAGATCAACGCGCTCTGCTCCCGATTGGAGCGCATGCCAACGAAGAGCTACATAGTCCGCGCTGCATTCGGGATCATCTTCTGCTCCGCCGTCGTCAGCACCTTTCTCAACTGCGGGCTTCTCGCGCGCTAGTGCACTGAATCAAACAGATGGTACCGGGCAGCGGTCGAGTTTTGCCAGCATAGCCTCGGCGGATTTAGTCCAGACGAAGGGTTTGGGGCTGGCATTGTGTTCGGCAAGATAAGCATTGATCGCTGCCTGCAGGTCGACAGCCGACCTGCCCAATCGCTAGACCTTCCGCTGCGCTCGGCCTCAGCTGCGCATGGTCGAGGCCCACTCTACTATCTGGGGAGATGTGACGCCCATCGACACATAGATGCTCATCAATGCTTCGATCCCGAAATCCGCCGGCTTCACCCACTCGACTGGAACATAGACCAGGCATCCCCCGACCGGCACAGGCGCAGACGGGACCAGCACCACATGATATTGCTGATCACCGATCGTGATCGGCTTCGGCATCGGTAACACCCCGAGAACCGCAGCACCTCCCTCGCCGCCAAAGAAACACCAGACCGGGCTCATGCTCTTGAGGCCGTCCTGGTTCTTTCGGTCGACGATAGCGACAAATCGCTTGGTGACATCGTAAAGGTTGCCGACGAACGGGATGCGCTGCATCAGCGAGTCGATCAGATGCCGCACCCGGTTTTCGAGGCGGGATTCGACAACGAGCCCGAGCAGATAAACCAGCCCGACCACGACGACCGCGCCCAGCGCATAGGCAGCGAGAGGGGAGCTCGAAAAGTTGAAACCAATCGAGATCAATATGCGGCCGATCGCGCCGTCAGGTCCGAGGTAGGCGAAAATGAACGTGCCGACCCACACGATGACGGCGACTGTCACCGCCAGCGGGAGAAGAACAAGGAATCCTGCGATGAAGGTACGGAAACGGCTGATCATCGGTCACCTGTCAAAAGGTCCCAAAAAGACAGATAGGTTGAGACCGTGCCGATGCAGAGGATGCCTGTTTGCCTCGTGCTGCTTTTCCTCAGCGCCTTGCCGCAATCAGTCGGACCGGTGAGAGTCAGCCCGTAGACAAGCTGGATCAGCTCCGGTCAACAACCGCGAACCAGTCGAGATCGAGTGCCGCGCGAAAGTCGGCGCTCGCCGCCGCCTTCTCGGGCTCCAGCGGAATGCCGGTTGCATCGGCTACCCGGTCGATCGCATTGAAGAGGCCGACGACACCCGCGGCGTCGACCAGTGCCGGCGGACCCATCGCCGCCATCAGCGCGTCGCGCGCTCGCATCAGGGCGCCGTCATCCTCGCCGAGCACAGCTTGGGCAAACATCACGAGGAGCCGGCCATACGGCACGCCACCATCGCCCTCGGTAGCACCGGTGACCGCCTCGAGGTCGTACGGCTTATT
>Ga0306920_100006487_pt1 | contig 15283 bp, 14 predicted proteins | sample flu12Cox44000170_FD_204666 | JGI IMG/M metagenome (GOLD analysis project Ga0306920, IMG submission 204666) | Lab enrichment of tropical soil microbial communities from Luquillo Experimental Forest, Puerto Rico - flux4day.12C.oxic.44.000.170 (v2)... | ecosystem: Environmental > Terrestrial >... | reverse complement strand
AAACCAACTCGGTAAAGAATGGGATACATGAACTTTCCTGAGGCATCTCCGGTGAACGGCCTGCCGGTGCGATTTGAACCGTGCGCCCCTGGAGCCAGACCCAGGATCAGGAGGCGAGCCTGGGGATCGCCGAAGCCAGGCACCGGACGCGCCCAGTAATCCTGCTCCCGGTATGCCCGGCGCTTTTCGCGCGCCACCTGTTCGCGGTAGCTGACAAGGCGAGGGCATCTGGTGCAGGCGATGACCGCCTGGTTGAGGACAGGCAACGCATCCGGCAGCTTTCGGCTCACTGGAATTCGTCCGTGAAAACACCGATCAGGGTCTCTGCGTCGGTAAGCTCGCGGCAGCGGTCGTCAAGATGTTCGTAATCGGCGGCGAACGTTCGCCGGAAGTGAGGGAACGAGTCATTGGTCGCCCACCGGTCGATAACCATGAAAACCAGCGGGTCGGCGATGTCCTGTAATAGTAGGGTGCCACGGTATTCGGAGGCACGGGCGAATAGCTTGGCCCATTCCCCGTCTCCGCCATAAAATCCGGCGAAAGTCTTCCCCGCGTCCTGGCTTGGCCCGAAACCGCCATAAGATCTGCTGCACATCGAATCCTAAGGGAGAGATCCGCCGTTGACCGTCCCACCCGGCTCTCTTACACTACAGTATTGCGGCATGGGTAAAGTTTTTTTCTGGAAGCGCGCTGGGAGCCAATCACCCTGTAGTCTGACGAGCGATTCCGCCGGCGGCTCCGCATTCAACATCGTTTCCTGAAGGCATTCCGTTGACCACCGACTCCAATACAACTGAAAATGTTCAGCCCGAGACTGTAAATCCCTGTAAGCGCAAAATAAGCGTCGAAATTCCCGCCGCCACGGTGAGCGACGAGCGCGAAAGAATCGTCGGCCGTTATGCCAAAGCGGCGCGTATTCCCGGTTTCCGCAAAGGTAGAGTACCGCCGTCGGTGATTCGTCAGCGATTTGCCAGCGAGATCAGAAGCGAGGTTGTCGAATCGCTGGTGCCCCGCTACTTCCGCGAAGAAGCCCAGAAACAGGACCTGGTGCCGGTATCCCAACCACGGGTTACCGACCTTGATTGGAATGACGGAGAACCGCTGCGGTTTACTGCGGAATTCGAGATTCTGCCTGAATTCAAGGTTGCCCCATACGAGGATATCCAGCCGGAAACGATTGACACCACGGTGACGGAAGAAGACGTACAGCGGGCGCTGCAGAACCTGCGGCTGCAGCACGCGACCTACCATGCAGTCGAGGAAGATCGCGAACTCGCCGATGGCGACTTCGCCGTGGTTAGCTTTCGCGGCTTGCCCAAAGACAGCGCAGCAGATGCCGAGGCCAAGCCGGTCGAGGTCGATGAAGTTATGGTGGAGATCGGCGGAGAAAACACCGTTCCCGAATTCACCGAGAACTTGCGCACTGCCAAAGCCGGGGAACATCGCTCGTTTGAGGTGCAGTACGCGGACGATTTTGCCGACAAGCGGCTGGCCGGCAAGACCATGACGTACGAAGTCGACGTCAAATCCATCAAGACCCGGAGCCTGCCCGAAGCCAACGATGAGTTCGCCAAAGAATTGTCGGCCGAATTCCTTACCTATGACGACTTGCGCACCCGGCTGCGCGAGAACATGAAGGCGGAGAAGGAACACGAAGCCGAGCACCAGGGGAAAGACAAGATTGTCGCCGAATTAGTGAAGCGCAATGATTTCCCTGTTCCGGAAGCCATGGTCGATCAGCAGATTGATTTGCGACTGGAGCGCGGCTTACGGGCGCTGGCCGCTCAAGGCATGCGCACCGAGGACATGAGACGCATGGATTTCGATCGCCTGCGGGCCGGGCAGCGCGAAGGCGCTTTACGCGAAGTGCGCGCGTCGTTAATCCTGGAGCAGATCGCTGAACGGGAGAAAATCGACGTCAGCGATGAGGAACTGGAGCAGGAATTGTCCGCCCTCGCGCTCCAGGCCAAGCAGCCGGTGGAACAGGTTCGCACGCGTTTGACCCCGGATGGTGGGCTGGATAGAATCCGGCATCGCATCCGCAAGGAAAAGACTCTGAAGCATCTTTATCGCAGGTCCGCTTAGCCCGGTCTGCGCCCTACTTCCGCCTGCATCCCCAGTTGAGGGTGCGGGCGATCATACAAAGGAGCCTTCATCGATGCTGGTACCCATGGTGATCGAACAAACCAGCCGGGGCGAGCGGGCATACGACATTTATTCCCGACTGCTGCGTGACAATATCATTTTTCTTGGCACCCCGATCGATGACAACGTTGCCAACCTGATCATCGCGCAGATGCTGTTTCTGGAAGCTGAAGACCCCGACAAGGACATATCGCTCTATATCAACTCTCCCGGGGGGTCCATTACTGCCGGCATGGCCATCTACGACACCATGCAGTTCATCCGCCCCGATGTCACGACCATCTGCATTGGTCAGGCAGCCAGTATGGCGGCAACCTTGCTGGCCGGCGGAGCAGCGAAGAAGCGTTTCGCGCTGCCTAACTCGCGCATTCTAATCCACCAGCCTTTGATGTCGGGTCTCTCCGGCCAGGCCACCGATATCGACATTCACGCCCGCGAAATCCTGCGCATGCGCGAAATCACCAACCAGCTTTTGGCCAAGCACACCGGGCAGTTGCTGGAGAAAGTGGAGCGCGATGTGGAACGCGACTTCATCATGAATGTGCAGCAGGGCAAGGAATACGGGATCATCGACGATATCATTTACAAGCACAAGTAACCGTCGGCTCGCGGGCCCGGGGAACATCTCCGCGCAAGAATTACCATCCTGGTTCTAAAGTTGTATTTCATTTTGCGGTGCCAGTGCGCACTACCGCCTTAGTTGTGCTTCAATATGGCATACGTATTGACGCGGTCGCAATGGCCGTCGTCGCGGTTTCGCGACGATTGTTTTCGGGGAGCACACGGGGCTGCCCGGCAACAGATGCGACGGTCGAATACGAAATGGGGGAAAAGGGCCCGCTCAGGGCATGTAGTGCAAAGGAGTACCTTTCCGTGAGAACCAGAACTGGAAGCGACGAAGTCCTTCGTTGTTCGTTTTGCCACAAGTCGCAGGACGCCGTCGCCAAGCTCATTTCGTCGCCTACCGACTATCCGCGCGCCTACATTTGCGATGAATGTGTCGCGGTCTGCAATTCAATTCTCGAAGATGATCGCAGCGAGACCCAGACTTCGGCTACACCGCATCAGCTGCCCAAACCGTCGGAGGTCAAGACGTTTCTCGACGAGTACGTAATTGGTCAGCACCAGACCAAGAAGAAGCTTGCGGTAGCGGTTTACAACCACTACAAGCGGGTATACATGAACCGCCAGCGGAATGGCGAGGTGGAACTGTCCAAGTCGAACATTCTGTTGATTGGCCCAACCGGCACGGGCAAGACGCTGCTGGCGCAGACACTGGCCAAGATGCTCGACGTACCCTTCGCCATCGTGGACGCGACCACCCTTACCGAGGCAGGCTACGTTGGCGAGGATGTGGAGAACATCATCCTCAAGCTACTGCAGGCGGCCGACGGAGACGTCGCCCGGGCCCAGACCGGTATCATCTACATCGATGAGATCGACAAAATCGGCCGCAAAGACGAGAACCCGTCCATCACCCGCGATGTCTCCGGCGAGGGTGTGCAGCAGGCCTTGCTGAAAATCCTGGAAGGCACGATTGCCAACGTTCCTCCCCAGGGAGGGCGCAAGCATCCCCATCAGGAATTCACTCCCGTCGATACCACCAACATTCTATTCATCTGCGGCGGGGCCTTCGTCGGACTAGAGCGCATCATTTCGCGACGTATGGGAAAGCGCTCCATGGGCTTCCGCACGGACGAATCCAAAGAAGCGGCGTTTACCGAATCCAACAAGCGCGACACCCAGTTGCTGGCGCAGGTGGAGCCTCAGGACCTTATCAAGTTCGGTTTGATTCCGGAATTTGTTGGGCGCCTGCCGGTGGTTGGCGTGTTGAATGATCTCGATGAAGATGCCTTGGTGGAGATCCTGTCCAAGCCAAAGAACGCAATTGTGAAGCAGTACCAGCGTCTCTTCGAATTTGAGAACGTCAAGCTGCGCTTCAGCAACGAGGCGCTGCGTTGTATTTCGCGGGAGGCGATGCAGCGCAAGGTCGGCGCCCGCGGTTTGCGCATGATCCTGGAAGAACTGATGCTCGACCTCATGTACAACCTGCCCAGCCAGAAGCGAGTGAAAGACTTTGAGGTCACCCAGGAGATGGTTGAAAACCGAAGCGTGAACCTGCCCATAATGGAAAAGGCGGGTTAGCTTGGCGGTGGACTGGTTTACGCGATGAGCGGCGCGGCTTCCGGCCGCGCCCTTGTTTCGTCCGGCTGCAACCTGGAACTTTCTCGCAGTCACGAAATCGCTACGTTCCGCCGTGCATTTTGCACGAAAGCCGCGCTCTTTACGCGTGATATCCTAGACGAAAACCCCTGGCAGCCCGCAGGTTCGAGGCCAACACTCCCCTGCGGCCGGGCCCGGTCGTAAACTATTCCATCAGAGCGCCCACGTTCTGAACAAGGCGGTTCTAGTGACTCAGCGAGAAAAATTCGAGACCAAGAAGCTCCCCATGATGCCAATCCGTGATGTTGTCATCTTCCCATTCATGATGACGCCCTTTGTGGTTGGCCGCGAGTCCAGCGTGCGTGCTCTCGAAGAAGCTCTGGCCGGCGACAAGAAGATTTTTCTCGCGACCCAGCACGACGCCAGCATCGACGAGCCCAAGCCCAACGAAATCTATCAGATCGGCACCATCGTCAATATCGTACAGAGCCTCAAGCTGCCCGACGGAAACATTAAGGTGCTGGTCGAGGGCCTCGAGCGCGGCAAGATTCTCCAGGTGGTCGACACCGACGGCTACTTCGAAGCGACCGTTCGCACCGCCAAGTACGGCACGGAATTGACTCCGCAAGTGGAAGCCGCCATGCAGCGGGTCACCGGGCTGTTTGAACAATACGTGAAGCTCTGCCAGTCGCTGAACTACGAGACCATGATCGCCGCCGTGCGCAATGACGATCCTTCGAAGCTGACCGACACGATCGCGGCAAACCTGCAGCTTTCGATCGAGGAAAAGCAGGAGCTGTTGGAAATCTTCGACCCCGCCGAACGGCTGAACCGCATCGCCGACGTGCTGGACGTCGAGATCGAAAAGCTGAACATGGATCGCACCATCCAGTCACGGGTTAAGCGCCAGATGGAGCGTGCTCAGAAGGAGTACTACCTCAACGAGAAGATCAAGGCCATCCAGAAAGAGCTGGGGCGCGGGGAGAAGAGCGAGTTCGACGAACTTAAGAAGAAGATCGATGCCGCCGGCATGCCGCACGATACTCACGAAAAGGCTATTCAGGAGTTGAAGAAGCTCGAAGCCATGCCCCCCATGTCGGCGGAATCCACGGTATCGCGTAATTACCTGGACTGGCTGCTTGCGGTGCCATGGAAGAAGCGTTCCAAGGAAATTCGCAACATCGAAGTCGCCGAGAAGGTGCTCAACGAAGACCACTATGGACTGGAGAAGATTAAAGAGCGGATTCTCGAATTCCTCGCAGTCCGGCAATTGGTAAAGAACCCTAAGGGATCGATCCTCTGCTTTGTCGGGGCCCCGGGAGTAGGCAAAACCTCCCTGGGAATGAGCATCGCCAAGGCTACGGGGCGCAAATTCGTTCGCATGTCACTGGGCGGAGTACGCGATGAAGCCGAGGTTCGCGGGCATCGCCGCACCTACATCGGCGCGCTGCCGGGGCAAATCATCCAGATGATGAAGAAAGCCGGCACCAAGAACCCGGTATTCATGCTCGATGAGGTGGACAAGATGTCCATGGACTTCCGCGGCGATCCGTCTGCGGCGCTGCTCGAAGTGCTCGACCCCGAGCAAAACTTCATGTTCGTGGATCACTACCTGGATGTAGAGTACGACCTGTCGCAAGTTTTCTTCATCGCCACCGCCAACGTGCTGCACACCATTCCCCCCGCCTTACAGGATCGCATGGAGGTCCTGCGGCTTCAGGGTTACACCGAGCCGGAGAAGGTAGAGATCGCCAAGCAGTACCTGGTTCGTAAGCAGCGGGAGCAGACCGGCATCACCGAGCAGAACGTTGTCTTCACGGATGCGGCGCTAACCACCGTGATCCGCAATTACACCCGCGAAGCCGGAGTTCGTAACCTGGAGCGCGAAATCGGCAACATCTGCCGCAAAGTGGCGCGCAAGGTAGTCAAGGATGGCGGGAACTACTCAGTCAGTCTCACGGCGGAAAACGTCTCCGAATATCTGGGGGTGATGAAGTTCCGCGATACGGAGGCCCACGAGCGCAGCGAAGTGGGATTGGTCACCGGTTTGGCTTGGACGGAAGTTGGCGGCTCCATTCTAACCACGGAAGTGGCTACTGTGGACGGCAAGGGCAAGCTAACCCTCACCGGCAAGCTGGGGGACGTGATGCAGGAGTCAGCGCAAGCTGCCATGTCATACGTGCGCTCACGCGCGCACAGACTGGGGCTTCCGCGCGACTTCTACCGCAACCTCGACATTCACGTACACGTTCCCGAGGGTGCCATCCCGAAGGACGGCCCCTCGGCGGGAATCACCATGGCGACCGCGATCGCCAGTGCCTTGAGTCGCATTCCCGTTCGTCGCGATATCGCTATGACTGGCGAAATCACCCTGCGCGGCAAGGTGCTGGCGATCGGCGGTCTAAAGGAAAAGCTGCTGGCGGCGCACCGGGCGGGAATCTTCGAGATTGTTCTTCCCTCGGATAACGAGAAGGATCTCGCCGAGGTACCCGAGAACCTGCGCGCCGTCATGAAGCTTCATTTCGTGAAGACGATGGACGATGTCCTGGCGCTGGCGCTGGAGAGTCCGTTGCCTGAAATCGCCGAGGAAACGCCCACCATTGCGGCGTTACCCCCAACACCCGAACTGCCGGCAGCTCACCAGTAAGCCTTGCAGTCTTCCCTTAGCAAGACCGCCGAGGCGGGCCTCTGTCCTATCTGGGCGGCAGGTTTCGTGCTTGCGGTTTTGATGGGACGGCAAACCATATTGAAGGCGTGAAGGTCTTGGCCCAATTCGTTGCCAGCGCCGTCGATCCCCGGCAATTCCCTGCACCAACTGTCCCTGAAATCGCATTCCTCGGGCGCTCCAACGTAGGAAAATCGAGCCTCATCAACGCGCTCGCCAACGCGAAAATTGCCAAAACCAGCAATACTCCGGGACGGACCCAGACCATAAATTTCTTTGAATTGCGCCAGCCCGCTAAGACACACGCCGAGTTCTGCTTCGTTGATCTTCCCGGTTACGGATACGCCCGGGTACCGAAAAACCTCAGCACGCAGTGGTGGCGCTTCATCGACCCCTACCTCAAGTCGCGGTCTTCGCTGGCCCTGTGCGTGACTCTGGTCGATGCCTCCATTCCTGCTCAGAAGCTCGATATCCAGCTCCTGGGCTGGCTGCGTCATCATCAGCGGCCTTACCTGGTCGTGGCCACCAAGGCGGACAGAATTTCCCCCAGTCAGTTGCGCAAGTCGCTGGCCGATTTGGCCTGCGCACTCGAGGTCAGCGCCACAGACATCACTGCTTTTTCCGCGAAATCCCGCCTCGGGCATGCCGCGCTCTGGCGCGCCATTCGGGCTGCTGCCGGTATCGGCGTCGCGGGCAGCAGTCACAGCCAAGCCGTCGATTCGGATTAGCCAGCCTAGGCTGCCCAAACTTCCAATGCTGTGCGGGAGAGGATTTGGTGCTTGGCGGCGTCTGACAGCACCAGCTTGCGAAACTCTGCAAGGTTGTCGGCGATCTCAGGCACCCCGGGTCCCGGCCAATCGGTCCCAAACAGGGTCTTGTGGGCGATCTCTTCCAGGCGGGGAAAATATTTCAGCAGCAATTTCGGCGGGATCCCGCTGATATCGAGGTAAACATTGGGGTGTCGCCGAACCAGAAAGAAAGCGCTGTCCATCCATAGCGGGCGCCCGCCATGGGCGAGAAGTATTTTCAAGTTGGGGAAATCGACCGCCACATCGTCGACATAAATAGGATCGCCATACTTGTTGCGTGCTCCGGGAAAAATCGACGTGCCGGTGTGCACCATGATGGCGATTCCATTCGCTTCGGCCGCGCGGTAGATGATCTCCAGCTCCTTCATACCGTTCAGGTAGTCATTGGGATACAGCAATTGGTGCGGGGGATGAATCTTGATCAGACGGAGCCCCAGCCGCACGATTTGCTCCATGTCCGCCAGCACATTGTTGGTATGCCGCGGATGCACACTGCCACATGAAATCAGGCGTTTGGGATCTTCCTTGACGTAGTTGGCAACGAACTCGTTGACCTCAGGCGTAAAACCGATCACCTCCGGGGCTACATAGTTGATGAGCACGGCACGATCAATGCCGATCCCGTCCAAGTGTTCCAAGAATGCCTTGGGTGATCGGCAGAAGCGTTCGATTCGCTCGAAGTCTTTCCGCGACTTCTTCATCAGCGTCAGCGCCTCCGGCCGGAACAGATGCAGGGGGGCGATATGCACGTGGCAGTCGGTGATCATCTCAGTTGGCAACGGCCTCGAGGAGGGCTCGTTTCGCAAACACCTTAATCATTTCCCGGCGATATTCGGGCGTCAGCGCCGACGTGGTGAGGGGCTTGGCCGTTCGCCCCGCCAACTCGCCGATTTTCTCCGCCAGTTCTTGGCCGATCTCGGCGCCCACCAGTTGCGCATCGACGTCTTTTACCAGGTGAGGGGCGGGATTAACCGCCGTTATCGCCATGCGCGCATCCTCGACCCGCCCATTGCGTAAGCTGAGAGCGACAGCCACTCCCGCCAGCGGGTAGTCAATGCTGCCCCGGACCCTGAGCTTCTGATAGCTGCCCCGCCATCCACGGGTATTGGCCGGAAGATAAATTCGCGTGACGATTTCGTCCGCCGACAAATGCAGCCGCACGATGCCGTCGTTTACATAAAACTCCGACACCGGAACGCGCCGCATACCTCGCGGCCCCGCAATCTCGATCGCGGCGCCAAGACACAACAGCGCCGGAGGCGTGTCGCCGGAAAAGGCCGCCCAGCATATCTTTCCGCCAGGCGCGACGTGGCACAGGTCTCCGTCCTTCTTCAAGCAAAAGCCGCAGCTCTTGCGCCAGAGCAGCGACTGGTTGTACCACAGGCAGCGGGTGTCGAGACAGAGGTTTCCCCCCAGCGTTCCCATATTGCGCAGCACGGGAGAGGCAATGGTTCTCGCGGCCTGGTGCAGCAGACGGTAATCGCGGCGAATAATTGCCGAGTGTTCGACGGCCGCCAGGGTGGTCAGGGCGCCGATGGTGAGGCTACCGTCAGCCTGCCCCTGAATACCGCGCAACTCCGCGATACCACGAAGATCGAGCATATAGGGCGGTGTAAACAACTTCTGCTTCATCGAAGGCAGCAGATCGGTTCCCCCGGCAATGACCTTTACGTCGGCGCCGTGACGCGCCAGCACCTCGACGGTGTCCGCCACCGTCCGCGGGCGAAGCAGCTTGAACGACGGCAGGCTCACCGTGCACCTCCCGCGGACACGGCTTTTCGTGCCGGGTCATCAGGATGGCGCCCAGGTCCCTTGCCGCGAAAGCAGACGGCACCGCCGTGCTCGCGAAATTTCTCGGGTATCTCGGGATCGATGCCTTCGGTCATGTCGACTTTTTTTTGGCCGCGCTTCGTCCGCAATGCGGCCAGGATTCGCTCGGGGGTGAAAGGGGCCTCCCGCAGCCGTACTCCCACAGCATCGTAGATAGCGTTGGAAATAGCGGGAATCGTCGCCGCCAGGGATCCCTCGCCGGCCTCTTTTGCTCCGAACGGGCCCTCGGGATCGACACTCTCCACGATGATGCATTCAATTTCCGGAGATTCGACCGACGAGGGACTGCGATACTCCAGCAACCCGGGATTCATGAGCAGCCCGTCTTTCCACACGACTTCTTCCTGCAGAGCCTGGCCAAGACCCATCCACACCGAGCCGATCACCTGTCCCTCGACCGCCACAGGATTCAAGGCCCGCCCGCAATCATGGGCGGCCCAGATCTTGTGCACCCGGACCTCACCGGTATCCTCGTCAACGCTGACCTCGGCTACTTGCGCCGCGTACGAATAGGCCGGCGACGGACCGACACCGGCGCCCTTATGCCTGCCGCCGCGCGCCTCCAGTGGAGGCGCATACGATCCCGTGCCGGTCAGGCCGCCATGAAGATCGATGGCCGCCACTACCGCCTCCTCAAAGCTCATGCTGGCTTTGGCGGCTTGTTCTTGGCGAGTCTGTAGCACGGAGCCGCGCAGAATCTGTCCCTCGACGCGACCACGCGCGGCCGCTTCCGAATCAGAGGAAACGGGAATCTCATCCATGAGCGCCCTTCGATTCCAGACGCGGTCATCAGCAAAAACCGCTTCTTCGGGCGCACAACCCATGCGCCCTGCCGCCGCACCCGCCAGCTTGCTCTTTATGTCCTCGGCGGCGCGCAATGCGGCGTTACCAGCCATGAATGTCACTCGACTGGAATACGATCCCAGGTCAATCGGCGTCAGGTCCGTATCGGCGGCAATCACCTTTACACGCGAGAGGCTGCAGCCCAGCACTTCGGCGACGATTTGCGCCGTCATCGTATCCGAGCCCTGCCCGATTTCCGCGGCGCCGGTGTACACCACCACGCCACCGTCGCGATCGATCTTGATGTTCACCGTTGAATGCGGCATCTCCGAGCGAATAATGCTATTGGCGGCTCCACTCACATAATGGCTGCACGCCATTCCCAGGCCGCGCCCCCGGGGAAGGTTTCCTCGCCGTTCCCCCCACCCGGATCGCCGAATCACCTGTTCCACACACTCCGGCAAGCCGTAGCTCAACACCCGCAGCCCATTCACCGTGACCATCGGAGGCTTGAGCAGATTAACGCGTCTGATCTGGGCGGGATCGAGCGCAAGCTTCACCGCAATCTCGTCCATCTGGGACTCGAAGGCAAACCGCACGTTCACGGTTCCGTGTCCGCGCATGGCGCCGCATGCCGGCTTGTTCGTCAGCACGCGGTAGCCGTCATAACGAATATTGGGAATGTCATACAAAGCGCCCAGCAGAGCCCCGGAGTACAGGATCGTGACTACGCCGTACGAACAATAGGCGCCGCCGTCCTGGATCACCTTGCAGGCTACGGCGGTGATGCGGCCATCCTTCCGGACCCCTGTCTTCAAGTCGATAATGGTACGCGGCCGTCCGCGATGCGCCCAGAACACCTCTTCCCTTGTGTAGGTGATTTTCACCGGCGCACGCGCCGCCCGCGCGGCCACCGCCGCTATGATTTCCAGGGGAATGACCTCGCTCTTCCCTCCAAATCCTCCGCCCACCAGTGGCTTGATCACGCGAATCTGAGACATCGGCAGCTCGAGCACCAGCGCAAGCTTGTGCTGCAGGTAATACGGCACCTGGGTCGACGACCACACGGTCAGCCGCCCCGGTTTGCCGGTGTGGGGATCCATCTCGAAACTTGCCAGCGTGCAGTGCGGCTCCATCGCCGCATGCGTCACTTCGTTCGCAAGGTAGCGCGCTTCGGCGACATAGTCCGCTTCCGCAAACCCCTTTTCCGGATCGCCAAAAACGTGGTGATAGTCTTTCTCGATATTGTTAGACCGGTTGTCGTGGATCAGGTCTCGCTCGGCCTTCATCGACTCTTCGGGATCGAAGTAGCCGGGCAGAAGCTGGTATTCCACCTCGATCAACTCCAGGGCTCGTTCGGCGATTTCTTCGGTGACAGCGGCCACACAGGCTACGTTATCGCCGACATATCGCACTTTACCGACCGCCAAGGCGGTTTCGTCATGCCCAACCGGAAGGATTCCGTAGCGGTTGGGCGCATCTTCACCGGTAACCACAGCTGCGACGCCGTCGAGATCGCGCGCCCGGGTGGTGTCGATGTGCTTGATCAGGGCGTGCGGATACGGCGAATGCAGGATCTTGGCCACCAGCATCCCCGGCACACTGAGGTCATCGGTATATTTTCCCGCGCCCGTGGTCTTGCCGGCGGCATCAACCATTGCGATCGACTTGCCGATTACCGAGAATTCGCTCATCGCTGTGGCGCTCCTGTCAGTTCAGGTTTGCGGTTCTTTTTCTCCGCTTCAATTACGGCGCGGACGGCCGCGTACATCTGTGAATACCCTGTGCATCGGCACAAATTGCTGCTCAGCGCCTGGCGAATTTCGCCGTCCGTAGGTTCAGGGTTGTTGGCCAGCAGCCAGCGTACCGTCATCATGAAGCCGGGCGTGCAATATCCGCATTGTGAACCGCCAAAATCGCCATAGGCCTTCTGCAGTGCGGCCAGGCCGGCGCCATCCGAGATACCTTCAACCGTGGTAATTTCGCAGTCCTGATAACTGGCGGCCAGCATGGTGCAAGACAGCATGGGTACGCCATCGACCTGCACGCTGCACGCACCGCAGGAAGAGTCGTCACAGCCCCGCTTCACGCCGGTCAGGTTCAACTCCTGGCGCAGGGCGTCGAGCAGCAGCCTGTTCGGCTCAACCGCCAATTCCTGAGTGCGGCCATTCACTCGCAATTCAATGAGTTCTTTTTTCATCGCCGGTTCCTAATACAGGGGTACTGAGGCATCAATCTCCCGCGACCAGCGGTCGATGCCGCCGCGCAACGATTGCACCTTCTCGAAGCCTTGCTGCCGCAGCCATGCCGTCACATTCATCGATCTCACGCCCAGGTGACAAACTACAACGATATGATCTTCCGCATCGAGCTCCTCCTGAAAGCGTGAAGGCACCTCCGCCATCGGCATGTGCTTGCTGCCGGAGATGTGCGCCGTCTGGTACTCCCAATGCTCCCGGACGTCGAGCAAAATGAATTTCTCACCCGCATTGCCCAGCGCCTTGAGCTCGGTCGCTGAAATCTCGTATTCCATGATCCTGCTCCGTCATCTACCCTGCCATTGTGGCCTGCGCTGTTCCAGGTGGGCGCGTAAGCCCTCGTGGGCATCAGCCGTATTCATCAGCACGTCCAGGTAAATCTGCTCCGCGCGTGCCAAGCCTTTGTCGAAGTGGATGGAATCCCAGGCATAAAAAGCCTTCTTGGCTGCAGACAACGCGGCTGGACTCAACTGCGTCACTCGGGCAAGGCATTCCGCAACCAGGGTTTCCGGGTCTTCAGCCAGGCCGTTAACCAGCCCGGCCGCCAAAGCCCGTTGACCGTCGATCGTGCGGCCAGTCAACACCATTTCGGCTGCCAACTTCTGTCCCACAATCGATGCCAGGGCAACACTGGCAACCGGCGGAAAGCATGCCAGTTCGATCTCCGGGAAGCCCCATGCCGAGCCCGGCGTCGCAAACGCCAGGTCACACAGCAGCGCCAGCTCGGCTCCGCCCCCCAAACAGTGGCCTCGTACGGACGCGACGGTCAATTTGCTGGTCGCCGCCACGGCGCGAATGACCCCATGAAACGCCGTTAGCATGTTTCGTACGTTATCGGGTGCGTGAGCTGCGATGTCGACCCCACTGGAAAATGCCCGTTCCGACCCCGCGAAGACAAGGGTGCTGATCTCAGCATTGGTCTCGATCTGCTCCAGCGCGGCCAGTAATTCCCCCATCATCTCCATATCGATCACGTTTAGGGGAGGATGATTGAAGGTAACTCGCACCACGGGAGACTGGAGGCTCATCTGGATGCGCCGGAATTCGCGTTTGCTCGCCAGCGTCATGGCCTCACGCCCTCTTCCTGCTTCTCTTGTCCGAAGCCAACTTAGCGGATCCGGCATCAACCAAGCCAGGCGAGTGCGGAGGGTGCGGGTGGAGACAATCTTGTCCCCTCAGCCCTCGCAGGAAAATGTCGCTGATCTGGCGGGCGATTACCTCGGCCTCTGGATCGACGCGCGGTTTGTACCAGGTGTAGAGCCAGTTCATCATGCCGAACAAGCCCATAACCGCGGTGCGGGTCGAAACACTGCTTTGCGACGCCGGGTTCTTCCCCGGCCGTTCCAGAGGGTCCGACTCCATGAGTTCCTCGACCAGAGTGACGCAGATCTTGTAATATTCGCGCTTGATGGCGGCGACCTCAGCCCCATGCGCGCCTTTCAACACATCGTCTTCGTGCGACAGAACCTTCATCGCGTTCTGCCTGGCCACGGCATAGTCCACGTGGTTGCTTACGAAGATTCGAATCCGCTCCTCACGATCGGTGCTCGTCGCCAGCCGCTCTCGCAGCCGCTCGACGATGGTGGTGAAGGTGTGCTTCTGGATCTCGTAAAGAAGCTTCTCCTTGGAATCGAAGTAATAGTAAAGTCCGGCCAGGGACATGCCGCTCAGCCGTGAGAGGTCGCGCATCGACGCGCCTTCATAGCCCTTCTCCGCGAACACTTCGGTGGCGTAGTCGAGGATCTCCCAGAAGCGGCGGTCGAACCGGGTGTCTGGGCCTTGCGCTTGATTGATGCTGGTAGCCATACAGACCCGCACCTATTTGTACGAACGTTCGTTCCAATTCTATCCCCCGTGCCGCGGCTTGCCAAGCCGCGGCAAACCCGGCTCGCCTGCCTCCTCGATGCGCGCTTGCTGAAGCGTCACGCCGGACCATTCTCCGCGGGGCAAAAAGGGCAACCCCTTCCAGGCTGCTATGACGTGTCGAAGCCTCGCGTTGACAAGTGCTTCCGGACAAGGCAAACTGCAGAATCCTGAGGAATCGGTTCCGCGGGCGGGAACGGCGGGACGAACTATTCATGACCGCGCAATCAAAGGTTTCCTACCGGATGGAATCCACGCTGGAAAGCGTGAACAAAGCGGAAGAGATGGCCGACCAGATCGCCCTTCGAGCCGGTTTCGACGAAGATGTTCGGGGTGGAATCAGCATGGCGGTACGCGAGGCCATGATCAATGCCGTCTTGCATGGAAACGCTTACGATCCCGCCAAGCGCGTAAACTTATCGTTTGAACAGAACGGCAGCGAGTTGATAATTACCATTGGGGACGAAGGTAAGGGACTCGATCCCGACCAGGTTCCCGATCCCCTCGCACCGGAAAACCTGTTGAAAAAGTCCGGCCGCGGAATATTCCTAATCCGGGCGTTTATGGACGAAGTGCGGTTCCGCAAACTGGAACCCGGCACTGAAATTACTTTGATCAAGCGGATGCCAGGTACTGAACTGGACCGCCAGGAGGCTTCCACGTGAGCATGAAGGCAAGCACCCGGCAAGTGGACGGCGTGACCATCGTTGACTTGAGCGGGCGAATTACTCTGGGTGAAGGCAGCGTAGTTTTGCGTGACACCATCA
>Ga0306920_100006486_pt1 | contig 15283 bp, 12 predicted proteins | sample flu12Cox44000170_FD_204666 | JGI IMG/M metagenome (GOLD analysis project Ga0306920, IMG submission 204666) | Lab enrichment of tropical soil microbial communities from Luquillo Experimental Forest, Puerto Rico - flux4day.12C.oxic.44.000.170 (v2)... | ecosystem: Environmental > Terrestrial >... | reverse complement strand
TATCGATCATGCTCGGCACACACAGAAAAAGCCGCACCCCAACGGGTGCGGCTCTTCGTGCTTGCCATGTTTTCTTGCTGGCTCGGCGGTTCACCTGGCCGAGTCCTGCTTTCATTACTCGTTCGTCGCCGGCTCTTCCTCCACAATTCGCGTCACCGTCGGTTCTACCCGAGCATGTTCACCGATAACCAAAAACTCCTCTTCCGTCTCCTCCCCCGCTCTCCGCTCCTCCTCCATCGCTGGGCCAATCGACAGATGCTTCCCGAGCATGTGAATCTCGCGTAACTTCGCGCGCCCCTGGGCCTGTTTGAAAATTATCCCGGACTCCGGTCCGTGCCCTCTGACCGTCGCCACAGTCGCCGCGAATCCCGGCGTATCTACGCCCTCAAACACCACTACCTCCAGCTCATCCTTTTCCGGACGGGCTTGCGTCGCCAGCACCACCCGATACGTTCCCGCCGACAGTTTCTGGTCCTTCACAGCAAAATCGAATGGCACGTTCACTGTCGTGCTCTCCAACGTTCGTGCCGTCCCCAACGAACCGGCTCCCCCTGCCCCCATGATCATCAACGCCGTCATCGCTATCGTTCTCATCTCCCGCCTTCCCTTCTTCCTAATTTTGTCGGGCCTCCGCCTTCTCCGGAGGCCCGCCTGTCATCCTCGCGACGATCTCCCGTTCTCGACTGAGTCGCGCAGGATTTACGCCTCCAACTTACGTCTTCCGCAATTCGCTGCGGTCAAGTTCGGTCAAGCCTCCGTCAAGTGTTGTTAACCGCTCCCGCTTCTGATTTACAATTCTTAACTCCCCCTCGGGCAACCCATCCTTACAATGTTCGAGTTACCGCAGGGGGCGCTTATTCTCGAACTCGCAGATGCTCGTGCGGCGGCCGTGAAGAAAGTTGCTCCCGTGCTCGAACCTTTCAGTCGCCGATTGCTTATCATCGACGACGACACCGAACTCTGCGAACTCCTCATCGAGTATCTCCAGCCCGAAGGCTTTCGCGTCGACGTGCTCCACAGCGGGACGCTCGGCGTCGAAAAGGCCCTCACCCGGGAGTATTCCCTCATCATCCTCGACGTCATGCTCCCCGGACTTCGCGGCTTCGAAGTGCTCCAGAAAATCCGCGCCAATTCCCGCGTGCCCGTTATCATGCTCACCGCTCGCGGCGAGGACGTCGATCGCATCCTGGGTCTCGAAATTGGCGCCGACGACTACCTCCCGAAACCCTTTAACCCTCGCGAACTCGCGGCGCGCATCCAGGCCGTTCTTCGCCGCAGCAGTTCTCCCTCCAGCGATTCCGCAACCCCGCCCGAAGAGACTCTTCGTCTCGGCGACCTCGAAATCCGTCCCGCGTCTCGCACCGCCTTCCGCCAAAACCATGAAGTCGACCTCACCACGGTCGAATTCGACCTCCTCAAGGTTTTCTTGTCCTCGCCCGGCGTGGTCATTGAACGCGAACGCCTCGCCCGCGAAGTCCTCGGCCGCGACTTCAATCCGTTCGACCGCAGCATCGACGTCCATGTCAGCAATCTTCGCCGCAAGCTTGGTCGTCCTCCCGACGGCAGCGATCGCATCAAGGCCGTTCGCAGCGTCGGCTACCTCTATGCCGTTCCGGTGAAAGGCAAGGTCCGTTAGCCGCCCATGCGCAGCCTTTTCCTCAAGATCTTTCTCTGGTTTTGGCTCGCCATGATCCTCATCACTCTCACCCTTTTCGTCTCCTCTTCGCTCAGCGAGTCGCGCTCCTCCCGCGCGCGCGACGAAGCCATGGATCGCACCATGACTCCCCTCGTCGCCGACAACTTTGCCGAAGCCTTCGATCGCGAGGGTAAGGGCGCCCTCGAAGCCCTCCTGGCCCGTGGTCAAGGCACGTTCCCGTGGACCCCGTACCTTTTCGATGAATCCGGCAAGGAAGTCCTCGGCCGCCCGCTCGCCCCTTCCGGCCGGCAAGCGTTTCAACTTGCAGTGCTAAATCACGAAGCTCAGGTCGTCCATCTCGGCGCATCTCGCTGGGTCGGTCAGTGGGTGCAAACCGCCAGCGGTACACCCTACGTGCTCGTGCTCGAAGTGAAAGGCCGCCCGCCCATTCCTTTTCTCGGCGCTCCTTCTCAGGTTCAGGTGGTACGCTTCCTTTTGGTTTCCTTGATCATCGGCGCCATTTGTCTCTGGATCACGCGCCACATCACCAACCCGATCTTCGAACTGCGCGAAGCCGCCAATCAGCTCGCCGAAGGCAATCTCCAGGTTCGCGTGGAGTCCGCAACTCTACGACGCACCGACGAACTCGGCGACCTCACCAAAGACTTCAACTACATGGCCGACCAGCTCGAAACACTCATCTACTCTCGCCAGCGCCTTATCAGCGATATTTCCCACGAACTGCGCTCCCCTCTGGCTCGCCTCAGTGTGGCTCTCGGACTGGCAGAGCGTTCCGCGAACTCCGCTTCGCTTCCTGCCCTGGCCCGTATCGAACGCGAAGCGGAACGCTTGAATCAGCTCATCGCTGCGCTCCTGCGGCTCGCTCGCCTCGAATCCGGCTCTGATGAATTCAGCCGAGAAAATATCGATCTCCAGCGCCTCGTTCAGGAGGTCGCTGACGATGCCACGTTCGAAGCCAGCGCGCGCAACCGTACCGTCCGCATTGTCTCGAGCTACCCCTGCACCGTACTCGGCAACGCCGATCTTCTTCGCAGCGCCATCGAGAATGTTGTCCGCAACGCCGTCCATTACACTCCCGAGGGTTCCGAGGTGGAAGTCTCCGTCGACCCCTCGAAGGACGGCGGCGCTGCCGTCATTCGCGTGCGCGATCATGGCCCCGGCGTTCCCGAGCACGCCTTGCAAAGCATCTTCGAGCCCTTCTACCGCCTCGAAAACTCCCGCGACCGTTCTTCCGGCGGTACCGGCCTCGGCCTTTCCATCACCGATCGTTCCATCCGCAGCCACGGCGGCTTCGTTCAGGCACACAATGCCGCTGAAGGCGGCCTGATCATCGAGCTGACGCTCCCAGCTCGCTACGCCTTTCCCCCGTTACTTCCCCAGCGCACTCCCCACACCAAAGAACCCGTCTAAGCTCTTCTGCCTCGTTAGCCACAGTAAATATCTAATACGGTCATTCCAAGCGAAGTCGTCGCTCCGTCTTTAGGCCGGAGGGATCCTTTCTGGCCATCGCCATCCCTACGCCACTTCCCTGCTAAACTATTCTCATCTACTCAACACTCCGCAGGAGACCCTCATGTCTGAAGCCACGCAATTCGCCTTGCCCCCGCAGGCGGGGAAATCGGTTCCCACCCGCACCGAATCCGACAGCATGGGCGAGATCGAAGTCCCCATGGACCGCTACTATGGCGCGCAAACCGCTCGCTCCCTCATCCATTTCAACATCGGCAAAGACACCATGCCCCCGGAGCTCATCCGCGCGTTCGGCGTCCTCAAAAAAGCCGCTGCCCTCGTGAACCGCGATCTCGGCAAGCTCTCCGAAGAAAAGTGCAACCTCATCGTGCAGGCCTCTGACGAAGTGATTTCCGGTAAGCTCAACGACCACTTCCCGTTGCGCATCTGGCAGACCGGCAGCGGCACGCAAACCAACATGAATGTCAACGAAGTAATTTCCAATCGCGCCATTCAAATCGCCGGCGGCGAGATGGGAACCAAGAAGCCTATTCATCCCAACGACGACGTCAACATGTCACAATCCTCGAACGACACTTTCCCCGCCGCGATGCACATCGCCGCCGCCACGGAAACCTCCCGCCACCTCCTCCCCGCCATAAAGAGGTTGCGCGACGCGCTGGACGCCAAGGCCAAACAATTCCCCGGGGTTGTCAAGATCGGCCGCACCCACCTCCAGGACGCCACTCCTCTCACCGTCGGCCAGGAATTTTCCGGTTGGGTCAGTCTTCTCGACCGCGATGGTCAACGCGTTGCCGTCGCCCTCGACGGACTCTTCGATCTCGCTATCGGCGGGACCGCCGTCGGCACCGGTCTGAACGCGCATCCAGAATTTGCCGAGCGCGCCGCCAAGAAAATTGCTGAACTCACCAATCTCCCCTTCCGCTCGCACCCGAACAAGTTCGCCAGCCTCTCCGCTCATGACGAGATCGTCTTCGCTTCCGGCGCGCTAAAAACTCTCGCCGCCTCTCTCATGAAAATTGCCAACGATATTCGCTGGCTCGCTTCCGGCCCGCGCTGCGGTCTCGGGGAACTCATCATTCCCGAAAACGAGCCCGGCTCGTCGATCATGCCCGGCAAAGTAAATCCCACGCAATGTGAAGCCGTCACCATGGTCGCTGTGCAAGTCATGGGCAACGACGCCGCCATCGCTATAGCCGGCTCGCAAGGCAATTTCGAACTCAACGTCTACAAGCCCGTGATGGTTTTCAATTACCTCCACTCCGTCCAGCTGCTCGCCGACTCCATGAACAGCTTCGTCGAACATTGCGTCACCGGCATAGAGCTTGATCTCAAGAAAATTGATCACTACGTCAAGCATTCCCTCATGCTCGTTACCGCCCTCGCTCCGCGCATTGGCTACGACAATGCCGCCAAAGTTGCCAAGACCGCGCACCAGCAACACATCAGTCTCCGCGAAGCCGCCATACAACTCGGCCACCTCACCCGGGAAGAATTCGACGCCCTGGTCAACCCCGCCGACATGACCCATCCGTAACCGCTTGCGTCGAGGAAAGGCATCGTGGGCAGACAATTTGTCGCGGGCGCTTCTGCGGCCGCCTTCATGTACACTTTCGACCCATGAAACATCGCCGTCTGACGTTGCTGTTTCTCTGTACCCTCTGTACTTCCGGGTTGCTTCCTCCTTTTCTCCCCGCGCAAACCCCCGACTGGTGCAAGCTCCTCCCCCACCCCGAATACAAACACCTCGAACCGGTTCGCCTCTCCGATCCCTGGTTCGAAGTTTACCGTGTCGCCCCCGACACCTTCGCCGTGTACGAACCGCACCAAGCCGAAGAAGTCATTTCCTACCTGATTCTCGGCCAGCAGCGCGCCATCCTCTTCGACACCGGAATGGGCATCAGCGATATCCGCGCCGTGACCAAGCAGCTCAGCCGCCTCCCGATCATCGTCCTCAACTCCCACACCCACAATGACCACGTCGGCGGCAACTGGCAGTTCGACACGATCTACTCCATGGACACCGACTTCTCCCGGCAAAATGCCAAAGGCTCCGTCGACGATGCACAAGCCGAACTCGCGGCCGGCCAGATTTGCGGTACGCTGCCCAAAAATTTTGACCCCGCCACCTATCGCACCAGGGCCTGGACCATCTCCAAATACATTCACGACGGTGACAAACTCGATCTCGGCGGCCGCACCATCGAAATTCTCTCTACTCCCGGTCACACGCCCGACGCGATCTGTCTGCTCGACCGCTCCAACGGCCTGCTCTTTACCGGCGACACGTACTATCCGGCCACGATCTGGCTCTACCGCCCGGAAACCAACTTCGACGCCTACGCGCACTCCATCGCGTACATTGCCGCTCTCGCACCTCAAGTGAAAACGGTACACGGTGCTCACAACATCCCCGTCGCCCCGCCTACGGTCCTGCCGAATCTCGTCGCCGCCTTCGCCGATCTCCGCGCCGAAAAACGGACCTGCAAACCCGAGAGCCCCGGCAAGCAGCGCTGTACCGTCGGCGACTTCACCTTCCTTATCCGCGACACCCCTTAGCCCGCGTCCGAGAGTTGTCTGTAGAGAATGCGTGTAGGCACGGCGTGAGCCATGCCGTAACGGACAAAAATCAAAAAGGCTTTAGCCCTTCGGAACGGTCTTCTCGAACGTACGGAACGCCTTCCGCTTGCCCTGACGAAGGAGCGTGGTTTTCTGTGCGCCCCATAAGCCGAGTCCTCTGCTTTTATACCCCATCCACAGGAGCAACAAGCCCTCCAGCGTCCCCAAAATCCTTCTTTCTTCCCCGCCAACGCGGTACACTCCAGCTGTCGGAGACCCCATGTTTCGTCGCGCTCGAATCATCCTCTCCTTCGCACTTCTGCTTTACCCCGCATGTACCTCTTTTCTTTGCGCGTCGCCCGGTCACACCAAAGCCGTATGGAACTACGACGGCGGCCTCCTCCTGATGACCGACGGCTCCATCCCCTCCGGTCCTTGCTTCCGTTTGACCGGTCGCGCCACCGCCCCCGGCTTCTTCGAAAATCTCAAGCGCGAGGACACCGACCTTGGCACGCTCATTCATCGCGGTCACGACGTCATCACCGAATTCCCGGCGCAATTGCACGTCAGCTTCCTCATGTACGACCTGCCTTGCGAATATGATCTGAAGCCCGCTCCCACGCCAACCCCCGCGCACGGTTACCTCACCCGCCCCTTGGTCAGCAAACTTCGCCTAAGTTTTTACTGGAAACACGGCCTGAAAATGCGCCCCGTCACCGGTGTCACTCCCGGCCCCCACGAAACGCGCCGACTGCAGCCCTACGCCAGCGAGTTTGGCGCACAACTCCCCGAAAAGCTCGAATGGCTGTTCGAATTTGACGTGCCGAGCGCCGGCGTGCCCGTCACCGACAGTCTCGTCGTCGTCCTCAGCACTCCCGATGGCTTTATCGCCGCCCGCGCCGCCGCCCGCATGTAGCCCGTGCTCCTCGCATGTACCCCTTCACTCTCTCAGTTTTTTGCGCATTCACTTTCGTTTTCTGTAGTCACTCGCCACTCCTCACAAGCCCTTTCTTGAATGTGATAGAGTCTGGGCCTGTTGCTCGCAACGGAGCGACGTGAGATGTCCCGGCCCTGCGCTTTGAGGTTTCCTTCCCGCCTGCCGCACACGCGGACTCTATCACCGGCCGCGCCTTCGTTATGATCGCGCGCGTTGCCGCCAGGCGCCCTTACGTCGAAGCCGCCCCTGGTGGAAGCACTAGAACACTCCGCGAATCCCGGTTTCGCAACGGAACCAATGCCCGCCTCCCTTCGTCTATTCCCCACATGGAGCTGTCTGAGGGGGTTCCTCCATGCGCAACCTCTGGCGTCATCTTCACTTTGCACTTCGCTTGCTTTGCAAAAGCCCCGGTTTCACCACCGTTGCCGTCCTCGCCCTGGCCCTCGGAATCGGCGCAAACACCGCCATTTTCAGCGTCGTCTACGCCACCCTTCTCGCCCCCCTCCCCTACCGCCAACCCGACCGCATCGTCATGGTCTGGTCCAGGGTCAATGGCCACCGCAACGGCATTTCCGCCGGTGATTATCTCGATTGGAAGCAGCAAAACTCCGTCTTCGAATCCATCGCCGCCTGGTCCGGACGCCAGATGAGCCTCTCGGCCTCCTCCAGCCATCCCGAAGAAGTGCAAGCCGAACCCTGCACTCCCGGGTTCCTCGAAGTCCTCGGCCAACCCCTGCTCCTTGGCCGCGATTTCCTCCCCGAAGAGGGCCAACTCGGCAAAGAACATGAAGTCATCCTCACCTACAAACTGTGGAAGAACCGCTTCGGCGCTGACCGCGGAATCCTCGGTAGACAAATTCGCCTGGACGGCGACCCCTACACCGTCGTGGGCGTTCTCGCTCCCGGTGCCACCGATCGCGTTCAGAGCGAGCTCTACGTCCCCATCGCGTTTCACCCCGAGCAGATCAATCATGAGTTTCATTGGCTCCTCGCCATGGCCCGCCTCAAACCCGGCGTTACCATCGCGCAAGCCAGTGCCGACATGGAGTCCGTCACCAAACACATCGCCGACGTCTACCCCAAGTCCAATCAGGGCTGGGGCGCCACCGTCGAGCCGCTGCAAAACGATTTCCTTGATCGCGATACCATCCGCGCCCTTTGGACTTTGCTTGGCGCCGTCGGCTTTGTTCTTCTCATCGCCTGCGCCAACGTTGCCAATCTTTTGCTCGCTCGCGGTACCGCGCGCCGCCGCGAAGTCGCCATTCGTGGGGCTCTGGGCGCAACCCGCGGTCAGCTCTTCGCTCAATTCCTGACCGAAAGCATCACTCTCGCTTGCCTCGGTGGCGTGCTCGGCGTCGCCCTTGCCTGGGGTTTCCTCAAGGTCATTCTCGCTCTCATGCCGCCCTTCACTCTTCCTTCCGAAGCTGACGTGCACCTGAGCATCCCCGTTCTACTTTTCACCCTCACCGCCTCCATGCTCTCCGGCATCCTCTTCGGGAGCGCTCCCGCGTTCCAAGCCATCGGCCTCAACCTCAACGACACTCTCAAGGAAGGCGGCAGTCACGGCACGGTGGGGGCCAGCCGCCATCGCGTTCGTCACGCTCTCGTCGTCGCCGAGTTCGCCCTCGCGCTCACGCTTCTTGCCGCCGCGGGACTCGCCATTCACAGCTTCTGGAATATCGCTCACGTCGATGCCGGTTTCCGCACCGATCATCTGCTCACCTTTTCCCTGCCCATGCCCACCGAACGCCGCCCTCAGCCCGAACAAATGCTCGCCTTCTATCGGCAGTTGCTCGAGCGCGTCAACGCTCTTCCCGGTGTCGCCAGCTCTTCGGTCTCCACGGGAATGCCGGTCTATGGCGTGAACTTCGGCATGGACTTCAACATCGTCGGAAAAGAAGTCGCCGATCCCTCGCAACGCCCCGGCTCTCGCTTCAACATGGCCACGCCCGGGTATTTCCAGACTTTCGGCATTCGCATCTCTCGCGGTCGCGCGTTCACGGAAGCCGATACTGCGGGCGGTATGCCCGTCGCCATCGTGAACACTGAGCTCGTCCGCAAATATTTCCCCGACGTCGATCCCCTCACCGAGCGCGTCTCGGTACAGCAGTTGATTCCCGGCCTTGCGAAACTTGGCCCGCCCATTGCCTGGCAAATAGTCGGAGTTTACGAAGATGTTCGGCGTCGCGATCCCAAGGACGGCCAGCGCCCCGAAATCATTGTCCCCTTCGCGCAGAGTCCGTGGCCAAGCGTTAACATGGCTGTTCGTACCCTCGGCGATCCCGCCAGCGCCACCACCGGCATCGCGGCCGTCATCCAATCCCTGGACCCCGACCTCCCCATGGCCGACGTCAAGACCATGGATCAGATGCTCGACGAATCTATGGGGGGCGATCGTTTCGGCGCCGTTCTCTTCGGCACCTTTGCCCTCATCGCCCTCGTCCTCGCCGCCTTCGGCATCTATGGCGTCATGTCCTTCGCCGTCGCGCAGCGCACTCACGAAATCGGTTTGCGCATGGCCCTCGGCGCGGGTTCTCAACAGGTTCTCGGCATGATCCTGAAGGAAGGCCTCGTCCTCGGAATGATCGGCGTCCTCCTCGGCTTGGCCGGCGCGTGGGGTATCGGTCGCGTGATGAAAAACCTGCTTTACGGCATCGGCACCATCGACTACGGCGCTTTCTCCGCCGTCGCTGCCATTCTCCTGCTGGCCGCCTTTTTTGCCTGCTACTCTCCGGCTCGTCGCGCCACGCAAGTCGATCCCATGACCGCCCTGCGCAACGAATAGCCTCCCGGTGGCCGTCTCCTTCGCAAACCGGCCAGTAACTAAACTTCTGCTACATCAGTCGTTACGATGTTTTTGAAAACGAAGAACTTTATCTATCTTTCGAAAGCAACATTCAAAAACCGGGGAGGGGGACGCGGCTGCCGCAGGTGCGCCACCGCGCTGGCACGCTCGGCCGGGTTGTTCATGCTGTCGCGGAAACGAAACCTGTTAGACACCGACAAGCGAGGAGGGCGGCCGCGCTGGCGTCTTTGGCTTTGCTGTCGCGTACTGCTCCCAATTGCCGACCACTTGCGCGGGCAGCTCGATGCGCACCTTCGGATCGGACAATCGCAGTTCCACAACATCGCCAGCCAACTTATTGAGCACCCCGGTGACGGCGTTGGGCATCTTTGCCCGGAACGGCTCACCGCCGAATCCTAACGGGCGGCCGGCCGATTCGGTTGCGTGCTGGGTTGCCGAAATCGTTTGAATCGCAACGAAGCGGCTCCAGGGAATTAGGACCTGGGGATGCTGGAAATTCCACGGTTGCCGCTTCAAATACAAGCCCGCAGGGCCTATCGAAACCAGAACCTTCGGGAACACCTGGGCCCAAATCTGGTCCAGCGGGGATCTTGAGTAGCTGTGCCCATACGTTGTGCGCTTCAGTCGATTGGCCTCCTGAATCTCCATCTGCACGAACCGGCAGCCGCGCCAAGCGTTCGGCGGCGCGGATGTATTGCGAAATTTTTGCGCGAGCACGTCCCACTTGCTGTGCCGCGCCATCAGGTACTCCGAGCCGGCGAGCAAGCCGGCGAAACCGACCGGAATGAGGATGATTGCTAGGCTCATGGTTGGGTCCACTCCTGCTGTTTTTCCCCGCCGGGGGGGAAAGTTTTTCTACCCTTTATCTTAGGCAGCGGTCTGTAGATCACGGTAGGCCTCGCGGAGCGGGTGGGCTTCAAAACAATATTGTCTTTTTGTGTGAGTCGGGTGCCACACCCTGCTGGCCCCGCGCACATTGAGCGAGGGCTGGGCTTGAACCTCGAAGATCCGCCGCGTCTACAACTTCATCTCCGGCACCTTGCCGCGCACCAGCAACTTCGCACCGGTCCGCTGTTGCACTTCTTCGGGCGTCCAGCCCGGTGCCACCTCGCGCAGTACTAAACCGTTGTTGGTCACGTCGATCACCGCCAGGTCCGTCACAATGATGGTTGTGCATTCGATTCCGGTCAGCGGATAGGTGCAATTTTTCACGATTTTCGCCGCGCCATCCTTGGTGTTATGTTCCATGCACACGATCAGTTTCTTCGCGCCCGCCGAAATATCCATCGCACCGCCGATCCCGCCGCTGCCCTTCGATCCGGGAATCTTCCAGTTCGCCAGATCCCCCTTTTCCGACACCTGGAATCCGCCCAGGACGGCCACATCCAGATGTCCGCCGCGTGTCATCAAATGCGCATCCGCCTGGTGAAAAAACGATGCGCCCGGAACCAAGGTCACCGGCACTTTCATTGCATCCACCAGGTCGAAGTCTTCTTCGCCGGCTTTCGCGCGCGGCCCCATTCCTAAAATTCCATTCTCGCTATGGAAATAAACGGTAATTCCCTTCGGCAAATAGTCTGAAATCAGGTTCGGTATGCCCCATCCCAAATTCACATACGCGCCGTCCGGCAACTCTTGCGCCGCGCGCTGTGCAATCTGTTCGCGGCTCAATCGCTTCTTATCCGGCATACCGCACCCCCTTCGCCCGCACGATTCGGTGTACAAAAATCGCCGGCGTGATTACATTCTCCGGCGCAATCGCGCCGACCGGCACAATTTCATCCACCTCCACGATGGTCGTCTCCGCCGCCATGGCCATAATCGGATTGAAATTCCGCGCCGCCAGCCGGTACGTCAAGTTCCCGAGTTCATCGGCCTTTTTCGCCTTGATCAACGCGAACTGTGCATGAATCGGCTTCTCCAGGATGCAGCGCTTCCCGTCGATCTCGCGCTCTTCCTTGCCATCCGCCACTTCGGTTCCCACACCTACGGTCGTATAGAAACCCATCAGTCCCGCAGCCGCCGCGCGCATCCGCTCGCACAAGATTCCTTGCGGCACCAGCTCGCAGGTCACTTCCCCTTTCGCAAATCGCTCCTGAAAATGATTCGCGTGCGGCCCGGGAAACGAACAGATCACGTGCTTCACCTGTCCATTCTTGAACATGATTCCCAGCTCGCCGTCTCGCGTTCCGCAATTATTGCTGATCGCGGTGATCCCTTTTACGCCACGTTTGGCAAGTGCCTGGATCAAATTGTTGGGAAACCCGGCTCCGCCAAATCCACCGAACATAATCCGTGCGCCGTCCGGAATATCGGCTACCGCCGCCTCGAGCGAACTCACTGTTTTCTGTTTCATTGGGTGCTCGTCACTACAAGATGTGTTTCCCTTAAATTGTTGACGACCCGCCCGGAATCTGCAACCCCAGGGATCGGATCTTGCGCTTCCGCAAAACAAAAAAAGAGGGAACGGTTTTTAGCCGTTCCCCCTTCTTTGTGGCCCGCTTATTTGCGCCGCTGAGATGAACTTACTTCTGAATCAGGTTGGCAGCAACAATCACGTCGTCAGCCTTTCCATTGCGCGCCAACTCCGTTTCGCGCTTCGGCTGCGGAAGCTCACGGCCCTGTGCGCTTCCCGCGGTCCAGATTTGATACAAGAAGTATTCGTCGCCAACCCGGTGGAACACCAGCACGGTCTTCGTGGCCGGTTTACCGGAACTGCAATCGTGCGGCATCACCAGGGTCGATTCCATTCTCTCGTTGGACCTGACCAGCAGGACGCTATTGCCCGCCGAGACCCGCTCGATGTCGTAATTTCCTGCCGGATAGGCCGCGCTTCCGATCACGAAGTCAAACGGCACATTCGCGCGAACGTGAAGTCCCTGCGCCTGTGCACCGGAAGCCAGGAGCAGCGACGCTGCTACCAAAGCGAAGCTAAATGCCTTTTTCATCTCACTCCTCCTTCTGCACCGGAGCGGTTTCGGACTAGCGAGCGCGAAAGGTGAATCCCTCGGGCCTTTCTGCTTCTCCCACTCCGTTGTTGCTTCCGGGCGACTGACGCGTTCTGAGACTGCAGGCGGCGTGCCATTCCCCTGGCGCGCCTTCCGCTTTTCCCGCTCCACTCGCAACTTCATGATTCCACTAGATTTCGGTGTATCGCCAGCCTGTGACGCACGTCGCCAGGTGCCGGCGCCCATGCCGTTTCGCTAACCGAACGGTTAATGGCCCTCGCCATCGGGTTAACCGCGGCCGCGTCCAACCGGTGTAGAATTCACTCAGACCTTCCATGGATCCGCGCGTCATCGGTATTGCAGGTCCTTTTCAAGGCCAGACCTTGGCTCTCCCCGAGGGAGAGGTCTCCATCGGCCGCGAACCCGCCAACCAATTGTGGGCTGCCGACGCTGCCCTTTCGCGGCGTCATTGTTCGCTCGTGCGCAACGGCGCCGACATTCGCATTCGCGATCTCGGCAGCCGTAACGGCACGCGCGTCAACAGTGTTCCCGTCACCGAGCAATCCCTGCAGCACGGTGACGAAATTTCCGTGGGCCTCTCGTTGTTACTTTTTCTTCAAGAATCAGCGACCGAAGAAACCCGCTCGAACCCCGTCGAATTCGAGCAAACCAATACCATCACCGGTATCGCCTATCTGCTTCCGCGCGAAGAAACGGATACTCCGGTTTTGGGAGCCAGCGCACCGACGCGCCTTCGTGGCGACCTGAATGCTCTCCTGAAAATTGCCACGGCCATCAGCAGCATTCGCGACCGCGAGTCCCTGCAATGGCAATTGCTGGGTTTCATCTTCGATGTGATTCCCGCGGAACGTGGCAGCGTGTTGTTCTTTGATCCCCAGGGCGACATCCTGTCGACAACCGCGTGGGACCGCGTGCGCGGCCCGGAACATGTCGTTCCGGTCAGCCAGGCAGTCCTGAAAAAAGTGGTTACCGAACGCTCCGGCATGCTCGTCACCGGCGCTGGACACGCTGCGTCGGCAAAGAGCGCTCCCGGGTCTCCCGAGAATCACGCCACTTCGCTGCTTTGTGTTCCCATGATTGTCGGCGAACGTGTCAGCGGCGTGATCTACCTCGACGCAAAAGTCCCGACCGTGCAATTCGACAGCAATCATTTGCGTGTTCTCCAGGCCATCGCGCACATCGCTGCTCTGGCGCTCGAAAATCTGGACCACTGGGAGAAACTTCGCCAGGAAAATCTGTCCCTGCGCGCCGAAATCGGTATCAAGCACGACATCGTTGGCGGCGGTCCGCAAATCCGCAAGGTTTTCGACTTCATCCGCAAAGTTGCACCCGCCGATTCCACGGTTTTGATTCAGGGAGAGAGTGGCACCGGCAAGGAACTGGTCGCGCGCGCTATTCATTCCAACAGCCCACGCGCCGATCGCCCCTTCATCGCCATCAATTCCGCCGCTATCGCCGCCACCCTTCTCGAAAGCGAGCTTTTCGGCCACGAAAAAGGTGCCTTCACCGGTGCGGTCGCTCAGAAAAAAGGAAAAGTTGAACTCGCCGAAGGCGGCTCGCTTTTTCTCGATGAAATCAGCGAACTCGCCCCCGAACTCCAGGCCAAATTGCTCCGTGTGCTGCAAGAGCGCGAGTTTGAACGCGTCGGCGGCACGCGCTCGATCCCGCTGGACATCCGCCTGATTGCCGCCACGAACAAATCCCTCGCCCAAGCCATGGATGCCAACCAATTTCGCAAAGACCTGTTCTACCGCCTCAACGTTGTCGCCGTGACGCTTCCTCCGTTGCGCGACCGTCGCGAAGACATTCCCGAGCTCGCCGAACATTTTCTCCGCAAAGCTCGTGCGAAATGCCAGGCGCTCGCGAGATCCATTTCTCCCGAGGCCATGGCCTGCCTCACCCAATACGAGTGGCCCGGCAACATCCGTGAACTGGAAAATGCCATCGAGCGCGCCGCCGTTCTCGGTACCAACGAGCTTATTCAACCCGATGACTTGCCGGAAGGGGTCGTGGAAGGCGGCGAGGTCTCCGGCGAGTCGGCCAACTACTACGCCGCGCTGAAAGAGTTCAAAAAGCAGCTCATTCAGCAGGCGCTGCAGAAAGCAAATGGGAGTTATGTCGATGCGGCAAAGCTCTTGGGACTGCACCCGAACTCGCTGCTGCGCCTGATGCGCAACCTCAACGTCAAAGCCAGCCCGAGGGGTTTGTCGTCTTCCGGGGCGGTTTGAACCCGCACCTCAGCGTTTCTGAATTCCGGCAAAGATCATCTTCACGAATACGCTTTTGATTTGCTCGGAATCGCTCACTTGGTCCGGGTCATACCAGCGGTACAGCCAATTGCACATTCCCAAAATGCCGTTGACGATGACCCACGGCTCGCCGTCAATCAGCTTTCCTTGTTCTTGCCCCTTCCGCACCAAGTCCACAAAACGGTTGTTGTACCGCGACATCACGGCGATGAGTTTGTGCTGCCGTTTTCCGGACAAGGAATCGAATTCGTGCAGAAACAGTCCGAACGGCACGCGATTCTGAATGATGTAATCAATCTGCGCCCGAATGGCCCGTTCCAGTTGTGCCGCAGGTTCGCCCTGCGGATCGATCTGTTGCGCGATAAAGGCGTCGCTATCTTCGATCCCCGCGAGCAGCAACCGGAACAACAAATCGTCCTTCGAGTTGATGTAGTAGTAGAGCGAGCCCTTCAGCATCCCGACATCGCGGGCCACATCCTCGATGCTCGTGGCATGAAATCCTTTCGCGAAGAAAATATTCGCGGCGCTTTGCAGGACCGCTTCCAGACGTGTTCCGTGTTTCGCCTTCTTGGCATCTCGCGGGGCTTTTCGGGGCCGCAGCGCACTCGGCACAGCCTTTCGCATTCGACTCTTGCG
>Ga0306920_100006480_pt1 | contig 15285 bp, 12 predicted proteins | sample flu12Cox44000170_FD_204666 | JGI IMG/M metagenome (GOLD analysis project Ga0306920, IMG submission 204666) | Lab enrichment of tropical soil microbial communities from Luquillo Experimental Forest, Puerto Rico - flux4day.12C.oxic.44.000.170 (v2)... | ecosystem: Environmental > Terrestrial >... | reverse complement strand
CGGTTAGTGGAGTGGATTTGACATTCGCTACCACTCCTGGCCGCAAGTTCGAAAAGCGAATGTCAAATCCTAAACTCCACTAAAAGCTTATATTTTTGCTGGTAGTCCAGAATTCTAACATTCGCACAAGATTTCCGCGGGATGCAAAATGTTGGAATCGGACCACTTGCATGGCGGGCCACTCTCTCGCCTCATCCTGTTAACGTCGTTGAGGCATGTCAATTGGCTAGTGCCCACTTTCCGAAGTTCGTGCTCCATCGCAGCGCCCACTTTCACGAACTTCGGAAAGTCATGGGCACTGGCAAACTTGTTGAATCTAGTACCGCTTTATCGATCTGAAGTCCCTGAAAAAGAACTCGCGGCTCATGGTGCAGGAACTTCAGATCGGCGGTACTAGTGCGGCGGATCCGACATTTGCTTACGCACGCGACTGACGCACTTGGCAGTTTCCTGAGCAGTGCCTATGCTTTGGAATTAACCGTGCCGCACAAAACGGTAGCGGAACCGCGTTGAAAATGCTTACCTTTGCTGCGATGCATTGCTCGTCACCCCGCGGCGCGCGGCCGTCGGGTTCCCCATCCTCGGTGCGCACATGAGAGCCATGGCAAAATCTGACCAACCCACCACCATCAAGAAATACGCAAACAGGCGGCTCTATAATACCGGTACCAGCACCTACGTGACGCTTGAGGATCTAGCGGCGATGGTCAAGGAGGGCGAGGACTTCCTCGTCTACGATGCAAAGACCGGCGAGGACATCACCCGTTCGGTACTGGCACAGATCATCTTCGAGCAGGAAAACAAGGCGGGGCAGAATCTGCTGCCGACGACCTTCCTGCGGCAACTGATCCGCTTCTACGGCGACAGCATGCAAATGGTGGTGCCGAAATATCTCGAGCAGTCGATCGACACGCTGACCCGCGAGCAGGAGAAGTTTCGCAAGCAGCTCACCGATACATTCAGCGGAACGCCCTTTGCCCCTCTGGAAGAACACGTCCGCCGCAACATGGAGCTGTTCCAGCAGACCTTCTCGATGTTCAAGCCGTTCGTGCCGCAGCGTAGTTCCGGCAGCGAGGGCGAAAAAGAGCCGGCGCCCGAAAACGACAACATTGATGAACTGCGTCGTCAGATGAAGGACATGCAGGATCGCCTCGATCGCATGTCGAAAGAACCGAAGAAGGAGGAGTGATCCTCCTTCCGGTTCGTGCCGGCCGCAGTCGCCGGTCTGTTCAGTCAGCGCGAGGCAAGGCTTGACCGTTTCGCGGAGGCAGTGATCGGCCCGCGAAGGCGGGCGATGTGCTGTTCCAGTGATCTCCCGGTTGGATTTCTCGCGGCGCAATAGACCCGAGTTGCTGCGCAGAGCGAACACAGAGCGCGAATTGCCGCGGACCCTCCGAACGCCACCTCGCTTTGAGGACGTAAAATCAGACCGAATGCGCCTAAAATCCTGACTGCAAAAGCCTCAGTCGAGATGTCAGTCGCAGGATCAGGTCGCGGGTCCGCAATAGCGCTCTGGCCGCAAGCTATCGGGACCGCTCTTGCGCGCACGACAGGGAAATTATGTTCCTGTTCATTGCTCGGATAAGCCTCCGCGCGGCACCCTTCTTGCAGGGAATTCGCTTCTTGTAAGCGAGCAAGCAGCCTTTTTCGAACCAGGGGAGAGAAAATATGTGTGCTGGTGACGACAGGAATTGTCCGGATTTCGAATTGCACCACCGCAAGTTCAAGGAAACGCTCGACCGGGAACGCCGTTCATTCCTCAGATCGAGCTTTGCCGCGGCGGGCGGCGCGGCGGCGATGACGGCGGGCGGAATTTCGTTGGTGACGCCGCAAATGGCGGCTGCCGCCGAGAAGAACCAGCCGGCCAAGCGCTCCTATCACCATCTGCCGGCGAATGCCGACACCGTGCATTGGGGTTATTTCAGCAAGAAGCTGAAACCGCAGGTCGAGATCGATTCCGGTGATTTCATCACGATTGAGGCTTTGACCCATCACGCCAATGACGATGCCGAGCGCATGGTGACGGGAGATCCCGGGGCCGAAAGCGTGTTCCTGTGGACCAAGGAAAAGAAGGGTGTGAACCGCCGTGGTGCGGGACCAATGGATGCCTCGCTATTCGGGCGTGGCGCCGGCGAAGGCCTGGGCGTGCACATCTGTACCGGCCCGGTCTATGTGCGCGGCGCGCAGGAAGGCGACGTGATCGAGCTTCGCATCATCGACGTCACGCCGCGGCCCTGCGCCAATCCGAAATACCCCGGAAAGGCTTTCGGCAGCAACGCCGCCGCCTGGTGGGGCTTCCACTACAAGGACCTTATGACCGATCCCAAGCCGCGCGAAGTGGTCACGATCTACGAGGTCGATGCCACTGGCGCGCGCAACTGGGCCAAGGCCGTGTACAATTTCAGATGGACCCCGCAGACCGACCCGTTCGGGGTGGTCCACAAGACCATCGACTATCCCGGCGTCCCGGTCGATCACTCCACGGTCAAGGAGAACCACGGAATCCTGAAGAATGTACGGATTCCGATCCGCCCGCATTTCGGCGTCATCGGCCTCGCCCCGAAGGAAGCCGACATCGTCGACTCAATCCCACCCAACTATGTGGGCGGCAACATCGATAATTGGCGGATCGGCAAGGGCGCCACGATGTACTATCCGGTCGCGGTCGAAGGCGGCTTGCTGTCGGTCGGCGACTCCCACGCTTCGCAGGGAGATTCGGAGCTTTGCGGCACGGCCATCGAGTGCTCGCTCAACGGCACCTTCCAGATCATCCTGCACAAGAAGGCCGATCTGGTCGGCACCGCCCTCGAGGCCCTCGATTATCCGATGCTGGAGACCAGGGACGAGTGGCTGGTCCACGGCTTCAGCTACGCCAACTATCTCGCCGAGCTTGGCGACAAGGCGCAATCGGACATCTACTCGAAATCATCGGTTGACCTCGCCTTGCGCGATGCGTTCCGCAAGATGCGTAAATTCCTGATGACGACCAAGAAGCTGACCGAAGACGAAGCCATCTCCCTGATCACGATCGGCGTCGACTTCGGGATCACCCAGGTCGTTGACGGAAACTGGGGCGTTCACGCCGTCATCAAGAAGGACATCTTCGCCGGCGGCGAGACCTGATGCGAGACAATCAACGGCCGGGGTTCCTCTAGCCCTGGCCGCACTCGCCGAGGCGGGCGGCCGAATGAAAGCGAGCGTGGGCTTGGGCGAGGCTGTGACCCTCTCCCGCATAGGATGGAACGAAGCCTTTCGCGACAACCTGATTTGAACCTTAACCCGCCGCCGAAACTGCCTCGGCAATCGCGGGGCCCCACGGCCGTTCGGACGACGCAAGGCCGATCAGCCGCCCCTGGATGTAGTCGCAGCCCCAGTCGCGCAGCATCGACGCCGATTTTTCGTCCTGAACCCATTCGGCAACGGTCTCGATTTCCAGCCGGCGCGCCAGATCGATCAGCGTCTGCACAAAAGCGCGATCGTCGGCAGAATGGGCAAGGTTCTGCACGAATGCGCCGTCGATTTTCACAATATCGACGCCGAGCTTGCGCAGGTTGCGGAACGAGGTGTAGCCGGCACCGAAATCGTCGATGGCTATCCGGCTGCCGAAATTCTTCAGCCGCGCGACGAAGCCGCGGACGTCGTCGATATCCTGGATCGCCACGGTTTCGGTGATCTCGACAATCAGCCGCTCGGCGACGCCGGGATGGGCGCGCATCAGCGAGTCGATCGAGGCCCACCAGTCCGGGTCCATCGTGGTTTCAGGCGAGATGTTGAGGCTGAGCCTGACACCGGGAGACGCCGCGAGCTCGGTCACCACCAGTTCAAGCACCCGGTGGTCCACAAGACGAATCAGCCCCAGCCTTTCCGCCACCGGAACGATGTCGGGCGCCAGCAGCACCCGCCCGTCATCCTGTTCCATGCGAACCAGACACTCGTAGAACGATGCCTTGCGCAAACGGGTATCCACCACCGGTTCGAACGCCGTCACGATGCGGCGCTCGTTCAACGCGGTGACGATTTCATCGGTGACGCGAATATTGACCCGGCGTTGGGCGTCTCGCTCGACATTGGGTCGCCACAGCGAAAAGGATCCGGCACGGCGGCGTTTCGCCGTGTCGAGCGTCTCCTGGGCGCGGTTGATCGCCTCCTCGGCGCTGCGCGCGTGGCGCGGCACAATGACTGCGCCGATCGACGCCGTCACCGAGACCGGGCCGGATTTGGTCGGCACCACCTCATCGCGAATGGCGGCGAGAAACCGCTCGGCAGCGATGTTGGCGTCTTCGACGGTGCAGTTCTTCAGGACCAGCCCGAATTTATTGCCGGAGAAGCGGCCGAGAACGTCGCCGCCGCGCAGCCGCGCGCGAATGCGCCTGCCGACTTCCGAAATCACGGCATCGGCCACATCGAAGCCGAACGCATCGTTGACGCGTGCGAGATGATCGATACCGATCAACATGAACGCGCAGGATGTCCGGAAGCGGCTGGCCTCCTCGATGATCTCGGCAAGAGATGCGATCAGGTGCGTGCGATTGAGTTCTCCGGTTAGCGGATCGTTCTTCGACAGTTTGACGAGCTGCTCGTCGCGCGCATGGCGCTCATTGTTGACACGAACGATACCCTGCACGCGCGCCGCCTTGCCGTCGGCGCCAGCAAACCAGCACCCGGTTTCCTCGATCCATTGCAGCGGGGCGGAGGTGCTGGTCCGAACCGCATATTCGATACGGTAGGGCGTGCCTTCGCCGCCAGGCCCAAGAGGCGAATGCGCCAGCGCATCGACCCGTATGGAGCGTATTGGCTCGATCAGATTTGCAAACTCGGCGCCGCACGCGAGCACATCCAGCGGAATATCCGGAAAAACCAGGGCCACATGGTCGCTCCAGACCATCTCGTCGGAGCTGACGTCCCACATGAAGGCGGCCTGGCCCAGCGAGACGAGGATGGTCGACAGCGGGGGAACAACGGTGGTCAAGGTCGCCTCGTTTCGGGACAGGCTAATGGTCTGATTCCAACATTTGCATCCCCTTGCCGCGCGCGCTTCTGCAAATGTTAAAATCACGCGGACCGCTGGCAAATATCAGTTTCCAGTGGAGTTTCGGATTTGGCATTCGCTTTACGCGTCTGAGACGAGGCGCGTAGCGAATGTCAAATCCACTCCACCGGCCTGATTCTTCAAACCTCACGATACGCCAGTTCTGTCCGCACCTTATGAAAACTTCATAAACAATCTGGAAACCATGCCGCTCCGTGACATGGAATTCGCGGGAAGACCCGGCACGGCTTTTGCGACGAGAACCCAACAAGGGGACGAATGTCCCAAAACGTGACAGCTCAGCCCGGTCCTGACTTTCAATGTCAAGCAACGAGCAGCCTGCGAACGAAAGCGATGACAACCCGGTTGCGGAAGCAACGTCCTGTGTTGCGATGGTGCCCGTGGGTGGACCGGCGCAGCGATCGCGCAGCCCTCGTCGTTGCTCGCCTGATTCGAATTTTGTGACACAACTGATCGCCACGGCCGAGCATGCGCCGCAGACGCGCGGGCTGCGGCGGGCATCCCTTGCCGACGCACGGACCGCCTACAATGCGGGCCAAAATCCGGCCGGACGGGCTGGAATCCGGATGCGGCAAGTCATCTGAACCAAAACCGGTTAATGCGGCGGCGCGTCGGATCGCGGCAACGTGCTGTTGCCGGGTTGAAGCTCCGGCGACGGAACCTCTGGCGAGGGCGGAACGGCCGCCGTTTCCGGATCGAGGGATATTGGTCTCGAACGATCCGGGGCGGGCGAGCCAGCTACGGAATCGACAGATCCTGCTTGCGGCGGTGGCGCGGGAGCCGTTTGCCGGTCTGCTCGCGCCACGGCCGGAGCGGGCTCAGGCCTGCGCCGTGTGCGAAGCGCAACGCCCGACAGGAATTCCACCAGCGCCAGCAACGCGAGCAGGAAAAAGGTCGAGCTGGCAAAGCGTGGCAACAGGAGGAACTCGGCAGCGGCGCAGCCGAAGACGATCAGCGAAAGGAAATGATCGGTGAGGTATTTCGCGCCGGGGCGAGCCCCCTTGATCAGTTCGAACAGCAGCAGGATGATGCCGAGCGCCAGCAATATTTCGCCGAGCGTCAGCGGCCACTCCGCCCCCGAGATCAGCGGCACCTTCGCGACCGGCTGGTCGAGCGAAACGCCGGGCATCAGGAAGACGATGATGTTGTAGATCGCGAGCGGGATCAGAAGAAGCGGAAAACTGACCATCGGATCGGCGAGGCCTTCTTGAAGTGAACCGGAACACCCCCGCGCGATGTGAGACTCACGTCGCCGCCGGGGATCGCTTACCTTCCGCGCTGGCCGAATTCGGGCGCGCGCCTCGCGCCCGCCTACCCTGTCAGGATTCCTTTTTTTTCAGCACCTGCCGGCCCTTGTACATGCCGGTCTTAAGGTCGAGGTGGTGCGGACGGCGCAGTTCGCCGGAATCCTTGTCCTCGGCATAGGTCGGCTTCTTCAGCGCGTCCGCCGAACGACGCATGCCACGCCGCGATGGCGATGTTTTTCTACGGGGAACGGCCATGATGTCCTCTCACGGGGTTGTCGGATGGGCATCGTCTCAAAAGGACGGCTGGAGCGCTTTTTTCGCGCGAGCTGAAATGCCGATAAGGCCGCGCTTATAGAGGAAGGAACAGGGTAAAGCTAGGTTCAAGATAGGTAAAAATGGCTCAGAAGTCGCGATTTTCGGGCCAGCATCGCTGCAATTCAGAAGCCTGCGCGCGGGCCATATAGGTTCCGGCCAGCCGTCGTACCCCGGAAGACGGATTACGCGCGCTGCGCGCATGCGGATTGGGCAGGATCGCCGCCAAAAGCGCTGCCTCACGGCGCGAGACGGCCGACGCGCCATGGCCGAAGGCGTAGATCGCGCCCGTTTGCGCGCCAAACTGGCCGGTCGGACCGAATTCGGCGACGTTGAGATAAATTTCCAGGATCCGCGGTTTCGGCAGAACCAGGTCCAGCCAGATCGCGAGGGGAAATTCCAGCGCCTTGCGGACCACACTGCGGCCGGGCCACAGGAACAGGTTCTTGGCCACCTGCTGGGTAATCGTCGAGCCACCCCGAACAACCTCCCCGTCGCCGGCGTCGTTGATCACCTCGCGCAGCGCGCCCCAGTCGATGCCGTGGTGGCGGCAGAATTTCGCATCTTCCGCCGCGACCACCGAGCGCGGCAGCGACGGCGACATCGCGGCAAGATCGACCCACTGCCGCGCCACCGGCGCGCCCACAAGATAACGCCATGCCATCAGCGCGGACACCGGGTGGCCGACACGGTAGAACGGCGCCAGCAAATAGGGCACAAGCAATACCCCCAGCGCGATCAGCAGCAAGTTTCGGGCAATGCGCAAATTCTGAGGTTTCTGTCCCAGGAAATCGTTTGAAGCGATATCTCACTGATAATTCCTGCTTTTTCCAGCCGTTTTCGTACGCGACGAGCCTCGTACAAGCGCAATTGACGAAGGCTGTGCCATAAAGGATTGTCCGGCCGACTTGTACCGGGAGCTGTTTTTGATGACGACTATAACTGCAAGTTCCGACTTTACCGGGCGGCTGGATCGGACCGCGGAAGACACCGAAGCCCTGTTGGCGATGCTTCTGTTGGATGCGCCGTTGCCGGACGAGATCGCCCGGCCGAAACGGCTGATGGACGCCATGCGTTATTCGACGCTGGGCGGCGGAAAAAGACTGCGGCCGTTCCTGGTCGTGGAAAGCGCGGCCGTTTTCGGTGTTCCCCGCGACGCCGCCCTGCTGGCGGGTGCTGCGCTGGAATGCATCCACTGCTACTCGCTCATTCACGACGATCTGCCGGCGATGGACAATAGCGATTTACGCCGCGGCCGGCCCACGCTGCACAAGAAAACCGACGACGCCACCGCCATCCTTGCCGGCGACGGGTTGTTGACACTTGCTTTCGACATCGTCACCCGCGACGAAATCCACAAAGATCCCACCGTCCGCCTGCTCCTCACCCGGGCGCTGGCGCGCGCCTCGGGCATCGGCGGCATGGTCGGCGGCCAGATGCTCGACCTCGCCGGCGAGGGCCGGTTCGGCGATCGCGAGCCGGTCGATGTCGCGCGCCTGCAGCAGATGAAGACAGGTGCATTGTTGCGCTTCGGCTGCATTGCCGGCGCGATCCTCGGCCAGGCCTCGGCAAAGCAATATCAGGCGCTCGACGATTACGGCCGCGCGCTTGGGGAAGCGTTCCAGATTGCCGATGACCTGCTCGACGTCGAGGGGGATGCGGCCGCGCTCGGCAAGCAGACCGGCCAGGACGCAGCGCTCGGCAAGACCACCTTCGTGACGCAACTCGGGGTCGATGGGGCCAAGAAACGCGTCCGCGATCTGCTCGCTCGCGCCGATTCGGCGCTGTCGATCTTCGGCGCCAAAGGCGATGTGCTGCGCGCTGCAGCCCGTTTCGTCGCCGAGCGCAAGAATTAGAGCGGCGCACAGGAGCGCGCCCGGCAAAGATCTGCGGGAACCGAACGTCGAGATGACTGGTGAGAAATTCGAACAACGCCTGCTTCGGTTAAGGAAATTGCCGAAGCCCTTCCGCGTGGTCTATGCGCGCCCGCGCACTTTCCTTTCAATGGCGATCGGCGTCGGCTCGTTCTTTCTCCTGCCGGAGTCGCTGCGGTTGGTGACGCGACTTTTGATCGGCTGGGATGTCTTCGTCGCGCTTTATCTCGTGCTGGTTTACTTCATGGTGTGGCGCAGCGATCTACGCTTTATTCGCCGCAATGCAGTGCTTCAGGATGACGGCCGCTTTCTGATTCCACTCTTGACCGCACTCGGCGCCTTCGCGAGCCTTGCTGCGATCGTGTCCGAACTCGGTGCGGCCCACCATAATCCACCGCAGCTGATGTTAGCGACCTTGACCATCGGCTTGTCTTGGGCAGCCGTGCACACCGGCTTTGCGCTTCATTACGCTCATGAGTATTATCGGGGCGCCGAACCGGGCGGCCTTCAGTTTCCGAGCGGCAACCGGCGCGAAGACGCCGATTATTGGGACTTCGTCTATTTCTCGTTCGTGATCGGCATGACCGCGCAGGTCTCCGACGTCGGCATCACCGACAGGACCATCCGCCGCACCGTTACCGCGCACGGCGTTATTTCGTTCATATTTAACACCGCCCTGCTCGCCTTGATGGTCAATATCGCGGCGAGCGCGATCTGAGCTATTTCCAGCCGCGATGATGCATTCGTGGTGTAAGCTAAGCCGCGATTTCCCGATGCACCGAGACCCAAACCGATGGAAACCGAACGAGGAGTGAAACCGTGAATTACGACCGTTCCACTGTCGAGGCCGTGGTCAAGCACTATTTCGACGCGCTCTATGAAGGCGACGCCGACAAGCTCGCGGCGATCTTTCATCCCTCAGCCGATCTGCGCTGGCTGGAGAAGGGCGAACTGCAGATCCTCACCGTGCCCGACTGGATGGAACGGGTCAGGAAACGCGCTTCCGCCAAGTCTGAAGGCAAACCACGCGACGATTTCATCGTCACCATCGATCGCTCGGACGATTCCACTGCCTTCATCAAGGTCCGCTGTCAGTTGCCGCCGCGCTATTTCACCGATTACCTGGTGGCCATGAAGCTCAAGGGCGGATGGCAGATCGTCTCGAAATCCTACCGCTACGATCTGCGGGATCAGGTGAGTTGATCGCGCTCGCCTTCAGCGCAGCCTAGACGGCCTTGGGATTCGAAAGACCTTGGAAGCCAATTTCCAGATTTTTCTCGTTTTGGTGGCCGTGCTGGCCGTAACCGCGCTTCTGGCGCGGCGGATCAACGTCGCGCCTGCGATCCTGCTATTGCTTGCCGGCGTCGCGCTCGCCTTCGTGCCGGGAATGCCCGCGCTCGAACTGCCGCCCGAGCTGGTTCTGCTTTTGGTATTGCCGCCGCTGATCTACTCGGCGAGCGTTGCCATGAGCTGGCGCGAGTTCAAATTCAACCTGCGCCCGATCATCCTGTTGGCCGTCGGCTGCGTGATGTTTACGGCCTTCGCAGTTGCTGCCGCGACGCATTTCCTGATCGGGCTGCCATGGAAAATCGGCTTTCTGCTGGGCGCCATCGTTGCGCCGCCCGACGCGGTGGCGCCGCTTGCGATTGCGCGGAGGTTGGGGATTCCGCGCCGAATCCTGGTGGTGCTGGAGGGCGAGGGACTGGCGAATGACGCCACCGCGCTGATCATGTACCGCTTTGCGCTTGCGGCGATCGTGACCGGCATGTTTTCACTGCCCGAAGCCCTGGGCGAATTCGCGGGCATCGTGGTCTGCGAGATGCTGTTCGGGGTCGCCGTGGGCTGGCTGTCGTTGTGGACCCGTCACCATGCACGCGATCCGCAGGTCGAAATCACGCTGTCGTTGATCACCCCCTATGTGGCGTATTGGCTACCCGCGCATGTCGGCGGCTCGGGCGTCATCTCGACGGTTGCCTGCGGACTCTATATGAGCTGGAACGGACCGCTGTTGATTTCTGCGGCGACGCGGCTGCAGGGCATCTTCTTCTGGGATCTCGTGATCTATCTGGTCGAGGGGCTGTTGTTCCTGCTGACCGGATTCCAGATGCGCCTGCTGTTCGAAAAGTCCAAGGTCTTTCCGCTGGGCGAGATTCTGACCGTGACCGCATTGGTCACGCTCATGGTGGTCGTGGCGCGTTTCGCCTGGGTGTATCCGGCGACCTACCTGCCGCGGCAGATCAAGCGGATACGCGACCGCGATCCGTCACCGCCATGGCAATGGGTATTCGTGCTTTCATTCGCCGGCGTGCGCGGCGCGGTTTCGCTGGCCGCGGCGCTGGCACTGCCCTTCGCATTGCCCAACGGTGACGCATTTCCCTATCGCGACCTGATCCTGTTCGTCACATTCAGCGTCATTTTCATCACGTTGGTCGGGCTTGGCCTCACCTTGCCGCTGGTGGTCAAATGGCTTGGCGTCAACCAGGCGGGCCGCGCCGAGCGTTTGGCGGAACTCGAATCCGAAATCGCGGCTCGCCGCGAGGCGCTCGATGTTGCGCTCAAGTCACTTAACGCCATTACCGATGATCGCGAATTATCCGATGACGTGGTCCGCCTGTTGCGCGCCCGGCACGAGACGCGCACCAACCAGTTGCCGGATTCTCTTGATCCCGAAGCCCGCGATATCTCCGCGGCCGGAGCCGAGCTGACCAGGGAATTGATCGCGGCCGAGCGGAAGCTCATTCACGGCTTGCTGCGCGAGGGCCGGATCACCGACGAGACGAGGCGCCGGATAGAACGCGATCTTGATCTGGAGGAAGCAAGCCTTGCCAATCAGGAATATCGCAGGCTTCAGCCTTGAACCGCTCCCGCCGCCGGCCTCTGCCGTGACGGGCCGGCGTGTTAGCCCTCGCAATCGGGCTGTTTCCTGCCTGCGCCCTTACTGCCGCCCCAGCCGCGTGGCCTTCTCAACGCGATCAAATCTTTCAAGCGAAAGGATCGCGTCCGCCAGCTGATCGGCCCGGCCAACGAGAACCGGTCGCGCGAGCGTCAAAAATTTCTGCGCCATCGCCTGCGCGTCCGGGAACAGATTCGGCTCGCCGGAGGGGTCGTCATGGATTCGTTCATGCACGGCCTCGTCGGTCGTGATGCGCACCCGCGCCCCGAACGGGTGCTTGCGGTCGATTTCGAGCCGGTCGTCCTGCACCACGTCGAACTTGTCCGCGAGCGCATCGACCGCGGGATCGCCGAGCCTGTCGTAATCGTCCCAACCGAAGCGGCCCTGATCGAGCGCCACCGCGCCGGTGAAGAACATCGAGAACTGACCGCCGACGACGGAGGTTGGATGCCGCTTGGTGACGGCATCGCCGGTGAGCGTGATGCCGTTGCGATGCAACCCGATCTCGACCCGTCTGATCTGCTCCGGCGTCAGATTGTGCTCGCGCCGCATCGCGATCAATGCATCGAGGGCGGCGTGGGTATAGCGACAGCTCGGATAGGGCTTTACGCCGATCTTCATCGTCTCGTAGGTCTTGCCGAGACCCGCGACGACCTTGTCGGGATGGGCCTCGTCGGTGTAGCCGACCAGAAGGCCGTGCTTGCCTTCCACCGACTGGATCGCGCCGACGAAATCGTTGCGTGCCAGCGTCGCGGCGATGACGCCGTTCATCGCCGCGGCACCGACCTGATAACGTTTGTTCCAGGCGCCATTGACCAGAAACTGCAGCGATCCTGCCGCCTGACTGCCCGACACGCCGAAGGCCGCGACGATCTGTTGTCTCGACAAACCGAAAAGCTTGGCGGCGGCAGCCGCCGCGCCATAGGTGCCGGCCGTGGCGGTCGGATGAAACCCTCGGGCGTAATGCGAGGTGGGATCGAGCGCCTGGCCGAGCCGGCAGCACACTTCGTAACCGGCGACGATCGCCGTCAGCACCTCGTGGCCGGAGGCGCCGACCAATTCGCCGATTGCAAACGCAGCCGGAACTACCGGCGCGCTCGGATGGAGCGAAGCATCGGCATGCGTATCGTCGAAGTCGAGCGAATGGCCGAGCGCGCCGTTGAGCAAGGCCGCGATAGCCGGCGTCCAGGTCCTGGTATCGCCGAACACGGTGGATTCGCCACCTCCGTCAAGCGCAAGCGCTTCGAGCGTTCTGAACAATGAAGGTGTGGATTCAGCGTCGCGCCGCGCCCGTATCGCGCTGCCGAGAAAATCCAGCGTCAGCACCTTGGCGCGCTCGCGCACTTGGTGCGGAATATCTTCGAACTTCAGATCGGCGACGTAGGCGGCGAGCGCTGCGGTTTCATCGGCCATAACGTTGGTCCCGGTTTTTCTGCCAGTGGAGTGGATTTGACATTCGCCACCCCCCGGCGACAAACTCGCAAAGCGAATATCAAACCCAAAACTCCACTAGAAACATATATTTGCCAGTGGTCCTTTTGATTCCAAGATTCGCAAAAGCGGTCGCTGAAACGGGAAGCGAATGTCAGAATCGGACCACTCGTTCGTTTCCAATTCGATTTGGTAGGGCCGGCCCGCTCCGCCGTCAACATCCGCCGCGGCAGGCCAGCCCTATGGCCCCGCACACGGCACCAGCGTCGATTGATTTTGGCGGGACGAAGGTAGAATTCAGACCTGGCTCGTCCGAGCTGGTACGCGCATGATTTTTTTGAGCCGGGCGCCTTCGAACGCTTCCCGTTCCATTCATGATCGCGTTCGATCTGGTGCAAAACCTCGCCGCATTTTCAACCGTCCAGACTCGATAGTCCGGCGCGAGGCGAGCTGCGCACCTCGCATCGGCCCGCCGGGCTCGACGAGGCCGGAGCCGAATTGCATGGCCGCGTCGAGATGCCACTGCGCCGCCAAATCCATGGCGGAGCAGCTCTCATTTCTGAATCGCGTTTGCGTTTAGTTGAACGGATAGTACCGAATCGAGAAGAGGGCGATGTTGTTGTTAGGGGTAAGCCCCACGTTCGGCGTGCCGGTCCCGCTGGCAACGCCCGGGCACGCAGTCAGTTTCACGAATTCATACTGAAGGCCGACCCTGACCCGCCCCAAATTGCCCTTGTAGGCGTTTTGCCAGAATCCGATTGTGAACTCCTGAGCCTTCTGGACGTCGAAAGTACAGGTGAAGCCCGCAATCGGCGTATTGAAGCCACCCAGACTGCCGCCCGTCAGGCTCTGGCCGGCGCACCCGTTGTTGACGAAGTTGGGATTACCCCAGCCGCCCTGGGTCGCGCCGACAGTCCATGCGTTGGCGTAGGTCTGGTCCTGGCCGTAGTAGACGTAGATGTCGTTGCCCTCGAATGGATGGGCAACAGCCCCCAGCAGGAAAGACAAAGCGGTTATCGGGCTCAGCGCACCGGTCGGTCCGATGACAGCGTCAGGCAGCTGGCTCGAACTGTAGCGGCCGATACCCTGGCCGTACAGGATGCTGCCTTGCAGGTCGAGGACGTTCGGAATCGCAGGCAGCAGAACGTTGCCACCTACTCCCCAGCCGAATGTTACCTGCTGCGACCAGCTATTTGGAATCGTCGTGTTGGCGACCTGATCGGAGAACCAACGCTGCAAGCCAAGGACTTCGTAATGGCCGAAGCCTGGATCGAGCGCAAATTTTTCGATCACATCCGGCCCGACGTCGTTCGAGCAGGTGGTTGTGCCGTTGAGATGCGAAGCCCCGGTGCAGGTATTGTTGACGCTGGTAACTATCGGCGCGGGGGGCGACACGGTTGCCGCGCTTGGCGAACCCGGGAATACGGCGGCTGGCTGTTCGATCGAGACGCCGAACCAGGCGATCTTGTTCCAATCGTAGACAAACCGCACTTGAGGATTGCGCAGCCAGTCAAAGCCGACGACGTACTGCGCGTCGATGGTCAGCGGGACGTTTTCGGAGTTTGGCAGCATACCGACGCGATTTTGGGTCAGGAGGCTCCAGGCCTGCCCGGCCGTTGCATGAAAGTGGTAGAGGTCGTTGTCATACTGGGCAAACACCTGGCGCAGGCGCGGGGTGAAGCCGTTGCTCTCGCGGTTGTTCGAGTCCGTCGAAGCATCGAGAAAGTCCATTTCGTAGTAGCCCTTCAGGTGCTGATTGGGGTCGATGTCCCCCGTCACCTTTAGGGCAATCCGGCTCTGCTGCGCGCTCACCCGAAACTCCCTCTCGTTGAAGAGAGCCGAATTCCGCAGCGGAATGCCGGGGCTCGCGAATGGCGGATCGCCTGCTCCGTTCGATACTTCACTATGCTGGCGCCACGCTCCTTCGAGCACGATAAAGGACCCGGCTATCGAGACGTGAATGCCATCGAACCACGAGGGCAGGGCCTTGGTCGGCAACAGCGTCCCACCATCCTGCGGTGGTGGTGGCGGTGCGGTCGGGATGAATATCTCGTTGGTATGCGCTACGTTTGCCTTTTGTGACGCCGCACTTGCTCGCTGCTGAGCCGATTGGTTCTTCGTGTACGCCAGTTCCCGCTGCATTGTTTCCAATTGCCGCTTCATGGCATCGATCTGACGCTGCAACTGCGCTTCGTCCGCGCGCGCCGGGAACACCACAATCTGAAACACTCCAAGCAACGCACCAAATAGCAGCCCGCCGAAGTGTCTCTTGGCGATCATCCCTGATTTCTCCCGTATTGGATGTCAAAGCCAAGAGCGCCATCTAAAGTAGAGTATTACCGTTGTCAAAGGCTCGCAGTCGGCTCTGCGCGTTTCGTCGCCAGTGAAGAACACTTAAGCCGTTGATCAGGAAATTAATTTTCTGGAGAAGGCGATCTTGAGATTGCAAGCTTTCGGGAGTCTGGAAGTTCGGAAGTT
>Ga0306920_100006478_pt1 | contig 15287 bp, 10 predicted proteins | sample flu12Cox44000170_FD_204666 | JGI IMG/M metagenome (GOLD analysis project Ga0306920, IMG submission 204666) | Lab enrichment of tropical soil microbial communities from Luquillo Experimental Forest, Puerto Rico - flux4day.12C.oxic.44.000.170 (v2)... | ecosystem: Environmental > Terrestrial >... | reverse complement strand
CCTCCGGCAGCCAGTCGATCGAGAACGGCGGCACCGCGATCCGGCTCGCCTGCGCGCAGGCGCGCGCCCTGCTGGTCGACCACGCCGCCGAGCGTCTCGGTCTGTCCGCGGAAGCGCTCACCGTGAGTGAAGGCGTCATCGCTGCTCCCGATGGCCGCAAGCTCGGCTATGGCGAGCTCGCGGCGGGGCTTCGATCTCCGCCGTGAAATCACGGCAAAGGTGGCGCCAAAGCCGCTCAAAGACCTGACGTTCGTCGGCCGTTCGGTGGCGCGGCGTGATATTCCGGCCAAGGTGACGGGCGGTGCGGCCTATGTGCAGGACGTTCGCCTCCCGGAATGGTGCATGGCCGCGTGGTGCGTCCGCCGCGCTACGGCGCCCGGCTCGACACTGTCGACCACGCCGCAGCAAAGGCAGTATCGGGCGTGGTTGCGGTGGTACGCGATGGGAGCTTTCTCGGCGTCGTCACCGAACGCGAGGCACAGGCGATCAAGGCGCGCGACGCGCTGATCCGCGCAGCCGAATGGAGCGGCGGCTCGGAGTTGCCGGATCCCGCTCGGCTCCACGAGGAATTGATGGCGCTGCCGACCCAATCCTCGGTGGTCAGCGAGAAGCAGGCGACGAGTTCGCCAGCCGCACAAACCCTTGAGGCGACCTACACCAGGCCCTACATGGCGCACGCCTCGATCGGCCCGTCCTGTGCGGTTGCCCAATTCAAGGACGGCGCACTGACGGTGTGGACCCATTCGCAGGGCGTGTTCCCGCTTAAGCGCGACATCGCAAAGGCCTTGATGCTCGATGCCGGTGCGGTCCGCTGCGTGCACGCTGAAGGCTCGGGCTGCTACGGGCACAACGGCGCCGACGACGTGGCCCTCGATGCCGTGCTGCTGGCTCGTGCCGTTCCCGAACGGCCAGTGCGCCTGCAATGGATGCGCGACGACGAGTTTGCTTGGGAGCCATACGGCTCGGCGATGATCGCACGCGCCAAGGCCTCGCTCGACGCGAGTGGTCGGATCGTCGACTGGTACTACGAGGTATGGAGCCATACCCACAGCACCCGACCGTCGGCAGCTGACGCGGACAACAATCTACTGGCTAGCTGGTATGTCGCCGAGCCGAGCAAACCCGGGCCGCCGAGCAATATTCCCCAGCCCGCGGGCGGCGGCGACCGCAACGCGGTGCCGCTCTATGATTTTCCCAATCAGCGGGTGGTCAATCACCTGATCACCGGAATGCCGCTGCGCGTCTCGGCATTGCGCACGCTCGGCGCATACACCAACGTCTTTGCCATAGAGTCGTTCATGGACGAGCTCGCAGTCGCCGCCGAACAAGATCCTGCCGCGCTCCGGCTCGCGCATCTCAGCGATCGCCGTGCCCGAGCGGTTCTCGAGGTAGTGACGCGGAGAGCAGTCTGGAAGGCGGGTGAGAAGGGCGACGGCGTGCGCGGGCGCGGCATCGCATTCGCCAAATACAAGAACCTGGCGACCTATGTGGCGGTGGTCGCCGAGGTCGAGATCGACCGCAAGAGCGCTCGGATCCGGGTGCCGCGGGCTTTCGCCGCCGCCGATGCGGGCCAGATCATCAACCGCGACGGGCTGGCGAACCAGATCGATGGCGGCATGATCCAATCGACCAGCTGGACCTTGCACGAAGCCGTCCGCTTCAACCGCGACGGCGTCACCTCGCGCGATTGGAGCAGCTATCCGATCCTGACCATGCCCGAAGCGCCTGAAACCTTCGTCACCTTGATCGACCACAATCAGGAGAAGCCGCTCGGCGCCGGCGAAGCCTCGCAGGGGCCGATGGCGGCCGCTATCGCCAACGCCTTCGCCTAGGCCACCGGCCGCCGTCTGCGCGACCTCCCGTTCACTCCCGAGCGCGTCCAGGTCGCACTCGGTTAACGATCGTTGTTCGGTTGGCCTGCCGGGCGTATCTTGCCTCGGCGAACAGAGGAGGATCGGATGAAGATCGAAGGTGGTTGCCTGTGCGGTAAAGTACGCTATTCGTCTGATTCCGAGCCGGCTTTTGTCGGCGTGTGCCACTGCAAGAACTGCCAGAAGCAGGCGGGTACATCGTTTAGCGTAGTTGTGGGCCTCCCAAAGCCGGCACTGTCCCTGCAGGGCATGCTTAAGACGTTCAATGATCGCGGAGACAGCGGCAACGCCGTGTACCGACGCTTCTGCCCGGAATGTGGATCGCCGATCCTCTCCGAGACCGAAGCCCGGCCGGGTGTTGCCATTATCAAGGCCGGGACGCTCGATGATGCGAGCTGGGTCAAGCCGGGGATGGAGATCTTCTGCGACAGCGCCCAACCTTGGGTCAGCCTCGGCGGCGAGCGGCAGCGCTTCCCAAAAATGCCCGGCTGAATTCTCAGTGACGCTGCAATTCGCCGCTTCATTCGATCAGCTAGGCGGCGGGAAATGGATTGGTAACACGCCGTCGCCAGCCGACCAAGCCGCCGTCCCGCGTATCTTCTGGCCAGAGAACGCCCCCAGTCCGCGCAAAGCGCCGTTTGGGGTTCGGCAAGTTCAACTTTGGTTCGTTGAGTGGAAGAGGTCGCGTCAGGGTGCTTGTGCAAGCCCGTATCCTGCGCGGGCGTTCAGTCCCGAGCGCGTCCGGGTGGCACTCGGTTACGGATTGTTGTCCGGCTGGCCTGTCGGGCGTATTTTTGCCATCGCGAATAGACCCGCGAACAGAGGAGGATCGGATGAAGATCGAAGGTGGTTGCCTGTGCGGTAAGGTACGCTATTCGGCCGACGCCGAACCGACCTTCGTCGGCGTCTGCCACTGCAAGAACTGCCAGAAGGGTACCGGGACTGCCTTTTCCGTCGTGGTTGGACTCCCGACGCCGGCGCTGAGCGTGCATGGCACGCTGCAGACGTTCACGGGTCGGGGCGACAGCGGCAAGGCAACCTACCGCCGATTCTGTCCGGAGTGCGGATCGGCGTTGATCGACGAGGCCGAGGTCATGCCGAACGTCACGATGATCATGGCCGGGACGCTCGATGATGCGAGCTGGGTCAAGCCGGGGATGGAGATCTTCTGCGACAGCGCCCAGCCTTGGGTCAGCCTCGACGGCGAGCGACAACGCTTCCCGAAAATGCCGGGGTAAATCAAGTCGGCCAGCCGGTGAGGCTCGCCGCGTAACCGTTGGCCTGCGGCGCGGATGGACGCTTAGCGGCTCCGCCGACTGAATCGACTTGCGGGTGCCGCTGTGCAAAAATGCTCCGTGCTGTTGCCAGCTGCAGGGAGGCAGCCCGATGATCGAGAAGACCGCGCAATCAGTCGCGAACCTGGGCTATCACGCGCACATCTATTACGACCCATCAAGGACGCGCACTGTCGCCGAGCGAGTGTGCGCTGCGATCGAGGAGAAATTCCCGGTCGAGATCGACGGCTTCCGCGACACGCCGGTCGGGCCGCACCCGATCGCCAATGTTCTGGTTATCTTCAAGCCCGACCAGTTCGAGCAAGTGGTGCCTTATCTGATGCTGAACCGCGACGGGCTCGACGTACTGGTCCACCCGCTGACCGAGGACGCGGTGGAGGACCATAGCAGTTATGCAATCTGGCTCGGTAACCCGGTCGAGCTGAAGCTTCAAACCTTGCCGCACGGCCGCGGCGGGCGGCTGCCGAGCGGCGTAAGCGCATAGGCGCGGGACTTCTCGCCCGGCTACATCACCCGCGCGAGAGCGCGGGTCGAGGGGCCTGAGACGTTGTTGGCGGCAGCCTCTAAACCTGCGCTTTCGCGCGAATAAGGAACACGGGGAGAGGATAGCCGATGGTCGGTTTTGCGCCTCAACCAAGGCCCGCTCTGCTCGTGCTTGCGGCGGATCTCGCGGCGGGCCGCACGACGAGCAGCGCCTTGGTCGGCGAAGCGCTCGCGCGCATCGCCGATCCTGCCGGCGAGGGCAAGCGCACCTTTGTCAAGGTCTATGCCGACGCGGCGCGTACGGCGGCCGAGGCGCAGGACCGGCTGCGCGCGGCCGGTTATGTCGCCTCGCCGCTCGCCGGCCTCCCCGTGTCGATCAAGGACCTCTTCGATGTCGCCGGCGAGATCACGCTCGCCGGATCGCGGGCGCTCGACGACATGCCCCCGGCCACGGCCGACGCGCCGATCGTGGCGCGGCTCAAAGCGGCGGGGGCGGTCATCATCGGGCGCACCAACATGACCGAGTTCGCTTTCTCCGGGGTCGGCATCAACCCGCATTATGGCACGCCGGGCAACCCCCACGACCGCAGTCTGATCCCCGGCGGCTCCTCGGCCGGGGCGCCGGTCTCGGTAGCGGACGGCATGGCGGCGGTGGCGATCGGCACCGATACCGGCGGCTCGGTCCGTATCCCGGCGGCGCTGTGCGGTCTTGTCGGGTTCAAGCCGACCCAATACCGGGTGCCGCGTGACGGCGCCGTGCCGCTTTCCACCACCCTCGACTCGATCGGCCCGATCGGCGTCAGCGTCGCATGCTGCGCGCTGACCGACGCGATCATGGCCAGCGAACCTTGCGAAGTGCCGGCCGCCATGCCGCCCGACGGCCTCCGTCTCGGCATCCCGAAGACCGTGATGCTCGAATACCTGGAGATGCCGGTCGCCGCCGCCTTCGAGCGCGCGGTTTCCGCACTCGCCCATGCCGGCGCGCGCATCGTCGAGTTGCCGCTCGAAATGTTAGGCGACTATGCTCGAATCAGCATCAAGGGCGGTTTGCCGGTGGCCGAGGCGTTCGCCTGGCACGAGAAGCTGATCGAGCGGCGTGGTCAAGATTACGACCCGCTCATCCGAACGCGCATCGGGCGCGGTCGGGACATGACGGCCTGTTGAACGAGCGCGCCGATTTTATCCGCCGCTTCGACGCCGAGACGGCAGCATTCGACGCGTTGGTGATGCCGACCGTGGCGATGACGGCGCCGCCGATGGCGGCTTTCGCGCGGGACGAGGATTACGCGCGTCTCAACCTGAAGCTGCTGCGGAACACCGCAATCATCAATTTCCTCGATCGGTGCGCGCTGACCTTGCCGATCCAGGCGCCCGGTACGCCGCCGGTGGGTCTGATGATTGTCGGGCGCCACGGCGAAGACCGCCGCCTCCTCGCCATCGGCATCGGGATGGAGACTGTGTTATCCGTTGAGTAACGCACGTCACAGCAATCCGTCATCCCGGCCCACGGCTCCGGCCGAAGGCCGGCCCGAGGACTGGCTCCGGTCGGGACCCATGGCCGAAATCGGCACCGGCTTCCGTCGGTGTGACGAGGGGTGAAGCGACTTTCACGGGAGTACCGACTAATGCAATCCGAAATCAACGACGCAGCCCTCGACTACCTGCTGGCGCGTGCCGGGCTCGACCTGACCGAGGAGCAAAAGGCCGAACTGAAGACCGTGCACGCCGCATTCGCTGCAATGGCCGAGCGTGTGCGCAAGCCGCGCGGCCGCATGGCTGAGCCGGCGCACAGTTACGACTTTGGCGAGGAGGACCTCGCATGAGCGACGCGATCCCGACGATCGCTGAAGCTTCCCGGCTGATCGCCGCGAAGCAGCTCTCGCCGGTCGAGCTGACCCGGGCCTGCCTCACCCGTGTGCACGCGCTCGACAAGGAGCTGCACGCCTTTGTCCACCTCACCGAAGAACGCGCATTGGCTGATGCACGTGCCGCCGAACGGGCGATCATGGCCGGCGGTCACTCGGGGCCATTGCACGGCATCCCGATTGGCCTCAAGGACATCGTCGACACCAAAGGGATACCGACGACCTGTGGGTCCAAATTCCTGCAAGACAACATCCCGGAAACCGATGCCGCTTGTGCGGAGAAGCTGGCCGCCGCCGGCACGGTGTTGATGGGCAAATTGACGACGCACGAATTCGCCGATGGCGGCCCGTCTTTTGATCTCCCGGCGCCACCCGCGCGCAACCCGTGGAATACCGAACATTTCACCGCCGGCAGCAGCAGCGGCACCGGTGCGGCGGTCGCGGCAGGGCTGATCCTCGGCGGCATCGGTACCGACACCGGCGGCTCGATCCGCGGCCCTGCTGCCTTGTGCGGCATCGCCGGTATCAAGCCGACCTACGGCCTCGTCAGCCGCGCCGGTGTCGCACCCGCCGCCTACAGCCTCGACCATATCGGCCCGATGGCGTGGACCGCCGAGGATTGCGCGATGATGCTGCAGGCGCTTGCCGGCCACGACCCGCGTGATCCGGCCAGCGCCTCTCGCCCGATCCCCGACTATACCGCGTTGTTGGGCAGCGGGATCAAAGGGCTCAAGATCGGTGTGATCCATCATTTCCACGAGACCGATCACAAAGTCAGCGAAGGCACTCAGCGCGGCATCGACGCCGCTCTCGTCACGTTTCGCGACCTCGGCGCGGAATTGCGCGAGGTGCAGTTGTCGCCGTTGCAGGATTGGGCGGCCTGCGGCTCGCTGATCTCGATCACCGAGCGGGCGGCGGCCTATGAGGAATGGTCCCGCACCCGCCTCGGCGATTTCAGCGAGCGCTTGCGCAGCCGGCTGATGCTCGGCGCCCTGGTCTCGGGTGTGGACTATGTCCAGGCGGTGCGCCGGCGCCGCGAATTGCGCGCCGAATTGCAGGCCGCGATGGCCGGGCTCGATGTCGTGCTGACGGCGACCCAGCCGGCCGAAGCCGCGAAGATCGACGCGGTGCCTAAATGGGATCTCTTCGACAAGCCCGGCTTGATGATGCCATTCAACCTCGCCGGCTACCCGGCGATCTCGGTCTGCGCCGGCTTTGGCGCCGGCGGGCTGCCGGTGGCGATCCAACTTGTCGGCAAGCCGTTCCAGGAGCCGACCCTGTTCCGCGCCGCCGACGCCTTCGAGAAGGCGACCCCGTTCCGCGGGCAACGTCCGGCGCTGGTCTCTGCCCGCGCTGTGCTATGAGGCCAAAACAAACCTCACTTGTAGTCAGGAGGCAGGAGAACATCCGGAGATCATTCATCCTCATCGTTGTGATATCGGGGCTGCTGTCGGTCGGGCCGGCCTCGGCCCAGCAGCAACCGAGCCAGCAGCCTATGTTACGCCTCGAAACCGGCACGCATACAGCGCCGATCCGGGCGGTCGCGACCGATGCCGCAGGGAAATTCCTGGCCACCGTTTCCGATGACAAGACGCTGCGGCTTTGGATGCTGGCGACGGGCGAACGTATCCAGATATTGCGCCCGCCGATCGGCCCCGGCTCCGAGGGTGAACTCAAGGCCGTGGCCTTATCACCCGACGCGCAACGCGTCGTAACCGGGGGATGGACCGGATACACCTGGGAGAACGCAAACAGTTTCTATGTGTTCGAAACCGCGACGGGGCGGCTCGTTCGGCGGGTCGGCGGCCTCCCTCAAATCTATCGGCTCGCCTGGTCGCCAGATGGCAGTTACGTCGCGGCCGGACTCGCCGGGGCCAACGGGGTCCGCCTCTTCGCAACAACCGACTGGCACGAGGTCGGCAGGGATGCCGATTATGCGGCGCCGATTTACGGTCTCAGCTTCGACGCAGCTGGCCGGCTGGCGGTGAGCGCGTTTGACGGATATATTCGTCTCTACGGCACGAAGTTGCGGCCCCTCGCAAAGGCCAAGGCGCCGAGCGGGACCCGCCCCTACGGGGTGGCGCCAAACCCTGACGGCAGCGCACTCGCCGTTGGATACAATGACGCGCTCGCCGTTGACATCCTTTCGGTTCCCGACCTACGCCGCGTCGGCGCCGCGAGTGTTGCCGGCTTGACGGGTGGCACCCTCAGCCAAGTCGCATGGAGCCGGGAAGGAGCATTGCTGGCGGGCGGTACCCACTGGTCTGCTGCGACCGGGTCGCCGATATTTCGCTGGGCCGACAGTCATTGGGCGAAGCGGACGACGCTCACGGCCGCGGACGCGACGCTTACGGGTATTGTGCCATTGGCCGGGGGCGGCTTTGCTTATGCCACCGCGGACCCGACTTTCGGGCGCTATGACGCGCAATTGAACCGGGTGCTCGATCGCCCGCCTGACATCGCTGATTTCCGAGGACAGATTGGAACTCTCCGGTTGTCGGCCGACGGGATGCGAGTGTCCTTCGGCCTCGAAAAAGGTGGCGGCAAGCCCCACTGGTTCGATGCGGATGCCCGTCGGCTAATCGCCGGCAACCCGCCCGCCGACATGCGTCCGGCCGATACCGACGGCCTGGCAGTGGGCGATTGGCGAAACGGTTCTGTGCCCAGGCTCTCAGGCAAGCCGCTCACGCTCAAAAAGAACGAAACCTCGCGGAGTCTTGCGATCGCTCCCGATCGAAGGTCGTTTGTGCTGGGCACGGACTGGTACCTCCGCCGCTTCGGCGCCGATGGCGGGGAGGTTTGGTCGGCGCCGCTTCCTGCGCCCGCCTGGGCGATCGGGATCAGCGCCGACGGTCGGCTGGCGGCCGCGGCGCTCGGCAATGGGACGATCGGCTGGTATCGCTACGCGGACGGACTGCCGCTGCTGTCGCTGTTCATGACGCGGGACGGCACGCGCTGGGTGCTGTGGACCCCGGACGGATACTACGACGCGTCGGCTGGCCGCGAAGATCTGATCGGCTGGCATGTCAACCGCGGCCCCGATCAGGCCGCCGACTGGGTCGAGGCGGGCCAGTTGCGCGACCGCTATTACCGGCCTGAATTGGTTGCCACGGTGCTACATAAACTCGATCTCGAGCAGGGAAGCCGCGAAACCAGTGCGCCGACGTACCCGTCGGCCCCCTCGGTGCTGCCTCCGGAGCCGACGAACCCGTCGGTCCCCGCGGTGCTGCCTCCGGAGCCGACGAACCCGTCGGTCCCCGCGGTGCTGCCTCCGGAGCCGACGAACCCGTCGGTCCCCGCGGTGCTGCCTCCGGTCGTCCGCATCGTGTCGCCCAGCGCCGGGGAGTCGGTCAGCGCCCCACCGCTCGAGATCCGCTATTCGGTTCGCTCACCGTCCGGGGCACCGATTACCGGGGTGCGCCTGTCGATCGACGGTCTGCCAGCAAAGGATCTCGATGCGGGTCCGGTTGGCCGGGACGTCGAACGGGAGGGGATCGCCGAAGTTCCGTTGGAGACCGTCCCGTCGGAAGAGAACACAACGCTCTCTCTAGTGGCGACGATCGGGGACCTGACCAGTGCGCAGGAGAGTGTCAAAATACGAGTTGTGCGGATTCAGTCGCGAAGCGAGGAGAAGGCTGGCGCGCAAATCAGGACGCAGGCCAGAGAGGCACCCAAGCCGACGCTCCGTGTCCTAGCGATTGGTGTCAGCCGCTACCGCGATCCTGGCCTCGTGCTATCCTTCGCCGCGGCGGATGCCAACGACGTGGCGGACGCGCTGCGAAAGCAGCAGGGTGGCATCTACGGCAGGGTCAGTCCACTCGTGCTGCGCGATGACGATGCGACATTGCTCCGTATCGAGAAGGAACTCGATCGCATCTTCCAGGAGGCGAGCGGTAACGACGTGACCGTGGTCTTCATGGCCGGGTACGGGACGACCCAAGACAACAAATATTATTTCCTGCCGGTCGATGTGGACGTCGGACGGCTGCAGCAGACCGCGGAGTCGCAAGACGGGATCCGTGAGAAACTATCCCGCATCCGGGGCATTAAGCTCTTTTTCTTCGATACCTGCCAATCCGGAAAGGCGCGCCTGGCTCAACCCGACATCACTGGTGTGGTGAACGATCTTATTATGAGGGCGGACGGTGTCGTGGTGTTTGCCGCCACGGAGGGTCGTGAGGTTGCCTATGAAGAACAAAGCTGGGTCCATGGCGCCTTCACACAGGCGTTGCTCGAAGCGTTAAATGGTCGGGACGGCGGTCATCAGGAGATCACCATAGGTCGGGAGATCACCATTGCAGGCCTCAAGACCTGGCTGAGCGACCGGGTGAAAGAACTGACCAAAGACCGACAGCACCCGAGTTCGCCCGAGCCCAGTCCGATCCGTGATAGAGCGATCGCTCGGGTGCAGTAATAGCTACCGCGCAAGCTGTGTAAGCGAGGAGGGAACTCACTGCGTTCTCCGGCGCCCTGAACTAAGGCTGGTACGAAGCGACGTCTCGGCGATCGACTTCGCCATCGTACCTTCACTCTGCCAACTGCTCTCCCCCACCCCGGGCCACGACGTGGTCTTCTTGGTCGTGCTTGCGCGTGGCTGATTTGCGATGTTCGCGAAACAAGTTTCCCAGAAAAGTATCGGTTGAAAAATCGCTAGCTTTAGTCTAGCATCATTTACTAAAAAAAGAGGGAGAAACGCTCGATGAAAACCGCGATCAGGGCGGCAGGGAAGGTTTTGGGTGCGTCCTTCACATTGGCGAGCTGCGTCGCCCCAGGCGGCACCACAGTTCCCCAGATAACGAGGGTCGCGAATTACCCGCAATGCTACCAATCTGTGGCCGTGTTGCGCTACCAGGACGAGCAGTTTGAGCAGGCCATGGCAGCCAGCGCGGTGGCAGGCGCAGCGACCGGCGCTGTGGCGGGAGCGCTCGCCAGTCGTGGGGATTGGAGAGCTACCCTGATCGGGGCGGCGGTCGGTGGGATCATTGCCGCCAACATGACCTACGCCGCGGCTCGCCGGCAGCAGCAGCCTGACAACGAGCTCCGCCGGGGCCTGATAGCCGCCGACATGTATCATGACAGCAGCGAGCTGCAGCGGGCGGTCGTTGCGGCCCGCCTGGCCGATTACTGCTATGGTGCGGCCTACAATCAGCTCGTCGCGGGTTTGCGCAGCGGTGCCCTGTCGAAGGCTGAGGCCATCCAACGGTTCACAGAAATCGATCAGGGTGAACGGGAAGCGGCTGCCATTCTCGCCGAATACGGCAAGAAGACGGCTGCGAATGTCCAGCAATACGAATTCGCCTTCAATCAGGAGGCGCAGCGATTGAATGCAACCTCCAGGCAGTTTCTTGCTGAAGCCGTCGCGCCGTCGCCGGGCTACGGCGGGCTCGCGTCACGACCGGTGCAACGGGTGTCGCAGAACACGTACCAGCTGGCGCAGAGCGCCAATAAGCTCAACCAGCAGGTCAGCGAGGTCTATGAGGAGCAGTCGTCGATGGAGCGCATGGTCAACCAGCGGCGGAACAACATGCGCACCCTCGGAGTCGAGATATAATCGTCACTAACATTCCCGACCGCCGCGAGTGCTGGTCCCTCCGAAATTTACGCTGAAGCCCTGCAAATGACGACGAACCTCAGCACCGACGGCTTCGGCGTTGCCAGGCTAAAGAAATCATTCCCGGCGCAATCGCAACGGGCGATCCGGCCGGTCTCGGTCATGGTGATTTGATTTTCTTCAACTGCTCTTCAATGGCCGGGATCCAGCCCTTCTGCTCAGCCGACAGCGCGTTGACCTGATCGAGGCTTTGCAGAATATGGAGTGCCCGGGCGAGGTTGGCCTCCTTCGCTTGACCCGCCTTCGCAATTTTGTAGAGCGCGACGGCGAGATCGGTCTGCCATTCGCTGTTGCCGGGATCGTCGCGGGCGAGCTTTTCGCGAATCGCCAACGATTTCCGATAGGCTGCAAGCGCCGCCTCGCGCCGTTCGGCGGCCACCTGTTCGTCGCCGATCCTTTCTTGGATGACCGAGAGGTCGCGCTGCCAGAGGGTATTACCGGGATCGACGGTAGCGAGTCTTTCACGGAACGCCAGCGATTTTTGGTGGGCGTCGAGCGCCTCCTCGCGCCGCCCGGCGGCGGCCAACTCATCACCGATCCTTTCATAGCTGACCGAGAGGTCGCGCTGCCACTCGGTATTGCCGAGGGTTGCGGCGGAGAGCGCTTTGCGGATCTCCAGTGATTTCTGGTAGGCATCAAGTGCCTCCTCATGCCGCCCAGCGGCGGCCAGCTCATCGCCAATTTTGTTATGGCTGATCGAAAGATCCCGCTGCAACTCGGTATCACCGGGGTGCGCGGCGGCGAGCCTTTCGCGGATCTCCAGCGATTTCTGGTCGGCGGAGAGCGCTTCCTCGCGCCGCCCAACAGCAGCCAATACGTCGCCCATTTCGTTGTGGCTGATAGCGAGCTCCCGTTGCAGCTCAGTATCGCCGGGATCCGCAGTGGCGAGCTTTTCACGGATCTCCAACGATCTCTGGTAGTCTGCTAACGCCTCCTCGCGCCGCCCGGCAGCGACCAGCACATTCCCGATCCTGTCATAGCTGATCGACAGGTCGCGCTGGTAGTCGATCCTGTCAGGCGCCGAGGCGACCAGGGCTTCGAGGATCCCCTGGGCTCGTTGCGACGCGGCGAGAGCGCCCTGAGTGTCGCCGATGGCGAGCCGTGCGATCACGCCTTCGAGGAGAACCATCGCTTGGCTGTGGCGCAATTCCGGCGAGCTTTCGCCGCCAGTCGATGACTGCTCCTGGAGCTGGCGCGCATTGTCGAGAATCTCCTCGACCGTGTCGAGAGTTTCCTTGACTGTCGTGGCTGGAGCATTCTTGAACCTCTGTGCGAGGTTCGCGAGTTTAATCATAAGGCCATTGGCGGCCTGCGTCGCGAGTGCGAGGCTTTCCTCGGCGCGATGACTCTGAAACTGAGCCTCCTTCGTTTGATCCTCGGCGCGCTGCCGCTGAACTTGAGCCTCCTTCGTTTGATCCTCGGCGCGGTGCCGCTGAACTTGAGCCTCCTTCGTTTGATCCTCGGCGCGCTGGCGCTGAACTTGAGCCTCCTTCGTTTGATCCTCCGCAATGCGCCTTTCTTCCGCCGCGTTGTGCCATTGCCGACCGGCGAAACCGGCCAAGGTCAACGCGACGACGAGACCGTTCGAGGCCATGAACAACACAATCCGTCGCCGCCGCGCGACGTCGCGAAGGGCTGTGTCGGCGGCGATCGAGGCGGCAACGAAATCGCGCCCATCGGGCACAAGGTCCGTGGCGCGGCGTTCGAACCAGGTCCGGGCGATCGCTAACTGTCGTCCCATCAATAGTGCCTCGTCCTGCTCAGCTTTGGGCAGAGCCGCATAGGCCGCGGCGTCGTGCTCGACCTGGCCTTTCCAAATCAGAAACTCGCGCTCATCGTCGAGCCAGGATTTGAGCCGCGGCCAGCGCCGCAGCAGCTGCTCGTGCGCAACCTCTACAACAGGCTCTCCATCTGCCGCACGCGCTAGGGTCAAGAGCCGCCAATCCTGTTCCGCAAGCTTTTCCGCCATCTCCCATTCGGCGGCACTGCATTCGCTGCGGCGGGCGCGGCGGCGAACCGGCTCGCCGGTCTCAGGCACATGGGCGAGGCGCAGGGTAAACAGGCGGCGCCCGACGACCTCGTCGTTCCTCGGATCGCCAAGAAAGGTCTCGGCGCGGCGCCGTAAGGGTGCGGCCACATCGATGATCTCAGGGTTGTCGGACCAGCGCAGGATGCCGTCGCTGCGTGCCTGCATGTGCAGCCACATCTCATGCATCAGGTCGGAAAGCAGAGGGAGGGCCCCCGGTTCGCGTTCAGTCGCGTCGGCGACCCGGTCTGCCATGTCGTCGCTCTCGAACCGCGCCCCGAGTGTCAGCGCCGGGCCTCTAATAACTTCTCTCAGTACGTCGCGCGCGAGCGGCAGTACATCGACACGCTCCGAGGCATCGAATAGGGCGCGGTCGGTCTGGTAGGCGGCGTAATAGTCAGAGCGCAGGCTCATCAGCACCGAAAACGGTCCGTGTCCGGCCGCTTCGGCGACCAGCGTCGAGAACCGGCGCGCTTCGTCGGGGCTCGCGCGGGTGTAGACCTCCTCACCCTGGTCGAGATAGACAATAAATCGTTTTGGCGGTTCGGCATCCAGCGCTTCAGAAAGCTTGCGGCGCGTGGCTCGCAGCATATCCCCGAGGGCGGAGCCGTGGGCGAAATGTCGCGCCCAGCCCGTCGCCTCCTCTTCGAGCTCAAAGGGTTTCGTGCAGTAGAGCTGAGCAAAGGCGAGAGCCAGCTCCTTCAACGGCTGTTCGCCAGGGCGTACCACGAGCGGCAGAAAGGTGCGGCTATCGCGTAGGCCCACTGGCCATTCGCCCGCCAGGGACGGCCAGAGCTGCGATTTCAGCCGGGCTAGAACACCTGCCCGAGCGAGCGATGATTTGCCTACCCCGGATTGCCCGATCAGGGCAATGATACGGTTTGGTTGTTGCGCCATCAAATCGAGGATCGCCGCGGTATCCTCGTCGCGACCAAAGAAGAAAGCGGCATCGGCCTCTTCGAGGGCCGGCAAACCCTTGTAGGGCTGGAAGCGCGGCCACGCCGGAGATTTGTCCGGCGGCAGGCTATCATCGAGTGCCCTCTCGATTGCCTCCAGAGTTACCGGAGCAGTCGGATTTGCAGCGAAGATTTGGTGCAATTGGGCGAAGAACGGCAGACCGGGAGCTTGATCGGCTGTTACAACCGGCACTACGCGCGGCCGGCCGGCGCGTTCTCTCGTCAGCCTCAGCGCCTCGTAGTATTCGAGTTCCTGCCAGGGGCCGATGGTCCTTCCCGCCAGGAACAGTACCGCGTCCGCACCAGCCAAGGCCTCGGCAATGCTCGACACCCAATACGCGCCGCCGACGATAGCGCGCGGCGCCAGGTAACATGCGAGCCCTGGACGGCGCGCGCGAAGAGCCGCCTCAAGGGCACGCGCTTTATCCTGATCGGGCGTGTGATAGCTGATGAAGACCAACACGCCGTGTCTCCCGATTTTTCTTTGATTGTCGCATTAACCAGTCGGCGACGTCCATGTCCTCTAACTTTCATGTCCTGCTGCCGATTTTACCGAGCCCGCCGCTGGCGGAAGCCGCCAGCGCGGAATAGGACTATTCGGGGACCCGTCGCGTTCTCCGTCTCGCCGTCGTGACAGCTCGACCTTCCAGCCGTTGAGAGGCCGAACATGGCGGACGGGGCCTATTTCGGCGACACACCGGTTACTGCGGCCGCGTGCCGGCACCCAGCCCTTCCTGTTCCTGCGATGCAACGGGATCCGGTGCACGCCGCATTCGCCGCAATGGCCGAGCGTGTGCGCAAGCCGCGCGGCCGCATGGCCGAGCCGGCGCACAGTTACGACTTTGCCGAAGAGGACCTCGCATGAGCGAGACGATCCCGACGATCGCTGAGGCTTCCCGGCTGATCGCCGCGAAGCAGCTCTCGCCGGTCGAGCTGACCCGGGCCTGTCTCACCCGTGTGCACGCGATCGACAAGGAGCTGCACGCCTTTGTCCACCTCACCGAAGAACGCGCATTGGCTGATGCACGTGCCGCCGAACGGGCGATCATGGCCGGCGGTCACTCGGGGCCATTGCACGGCATCCCGATTGGCCTCAAGGACATCGTCGATACCAAAGGGGTACCGACGACCTGTGGATCGAAAATTCTGCAGGATAATATCCCGGATACCGACGCTGCCT
>Ga0306920_100006477_pt1 | contig 15288 bp, 14 predicted proteins | sample flu12Cox44000170_FD_204666 | JGI IMG/M metagenome (GOLD analysis project Ga0306920, IMG submission 204666) | Lab enrichment of tropical soil microbial communities from Luquillo Experimental Forest, Puerto Rico - flux4day.12C.oxic.44.000.170 (v2)... | ecosystem: Environmental > Terrestrial >... | reverse complement strand
CTCACGAGTGCCGCGGCCGTATTGGCGCGCGGTCCAAACAGAATGTCGGGCGTGATCTCGTCGACCGTCTTACAGCCCGTGTAGACCATCGTGTTGTCGAGTTCCTTGCGCAGCACCGTGATGGCCTTGCCGGCGCCCGCCTGGCCGCCGACCGCGGTGCCGTAGAGCGTCGCGCGGCCGATTAGCACTGCCTTGGCGCCGAGGGCGAGCGCCTTGGCGATGTCGGAACCGCGCCGCACGCCGCTGTCGAGGAGCACAGTCGCCTTCTCGCCGACCGCCTCGGCGATCTCGGGGAGCGCGTCGATCGAAGCGACCGCGCTGTCCATGTTGCGGCCGCCGTGGTTCGACACGATGATACCGTCGCAGCCGTGGCCGACCGCGCGCACCGCGTCGTCCGGGCGGTTGACGCCCTTTATCATCAGGATGCCCGGCCACATCTTGCGGAAGATTTTGATGTCTTCCCACGAGAGGCTGTCGCGGCGCATCACCGCATGGGCGGCCGGGTCGGTGCGCACCGAATGGCGCAGGTGCGCGGGATAATTCTCGTAGCGGGGCAAGCCGCCGTTCATAACGTAGCGCGCCATCACCGTTGTGAGCCAGCGTGGCTTGCGCATCATGTCCAAGCTGTTTCGGGCGCCCAGCCGGAACGGCATATTGAACCCGTTCCGGGGGTTGTATTCGCGATTTGGGTTGGCTCCCGTATCGACGGTGACGATCAGCGCTTCGAAGCCCGCGTTCCTCGCTCGCTCGACCAGCTCGTAGGAGAGCTTGCGCTCGTGCCAGACGTAGAGCTGCATCCACAGCCGGCCCTTCGCCTTCTCGGCGATCTCCTCCATCGGCGTCATGGCGCCGGTCGCGAGGGTGAAGGGAATCTTCGCCTCCGCCGCCGCTTTCGCGAGCTCCAGCTCGCCGTGATACCAGCACATGCCGGCGACCCCGGTCGGCGCGATCGCCAGCGGCATCGAGGAAGGCTTGCCGAACAACGTCGTCGCCATGGTGCGGTCGGACATGTCCACGAGCGCGCGATGCTTGAGCTTGAGCCGCTCGAACGCGGCGCGGTTGTTGCCAAGCGCGACTTCGTCCTCGGTGCCGCGGTCGACGAACTCGAACACGCCGCGCGGCAGCCGTTTTTTCGCCGCGGCGCGCAGATCGAAGATGTTGTAGTAATGGTCTAGCCCGTTCATTGCGCTTCCTTCCCCGCCCGTCGTCTTTTCGCAGCGCCGGGCGCCGGCCGGATATTACAACGGTCTTCGGGGGCGCAATAGCGGCCGGGGCGTGTTGCGCCCTACGTGCGGGCGGCGAGCTTGAGATCCTCCGCCGACATGCCGGTTGCCGGCCGCACCGGCACCAAGGCCCTGGCGGCATAGAGCGCGCCCAGCGGCTGCCAGTCGTCGATGACAGTGCGATAGATCCAGCGGTAGTAGGGCAGGGCGCCGACGTGGGCGATCACCTGCGCGCGATCGAAGAAGCGGCTCGTCACCTCGATTTCGAGCCAATTCACCACCAGATGAAGGTAGGTGGAATATTCGTCGGGCGCTCCCTCCGGTCCGCGGACCGGCGCCTGCGGGTAACGCTGACGCAACTCCGCGATGATGTCGTGCCATTGCTCCGTGCGCACGTGCGAATACCAAGTGGCGTACCAATGCATCTGTTCGTGCAGATAACTCGCGAGCAGTGCAAGCTCGCCATTGGCCCAGGTGCCGAGCGTTATTTCCGGATGGCTGTAAGGAATCTCGAGCGGCGCGATACGCACCGTGCGGCAATATTCGAACGGCGCGAGGTCGAACTCATTACGCAGGCGGAGAAGCAACGCGCTCACGCGCTCGGCCGAGCGCTGCACGGAGGTGAAATCGAACGTCACGGCAAAATCGTCGCTATCGGCCATCGCCTTTCATCGCACTGTCGATCGTCATCGCCCGCGAAAGCGGGCGACCCGGTTTTTTTGATGGTGGGCACGCGCGCCCATCGGCGTGCTTACAGTAGCCCACCCTACGTCGCGTCGCGGATGGCCTGCCAAATACGCGACGGCGTGAACGGCATGTCGAGGTGGAGAATGCCGCACGGCTTGAGCGCATCGATCACCGCGTTGGCGACGGCCGGGATTGCGCCGGTGGTGCCGGCTTCGCCCGCGCCTTTGGCGCCGAGCGGATTCGTGGGCGTCGGCACCGGTCGGTCATAAAGTGCGATCGCGGGCAACGCGTCGGCACGCGGCATGTAATAATCCATGAAGGTGCCGGTGAGCAGCTGGCCGGTTTCGGGTTCATAGACGCAGTGTTCGCCCAAGGCTTGGCCGATGCCCTGCATCAGCCCGCCGACCAGCTGACCCTCGACGATCGTGTGATTATAGATCTTTCCCGCATCGTCGACCGCGACGTAGCGGATCAGGTCGAGCTTGCCGGTCGCCGGGTCGATTTCGACTTCGCACACGTGCGCCCCGCTCGGGAATGTGCCCGCGATATCGACCTTCATCGCGGTGTCGAGCGGATGCGCGCCCGGGCCGGCGAGCTTGCGCGCCAGTTCGGCAAATCCGATCGAGAGATCGGTCCCGGCCACGCGATAGCGCCCGTGCTCGAATGTGAGATCGCCGGCCGCAACTTCGAGCTCGCGCGCCGCATGCTCCATCCCTTTGCGGATGACCTCACGCGCGCCGGTCGCGAGCGATCCGCCGTGGCTGGTGAGCGAGCGCGAGCCGAAGGTGCCGGTTCCGACCAGGAGCGGCGGCCCGTCGGGGTCGCTCGCCCGCAGCCTCACAGTGTCCGAGGGGACGCCGAGGATATCGGCGATCAGCTCGGGAAACACCGTCTCGTGCCCTTGGCCGGACGGTCCCGCCAGCGCGAAGAGATCGAGGCCGCCCTGGGTGTCGAAACGGATCGCGATTTCTTCCTGGCCGACGCCGCCGGACGGCTCGATGAACACGGCGCAACCGATGCCCGCGAGCTTGCCGTCTCGTTTGGCCGCGCGGGCGCGGCGTTCGAAGCCCTTCCAATCGGCCGCCTCGATCGCTTGTTTCAACAGCCCATGCGGGTCGCCGCTGTCATAGGTCGAGCCGGTCGGCGTTTTATAAGGAAAGGCCGACTTCGGAATCAGGTTCTTGCGTCGCAACGCAATGCGGTCGATGCCGCTGATGCGCGCGGCTTCGTCGACCAGGCGCTCGGCCAAATAGGCGACGTTCGGCCGTCCGGCGCCGCGATAGGCCGTGGTCGGCGTCGCGTTGGTGAAGACGAGCCGGTGCGAGCCAAACGCGGCCGGAACGCGATAAGCGTTGACGGCCGATGAAGTCGGCGCCGCGGCGGTGTTGATGAAAGGGCCCGCGTTCGACGCGTAGGCGCCGAGGTTCACCAGCCACTCGATGCGGATGGCGAGAAAATTCCCCTCGCTGTCGAGCGCGAGCGCGCCGGTGAGCTTCGCGCCGCGTCCGTGATGATCGCTGAGAATCGTCTCCGCGCGCGTGCCGACCCACTTCACCGGCCGGCCGGTGAGGCGCGTGGCGAGAAACAGTGCGGCGAACTCCGGATAAACCTCGTTGCGCACTCCGAAGGCGCCGCCGACGTCGTTCGCATGAATGCGGATGTGCTCGAGCGGGACGCCTGTCACGTGGGCAAAACCACGGCGCAGGTCGCCCATGCCCTGTGACGGCAGATAGAGGTCGTACACCCCGGTGGCGGCGTCGTGGCTCGCCAGACACGACTTCGGCTCCATCGGGTTGCCGGCGATGCGCTGGGCATCGAGCGTCACGCGCGCGACGTGCGCCGCATTGGCGAATGCGGCCTCGACCGGACCGACCGTGCCATACTCGTATTCCATCGCAAGGTTGCCGGGCACGTCGTCGTGCAGTTGCGGCGCGCCGGCGGCGAGCGCGTCTTCCGCCGCGGTCATTGGTTTGAGATCCCGGTATTCGATCGCGATCCGCTCGGCCCCGTCCTGCGCCGCGCTTTCCGTCTCCGCGATCACGAGCGCGACCGGCTCGCCGACGAAGCGCACGCGCTCGCGCGCCAGCGCATGCCGATGCGGCTGCTTGAACGCGCTGCCGCCCTTGCCTTTCATCATCAGAATGGCCGGCGGCGTTTTGAATCCGGCCGCGACCACGTCGGCGCCGGTGAGCACGGCGAGTACGCCGAGAACCGCGCGCGCTTCGTTCGTGTCGATCGTCACGATCTCGGCGTGGGCGCGGTCGCTGCGCAGGAAGCACGCGTGCGCCTGGCCGGGGAGATTCCAGTCGGCGGTGTATCGGCCGCTGCCGGTGACGAGGCGGAAATCTTCACGCCGTCCGTGGGGCATGGTTCGGATTATCGTGTTTGGAGCGATGTCAGCCGACTTCGGCGGCGTGGGCGTAGGCTTCGTCGATCAGGCGCACAACGCGCGCGCAGTCGTGCACGCTGACCGGCGGCGGCGCGCCACGCTGCCAGTGGTCGAGCGCGTCGCGCACCGTCACGAAATAAGTGCCGACCACGTCGGTGCCGGGGAACGTCTCGTCGCCCTCGGCGGTCGCGAGCTTGAGCACCCCGTCCTTCATGGTGAGGATGCCGTCGCGGCCGGCGAGCTTCCACTCGCCGTCGGTGCCGTCGCGCGGAAAGCCGTTGCCGACCTCGACCGTGCCGAGGATGCCGCTCTCGGAGCACAGCAGCACCGAGGCATAGTCCTCGACCGCGCGGTCGTGCGCGCGCCGGCTCAGCTGCGCGCCGGTGACCTGCGCGTCTTCGCCGGTGAGATGCAGGAACATGTCGAGCCCGTGCGAGCCGAGATTGCGCAGGCACCCGCCGCCCGCTTCCTTGGGGTCGAGCATCCAGGCGCAGTCCCAGGCGAGGTAACGGTGCGGCCCCGGCCGGTTGATGCGCACGTAAATGTGCGACAGCGGGCCGAGACGCCCGGCCGAGATCAGCCGGCGCCCGCGTGTGGCGAACGGGCCGTAGCGTTGGGCGAGCGGCACAGCGACGAAGGCGTTGCGCTTTGCCGCTTTGGCGGCCACCGCCTCGATCTCGCCAGCGTTGATGCTCATCGGCTTTTCCATCAGGAACGGAAAGCCGTTGTCGATGAGATCGTGGGCGATCGCCGCCATCTGGCTGTGCCGCCCGAGCGCCAAGACGAAGTCAGGCCGGATCGCCGCGAGCATCTTGCGGTGGTCGGTGAAAGTCTCCGGGTTCCCGACATCGGCGGCGCGGCGCGCCACGATCCCGGCATCGGAATCCTGGATCGCGACCAGCTGCACGTCCGGCATGGCGATGAGGTGGCGCAGATAGGCGGCGTCGTTGAGCGCGTGCCAATGGCTCACTTCGATGGCGGCGACGCGAATGGTCATGGGTTCCCTACGTGCTGGCGGCCGATCCCACGGCGTTGCGCCGGCGGGTGCCGGCGCAATACGTCGCCTCCCGCCTTCGCGCGGGGCAAAGACTATTGCGCGCTCAGGCTACCGGAATGCCGCCGGATGGTGGACCGGCGGGGGACGGGACACAAGGTCCGCTGCGTGGGCGTGGTGACGCCGCTCGGTCTCGTCGGCAATGTCGTCCCAACGCAGCGCCAAAAGGAGGAGCTCAGCCCGGACTTCGGGCGAAGTCGTGCCGCGCATGGCTTCCATACACTCCTCGGCGATTTCCCGATACTCGGCAGGCGTGGTCATGGGACGGGCCTCCCGATTTGCGCTTCCCCGCTTGTGTGAAAATACATTCAGCTAAGAACGGTTCCCGATAGAAAAGTCGGCCGATCGGGTAAAGGCCGCGGGCGCGCCATCTAAATACCGTTATCCGGCGCCTGCCGGCGATGTGGTACATTCCCAATTGATAACCAGCAACTTCGAACGGGAGAATCTGCATGACTCATCGCGAGAAGCAGCACCTATCGCGGCGCGCATTCGTCGCCGGAACCGCCTTCGCCGTGGCCGGCGGCTGGGCCTTGCCGGCCGCACATGGGCAAGCCGCCAAAGGCAACATCAATTTCCGCGTGACCGGCAGCCAGGATCCGACCCTGGTGTTCGTGCACGGATACTCCTGCGCGCTCGATGACTGGGATGCTCAGGTCGCGGCGCTCTCGCCGCGCTTCCGTTGCGTGGCCCTCGATCTGCCCGGGCACGGCGCTTCCGCCAAGCCGGGGACGGTGTCGATCGCGGCGCTGGGAAGCGCCGTCGCGCAGGTGAAGGAGGAAGTCGGCGCGCGCTCGGCGGTGCTCATCGGCCACAGCATGGGCTGCCGCGTGATCGTCGAGGCGTTGCTTCAGTCGCCGTCCGGCGTCGCCGGCCTGGCGTTCGTCGACGGCAGCATTCTCGGCGGCGACCCGGAAACCGGGGTCCAGCGGGCGAAGGACGCCATCAGCAAAGCCGGCATCGACCCGCTCACTCAGCGGCTGTTCAACGACATGTTCCTGGAAGGTAGCGACCCCAAGCTGCGCGAGCGGCTCGTTGCTCGCGCGCAAGCGGTCGATCCTTCTTTCCGCGAGGAATTGTTTGTCGATCTCGTGCGCTGGGATCTCACCAAGGCGAGGGACGCGCTCAAGCAGATCAAGGTGCCGGCTCTCGTGCTGCAATCGACCTTCATCAATTCCGAGTTCAAGCGCGTGCCGATGCAGCCGGGCATGACGACGCCGTTCATGGACGCGGTCGCGGCGTCGGTGTCGAACTCCGAAGCACAGATCGTGACGGGCTCCGGCCATTTCGCCATGATCGATGCCGCACCCGCCATCAACGACGCGATCGGCAAGTTCGCCACGCGGCTGACGATGAGTAAAACATAACGGGGGTGGGCTAAGCGCGCCGATGCGCGCGCGTGCCCACCATCTATCAACAAAACAATCATCGTTGGTGGGCACGCCCGCTTCCGCGCTTTCGCGCTCCAGCAGGCTTAGCCCACCCTACGGCGCCCTACGTCTTCCGCACCCCCCAGAACAGCGGGATCGGGCACTGCACGACGCCGGTGATGTTCTTGCGCCAGGCGGCGTAGCGCAGGAAGAAGCCGGTCGGCCCGTAGATCGCGCAGTCGAACGCCGCCTTGTTGACCCGGCGAGCCACCGCCATTTCCTCTTCGCCGCCCTTGGCCTCCATCCACTCGGCGATCGCCGCCTCGAGTTCCGGGTTCGACGGCCAGCCGAACCAGGCATCGTCGCCGCTTGCGCGCAACGCGATGTAGCTCGCCGGATCAATGCAGCCGACGCCGGGATGCACCGTGTGGAACATGTTCCAGCCGCCCTGGCCGGGCGGTGACTTCTGCGCGCGCCGCCCCACCACCGTGCCCCAGTCGGTGGCGACGAAATCGACGTTGACGCCGAGCCGGCCGAGCAGATCGACGGTGATCTCCCCCATCGCCTTGTGCTGCGGCTGGTCCTGCGCCGCCATGCAGACGACCGGCTGGCCGGCGTAGCCGGACTGCGCCAGCAGCCGCCTGGCCGCATCGATATCGCGCGGGCCCTTGAGGATCTCGCCGCCATCTTCGTTGTAGATCGGCGTTCCGGGCGGAAAGAAGCTCGGCATCGGCTTCCACAGGGTGGCGTCGTCGCCCACCACCGCGCGCATGTAGTCCTCCTGGCTCATCGCCATGAGGATCGCGCGCCGCGCCCGCACGTCGTTGAACGGCGGATGCAGATGGTTCATGCGGAAAGTACCGACATTGCCGAGCGGGTCGGCGATGTCGATCGTGATGTTGCGATTGCGCTTGAGCAGGGGTGCAAGGTCGGGAAGCGGCTGCTCCCACCAGTCGATCTCGCCGTTCTGCAGCGCCGCCGCGGACGCGCCCGGATCGGGCATGACGATCCACTCGATCCGGTCGACGAACATCTGTTTGCCGCCGGCAAGCCACGACGCCGGCTCCGGGCGCGGCACGTAACCGGAAAAGCGCTCGAACACGGCGCGTGCGCCCGAGATTTGTTCGGCGGCGACGAACCGCATCGGCCCGCTGCCGGTGTAATCGGTTATCAGTTTGTACGGATCGGTCTTGGCGACGCGCTCCGGCATGATCACCGCGAGCGGCGTGCCGGCCTTACCGAGCGCGGCGGTGAGCCGCGGAAACGGCTTCTTGAGCACCCAGCGGAAGGTGCGGTCGTCGAGCACGGCAAGCTCGTTCTCGATGGCGCGGATCATCTTGCCGGCGCCGTCGCGCGCCGACCATCGCTTGAGGCTCGCGACCGCGTCGCGCGCCAGCACCGGCTCGCCGTCGTGAAATTTGAGACCCTCGCGCAGACGGAACGTCCAGGTGAGCCCGTCGCCGCTTGTTTCTTCCGCCTCGACCATCTGCCGCTGCGGCTCAAGCTTCGCATCGAAGCCGTAGAGCATGTCGTAAACGAGCGCGCTCGCGTTGCGCACGATGTTGGCAGTGCCCCAGGTCGGATCGAAGTTGGTCAGATCCGCGTGCGGCACGAAGCGCAGGGTGCGCGCGGCCGATTGCGCCAGCGCCGGCGCGGCTAGGCGCGGAGAGAGGGCGAGCGCTGCTCCGCCCGCGGCGGACTTGAGGAATCTGCGCCGGTTCATGGTTTCCCTTTAACCTGGCGGGTTACCCGGCACCCCAAGCTTACGGCCGTTACCGAGCCCGCGCCATGGCCGCGTGACCGCCGCTCGCGGTAAACCCACATCCGCGGTATCGTCGTTGTGTCGGATGCGTCGATAGAGTCCGGGCATGAGCACGCAGCAGATTCTCGCCGTCCCGTCGCGGCTGCCGGCCACGGGATCGGCACGGTCGCCGCGGCGCGGCAACCTGCGGCGCGCGGATGTCATTTGGGGCATCGCCTTCGTCGCGCCCTATGCGGCGGTGTTCCTCGCTTTCATCGTCTATCCCTTCGGCTATGCGCTGTGGCTCGCGAGCGAGCCGTCGCTTTATTCCGAGCTGATCGCCGATCCGCTCTACCTGCCGGTCCTGATCAACACGCTTCTCTTCGTCGGCCTCGGCGTGAACGTGAAGATGTTCCTCGCCCTGCTGCTGTCCGGCTTCTTCCTGCGCCGCCGCTGGTGGATTGGCGCATTGCTCGCGGTCTACCTTCTGCCGTGGCTGATCGCCGCCCCGCAGGTTGGCGTCTCGTTTCATTGGATGCTGATCGGCGAGCAGGGCCTCATCGACGGCCTCTTGCGGGAGTTGTTCGGCATCGACGGGCCGCTGTGGTTCAATGATCGCGCGCTCGCGGTCGGCGCCAATACTGTCGCCTATGTGTGGAAATGGATGCCGTTCTGGACCGTGATCTTCCTCGCTGCACGTATGACGATCCCGCGCGACATCTACGACGCGGCGAGCATCGACGGCGCGACCGGCGTGCGCCGCTTCGTCCACGTCACCTTTCCGTTGATGGCGAATCTTTATCTGGTCTGCACCCTGCTTTCGACCCTGTGGACCTTGGGCGATTTCACGACCGTCTGGCTTATTTCGATGGGGGCGCCCGCGGGGCACAGCCACGTGCTCGCGACGCTCGGCTATCGTTACGCTTTCGACACCTCACAGCCCGCGCTCGGCGTCGCCGCCGTGATGTCGGTGCTGCCGATCCTGATTCCGATGGCAATCGTGCTGATGCGCCGATTTCACGTGAGCGAGGTGCGGGTATGAGCGGCGCCGTGCGATCGCGCGGTCGGGCGCGCCGGATTCTCACTGAAGCCGGCTCGGGGCTGCTCGCCGTGGTGCTCCTGATATGGTCGCTGCTGCCGGTCTACAACATGTTCCTGATCGCGCTCGATCCGGAAGAAGGCGAGGTCGAGTTCACCGGCAATCTGTGGACGCCCGAGCCGTCGCTGCAGAGCTTCGTCGAGGTCGTGACCCAGGACGCGCGTTACCTCGAGACCTTCTGGCAGCAATTCGGCAACAGTCTGATCATCGGTGCGGCCACGACGGTTCTCACCGTGGCGATCGGGTCGCTGGCGAGCTTCGCGGTGAGTCACCTGCGGCTTGCCAAGGGGCGGCTGCTGATCAACACGGCACTTCTGAGCTACGCCATTCCGGCCTCCTTCCTGATCGTGCCGTACTATCACATCGTCCACGCCTACGGCCTTTCCGATAACCTCTTCGCCGTCATCGCCGCGCAGGTGACCTTCGCCACCCCGTTCGCCATCCTGATCTTGCAGCTCTACGGACGCCTGATCCCGGCGCAACTCGACGACGCGGCGCGGGTCGACGGCGCCTCGCCCGTTCAGGTCTACCTGCGCATCTATCTGCCGGTGATGGTTCCGGCGCTCGCGGTCGTCGCTCTCTACGCGCTGATGCTCGCGTGGAACGATTATTTGTATCAGGCCGTGCTGCTGCTGCCCCGCAACGGAACCATGGCGATGGTCCAGGGCAACCTATTCGCCGATACCGATGCCGAGTGGAACGCGATGATGGCCGCCGGCATGATCTATGCGCTGCCGCCGATCGTGCTGCTGCTCGTGTTGCGCCGGCACGTCGCCGCCAGCCTCGCCATGGTCAGCGCCGGGATCTAGCGCGTTTGGGCCCAGAATTGCGGTCGAACGGCGCGCCCCACGGCGCGGGGTCGTGGGGATTTCTCATGCATTGTCCGCCACGTCCACGGACCGCAAGCAGGCACTGCTCCCACGTGTAGTAACCGCAATTTTCGTATCCGGCCACGCCGCCGGCGTAGGCGCAGAAGGTCGCTCCTTCGGTTTTCCCGACCGCGACCGTGGTCACAGTAAAAGCGACCGCGATGCTCAGCAGGAATTGGCGCACCGATCGATTCCCCGCACCTTTGCTATCGCGTCTTCAGGATTTTGCGCGGAGCAATCCGGAACGTCGGCAAGCCGCCGCGGTCGATGGCGTCGCGCACGAGGCCCGATGCCTTTGCCTCGTCGAAGAATTCGCTGAAGTAAGCGAGCCGCCCGGGCGCGCCCTTCGTGATCGCAACGCCGATGTTGTTGACGCCGTAGGCATCTTCGAGCACATGCGAGCCGGGCAGCGTGGCGGCATAGTCCATCAGCACCTCGCGCGGCGCAGCGAACAGGTGCACCTTTCCGCTGCGCAGCATGTCGAAAGCCTCGTCCGGCAGATCGGCGCCGATGAGTTCCGCGTGCTTGACCAGGCGGCTCAAGGTCATAGTCGAAGCATGGTTGCGCACGACCGCGATGCGAATCCCCGCCTGGTCCGCATCCTTGGTGCCGGCGATCGTCGACCCGGCCGGCACGAGATACGTATAGTCGAATTGGACGACCGCCGGGGTGAAGTCGACCTCACTGACGCGCGACGGTTCGATTCCCATCAAGGCCAAGTCGCACTCGCGCGCCTTGAGAGCCTCCACCGTCTTCAAAGGCGTCGGATAGCCGAGGATTTGCAGCTCGACGCCGATGCGCGCCGCTAGAGCGCGGGAGAGTTCTGCGGCCACGAAGCCGGTTCCTACGCCTCGTATCGCGCCGGTCGTTGGATCTTTGTTGTATTGCGGCAGGAAGATCGCAAGGCGGAGCTTGCCGCCCTGCACGAGATCGGCGACGCGCGGGTCGGCTGCCTGCGACGAGGCGCGTACGTCACCTGTTCCCTTCATCTGCACCCGGCGTGATGCGCAGCGAGGTGGAGTGAATCTCCGCGACGATCCGCTGCCGCATCTCGTCGGGCTGCGTGCAGACGGCCGTCGCGACCTCGCGCAGCATTTGGCGCAGCCCATGCACCTGATCGATGAGATCGAGGATGATCGGGATCGCCTCTTCGTTGACGCCCATGTCGTGCTGGAGGTCGCGGATCAGGCGGGCGCGCGCTACGTCGGCGTCGGAGAAATCGTGGACCTCCTCGTCGCGTCGCGGCATGAGCCAGCCGGATTCGACCCAGGTCTCGAGCAAAGTGGCCTCGAGCTGGGCGGCGAGGAGAAATTCGCGTGTGCGCATTGTCATGACCCCGTGGACTGACGCGCGCCCGCCTGCGCGGCGCGCCATTGCGCGATGAGCTTCTCGAGCTCGGGATCGGGTTTCTCCGGCAGCATCACTTTGAGTGTGAGGTACTCGTCGCCATGGGCGCCGCCGCGGCGCGGTACGCCCTTGCCCTTGAGGCGGAGCACCGCGCCGCTGTTCGACCATTTCGGCACCGTCATGGTGACCGGTCCCGTCGGCGTCGGCACGCTGATGCGGCCGCCCAGCACCGCCTGATCGAGCGGTATCGACAGCTCGACGTGGATATCGTCGTCCTTGCGGGTGAACTGCGGATGCGGTCGCACCGCGATTTCGATCAACGCGTCGCCGGGTGGACCGCCACCGATTCCCGGTCGTCCCTTGCCGCGCAGGCGCAGGACCTGGCCCTCGCGCGTACCCGGCGGAATGGTGACTTCCAGCGCCTCGCCTTCGGGCAACGTGATCTGGCGCTTGGCCCCGTTGATCGCGTCGAGAAAGTCGACTTCGAGTTGATAATGCGCGTCCGCGCCGCGCATGCGCAGGTTGCCGCGCCCGCGCCGGCCGAACAGGTCGGCAAACAGATCCTCGTCGGCGAAGTCGGCAAAGCCTGCGTCGTTCGAGTAGCTGCGCGAGGCGCCGCTGTCGGCGAAGTCGCGGTAGTAGCGTTGCTGCGGGCGTTCCTGGCCGGAGGCGTCGATCTCGCCGCGGTCGAAGCGGGCGCGCTTCTCGGAGTCACTCAAAAGCGCATAGGCCGCCGAAACGTCCTTGAACTCTTCCTCCGACTTCTTGTTGCCGGGGTTGAGATCGGGATGCAACTTCTTGGCGAGAGCCCGATAAGCCTTCTGGATCTCATCCGCGGAGGCGTCCTTCTTCACCCCCAGGGTTTCATAAGGATCGGCCGCCAAGGTCTTCTCCTGCGTGCTCAGCTTGCCATAACGGCCGTCGAATTTCTCGATTGAATGTGGTGTGCACGCCGTGGAGGTTCAAGAATGCACAATTGCTGGCGGTAGGCCGGATGCTGTCGAGCACGTGCAGCAAATATTGGCGCGCGCTTCCACCCTTCGAGACACGCGCCTTCGGCGCGCTCCTCAGGGTGACGCGGAGGTTGTTTGACGGCCTCTTGGATATTGCCGCCCTAATGTGCGGTCTTCAGGTTGTCGTAGGAGAAGACGAAGTCCTCCTTCGCCTGCGGCAGGTGACAGCCGAAGCAAGCACTCAGGTTGGCCTTTTCATTCGGCGTCTTATCCGGATTGAAGATCCGGTATTCCCATTCACCGTTGCGCTTGTCTTCCGGATAATCCGTGCCCCAGCCCTTGTGCTTTTCCATGACGGCGTAGCGGAGCAAATCGGCTTTGACGAATTTGCCGTCAGGTCCCTTGACCGGATTGCCGTCGGCATCGAGCTTCGCGTTGTAATGAACGCCGACGAGCACGGTGCCGTCCGGCATTGGCTCTCCCTTGCGCGCGGCCTCGAGCGCCGCGGGCGCGGCATAAAACTCGTGAACCTGCTTGCTGGGTTTGTCGACCGTCATGTAATGCACGCCCTTGGCGTAGTTCTCCGGAAAGGCGACCTTGTCGGCACCCGCCCGTACCTGAACCGCGACGCTCAAAGCCGCGACGGCCCCGACCGCGATTGCGGCCACAGCGTATTTTCCCCTCGTCATTCGCGATCCTCCCAGACCTTGCGTTAGACCCTAGACCCTCGGGCATTGCGCCCGCGCGCGCGGACGATATCCGAGCACTGCGGCGGACAAAAAGACAATAGATCGTGAACTCACCGAGGCATAGCGCGGAAGTTGCGGTGAGCGGGGGGCGGTACCGGGGGCATGTCGGGCCCCACCACGCAGCGGCTATACTGATCTTCTTGCAGCGGTGCTGTAGAGTCCCCCCACCCAAAGCAAATCGACGAGATGCAGGGAAACGCCATGAGCGCACTGGCCCACGACTCGTTAGCCGAGGCCCCCCGGACGCTGTCGGAGGAGCTTGCCGCCTTCGCCCTCGCCTTGAGCTACGAACAGATCCCGGTGGCGGTGCGCGAACGGGCGAAACATCTCATGCTCGATTCCGTGGGCATCGCGCTCGCCTCGACGAAATATCCGTTCGCCTCGGTTTCGTTTGCGGCGATGCAGGAGCTCGGGAGCGGCGCTTCGCCGGTTATCGGTATCGGCCGCAAGCTCGCCTTGCGCGACTCCGTGCTGATGAACGGCATCCTGGTGCATGGCCTCGACTTCGACGACACCCATTCGCGCGGCGTCATCCATGGCACGTCGTCGAGCTTCCCGTGTGCGCTGGCGCTCGCCGACCGCGACGGCACGGACGGCAAAGCCCTGCTCGTCGCCTATGTGGCGGCGATGGAAGTCGTCACCCGGCTTGGCGCGGTCGCCAAGGGCGGCTTCCATCAGGTCGAGTTCCATCCCACGGGGCTGATCGGCGCCTTCGGTTGCACGTTGGCGGCGGCGCGTATCCTCGGCCTCGACCCGGAGCGGGCCGTCATGGCGCAAGGCATCACGCTCTCCATGGCGGCCGGCAGCCTCGAGTTTCTCGAGGACGGCGCATGGACGAAGCGCATGCATCCGGGCTGGGCCGGCGTGGTCGGCATCACCGCCGCGACGCTTGCCAAGCATGGGTTCGTCGGGCCGCGCGGCGCCTACGACGGGCGGTTCGGCCTTTTTGCCAGCCATCTCGGCAAATATCTCGAGGAAGCCGATCTCGCGTTGGCGACGGAAGACCTCGGGCATTGCTGGCAAATCGAAGAGGTCGCGGTCAAACCGATCCCGGCCTGCCACTTCACCCACGCGGCCGCGGACGCCGCCGCGCTCCTGCGGCACGAGCACGGCCTCACCCCCAAGGACATCCGGCGCGTGTGCGTGCTGGTGCCGCAGGAGGTGGTGAAAACGGTATGCGAGCCGGAGGCGAACAAACGCAATCCCGCCAACAGCTACGACGCGCAGTTCAGCATCCCCTACATCGTCGCGACCGGGCTGACCAAGGGACGCTTCACCCTCGTCGAGCTGGAAGACAGTGCGCTCAACGATCGTGCGGTGCTCGATCTTGCCGCGCGCGTCGACTACGAGGTCGATCGGGCCTCGACCTTCCCGCGCCACTACACCGGCGAAGTCATCGTCGAGACCGCGGACGGCCGCACCTTGCGGCACCGCGAAGGCGTCAATCGCGGTTGTGCCGATCGGCCGCTGACGAACGACGAGATCGTCGCCAAATTTTTTGACAACGCGGAGCGTGCCGTCGCACGCGGCACGGCCGAAGGTATGCGCGACGCCGTTCTCGCGTGCGACCGCGGGGGCGCTCGCGTCCTTGCGGATGCGCTCTCGTCCGCGAGCTGACGGAGAACCCGGTGGACGCGGTCGTTGCAAAGTCTGAGGCGGCCGAGCACGAGCGGCTCGTGCTCGCCATGGTCGACAAGTTTCTGGAGGCGGAGGTTAGGCCGCACGTCCACGCCCTCGAGCACGACGACGTCTATCCGACGGAAATCGTCGAGAAGATGAAGGCGATGGGGCTGTTCGGCTGCACCAT
>Ga0306920_100006475_pt1 | contig 15290 bp, 16 predicted proteins | sample flu12Cox44000170_FD_204666 | JGI IMG/M metagenome (GOLD analysis project Ga0306920, IMG submission 204666) | Lab enrichment of tropical soil microbial communities from Luquillo Experimental Forest, Puerto Rico - flux4day.12C.oxic.44.000.170 (v2)... | ecosystem: Environmental > Terrestrial >... | reverse complement strand
ATCCGACCACTCCGAAATCTCGTGGCTAAGGGGATGAATGTCCTGAAGCGCCCAAACCGCCCCGCTCCCTCCCGGCGGAAACGCCCGAGCGAAGAGGCCCGGCGACGTGTACGACCCCCAGGCGAAGGTCTTGGGTAAAGACGCCAGAGGGGAAAAGCTGGCTTCGAGATTGGGAGCAAAAGCAGCAGACCAACCTGCTAATCGCCGAAGCCAAAGAGATATTCCCAAACTCCACGGAGGTTAAGTCATGAACAAGGAATTAGCGGAATTGCGGAAACCAGGCCGACCATGCAAGTATACTCCGGCAACCGTTGAACGCTTGTTAAGTGCGGTCGAAGCTGGTTTGACGCTGAAGCAAGCCTGTATTGCGGCCGGAATCGGGGAGACAACGCTTCACGAGTGGCGGAAGGAATATCCTGATCTGAAACCACGTTTAGAGGCAGCTCGTGAACGAGCACGCGAGGCAGCCTTGCGTGCCATTCGGGCCGCTGGTGAAAAAGACTGGAGAGCACATGAAGCATGGCTGCGGTTGTCCTTCCAAAGCGACTACAGGCAGAGTAACACCAAGGTTGAGGTCAACACCAATGCTCAGGCTGGCGTGGGCATCGTCTGCACAGAAGAGCAGCGTATGCGGCTGATCGCGCTGCGGGAGCGACTGCTCGCAGAGGCTGCAGGGGGTCGGCAGCATCCTGATTGACTGTGAAGTATTGGGAAATCATCGCTGACAATCGTAGCAAAGCCGGTTGGAGTTTGAGCTGGGTGTCAGCCGTGGATTGCGACGGGCGAACAATCTGGATTGCAGACGCACATCGCGACGACGGTAAGCGTTTTATTGTTCGTCCTGGTCCCCCTGGTGCCCCTGGTCCCCCCAATAGCGATGGTAATAATGATGATGATAGTGACGGTGGTAGTAACGGTGGCCACCGTACCAATAATAAGGCCGATAGTAGTAGCCGTAGTATGGCCGGTAGTAATAGCGGTACGGATAATAGTACCCATAAGGGTAATATCCGTAGTAGCCGGGAAATCCGTACCCAATGCTGAAGTACACCCGAGCATCCGAACGCGGTGCCGCCACGAAGGTCAAGCCCCCCGCCACCAATACGATTAAGAGAAGTTTTTTCATCTGTTTTCCCTTCTTGTTTGTTGTTTTGCGAGGGATGAAGAATGCACCGCGCCCTCGCTAATTGAATCGGGTGCGGACGGTCTCGTGGTTCCCAAAAGGGCTAAAACCGGGAAGCTCTGAATAACGAATTGTTTATCGAATCTCTTTGCGCGGTGCTTTTTTTGAGAATGGACGCCCGACTCCAAATCTCGCCAAACTCGCCCGTGTGCTCGTGCGTTTCGATCACGTTGCCCGTTATCTTGCGCTCAAAAGTGAATGCCTGCTCGTTCTAAGCGCGCTTGAATCGCCGCGGACCACTCTCGTTGCTTCGAGAGATTTTTGCCGTGAGCTGTCTCCGCATCGTACTCGTCATGCTCCTTCTGTGCTTCCCCGCTTACGCGGTCAACGAGAGCTTCCACCTTGCGCGTCAAGTCAGCCGACGCCTCTTTTGGATCAGCGCCTTCCCCGTGTGGCAGCATATCGAGTGACATCTGGGACAAGCGTCTAGCGTAAAGCTCATTGATGTCTAGGTGACCTTGCTCGTGGGGCAGAGCTTCATCGCCGAGTTTGAACCAAGTCTTGCGCGATGACCTGTTCCGGTCGAAGCCTGAGCAGACCAGCCACTTGGTGACTCGGTCGACCACATGACTATTCTGCACAGTCCAACGATGATTGTACCAGTAATGAAAAAACACCCTTGTGTACATCCCATATTCTGGTTTGAGGTAATCGTTGATCGGGAAGTCAGTGGTTGTCAGACGATGGTACGGAAAATAGCCATTCGCCATTTCCTCTTTCCAAGGAGGAGCATCGTAAAGCGCTTCTCCTCGAGAAGTGAATGCTACGCCGAGTAGCAGAATGAAAACGTATTTAAAGATAACGATCCAATGCTGTTGCTTCATCACTGATAGCGGAACTGCAGCAGACCTAACGATTCCGTTCACAGCAGTCCAACTCTTCACGCAATTTAGAAGACCAGTAGCGCTTGAAAGTCGGTCGCGCGCTCGTGTGTGTCAATCACACTGAACCTAATACAGGCGCGCTCTTCCCGCAGACCAGCCCCTCGTCCTTGCCGATTACGGATCCTCCGAGGGGAAAAATTCGCTGGCTCCTCTGCGGGTTGCCATCCAGACCCTGCGGTCCCACCTTTCCCATTTTGAACCTGCGAATCGCAATGTCTGTGGTGTTATTTCAGCAAAACTGGGCATGAAGAGTAACAACCTTGTTACTTTTCGGGTGTTGCGTGCCGAAACTTACTCAGTCTTAATTCCATTTTTACTCGGTAGGTTGCAGATTCCATGAAATCTCAACCTGAACTCTTAAAAATATATGAAAACTCATCGTCTTAATCGTCTTCCATCGCTTCTGCGCATTTTCACCGCAGGCGCGCTCGTTTCCGCAGCCGCGGCCATGGCGTTCGTCGCGGTAAAAACATCCACGTCCACTAGTCACGCAAAGATATCCATGAGCCGCTTCAGGGCGCTCCATGGAGACTTGTTCGAGACCTCCCTTGGGGCGACTCGAAGTGGCGAGCCGGATCCGAGCATTCGAGATGGCGTGGCGGAGGCGAGCAAAAAATTCCATAACGGTCATGCCCAACAGGCTTACGACGACCGGGCCTACCCCAACAAGTGGATCGAGGCTGCTCAGCAGGTCACCGCTGCGAACGCGGCCGCCGCGATCGCCGGTCTCGCGCCTCTCCTACCAGGGAGCTGGAGCGCTCTCGGCCCGAGTGGCGTCTCCGCAGACGCTTTGGTCGCGTCCGAGTCCACCCCTGCTTCAAAAGGAACAATTTACTCTGGGCGAGCGACTGCAATCGCCGTATCTCCGAGCTGCGTCGCAGGGAATTGCGTCCTTTTCTTAGGAGCCGCAGGCGGTGGGGTGTGGAAAACGCCCGATGCTCTCGCGGCTAGTCCGACTTGGACTCAGGTGAGCGATGGAGTTACCGGAATTCCATCAAACGCCATCGGTTCGATCGTGTTTGATCCGACCGATGTCACTAACAAGACGATTTATGTGGGGACTGGCGAGCCGAACGGCTCGGCGGACTCCGAGGCCGGCGTGGGCCTCTTCAAGTCCACCGACGGCGGAAGTACATGGTCGCTCGTGAAGGGCAGCACTCAAGTGAAGAACGCGCCTTGCCAGTCCAACCCTGCCTCATTCAACTGTCCGGTTGCCACGGGCCGTTCGATCGGTGCGATTGCTGTCGATCCGGACCATGCCGATCATATCTTCATCGGTACGGACGTGGCTCGCCATGGATCGTCATCTGTCAACGGCGGCCGTTTCACGCCGCCCGGCTCGGCGTTGGTAGGACTTTACGAGTCCAATGATGGCGGTATGAGTTTTGCGGTAGCAAAGGTCCTCAGCCCACAGGACACCGTCAACCCAGCCAGCCCGACCGGCGGTGACTTCTTTCGCGGCGGTTGCTCGCATATCGAGCTGTTTAAGCACGGATCGAGCGAGCAACAGGTTTACGCCTCCTTCTTCGACTTCGGCATTTTCCGGCGGTCGCAAACGGTGGACGGCAACAGCAACTTCAACCAAATCTTCAGATCGCAAGGAGGCGGAAGCGTCGGACTCTCATCGATCTTTCGCACCGAGTTCTCGCTTGCTCCGAAGGTAGGAAACCTGCGGGTGTACGTCGGTGATGGCGGATCGGGCCACACTCCTCAAAATGGTGTAGTGACGGGAATTGAAGCGCAGTTTTATAAAGTCGATAACGCAAACGTGGCCGCAGGGACCTTGTTTACCGGCGGCACCAATGGCGGGTGGACGAAGCTCTCCAACCCGGATATCGGCGACGCGGGGGGGTTTGCTTCGTTCAATTACTGCACCGGGCAATGCAGCTATGACATGCCGGTCTACTCGCCTCCGGGTTCGCCAGACATCGTTTATATCGGTGGCGCATCGCAGTACGGAGAGCTGGGTCGGCGGTCGAATGGCCGCGACGTCCAGCGCTCTGAGGACGCTGGCGACAGCTTCACCGACATGACGGCGGACGCCACCGGAACTGGTAACCAGCCCGGGGTAGCCCTCCACCCGGACCAGCATGCGCTTGCGACGGCTCCGGGGATGCCAAATACGCTGTTCGTCGCAAACGACGGCGGTCTCTGGCGTGTCAACGGGGATAGGGACGGATTCTTCGATATGTCCAACCAGTGCGCGTCGCGCTCGTCTATCACGACATCCGACGATCTGAACCTCTGTCAGAACTGGCTCGCAAAGGTGCCGGCCACGATCACGTCGATGAACGCGGGACTCGAGACGCTCCAGTACCAGAGCCTCTCGGTCAACGTAAACATGGCCAATGACATCATGGGCGGCACGCAGGACAACGGCACGCACGCCTCCAACCCGGGAAGCTTCGGCCCGGGCACTTGGTTCGTGACCATCTTTGGCGATGGCGGCCAGTCTGGTATCAATGTCGCCGGCAATCCCGAGGTCCGGATGCACACGTTCTTCAACGCTCCGGGACTGTCGCAAATCGACGTAAACTTTCGTGGTACCCACCCGAGCCCGCCGCAAACCAGCGAGCTGGGGTGGAACTGGATCGGGGACCCAGGTACTTTGAGTGGCGAGAACATGTCCTTCTACATCCCACTGATCGCGGACCCGACGGTGGCCGACACCTGGTTTTTCGGTGCGCAGCACGTCTGGCGGACGCAGGACAATGGCGGTAATCAAGCGTTTCTGGAGACGAACTGCAGCGAGTTCGTCAACGGTTTGCAATTCACCGGTGCCTGCGGCGACTGGGTGCCGCTCGGGAAGGACCTTTCCGGCACTACCTTTGGGAAGGACAAAGCGCCTGGCCAGTATATCGTCGCAATCAGCCGGGCTCCGAGTGACACTAGCACGATGTGGGTCGGACTCAGGCGCGGACGCGTGTTCGTCACGTCAAATGCCGATAAACCGAACGCGAACGTCGCGTTTAACCGCATCGACACGTCGGCACAGCCGGAGCGGTTCGTGAGCGGGATCGCAGTCGATCCGACTGACCCGAACCACGCCTTCATATCGTACTCCGGCTACAATGCGTATGCAACGGCGACGGGCACGGCGACAGGGCATGTGTTCGAGGTTCATTTCGATCCAACGGGCAACACGGCGACCTGGACGAATATCGACCATAATCTCGGCGACGAGCCGATCACGGGCATCGCCTTGGACTCGGTCACGAACAATCTCTTCGTCTCGACCGACTTTGCTGTGAACGTGCTGGCGCCGAATAGCGCGACGTGGGTCCCGGCTGCGAACGGTCTGCCGCCGGTGGCGGTCTACGGGCTGACGCTGGACTCCGTCAACCGCGTGCTCTACGCCGCGACGCACGGCCGCAGTGCCCATCGTCTGAGCTTAGGGCCCTAAGAGTTGGTTTACGAATTAGGCGGGATAGGTTAAAATCTATCCCGCCTATTTTTTTGTGTTCAGGTCGATCTTCTTTAGATACATCGTCTCTGCCTTCATTGTTTTTCTGCTTGCAGGCAGCGCGTGGATCAACGCCGCACAGCAGGGTTTCCTGGAGGGCCATCTGAAAATCATATTCGGTATGGCGGTGGGAGAATCGGATGAGATGCCACGCGCGGAGGGTGCGCCCCAATCCTACGATCAATATCCGCTGATCGTCCTTAGTCAGGAGGAAAAGAAAGAAATTGCGCGGGTGACAGTGGATGAGAAAGGAAACTATCGAGTAGGGTTGCCGCCGGGGAATTATATTCTGGATATTCAAAATCGCGTGGCCAAACATGTGCGCGCGGCGCCGCGACCTTTCACGGTAGTCTCGAATCAGACGGTGCACGTCGATATGAACGTTCTCACTGGTATGCGCAGAGCTTTGTAGCCACAGGCTTTTCGCGTTCCATCCGAGAAATGGCGTTGTACATTCGATGGAATGGAACTGTTTGTGATCGAGGACGAGAAGAAAACAGCGGCCTTTCCTGGCCAAGGAGTTGCGAGAAGCCGGTTCGCCGTCGAGCTTGCGCACGATGGCGAAGCAGGTCTGAGGCGGGCACGGGCGCCCGAGTTTGATCTTCTTATCGTCGATGTCATGCCTGTCAAAGAAAGACGGTTGGGAAGTTGTCGCAGAACTGCGTCGCGACGGCATGCGTACCGCGATTCGTTTTCTTACTGCTCGCGACAATGTGCACGACCGTGTGAAAGGACTCGAGTTGGAAGCAGACGATTATCTGGTCAAGCCATTCGCATTTTTAGAATTGCTCGCCCTCCTGCTCGTGCGTCTCGATCACGTTGCCGACCGCATCGTAAACGCGGATCACGGCGTCATCTGAGCGGCTGAAAAACTTCGAGTCTTGAGACTTGTGTCGGCTTGCTCGGCTGAGACAAGATTGGCGAAAATAAAGGCTAGGGAATGGGGCAGCCTTCCAAACCGTAGGGAAATACCGATGAAAAAACTCATTTCAATTGTTGGAATATCGACCTTGGCTGTGGTGGTAGCAAAAGCGCAGGACCCAGCGAGACTCGATCCCGCGCATTACAGGGTGCTGTTGGATAATGATTACGTGCGCATCCTAGATGTCCGTCAGAAGCCCGGCGATAAAAGTCCGATGCACTCGCATCCCCACCATGCGGTTTATTGGCTGACAAGTAGCACGCTCAAGTTCACGTCCCCGGATGGAAAAACGAACACGGTTACAACGAAAGCGGGTCAAGTGGTCTGGCGCGATGCCGAGACGCATACGGTGGAAATTACAGGTAACACTGACAGCCATGCGCTGGACATTGAACTAAAGAAGTAGGCCCGTACGGAGAGGCGCAGATGCGTCGCTGATTAGATCGGCGCCACGTTTATCTTTGCGTGGCCTGACTTCATTTTACCATCTGCCAATCATCGGCGATTCTAGCGATCCCGTGAGGCACAGCCGACCGAATGGCAGCGCATCGGAAATCAGATCAACGCCGCGTTTATCTTTGCGCGGATGGACTTCGTAGATCGGCTCCTGCATCAGTCTAATCGGCATTGCTGGGGTAGATTCACGGGAGTAAAATGCAGCTATGCCAAAATGCATGTTGATGCTGACGTTGATTCTCATCGCAGGTTTTAAAACATGTAATGGCACGAAGCCAAATGCGTTAACGAAATCCAGCACTACCATGAATAAACCCACCACCTCCACCCAGACATTGCCAGAGAGGCCCTCCTTCGCTTCGGACATCAGGCCGATACTCCAATCCAGCTGCCAGCCCTGTCACTTTCAAGGCGGCAAGATGTATGAGAAGCTGCCGTTCGATAAAGCAGAAACAATTACCAAGCTGGGGACAAAGTTGTTCACGCGCATCAAGGACGAGGACCAACAACGCGTCATCAGGGAGTTCCTCTCGGAACAGTCTGCGAACGCTGACCGCTAGCGAACGGGGCGAGCCGTGCAGAGAGCAAAAGCGGCAGAGTGCGGCCCGTATGAAGTATTGGGAGATCATCGCTGACAATCTTCACGATGCCGGTTGGAGTTTGGGCTGGGTTTCAGCTCTATGCATCTCTCTGTGCTTCTCGGGTAAGCAACCTGCGATAGGGCAGACTGAACGACCTAACACAGACCCGAGGCGAGTACGAGAGATCGTCCAGGCGGAATCCCAGAAGGCAGCAACCAACGCCGTCGAGTTTGGGATGTGGGTGCATGACCGTGAGGTCATCACCATGGCTCTCGGCAATTCAATGACAACCCAAAAGGCAACCACAGCGATGCATTACCGCATCGGCGGCATCGCGGAAACATTCATGTCTACTCTTCTGCTCATGCTTGTTGAGCAGGGACGCATAAGCTTGGACGACAAGATATCGCGCTGGCTTCCGAACCTGCTTGCCGCCGATAAGGTCACCGTGCGGATGCTGGTAGCGAACACGGCTGGATATATCGATTACGTGAGAGTGCAGGATTTCCTGAACCTCGAGCTTGCCGAGCCCTTCCGCGCCTTCACGGACGAGGAGCTGATAAATTACTCTATCCGGGACGGCAAAATGAACTTCGAACCTGGCACAAGCCAGCAATATTCCCATACGGACAACGTCATACTGGGCCAGGTCATTCAGCGCGCTACCAAGCAATCCATGAAGGAATTATACGATAAGAATATCTTCGGTCCGCTCGGCATGAAGGATACCGAGTATCCTGTTGATCAAAACATCAAGGCCCCGGTGCTGCATGCATTCACGATGGACCGTAAGATCTATGAGGATTGTACCTACTGGAACCCATTCTGGGGATCATCGCCTGGCCTCCCTGTCTCGAACCTTTATGACATAGGTAAATGGGGACCGATCTTCGGCACTGGACATCTGATTTCGCGCGAGCATTTCAAGGAACAGATCGCGCCAACATCGGTAGGAAAGGGCAATAACAAACCGGATCTGTATTTCGCGTACGGGTTCGTTGTAGCCAACGGATGGCTCGTACAGAACCCGAGTATCAATGGATATAGCGGCGCGTTTGGTTACAATATGGCGACGGGCGTGACAGTAGTAGTAGAAACGACTAAAACCGAAAAGACCGCCACTGACGCCTCCGCTCTCGACATACTCAGAGAGGTCTCCAAGTACGTCACTCCGGGAACGCCGATAAACTTTTGATTAAGGACCTGGATGCTCATGGGCAGGACACAATGATCTAGCACCGCGCCTTCGATGATGCCCAACTTTTCAGTCCGCAAAAGTTATCGCGGCAATCAGAGCTTTCCATCAGTATCTTGCCCGCACGAACCCAGGCGATTCGATCAGTAAAATTCCCGAACGATACCACTCTTTGAAATCGCCCGCGTGCTCGTGCGTCTCGATCACGTTGCCTGCGGTATCGTAAACGCGGATCACAGCATCATGTGAGCGGCTGCGGTGCATCGCGTAGCCGATTGCATTGGCGATTGCATCCGGGGCTTGTTCGCGAATCACGGCAACATGGCTCGTTCGTAAAAGGCTAGACCAGATGATTTACACAGATTCACGCGGTCAGAAAAAAGAGCTAGAACTAGAATCGGCGATTCAAGGTCGGTCGGACCTATGACTTAAGTCTCTATGCAGTTTTCTTACCGAAAAATCAGGAATTTTTCCCTGGATACATCGCCGCGGCTATGCTTTAATTACGGTTCCCTCCTTTCAAATGCCGAACCCCAGAATCGCAGTCCATCCTACTTTGGAAAAATTGAAAACTCCCTCGGGCAACTACTACCGAGAGGTTGCTAGGGGGACTAACGAGCGGGGAGCCAATGTCGCAGCAGCGACGTCGTGTGAGTTTGCCAGCGGACAAAAGCAATCGCGACGTTTCTCCGGGCTGCCGCTCATCGGCATCTTGGCTGTCATCTACTTCATCGCCGGCAAACTCGGTTTGACGCTGGCATCATTACACGCGAGTGCATCGCCGGTGTGGCCGCCGGCGGGAATCGCGCTTGCCGCATTACTCTTGCTCGGCTATCGCGCGTGGCCGGCCATCTTTATCGGTGCATTTCTGGTGAACGTCACGACTGCGGGGAATGTCGCTACGTCATTTGCCATCGCCATCGGGAACACGCTCGAGGCGGTTGCGGGCGCCTGGTTGGTGAATCGATTCGCCGGCGGCACAAACCTCTTTGATCGTCCACAAGGCGTTTTCAATTTTGCGCTCGCAGCAGGGATCAGCGCCATCATTAGCCCTGCTTTCGGCGTGACGAGTCTAGGAGTCGCCGGCTTTGCTGATTGGGCAAACTACGGCACGATTTGGCTGACATGGTGGCTCGGCGACGTAACTGGCGCTCTTGTTTTCACTCCTCTAGTTCTCCTGTGGAGTGTTGCCTCAAAACGACGTTGGACTAAAAAAGAAGCCGCCGAAGTCGGCGCGCTACTCCTGTTGCTGGTCCTGTTGAGCGGGCTGGTCTTTGGCGGATGGCCTGGCGTTTCCGCCCGAAATTATCCAATCGCTCTAATTTGCGGACCGATTGTGATTTGGACTGCCTTCCGCTTTACGCAGCGCGAAACTGCCACGGGAATTTTCATCCTGTCCGCGATCGCGGTGTGGGGGACGCTGCATGGCTTCGGCCCATTCATCAGGGAAACGGAAAATCAGTCGCTTCTCGCCCTGCAATGGTGGACAGCTGTGCTGTCAATTACAGCGGTGGCGCTTTCAGCCGGCATGGCCGAACGCCGGCGAGTTGAGGAGGAGCTTCAGCAACAAAAGGTAGTTGTGGAGAGCGCCAACGGCACCAAAGAACATTCCGTGGCCGTGCCTTCGCACGGACTTCGCACGCCAATCACTCCGGTCATTTCCGCATTGGAACCGCTTGAGACAGCGTCGGCGCACACTGACGAAGACAGGTCCGTGGAACCGAAGTCCGATCTGGAATTCGAGATCGCGCATCTTCTCTTAATCGACGTGGTTGGTTATTCCAAGCTATCGAACGATGAGCAGATTGAATTGCTGCAAGAACTCAATCAAATCGTGCACAGCAACGAATGTTTTCGATCGGCGGAAGCAAGCGGCAAGCTCAAACGAGTGCAGACGGGAGACGGGATGGCGCTGCTTTTTTTTCACAGTCCGGAAGAACCGGTGCGGTGTGCGCTCCAGATTAGCAGAGCGTTGCAAGATCATCCGCATATTCGGTTGCGAATGGGGGTTCACAGTGGCCCTGTCAATAGAATCACCGACGTTAATGACGAAACGAACTTTGCAGGATCGGGAATGAATGTCGCGCAGCGAGTGCTTGATTGCGGCGATGCTGGACATATTCTTTTGTCCGCGCATATCGCGGAAGTTTTAGCCCAATATCGCTACTGGCAAGCGTGCCTGCACGACTTGGGCGAGTGTGAGGTCAAGCACGGACTACGCCTGCATCTGTTTAATCTCTACAAAGAGAATCTTGGCAATCCGCAGGTCCCTGAGAAATTCCGCAGAAGGAGGTGGAAGCAAGAATCGGACATAGTTCGCCTGCCCCGGCGGCCAAGATCCCTGGTGGTACTTGCTTTAGTAGTCGCTGCCCTCGCTATGGTGATTAGTTCTTTGACCTTCTTCCAGCGAGTATCACTGAGGATGACCCGATCGATCCCTCCCGAGGAGACGGCTAGCAAGGGCGCTGTTTTGATTCCCGAAAAAAGCATCGCCATTCTTCCCTTTGAGAATTCGAGCGGCGACAAAGCCAATGCCTACTTCGCCGACGGCGTCCAGGACGAGATTCTGGTGCGCTTATGCAAGATTGCCGATTTGACGGTCATCTCGCGCGCATCAACACAGCATTATAAAAGCGCGCCGGAAAACCTGCCTGCGATCGCAAAACAATTGGGAGTAGCCCACATCCTTGAGGGAAGGGTTCAGAAGAGCGGCGACGCCGTGCGCGTGAACGTGCAGCTAATCAAAGCAGCCAATGATTCCCAGCTTTGGGCGGATACCTTTGATCGCAAGCTGACCGACATCTTTTCCGTCGAGACCGACATCGCCAAAGCTGTCGCCGATCAATTGCAAGCGAAACTCAGCGGTCGGGAAGAGCAAGTCATTGCTGCCAGACCGACGGGCAATACCGAGGCCTACGATGCCTACCTACGCGGTCTGGCTTATACGCTCAAAACTGGCAACACTCCCGCGAACGTCCTTGGCGCACAGAAATATCTGAGAGAAGCGGTGCGGTTGGATCCGAAGTTCGCGCTTGCCTGGGCGCTGCTGTCAAACGTTGATGCGCGCGGCTACCTGTTAAGGACTCTTCGGCCAACGGTCACCCTCCGCGAAGAGGCGCGACAGGCGGCCGAAACTGCGTTCACTCTTCAGCCCAATCTCGGCGAGGCAGTTTTGGCCAAGGGGTATTACCGCTATGCTTGCCTAAAGGATTACGACACGGCCGTGCGTTACTTTGAGCAGGCACGTCAATTCCTGCCGAATAGCAGCCGGATTCCGGAGTCATTGGCCTATGTTGCGCGGAGACAAGGTGAATGGGACCGGAGTGAGTCCTATTTTAACGAAGCCGAGCGGCTTGACCCGTACAACGTTGTTCTCCTCACGCAGCACGCGACTACCGATATCTGTCGTCGTCGTTTTCCAGAAGCGTTGCGAAAGTTTGATCAGGTGCTCAACATCATACCGGACGACATGGATACGCTCGCGTATAAGGCGGCCATCGCACAAGCCCAAGGCGATCTGCCGCGCGCTGCTGCGCTCCTAGCTCCGCTGCGCCCGAATGCCGACCACACCAGTGCGTTGGAAACACAAGTTTACCAGGCGATCCTGGAGCGTCGCCCTGCACAAATCATTTCTCGGCTAAAAGAAATACTAGCCAAGCCTGATCCAGCGTTGGGTTATCACAATGGCGGACTGCGCTTTTGGTTGGGCTGGGCGCAAGAAGTCGCAGGTGACCCCGCCGCCGCGCAGGAAACTTGGCGACAGGCGCGCAGCGAATTGGAGTCTTTCCTCAAAGAACAGCCAGATAATTACGTTCTCATTGGCGATCTTGCTCTGATCAATATGGGCCTTGGCGACAAAGCGGCGGCGTTGGCTCTGTCCGAACGCGGGATAGCCGTGCTGCCGATTGAGAAAGACGTGGTAAGCGGTGCCGGTCCGATCGAGACCCTCGCTCGGGTTGCGGCGCAGACGGGAGAGCCAGACCGCGCCATCGCCGCTTTACAGCAAGTGCTTTCGCTACCCGGCACAGGCGCACTGGAGAAATACATGCCGCTCACTCCTGCGCTGCTCCGGCTCGATCCAATGTTCGATCCGCTCCGAAATGATCCGCGGTTCCAAAAGCTTGCTGGCTCGGAATCGAAAAACCGCAGACAAATAAGACGACGTGGTTCAGCGCCCCGCAAACTCCTCACGGAGCCTTCCGCCTGAATCATGGCTACAATGACGATCACATTGTGAAACGGTCGCTTCGCACAATCGCAGTCTGGTTATCGATCGCTATGCTGATCAGCTCGGCTAACGTAGCGAACGCAGGGCCATTCGGAGATTTCTTTAGAGCGCTAGGTAGGGCAATCGCGCACCCGCATGAGACGCCGCGAGCGCACCGGAGCAGTCGGAGCAGTCATAAGCATAATGATACTACACCGAGCGATGCTTCGCCGAATAGTCAGACTTCGGGCAGCCCAGTCCCTTCGCCTCCGGGTCCGCGCGAAATCCGCATGGCGAAGGCAGCCTCGGGCACAAATCAGCAAAAAACTGAGCTGCCGGTTGGAACTGCTGTGCCCGGTAAACCAGGCTTAGTTACTAGTCCGTTCGCGCCAGATAGCGGTTACGTCGACGTCACCGGTTTTCCGCCTGGAACCGCAGTAGAAGATCCCTACACAGGTAAAATTTTTCTTACGCCGTAGGATCTCAGTGATTAGACTCCGCTGGGCGTGAAGTATTGGGAGATAATTGCCAGACTCATTGCTTAGGTCAGATTGATGCCCGAAGTGCTTACATGCGCTGTGCCTGTAACCAGGACTTGAATCTGCTTCACGGCTCTTTGAACTCGCCCTTGTGCTCGTGCGTCTCGATCACGTTGCCAGCTTTATCGTAAACGCGGATCACGGCGCTCTTTGGCCCACCGTAGAATTGCGCATACACGACTGCGTTCTTGATTGCGTTCGGCTCGCCGTAGCAAGCCGAACGAAGGGCAGTCTGTCAGAGATTATTGCCGTTGCGGCTTTAAGGCTGAATGCCTATGGAACAATGAAGATCTTATTGGTCCACGGATCTTTTACTTTGCTTCCGGATGGGTAGCCGCGTACGTAGATGTATCTCCCTTTCGTGTCGAAGGGACTAAAGACGTATCCGGGTTTGTCAGGCACCGCTTTAGCCGTTTGAAACATAGGTTCCCTGGAGTAGGACGTGAGAGCAGATGGCGAGGAGCTGGGTTCCCACGCGATCGCCTTTGCACGGAAGGTGACATCTCTAAAGGTGCGGCCCGAAGTGCCGCCAGCCACCTGATCCTGCCCGAAATCTATATAAACAGCGTCGGCACCGTGTTTCGCTGCTTCCTTTCGCATCGCTTTGACCGCTTCGGCGAGTGTTTTGTACTCTCTACTAGGCGGAGTGATTATGCCGATTACCCTATACGGTCTCTGAGGCAGTGAATCCAAGTATTGCACATGCTCTCTTGTGACAGCAGGGCGTGAACTTCCTTGAGGAATCCACACTTCCGGCCCGCCGCAAGATGTGAAAAATGCAAGCGTTAGTGTTATGACAAGCGCAGTGGTTTTAGCCATCGAAAGGTGGTCCGGAAATCACAATATGAATCGAGGCGCAGAGCGGAAGCTTTTTTTGGCAAACATCGGAAAAGCGTTTCGTTGTGCGGGCAGATGAAAAGCTGACTGTGTTTCGGGAACTTCAATCAGCGACTTCGGCAAGCCACTTTTCATCAACAGCGTATGAAAAAGAAAGTTCTGTTCATTTGTGTACACAACAGCGCCCGCAGGCCCAGAACGCGGAATGGCTGCGTCTCCACGAGTGGACTGCGGAACCATACGGTTTGCTGTCAGACTGAAAGGACAGGCTTCCGAAAAGGTTCTGCGGCCGGTGATGACAAAGTGGTACAAAAGACCAACAAAAGTATCCTGTTTCGCGATTCTAAGCGCAAAGCACCCCACCCGAATCTGCTCCCGGAGTGCGCTATCGCATCATAATCACCATCATCTCCAATGCCACTTGCGCTTGGACGAATCGCTTGATTTTGGGCCGGATTTGCTGGTGACTTCTGAATGCCCGATGAAAGTAGCTCCGTCTTCGATCACGAGCCGTGCAGCCTTTAGATCTCCTTGCAAAATGCTTTTCGTTTTTAACTCACATCGTTCAGCCGCGGCAATATTCCCGTGCACCTTACCGAAGAGGATAATTGATTTCGTTTTTATATCACCGTGAATGTCCGCGTTCTCCCCAATCGTTAGCACCCCATCAGAATTGATTTGCCCTTGAACTTTCCCATCGATAAGGAGCTCTTTTTGAAACGTAATCGAGCCTTCGATTTCGACATCACTCGACAGAGTAGATTTCCCAGCGGAGGACGAATTTTCTAGATCACCCTTTAAACCTGGAATCATAGAAATTGGTGTAGCCGCGAGTGCGCCGTGACGCGAGTAAAAGCTCACCATCCTTAAACTCTTCCACATGTTGGTGCGTCTCGATCACGTTGCCGGACGCATCGTAAACCCGAATCACGGCGTTATGTGAACGGCTATAGAACTTGGCGAAGTCGATAGCATCACTGATTGCGTTTGGGCCACGATACCACAGCGGGCTGTATGAGAGCG
>Ga0306920_100006474_pt1 | contig 15291 bp, 14 predicted proteins | sample flu12Cox44000170_FD_204666 | JGI IMG/M metagenome (GOLD analysis project Ga0306920, IMG submission 204666) | Lab enrichment of tropical soil microbial communities from Luquillo Experimental Forest, Puerto Rico - flux4day.12C.oxic.44.000.170 (v2)... | ecosystem: Environmental > Terrestrial >... | reverse complement strand
ACAGATCCTCGACTTGTACGCGTGCGTCCGTCCTGTGAAGTACTACAGGGGTATTCCTTCGCCGGTCAAGAATCCGGAGCGGATGAACATCGTGCTCTTCCGCGAGAACACGGAAGATGTGTATGCCGGTATCGAGTGGAGAGAGGGTACGCCAGAGGCGAAGAAGCTCATCGAGTTTCTGAACAAAGAGATGCTGGTGGGCACCAAGAAGCGAATCCGCGAGGACTCTGGTGTTGGCATCAAGCCGATTTCGATTACGGGCACCAAGCGCCTGGTTCGTATGGCGATCAAGTATGCGCTCGAGAACAATCGCAAATCGGTAACGATTGTTCATAAGGGCAACATCCAAAAGTTCACTGAGGGTGCCTTCCGCGAGTGGGGATACGAGCTGGCCACGCAGGAGTTTCGGAATCAGGTGGTCACCGAGCGCGAGAGCTGGATCATCGACAACAAAGACAAGAATCCCAGCCTGACTGTCGAAGAGAACGCCAAGTTAGTTGAACCGGGTCTTGAGTTCGCGCCGCAGGATTTCCGCGACGCGCTCTACGCCGAAGTGTCAGGCGTCATTAACAGCATCTACGCTTCGCACGGGCTTGGCGCCTGGAAAAAGAAGCTGATGGTCAACGATCGCATTGCCGACAGCATTTTCCAGCAGATTGTGACCAGGCCGGATGAGTACTCGGTGCTAGCGACTCCCAACCTCAACGGCGATTACATTTCTGATGCTGCTGCGGCACAGGTCGGCGGACTGGGTATTGCACCAGGCGCCAACATCGGCGACCAGCATGCAATCTTCGAGGCAACACACGGTACAGCCCCGAAGTACGCCGACCAGGACGTCATCAATCCCGGGTCAGTGATACTCTCGGGCGTGATGATGTTCGACTTCATGGGCTGGCATGAGGCCGCGCGGCTGATCGAAGGCTCGATGGAGCAAACCATCCTGCAGAAGAAGGTCACCTACGACTTTGAACGCATGCTGGAAGGAGCGACCAAGGTCAAGACCAGCGAATTTGCAGGGCACATGATTCACAACATGGAGCCAATCGCGGAGCTGGCTGCCGAGTAATCACAAAACTAGGTTTGGAATCGGGCATCGCCTGGCTCTAATGCGATGCATTCAGTATGCTGTACAACTTACAGAAATCAGACATATTATGGAGTGACTTAATATGCGAAAGAAGGTTACGGTTGTAGGCTCGGGAAACGTTGGCGCCACGGCGGCCCATTGGATGGCGTCAAAGGAACATTGCGATGTCGTGTTGATCGACATCATTGAGGGCGTGCCGCAGGGCAAAGCGCTGGACCTGCTACAGGCGATGCCCATCGAGAAACGGGACTCCTACATTCACGGTACGAACGACTATGCCGACACCGCAAACTCCGACATCGTCGTGATTACTGCCGGGATTCCCCGTAAGCCAGGTATGAGCCGCGACGATCTGCTCAACACGAATTACAAAATTATGAGCGACGTTGTCGGCAAGGTGGTGCAATACTCGCCGAGTTGCATTCTTATCGTTGTGTCGAATCCGCTCGATGCGATGGCACAAGCCGCCTATAAGCTCAGCGGGTTTTCGCGTAATCGTGTGATCGGCATGGCGGGCATTCTGGACTCGGCGCGCTTCCGCACCTTCATTGCACAGGAGTTGAAGGTGTCGATCGAAAACGTGACTGCCTTTGTACTGGGCGGCCACGGCGACACAATGGTTCCGCTGCCCAGGTATTCAACGGTGGCCGGTATTCCGATTACGGAGCTCATGGACCAGGCTGCGATTGATCGGTTGGTGCAGCGTACGCGCGACGGCGGGGCTGAAATTGTGAAGCACCTCAAGACCGGTAGCGCCTACTATGCCCCTTCAGCCGCGGTGACGGAAATGGTCGAGGCGATTCTGAAAGACAAGAAAAAGATCGTTCCTTGCGCCGCCTATCTTGAAGGCGAGTACGGCATCAACGGGCTTTTTGTCGGCGTTCCCTGCAAACTGGGATCGGCGGGTATCGAGGAAATAATTCAGATCAAGCTGACCCCTGAGGAGCAGGCTGCGCTGAAGAAGAGCGCTGACGCGGTGAAAGAACTTGTCGATGTGATTCACGTGTAGCGGGCGCCGCAAAACGGACTTAGAAGGGCCATGGGATTCGCGAATCGGTGGACTATGCGAGAGGATCTCATGGCCCCTATTTTTTTCCGCCCGTTGTTACTGCGTCATGTGGATCGGTTCGGATGTCTATCACCTTAAACTCCGGAATCTTGTCGGTCGCCTCGGCCTATCCCGATCCGCCTTTCGAATTGGCTGAGGGCTCGGAGAACGGCTTTGATATCGACCTGATGCGTTCAATCTGCGTGCACCTCGGACTCCAGCTGCTGCGACAACGGTATCTGGCAGACAACTTCGATGGCATTTTTGACGGATTGGCGAATCGGACCTATGATGCGGTGATTTCCGGAACGACGATTACTCCCGGGCGCGCGGCCATTGTGCAGTTCTCTGATCCCTACCTTGAGTTCAATCAGGGTGTCGCAGTGAACCGTGAGTGCACACCAGACGCATCTGCCGAATCCGATTTCCGTGGGCTTACTGCCGGCATTCAGGTTGGGAATACGTCGGACTTTGTGGCCCGGCGTTGGGTGGCGCAGGGAGTGATCGCAGGCATTCGGTATTACCCCTACGATGGAATCCAAACGGCCCTGAGCGACCTGGAAGCAGGTAACATCGGATTGGTCATCAAGCTGTTTCCAGTCATCTCGTGGCTGACCAAGAGCCGTCCTAACCTGGAAGTCTCGATGCAAGTACCCACCCACGAGCAGCTCGGCATCGCCTTTGCTAAGGGTAATGTGGAGTTGTGCAAGGCGGTGAATGGAGCACTGCGGGCGCTCCACAGTGACGGCGAGTTCGACAAGCTTCAGGCTCGATGGTTCCCCAAATAAGCTCGGGTGGGAGGTGACCGTTGCTGCATGCATTTAAGCTTTTCACAGGTCCTGACGACGCTTCGCACGTCATTGAAGGCACGGTGGCACAGAACGCCCCGAGTGAGGCGGCTTCCGTTTACTTCAAGGAGTCGCCGCCGCATTCTTGGCTTGATTGGCATGACGCGCCGGAGCCTCAGCATGTAATCATGCTCTCTAGCCCGACTTTACCGCCCCCGCGCGGTTGAACCAGTTTTTTATCTATCTTAGGATTCTCTCCGCCCCACGTTTATAGCGGGTTTCAGGCACTTGGGCGTCCAGGGCCGCCGATGTCCTATTTGTATGACCTAACATTTACCCCAACTGATCGCCGGTTAGATGGCTCACACTTGGATTCGGTTTAAGTACGCTATTTGAGCATAATAAAACGTGCACGAGGTAGCTTTTTTGATACTTGCTACCTCTACCTGTTGCGCTATAGTATGACCTAACACAATGCCTAGCCTCACTAAGAAGATCGTGCGCGGCAGGCCTTATTACTACTTGCGCGAGGCGCAACGCGTCCACGGCAGGCCCAAAATCGTCTCCACCATCTATTTGGGCTCCGCCGAAAGCATCCGCGATCGCCTCCTCTCCCCCCAGCCCGCCGAAGTCGCCGTTCATGAGTTCGGCGGTTCTGCCGCCACGTTCTCTATGGCCCAGGCTTTGGAGGTGGTGGCGACGATCGATCGCCATGTCCCGAAACGCGGTCATCAAGGCCCTTCCGTGGGCCAGTATCTTCTGCTCGCTGCCCTGAACCGCTGTCTGGCACCCACCAGCAAGTCCGCCATCGCCCACTGGTACGGCAAAACCGCGTTGCGCTGGCTCTTGCCGTTCACACCCCAGCAGCTGACCAGTCAGCGTTTTTGGGACAACATGGAACGGGTGAGTGCCCAACAAATTGCCGCTATCGAACAGGATCTCGCTCATACCGCCGTCTCTCGGTTCGGCTTGGATCAGCGCTGTCTGCTCTTTGACGCCACCAACTTTTTTACTTTCCTGGACAGTTTCAACCTACGCAGCAAGCTGCCGCAGCGCGGTCACAGCAAAGAGGGGCGGGACAACCTCAGGCTTCTGGGCTTGGCTCTTCTGGTCACCACCGATGGCGAAGTTCCACTGCTGCACCACACCTATGCTGGCAATCAACCCGATTCCGTGACCTTCCAGAGCGTGGCCGAACAGTTGTTTGCCCGCTGTCGGTCTTTGTCGCAGGAGATGCGCGAGATCACCCTGATCTTTGACAAGGGCAACAACTCGGAAGACAACTTGCAATTGGTGAGCCAAAGCGGTGTGCACTTCATCGGTTCGCTGGTTCCCACGCAACATCCCGATCTGCTGGCCATCCCGCGTGCACGCATGCGTCGCCTCGACCCATCCCAGCTGCCTGCCGTATGGGCTTATCGCACTCACAAAGTCCTTTTCGGTGTGAACCGTACCGTGCTGGTCACCTTTAACCAAAAACTGTTTCGGGCGCAAACCAAGACTCTGTCTCGAGAAATCCACAAGCGAGAACGCCAACTGGAGCAATTACAGCAGAGTCTTGCTCGCCGGCATCCCGGCGATCGTGGGAAAAAGCCGACCGTGGCCGGGGTAAAGAATAAGGTGCAGGAGATTCTTCGTGGCCGGCATATGGCCGACCTCTTTCGCACTCAAATCTCCAAAACTCGTCAAGGTTTGCCCCGCTTGCATTTCCAGTTCCGCAACCCTGCGTACCAAAACCTATGTTCCACGTTGCTGGGCAAGACGATTCTGTTCACCGATCATGGCGCGGATCGGGCGGATGAACAGATCGTGCTGGGGTACCGCGCTCAGCATCATGTGGAAGATAATTTTCGCCAGTTAAAAAATCCTCTCTACCTCAGCTTCCGCCCCACCTTCCACTGGACCGACCAGAAACTGCGCGTGCACGCCTTCTACTGTGTGTTGGCGCTCATGATCCTCAATCTGCTGCGCCGCCAACTAGCCAAGTCAGGCAGCAGGCTCAGCATCGTGGAAATGATGAAGCAACTCACCGATATTCAGGAAATAACCGTGCTCTATCCCGCGCCGCAACGCGGCCAAAAACTCTTGGCGCGAACCGTCCTGTCGAAGCTGAACCCCAGGCAGCAAAAGATCGCAGCCGTACTTGGCCTCGAGCGCTATCGCAGCAGTTAGGTCATACCCTCCTTACTCTCTCGCGCCCGCGCCAATTGCGGCTCTGCGGCATATTTTTGCTTCGAGGCCGGTAAACTCGGGCTAGGACGCTGGAATTCACGACTCGCGATGGCGAGACATTCGTTGTGTCCCGAGTATGTTCTGCTGGCCGCAGACAATGTCGGGACCGGCCACAAATGGCGGCTGATCGACGACCAGCTTGGCGGCGGGTCTACGTTGTCCGCAACCCGGAGCACACCACGCCTTCGTGCCGAACAAGTGAACGAGTGCAGTCTCATCGGTTGGCATATCCCAGCTCGGCCGCGTTCTTAAATGCCTCGTCGGCTTCCTGCTTCATTCCTTTCGACAGATAAGCGGCACCAAGTCCAACGTCAGCTTCGGCATATTTCGTGTTCAACCGAAGTGCCTCCTGAAACGCTGTGATCGCTCTATCAGCCTGTCCCTGAATCAGGCAAGCTTTGCCCAGTAGGTAATGCGCCTCTGCCGAGTTGGGCTGCTGCTTGATAGCCTCCTGCAACTGCGAAATCGCCTGCTGAGCCTGACCACGCTGCAAGGCGGCCTTGGCATTTTGAATCTGCTGGGCGGCAACATAGTTTGGATCGGCCAGCAACGGTAGCTGCGGATAAAGCCGGCGGATCGCGCCATTGGCCACGAAGAGAACAAGCGCCATCACGATCCACGTCAGCCGCGTCCAGGTGCGGCGAACTTCGGGCTCGACCAGAATGTGTTTCGAAAGTGCTGCACCCATCGCGAGTCCTGCCACAAGCCCGCCGATATGGGCCGAATTGTCGATGCCTGGACTGAGTCCGAACAGAAGGTTGTAGCCAACAAAGGTCAGCAGACTGCGCATCGTGCCTTGGATCGCGGCCTTTGGAATCGGCAGATGGCCCATGTAGAAGACTGCGATGGCTGCTCCCGCCAGGCCGAAGATTGCTCCTGATGCGCCGGCGCCGATTGTCAACGGATGCCACCACAAGCTGGCGAGACTGCCTGATAGTCCGCACAGCGTGTACAGAATGACGTAGTTCATGCGCCCAAGCACGCGTTCTGCGAGCTGCCCCAGGTTCCAAAGGCACCACATGTTAAATGCGATATGAATGATGCCGATGTGAACGTAATTCGAAGTCAGGATTCGCCACGGCTGTGTTCCCAGCGACAACGGGCCCCAGTTCGCGCCCCAGCGCAAAAGCTGTTCCCGGCTGGGATTGATAAACGAAGCACCGGTCGCCACCATGGCGACGAAGACGAGAACGTTAATTGCAACAATGACATGCGTAGCAGAGATTTCACGTGCCGGACGGGAATCGGCGGCCGTGCCAGGCACGTAAGTGCGGGTCACAGCTAAATTAGGTGCGCCACAGTAAGGACACGACGATCCTCCAGCGAATTCCCGGGTGCAATTATTACAACGAGTCACAGCGCGTCCTTAACTCCAGAATACACGATGGTCTGGGACGTATAGCCGCCATAACGCTACGAATGATGAGACGGCTTTCGCCCTTATGCGTCTAAGGTTATAAGTCCGAAAACTGGGAACCTTATGCGGACCAGGTTCGTATTACCAGCATAGGTTGGGGACGAACGCTGGACTGGCCCGCTGATCACAGACTTTCGTTGGAGCGAAGGAATAGCGTGAGCGCAACAATAGAGTTCATCAGGAAGGAGGCTCCCGCGATGGAATATCTCTGCAGAATATGCGGAAAACGCGAGGCCGAGCCTCAAGGTTGGCGGCTCGTTATCGAATTGAACAAACCGGGTACGGAAATCAAGAACACCATCTTCATCCTCGATCAGTGGGACGAGGATCGTGCGAAGGATCCCCACGCAACCTGCTTCTGTTCGGACGAATGCGAATCGAGATACCTTGCTGATCGTCATCAACAGCTGGTGGCCTGAAGCACTCGTCGAGGACTGGCCGCATGCGACTCACGTGCTATCGCCTGAATTTGCCCGCGAAAAATCGTCGTAACAACCCCATCCAGAGTAGAAGAGGCCGCAATTGCGGCCTTTTTTCTTGCGAGCGAAGTCCTAGACCCGTTCGATCTTTACTGACTTCAACACTACATCCTGGACCGGCCTATCCTGCCGGTTGCGGGGGACGGCTGTGATTTTGTCCGCGACATCCTGTCCCTCGACCACCTCGCCGAAGATCGTGTGATTACCGGTGAGCCAGGGAGTGGGTGCCACGGTGATGAAGAATTGTGACCCGTTGGTGTTTGGGCCGGCATTCGCCATGGCCAGCTTGCCGGGCTTATCGAACTTATGCGGTGATTCCTTGGTCTCGTCCTCGAACTTATAGCCGGGCCCACCCATGCCAGTGCCTTCGGGGTCACCGCCCTGAATCATGAAATTCGGAATCACACGATGAAAGATGGTGTCGTCGTACAGGTTGGCCTTGCTCTTTTGACGCGTGCGCGGATGCGTCCATTCGCGTGTGCCTTCGGCGAGCTCCATGAAGTTCTTGACGGTAACAGGTGCGTCTTTCTCAAACAGACGACAGACAATCGTCCCCTGCGAGGTTTCAAACGTGGCATATGTGCCGGGTTGACGGGTCATGAAAAGTCCTTTCTGAACGTGATGAATTCCGGTTTGCGTTCAACCCGGCTCGGAAGCCAAGTGAGGATCGCTTGCCTCGATTGTATGGCGAGCATGCAGTTTGTGCGATCTCGAAGCCGCAGCAATTCTCCGCCACAAGCTGGAGACAGTGCCACCGTTTAGAATTGCAAGCTCACACTTCCGATGCCCGCCAATTGGATCTTCTGGATTCTGTTCAACGCCTTCGTGCTGGCGATGCTGGCGCTGGATCTTGGCGTCTTCCATCGCAATAAACACGTGGTCGCGTTTCGTGAGGCTATTGGCTGGACAATTGTGTGGATCGCCTTAGCGGGTGCTTTCGCAGTCCTAATCTATTTCTTTGGCCACACTTTAACCGGCAACCCGGTCCGCCCGAACTCCGAGCTGACGCTGGAATTCCTTACCGGCTACCTCATTGAGGAATCACTCAGTGTCGACAATCTGTTCGTGTTCCTGGTGATCTTCCGCTACTTTGCCGTGCCACGAAAATACCAGCACGAAATCCTGTTCTGGGGCGTCGTGGGCGCGCTAGTGATGCGTGGAATCTTCATTCTCGTTGGCATTAAGCTGCTGAACGCGTTTTCGTGGCTGATCTATGTATTCGGCGCCATCCTCATTTACAGCGGCATCAAGCTACTTGGCCAAGAAGACAAGGAGATCGAGCCGGAGAAGAATTTTGTATTGCGCATCTTCCGAAAATTTTTCCGGCTCACGGACAACTACGAGGACGACAAATTTTTCGTCGTTCGCCAGGGGATTCGGTATGCGACTCCATTAGCGGTAGTGCTAGTGATGATCGAGACCACGGACCTGCTGTTTGCGACCGACTCTATACCCGCCGTGCTCGCCATCACCCGCGAGCCATTCATTGTGTATACCTCGAATGTCTTTGCGATTCTCGGGTTGCGGTCGCTGTACTTTGCGCTGGCGGGGATGATCGAAGTGTTTCACTTGTTGCACTATGGACTATCCGTAATTCTTATCTTTATCGGCGTCAAAATGCTGATGTCGCATTATGTAAAGATCCCGATCGGAATCGCCTTGGGAGCAGTGGCAGGAGTGCTCCTGATCTCTATCGTGCTGTCATTGATTTTTCCTAAAAAAGCGAAGGTGACCAGAATCGCTGGCTGATTTTGTTCGGCTTACTCGAAACTCACTACGTCATCTCGTACGACGGAATGTTTGCCAAACTTGCGATCGTTTTTGATGGGATAGTCAAGCCGATAGTGTGCGCCGCGGCTCTCCTCGCGGGACAACGCCGAGCGCGCGATCAGGATTCCGGTTTGCAGAATATTGGCGGCTTCATGCGCCCTCCGGTCAGTCGGCTTCGGAGCGCTGGATTGCATAGCTGTCAGCTCGGTCACAGTCTGCCGCAGTGGCTTGCCTTCCCGAACGACAGCCACGTTCTGCCACATCAGTGACTGCACCTTCTGAATGAACTTCTCGACGTCAGGAGAGCTTCCGTTTCGTTGAATCGCCGTTTGCGGAGTGATCGCTGAGGCTGACTTAGGAGACCGCATTTCATCGCGCATCGACCGTGCCGCTCGAGTTCCATACACCAGTCCTTCGAGCAGGGAATTGCTGGCCAGCCGGTTGGCCCCGTGGACGCCCGTACACGCTACCTCGCCCGCGGCGAAGAGCCCGGGAATCGACGCTCGTCCATCCAGATCGGTGCGCACGCCGCCCATCGCGTAATGCGCAGCGGGACGTATGGGCACAAGCTCTTCGGCGATGTCGATGTTGTACTGCATGCACGTCGAATAGATCGTGGGAAAGCGTTTTCGCACCTTGTCGGGATTCAGGTGCGTCAGGTCGAGATAGACAGCCGCATCGGGCCGCCTGACGATCTCAAGCTCGTGTGCGATAGCCCGCGCTACAACGTCGCGTGGCGCGAGCTCACCCATCTCGTGATACTTGGGCATAAACCGCTGCAGCTCGGCGTTCCGCAGATAAGCGCCCTCGCCGCGCAGTGCTTCTGACAAGAGAAAGCGAGGCGCTCCCTTCAAGAACAGTGCAGTCGGATGGAATTGCACGAATTCCATGTCCCTGATCTCTGCGCCCGCACCAAACGCCATGGCGACGCCGTCTCCGGTGGCGACAGCCGGATTCGTCGTGTCGCTATAGACCTGTCCGAGACCGCCCGTTGCGAGTAAGACCGAGCTGGCGTAAATCTCACGAACTTGCCCACTATTATCGAGCACACGGACTCCAATGACTCGACCATCTCGAAGAACGAGCTCGGTGGTGAATTCGAACTCACGAAAGACGATGGGCTTGAGTGCCTGTGCCTTCAGAAAAAGTGCACGTCCAATTTCGCGTCCAGTGGAGTCGCCGTGAGCGTGAAGCACGCGACTGCGACTATGGGCTCCTTCGCGAGTGAATGCAATCTTAGCGCCGGCCCGGTCGAACTCTGTCCCCCACTCGATTAGCTCTTCAATGCGAGCTGGACCCTCCTCGACGAGCACACGCGCCGCATCAGCATTGCACAATCCGTCGCCCGCCTTCAGCGTGTCATCAAGATGCAGGCTAACTTCGTCGTCATCGCTCAGCGCTGCCGCGATGCCGCCTTGCGCATACTGGGTGTTCGACTCCGTGACCTCCTTCTTCGCAAGACACAAAACGCGCCCCGCCGGCGCAAGCTCCACCGAAGCTCGCAGGCCCGCGATTCCTGCGCCTACTACGATGAAGTCGGTCTCGTTGGGAAGGTCTTTCATGGCAATGAGCGAAACGCTGCTGAATGCTTCAGAATCACCCTGTCCAATGCTGATGGTACCACGCACAAGAGTTACGGGAGTCGCGGAAACAGCGTCGATTGTCGTATCGGGACAGCGCTCATCGCATTGCAACAGGTGTTGACCGAGGGCGCTTCCGTTACACTAGAGGATTGACCCGCATACTTGTCCGGACTGCATCACGATCCTATGACGTGTTGGTTGAACGCGGACTTTTGCGCTCGGCCGGAGACATCCTGCAACCGATCGTCCCGTCTCACTCGAAAGCATTTCTGCTTTCATCGTCGCCGATTCTGGAACTTTGGGGACGTGCACTCGTTGAGCCTTTTCGTCGTGCGGGACGCGTAGTCGAGATCGTCGAAATGCCCGACGGAGAAAGCGCGAAGAAGTTTGCTTCCGTCGAGAAGCTGACGACGAAGATGATCAAGCTCGGTGGCGACCGGCGGTCGCTTGTGCTGGCTCTCGGTGGCGGCGTGGTCGGAGATGTTGGCGGATTTGCCGCTTCGATCTTCATGCGCGGGATTCCCGTGGTACAAGTTCCCACGACTCTGGTGGCGCAGGTCGACTCAGCTATAGGAGGAAAGACAGGTGTCAATCTGGCGTCAGGAAAGAACCTGATCGGAACATTCCATCAGCCGCTCGCAGTGCTGGTTGACCCTGACGTACTCACTACACTTCCCGAACGGGAGTACCGATCCGGTTTGTTTGAGGCGATGAAGTATGGCGTGGTTCGTAATCCTGGGATATTCGAGCTTATGGAATCGCAGGGCGATGCGCTACTGCGGCGAGATGGCGACGTTCTGGAGCGATTGATCATCGAGTGTGTAAGAGTCAAGGCGGATGTGGTGAGTGCTGACGAGCGCGAAGGTGGTGAGCGGAGAATTCTCAACTTCGGCCACACCATAGGCCATGCGCTGGAGTCGGCCACCGGGTACGAACACTTTCTTCATGGCGAGGCGGTTGCCTGGGGAATGATTGCGGCTGCCGTCATTGGCCGCGATCTGCAGACTACCGACCCCACGTTAGCGGCCCGTATCATCTCCCTTGTGCAGTCCTATGGGGGGCTTCCCGCTGTGACTGTAAGCGGCAAGCGCGTTTTGAAACTTCTGCAATCTGATAAGAAAACAATGGGCGGTGTGCCGCATTTCATACTTGCGACCTCAAAACTTGGTAGCGTCGAAGTGGTGAACACTGTGCCGCCAAGTGCAATCTTGACAGCTGTAGAAGAGATAACGCAGCTTTCCCAATCGCAATGAGCGAAGAAACTCAAAAGGCTTCGGGCACTGAGCTCTCGGACGATCGAATCGTGGGCGCTGCACCCGCCGGCGCGAGCGATGAAGCCTCGGCCGCAACCGCAGTCCGCGAGATGTTTAGCTCGATTGCTCCGCGGTATGACCTGCTGAATCACGTCCTCTCGATGAACGTCGATCGCATGTGGTGGAACCGAACCGCCAGGACTTTCGCTCGAACTCTTTCGCAGCCGAATGTCCGCGTGCTTGATCTGTGCTGCGGCACTGGCGACATGGCGTTCGCACTCCAGAAGCGCATGAAGGGTGCAGCGGGGAAGCTGATCGGCGCCGACTTTTCACATGCGATGCTTGTGTTGGCCACCGAGAAGACTCGAAGCAGGCCGGTTCGTTGGGTCGAAGCCGACGCCCTCAAGCTGCCTTTCGCTTCGGGTCAGTTTGATCTGGTCACGGCTGCATTTGGATTCCGCAACCTGGCTAACTACGACCACGGACTGACGGAGATCTATCGCGTTCTTCGAACAGAAGGCGAAGCCGGCATACTCGATTTCGGCGAGCCCGAGGGCCTCATAGGATCGGTCTATCGCTTCTACTTCCGGCATGTACTGCCTGCGATCGGTACCTTAATTTCAGGTGTGCGTGGACCTTATGCGTATCTGCCCAAATCAGTCCAGCGATTTCCCTCTCCCGAAGAAATGCTTGACCGCATGCGTGCCGCTGGATTTCGCGAGGTCTCCTGGAATCCGTACACCTTCGGAATTGCAGGTCTTTACCGGGGAAAGAAATAACCACCTAGGTTCGAACAAAACTGTCGCGCAGCGCATCTTCAAGCGAATAACGCATTATGCGCGGGTAATCGGGTCCGAGAAATTGCTGCAGACGTGTTGTGTCCATGGTGTAGGATCCGATCATGTAGGGTAATGCTTCTGGCGGAATAGACGAGATTCCCCACTTCCACAGCATCCGCAAAATCAGACGACAAGCGGCGCGGGTTGGAACACGCCGTATCGTGGCGTGTGCAATCTCGGCACAGCTCCGAATCGAAATCGGCTCACCGGGAGCGGCGACATTCAAGATCGTGACCGGCGGATCACTTTGCGGCCGTTGTAGCAAATAGACCAGTAGGCGCGCGACATCGTCCACGTGCACAAACTGAAATCGCTGCTCAGGATACTTTTTCCCGCTGGGCAGCATGAGCGGAAGACGCTTGCCCTCGGCAGGCATACGGGCGGCTCGCGCACTCTTGCCCAGCGGGGTTCCGCGCAGCGCACCCACCAGGTAGTTCTGCATGCTCGCGCCGGTAAAAATGTGCGGCCGCAAGATGTAGGTGCGGCAATTGCCCAGGCTTTCTGCCCGATAGCGCACCACCTCGTCGCTCTCGCGTTTGTGAATCGCATAGGGAAGCGTGTGCGCCCGCAGTGGAAAATCTTCCTTCACTGGGCCAGGAGTCTCGGGTCCGTATGCCGACACGCTGCTGGGAAAGATGAACTGCCGAATTTGACCGCCGGTGCGATTGACGACGCTAATTGCTTCCATCACGCGAGCGGTTCCTGCCACGTTGATCTGCCACATGCGCTCGACATCGATTACTCCGGTTCGAACCGGATCGATCACGAAGGCAAGGTGTATGACTGAGCCAGCGCCCGTCTGCCGCAGCAGCTGTATAAGCTCGCGGCACGACGATTCATGGCCCAGGTTCATGGCGTGAAATTCGACCGGATGCTGAAACTCGGCGGAACGCAGATCCACGCCGATCACGCGGAATCCTGACAACATGGGTAAAAGTCTTGTCCCCAGGTTGCCCGAGATTCCCGTGACCAGAACGGTCGAATTGGCTTGCGTCATTGGCCTATTTGGGAGGATTGCTCGCCTGTGGCGCACCCGCCGGACCTGGGCGGCCGCCCGGCATTGAACCGCCAGCAACCGGAGCCGGTCCGAAATACACCTCATTCAGAACCGGTGTGGCTGACTTGCCGATCTCATCCAGCTTGTCCTGCATCTGGCGTTGCTGCAGCGTCTTGCTGATGGAATCCCGGACTTCGCTGACGGGAATCTCACGCACCGATACGGCCTTATAGATGTAATACGCGGCCGGATCGCTGAAGACCTGCGAAATCTCGCCGGCTTTGAGTCGAAACACGGCTTCCTGATTGACCGGTAAGCTTCCTGGCTGGCGAGCGCCGAGACTTACATCTGGCGACCCTGTACCCGTAACGCCAGCCAGCTCGTAAGCCGATTGCTGCAACTTGGCAGGATCGCTCCCCGCAATCCACTGCTGACGAATCTTCTCGGCAGCGGCGGCCTGGTCGGCATCGCTCGGCGCCGGTTTCTCGGGCGTGCCCGGAACGTGAGGAACGATGATCCGTTCGAGGTTCGCCGCGATGTATTTAGCGCTGTTCTGCTTGTAATACTCCTCAATCTGTTGGTCGCTGGGATGTGCGTACTCGTCAGAGTAATGCCGCTTCAGTGCTTCGGCCAACACCTGGTTGGTCACGAATTGGATTAGCTGGACGACGTCAGGATTGTTTTCCAGATGCAACGCGCGGGCCGCATCGGCATAGACTAGAAGCTTACCGTAGTTGGTGGCAAAACCGCGCTTCATGTCCCACTTCATGCCGGGTTGCAGGGCAGTCGTGAGCTTCTCGAACTGGGCTTTGGTTACTTCGCTGACGCAGTCCTTCGCGGGGGTGAGATCGCCGACGGGGGTACAGCCGTCTTTCAAAGTGATGACCGCCTGGTCCATCGCAACCGCGTCTGGATTGCCTTTAGGTGCTGCTGTGTCGGGATGTGCGGCGGCAAGCGAGGCCTGCTTTTCGGGACCGTGAAGGCGAGGGACCGGTGCCCCCGGATTGCTTGTCTGCGCAATAGCAGACGGGGCTAGAAGGCAGGAGAACGCAATAGCGGCCAACAACTGACGCTGCATGAACGGTATTCCTCCGGGATTGTTACGCCTGAGACGGCGCGGAAGTTAACGAAATCGTATCATAGTATGCCCACAGGAGTCGCGCTAGATCCTTGCGAAAGTGTACGCACTGAACCATGACGCAGGCACTCGACAACCGCGAGCTAAAAACGGAAAAGCAGGCGGTAGCTCTGAATTCTGTTTTTGCCGCGGTGGCGATCACAGCCCTCAAGGTTGTTGTGGGTATCACGACGGGGAGCTTGGGAATCTTATCCGAAGCGGCGCACTCCGGCCTCGACCTCGTAGCGGCGGTAATTACCTATTTCTCGGTTGGGGTCTCCGACAGGCCGCCCGATGCCACCCACCAATACGGACATGGCAAGGTAGAGAACTTTTCCGCGTTCATCGAGACGGCGCTACTGCTGGCAACTTGCATTTGGATTGTGTACGAGGCCGCAAAGCGCCTGTTCTTTCATTCGGTTGAAATAGAACCCAGCGTCTGGGCCTTTATCGTCATGGGAGCATCGATCGTCGTCGACGTATGGCGCTCGCGGCGACTGCAACGAGTTGCTGAGAAATACGACAGTCAGGCGCTACACGCCGACGCCCTTCACTTCAGCACAGATATCTGGTCCAGCTCGGTTGTACTTCTGGGGCTGGCGCTGGTGCTGGTCGGGCGCAACTATTCCGTTCCCTGGCTGTCGAAAGCTGACCCGATCGCCGCGCTTATCGTCGCGT
>Ga0306920_100006473_pt1 | contig 15292 bp, 16 predicted proteins | sample flu12Cox44000170_FD_204666 | JGI IMG/M metagenome (GOLD analysis project Ga0306920, IMG submission 204666) | Lab enrichment of tropical soil microbial communities from Luquillo Experimental Forest, Puerto Rico - flux4day.12C.oxic.44.000.170 (v2)... | ecosystem: Environmental > Terrestrial >... | reverse complement strand
ACGTTCATCTGCCTCGGCCTGATTTACCTGGTTTTCATGTGGGTGGGCGCCGCGATCGTGCGGGTGCCGCCGCCGGCCTGGAAGCCGCGCGGCTACGTGCCGCCGGTCGCTGAGCGGCGGTTTATCACCAGCAACGACGTCTACGTTTACGACGCGATCAGGACGCCCCAGTTCTGGTTAATCTGGTGGGTGTTGTGCCTCAATGTGACGGCCGGGATCGGCGTGCTCGGACAGGCCTCGGCGATGAGCCAGGAAATGTTCCCGGGCAAGGTCTCGGTGGTTGCGGCGGCGGGCTTCGTCGGGCTGCTCAGCCTGTTCAACCTGCTCGGCCGCTTCCTGTGGGCCTCGGCGTCGGATTACATCGGCCGCAAGAACACCTACTTCTGTATCTTCGTCCTGGGGACGGTGCTCTATTGCCTCGTGCCGTGGACCGGTTCGATCGGCAGCGTCTCGCTGTTCGTGGCCTGTTTCGTGGTGATCCTGAGCATGTACGGCGGCGGCTTCGCGACGGTCCCCGCATATCTAAGGGATATGTTCGGTACACGCTATGTAGGCGCCATTCACGGTTGCCTCATCACCGCCTGGTCGGCCGCAGGCGTGTTCGGCCCCGTGCTGGTAAACTACATCCGCGAATACCAGGTTAGTCACGGAGTACCCAAGGCGCAGGCCTACGATGTCACGATGTTCGTGATGGCGGGACTGCTGGTGATCGGGTTCTTCTGCAATCTTTTCGTCAAGGCCGTCGATCCGCGCTTTCATATGCGCAACGGCGGCGAAGCCGGAAGAGCGCAGGCTGACGTCGAAGCAACCAGGGAACCGGCCGAAGCGTAGGAAATATGGCGAACGAAAATCAGACCCGTACCCGGACGATCCAACTTGTCCTTGCCTGGAGTTTCGTGGGCATCCCGCTCGCCTGGGGCGTGCTGCAGACAATCGGCAATGCGATGAAGCTCTTCAGGTAAGTCGCTCCGGCCAAGTCACGACATCGTGCGCAAACATACAAACCGTGACTTTGCCGCGATCGCTTTTGCGCTCTGGTCTGACGCAGGCAGCTCATCTCGCGCTCGCTGCTTTCAGGTTGCCCGAGAGGGACGGGCGCGATGTGATCAGCGTATGACTAGGCCGGCCAAAACCGCGATGAGCACGGCACGCGCTCGCGTGCGGGGTCAGAGTCTTGATCTGCTTGACCAACTGCCGCTTCGTGACGGTGAGGAAGTTGTCATCACAATCTCTAAAGAGGGTCCTGTTGAGGACCTGGACGCCTTGAGGAGGGCTGCGGGTGCCTGGAAAGGGCTCGTCGATGCCGATGCGCTCGTCGCGAACATCTACGCCGACCGCCTCATCTCGACCCGACCGTCACTAAATGCTTGAGCGGTGCAATATCTGGTCGACACCGATTGGGTGATTCATTATCTGAACGGTCACGCTGAGATCGTCGACCGGATTCAACAATTCAGTGGTGAGGGTCTGGGCCTGTCGTTCATATCTCTCGCCGAGCTTTACGAGGGTGTCCTTTATTCGCGCGACCCGGGTCAAGGCGAGGATGCTCTTCAAGCGTTCCTGCGCGGCGTCGACCTGATCGGGCTCGACGACGAAACCACGAGAATCTTCGCTAAAGACAGTTGTCAGAATGGCGTCTCGTCGGATGCTTCCGTTTGCGGCGCAACCGTTCCGTTAGTCCGTTTGCCGAGCAATCGGAGTTGCTGAGCTACGATTTCGGTTCGGTAACGAAGGCCGGTTCCGTCCTTGGCCTGGTACTGGCGAATGTTTAAACGGCATTAGTGCTATGTCAGTGACTGACATAACGTTCAATTGATCTGCCCAAGGCGCATCGGGCATTAGGCGACGATGTCGCTGCCGTTGCGCACCCGAGCACTGCCTGGAGATGTATCATGAGCGTTTCCGCCGCCGTCGGCACTATCAGGACAGTCCGCTTCCACGGGTTCGGCGAACCGGCGGAGGTTTTGCGGCTCGATAAAGTGGCTATCCCGGCTCATATTAAGCGTCAAAGCTCCTGACTGCCGGTCTGCATATCACCATCTACGCGAGTCAAATAAGTCCCGCTTGGGCGGCGAGTTTGCTGAGCAGATCGATCGCCTTTGCGACCGTCTCTATCGTCGCAGCAACTTTGGAGAGATCCTCAAGTGAGGCGTTGATCGCTGCGCTCGCGCCGTCGATCCCGCGGGTGGCCGCAGCATACTCGGCAGACGCGGTATCGATATTCACAGCGATAATGCGCTCGGTCTCCTCCAGAACCGCGGTCAATTGCCGCCGCAGAGCGATCTTCTCCTGGATCGAGTCAGTCGCCTGCATGAGCTTCAACAGAGACGACGCCAGATTATGGAGATCATCACCAATAGCCATGGCCGTTCTCCTTTTGTGGCTAGACGGATAGTTAACGCGCGCTCACGGTTTTGATCGCAGTCGCGAGCATGTTTATCTGTTCGCCGAGATTTTCGATGTCGGCGGCATTGTACTGCTGATCCGTCAGAGCTTTTACCAGGTCTTGATTCGCCGTCTTCAAAGCCTTGAGCGCCTGGATCGCCTGTGCGTTCACAACCGTAAGCTCCGCATCTGCCTGCTCCACCAGGGTTTGTCCTTGCATTGCGGCCGAGCGCTCTGCGAACGATGTGTCCTTCTCAGCCAACGCAACGTCGATATCACCTCGCAATCTCTGGGCGGTCGCGTCTACCTCCTGGCTCAAGTTCTGGCCAGTCTGGCTAAAATCATTGATGAGAAGGTCACAAAGGTGCTCGACCTCGGGTGCCGCCTGAGGAACAATTGCCTTGATTGCTTCTGCCCGTTTGTACTCGACAATCCACCCTCCGACCTGATCGACCGTACTTCCGATCGCGTCGAGTTGTGCATCGGAGAGCCGCTTTCCGGAAATGCTCTTCACACTGCTCACGAAATCATTTGACGCTTGCTGCAATTCCGCCGCCTGGGTCTCGGTAACGAGCGCTATGAGTAGTTCGCCATAAGACGCGAGCGCTCGCGCAGCGCGCACCCTGATTGCGACGGTCGATGCGCTGAAGTTCTTGTCAAGCTCCCCGGGTTTTCGGGTGCCACCGATTTCCACGTCAATCACATTCATCGAAATGACCATTTGGCGGAGCTTTGGAAACTGGTCTGAGGCGAAATCGCCGGACGATTGCGCTGCGTGCCCAAGTTGCATAGCTGCATTGCGTTGCTCGCCCGTCAAGCCGCACGCTGAAAGGAGCGTCGCCCACGCAAGCGCAATCACAATCTGGTGCAGTTGCATTGGGGACCTCCGGCGTCGAAATTTCCCTGTGAGACTCAAGAACCAGTTCGCTGGCTGTCTTGGTGTCACCGCGCGCAGCGGAGCAGAAGGTGTGCCAAAAAAGACACTCATTGAAGACCAGGCCTTACGCCCTTTCGACATGCTGGTAAGTATAGTGCGCGTCGCTTGCTCGACCCGATGTGGTGCCCAGCAGCAGCTTTCGTACGCTGTGTATTAATTCGGGAGAACTTATACAAAGTGCGAGGAGTAATTGTCAAATTGTTGTGGATCGCGCGCATGACTCAGACGGCTCCCCGCGGCGCGGTTTTAGTTGATTGAGTAGCAGTAGTTCGTGTTTGTTTCTGAAATCCCTCGACAATTGTTACACCGGCACGAACGAGGGCAGGAAAGCAGCGCCATCCAGCCACCGCCGGTGCTGCTTGCTATGTCGAGCAGTTCAATTGCCATGAGCAGACATTTAGTTGGCCTACTCACATTTACTGGCACGCGGGGCCAACAGGTCAGCCTGACAGGCAGCGGCGCTACCCTAAATTGCCTCCTCGGCATCCTTCCATCCCAGGTGGTTGCGCCTGACGGCCAACCTACTACCGTTTTCCCCAACAGCTCGACCTAGGCTTTCTGTACGTTCTGGGGGCTGCCGCCATGAAAGGGAAAAAAAGGACACGTGAGTTTTGACGAAGCAGTAGCCGCGGTCGTATTAATAAGCTCCGGAGGCAGCGCGCAATGAAGGCAATCGCTAAAACTCGCCCGGAGCCGGGGGTCGAGATTATCGACGTTCCGGTCCCGAGCCCAGGACCGAATCAAATCCTCGTCAAGATCGCGGCTTGCGGCATCTGCGGCTCGGACCTGCATATCTACCTATGGGAACTCGGCGCCGACCGCGCGCTGGCGGCTATGCCCGCGGTAATCGGCCATGAACCCGCGGGTGAGGTGGTCGAGCTGGGCACGGGCGTGACGGAATTCAAAGTTGGAGACCATGTCGCGCTGGATCCGTTCGGACCCTGCGGACGATGCGCGATATGCCAGAGCGGACGCTTCAATTTCTGCCTCAATCCAGGCCGGCTGGGTGGCGCCTTTGCCGAATACTGCGTAGCGCCGGTGCAGAATGCGTGGTTGGTGCCCAAGTCGATGGACTTGGAGCAGGCTGCTTTGCTGGAACCATTTGCGACCGGTATGCACGCAGTCGAAGAGTCATCGCTCCGGGCAGGTGATAGTTGCGTTATCGAGGGACCAGGGCCGATCGGCCTCTCGACCGCTTTGGCTGCACGCGCTCTGGGCGCCACCTCAATCGTGATCACCGGTCTGAAAATGGATGAAGAGCGGTTGGCGTTGGCGCGCCGTATAGGATTCACGACTGTTTGCGCTTCCGACCGCGATTGGACCGACCAGGTAAAGGCGTTGATGCCAGGAGACGGCGCCGATGTGGTCTTCGACGCTGCCGGTTTTCTCGATTCCGTGCGCCAGATAATCAAGCGCAACGGCGAATTGGTCGAAGTCGGATGGCCGGCACGTGATATCCCAAACGCTGAAATGCGCTCGCTGTTTTTCCACGGAGTCAAAATCATCCCCTCGCGAGTGAGGGTGCCGGAGACCTGGAGGCGTTCAATCGCGCTGGCCGCGAGCGGGGCGGTCAACCTCAAGCCGATGGTGACTCATCGCTACGACCTGGACCATGGAATTGAGGCGTTCGAATTGCTGCATAACAAGCAAGGGGTCAAGGCCTTGATCATGCCGCGTCCGGAGTGACTGGCTGAATTTTTGCGGCTGAAGCCCGCTATTGTTTATAATGGGTGTAGGCGAGACGCCTGCACCATTGCCAATTCGAGGTGAACGGCCATGCGGGATGGATTCAAAATCGTCGACACTGATGCGCACATGATGGAACCGGAATGGATGTGGGAACGCTACACGGAAGACGCCTATAAGGCGCGCGCCCCCAAGATGGGCATTATCCCTGAGTCTCAACGGCGCGGTTTTATGGTCGAAGGCGAATCGTTCGTGCGCGAGAAAGGCAAATATCCGATGGCGGCGCCGGCCTTCTTCGCCGCCGTGAAGAAGGCGATGGAGCGTTTCGAGCGGGCAGCCAAAACAGGCTTTAGTGCACAGAGCCGGCTCGAAGATATGGACGCGCAAGGCGTCGACGTCCAGGTGCTTTATCCCACCGTCGCCGGCCAGATGCTAGGACGCGAATTCCGCGATACTAAACTGCTTGCCGCCTGCACACGCGCGTACAACAACTGGGCATGCGATTATGCCTCGGCGGCACCCGATCGCCTGCGCTGGGCGGCGGCGTTACCGATGCAGGAACCCGAAGAAGCTATAAAGGAAGCGCACCGGGCGGCCGAAATGGGCTGTATCAGTTACTACATGCGTCCGAACCCGGTCGGCGGACGCTCGCTCTGGGATGAAGACCTGTTTCCGGTATGGTCTGAAATCGAGCAGATTGGCAAGCCAATCTCAACTCACGAGTCAGCTTCTTCATCGGTGCCCGGGTTCGGTGACCGGATGGATACGCACGTCAGCGGCCATATCCTGTCGCATCCATTCGAAGCGATGGCGGCGATGGCAGGGCTCATCTGGTACGGCGTGTTCGAACGGTTTCCGAATCTAAAGGTCGTCCATGTCGAAGCCGACGCCGGGTGGGTGCCCTATTGGCTGCAGCGCATGGAGCAGCATTGGAACTTCAGCGGCAATGCTGAGCATGAGTACCTGACCAAGCGGCCGACCGAATATTTCAAGCATAATGTCTGCGTGGCTTTTCGCGGTGACGAGCCGACGATGAAGGCTGCGGTCGAACTGGTTGGTGATGGCAACTTTGCCTGGGATACCGACTATCCGCATCCCGATGGTACCTATCCCTGGGGAGTCGAGGCGATGCTCAAGCAGCCTATTCCGCAAGAAGCGAAGCGCAAGATCTTCTGGGACAACGCCGCCCGCTGGTTCAACCTGAATTGATCGTCGCACATCCGCGCGACGATCATCCCGAGCAGAGCGTTCTCGTGCTTGCGCGAAGCATTTGATCGCTGCACGCCTGTCGGAGGTCGAAATGGATTTCGAGTACACGCCGGAGCAGGAGGCGTTCCGCTCCCAGGTACGCGAATGGCTGATTAATAATCTGCCACCCGACTTATGCATTGACGACCCGATGGATGAGCGGATCGCGCCTAATCGGGAAGTGTTCGAAAGACGCCGCGCCTGGCAGCGAAAACTCGCTGAGGGCGGATGGGTGGGACTCTCGTGGCCGAGACAATACGGTGGACGTCAGGCGAGCCTGCTGGAGCAGATCATCTTTGATGAAGAATATTTCCGCGCACGCGCGCCAATCCTGCCCGGCTACTCGGGAGTTGGACTGCTCGGCCCCACGCTTATGCAGTGGGGATCCGAAGAGCAGAAGAGGAAATATCTGCCGCGAATCCTGCCCGGTGACGATATCTGGTGCCAGGGCTACTCGGAGCCCGGCGCCGGCTCCGATCTCGCAAGTCTCCAGACCCGCGCCGAATTAAAGGGCGACTACTTCGTCGTCAACGGGCAGAAAGTCTGGACCTCTGGTGCACAGTTCGCCGACAGGATGTTCCTGCTCGCGCGCACCGATCCCAACGCCCCCAAGCACAAGGGCATCAGCTACCTGCTGCTTGACGACATGCGTTCGCCGGGCGTCGACGTCAGGCCGCTGGTGGTGATGAATGGGCATCATCACTTTAACGAAGTTTTTTTCGATAACCTCCGTATCCCGCGCGAAAACCTGGTCGGCCCGATGAACGAAGGATGGAAGGTCGCAGTCACGACCCTCGCCTTCGAACGCGGCATCGCCGGTGGCGGAGGGCATTCCTCGCAGGTGCGGCGGCTGGCCGAGCTGGCGAGGTCGTTCAAGATCGATTCGCCGTGCGGCCTGGGATTACGAATGGGTTCGGCAGGAACTCGCGCAGTTCATGATTGAGTGCGAAGCGGCCAAATACACGCGGCTACGCTCATTGACGCGGCTGTTGAAAGGCCTGCCACCCGGGCCCGAAGGGTCAATCCTTAAGCTCTATGGGTCGGAACTGGGGGTGCGCATTGCCCGATTCGTCAGTGAGATGCTCGGCGGATACGCCCTGTTGGGTGAAGCCACCGAAGCCGTACCTGATGCGCCGCGATGGCTTCAGCGGGTGCTGAGTTCACGTCAATACACGATTGCAGGCGGCACCAGCGAAATTCAGAAGAATATCCTGGGCGAGCGCCAACTCGGCCTGCCAAAGTAGGGTCACGCGGGTTGTACCGCAGCGCTCAACAATTCACCGCCGGAAACCCAAGGTTTGGTCATGAACCGACTTGCGCGACCGGCGCTTATGTCTGCTTTCTGTTATGAAGCAGGCGGGTGACTATTTCTTTGTATTCGGTGGCGGCGGGGGACTGGAAAAAGCGCTGGCGGGTGAAATAGGGGTCGCCCGCGTAAAACCATTCGTATTGCAACTGCCGGGCGCCGAATTGCTCGCCTATCATATCCCACGCGAGTTTGAACAGTTGTACGCGGTCGAGCGCGGAAACTGTTTTGCCCCGCAGATATTTTTCCAAATACACGGCGATTTCCGGGTTGCCGAAATCCTGTTCGGCCGGGGTGAGGACCAGGCCGCTGCCACTCAGCTCGCGGATCACCTGGACCGCGCGCATTTGGCATTGCGGCACCAGCACCCAGAGCGCTGCCGAGGTCGAGCGATGCGCGACCCGTCCGCGCGTCGACGCTGCCACTTCCTCGGCGCCGGCCCGCACCAGCCCGCTAACCAGTTCGACATTAGCAACGAGTTCTCCAATCTGTGCCTGGACGTGGAGTGCGTCAGAGCGCCCAATCGTCTCGACGATGTGCAGCGCCAGACCCGTGAGCAGCTTGAGCTTGGCGAGTCCGCGAATCACGGCCTGCAGTTGTGTGTAGCCGGGACGGCTGAGCAGGATGCCGTTGAAGATTTCGATGTCCCGGTAAATGAACATGCGTTCCCATGGAACCAGCACGTCGTCAAAAACCGCCAGGGAATCCTCTTCGTCGTAATGTGAAGTCAGCGGCCGATCGAAATCGCTGCGGCCGCGACTATAGGGTTCGCGACATATGAATTTCAAGCCGGGCGTGTCGCATGGAATCGCGAAGCAGAGCGCGTAATCTTCCTCGCCCGGACGGCGCGGCAAAAACGGCCCTACCCACAGTTCATTGCTGAACGGCGCCAGCGTGGCCAGCATCTTGGCGCCACGTACGATAACGCCGCGGCCGGTTTCCCGCACCACCCGTAATACCAGAAACGGATCGGGCTGCTCGGCGGGCCCACGCGAACGATCCACCTGGGGATCAACCAGCGTGTGCGTCAGGCACCAATCGCGCTCCCGGCATTCGAGGTAATAGCGCTCCATGTTATCGGCGAAACGCCGGTCCCGCCTGCCCAGGTCGGCGAGCCCAGTGGCGACATCGGTCACGAGGGCGTTACAGAAGTCCGGCATCCGGCCCATCAGGCCGTAAGTGTAATCGGCCCGTATCTGCTCGGCGGCGATTCGCCATCGCACCTGCTCGATAGTCTCTGCCATGAAGAAGCTTGCGGCGACCGGCGCGCCGCTGGAAGGTGACTTAAAGCTCAGCTCCTCACGGCGTTCATGCTGAAGGTCATACAATGAGGCCAAGGTCCCGACCACGCCGTGAAACGGCGGATGGATAGTGACGTCCTTAATCCGTTCGCCGGCGGCAAAGACGACACGGCCATCGCGCAAGCTATCGATGAATTGCTGCCCGGTGCGGATTGCCATTGTTGTACCGGTTGCACCAACGAACGAGGCTCGGGGTCAGTGACAGTCAGAGACCCCTGTCCGTCTTGGTCTCTCCCGGACTTGCACCTATTCACCCGCCAGCGGGATTGTCACTGTGATGCGTGGCTCGTTGCCGACCGCTCGCGTGGTGTGGCCTTTGCCGGTCAGGTCTTCAGCCAGGATTCCCTCGCCCGGGCCGAACCGATGAACCGATCCATCGCCGAGTCCGATCTCAACCCCTCCGGCCAGAGTAATCACATACTGACGGCGCGGCGCATTATGCCAATCGACAAACGTGCCGGGCGCCATTCGGCTGAAAGAAATGCTTGCTGCCCGCTGAGCCGGCGACTGCTCAGCGAATTGCCCGGGAGTAAAGGAAAGCGCGATTTCCTCCAGATGAGACTGGCCATCGCTGCCACTATAAAGACGGAAAAGCCGCATGCGAAATCCTCCTGGTACAGCGAATACTTAGTCCGCGGCGCGCGCGAGCGCCTCTGAATTCACGAATTGCGGCATCACTTTGGTCACGAATCGATCCAGTGAGCGCCGCGCCGCATCCTGCTCAAGCCCGCCCCAGGCGAACGACAGCACCAGGTAACTGCAATCGCTGTTCTCAAAGAAACGCGCCAGTTCGTCGCGGATGCATTCGGCAGTGCCGGCGTGCGCCACTTCCATCTGGCACGCGCGTGCGAGGTCCGGTGTGAACCCGACAGCCGGAAGCGTGCGGAAGTCGAGCCACAGCTTGGTGATATTGTTGTAGTAGGTGCGGTACGCCGGAGCGGCGATTTGTTCGACCTCCCGCTCGTCGCCCGCCACATAAATGTGGCGAATCGCGCCGACAATCGGTGTGGTCAATTGCGGGTTGAGGTCGCCCGCTCCACCCTTGTGCCGTGCTACTTCCTCGCGGTAACGCGTGCCCAGTTCCTTGACCATCGTATTGGGTCCGAGAGTCACCATGTTCATGCCGCGGCGGGCCGCGGCCATCAAGCTCTCCGGCGTGCTGACGCCATACCAGAAGGGCGGATTCGGCCGCTGCTTAGGCCCCAACTCCATCGGCACTCCATCGAAACGGTAGTGCGGTCCCCGGTGAGTCAGGCGTTCACTGCGCAGGCCAGCGACGATGACCTCGAGCGCCTCGTCGAAAATCTCGCGCGAATCCATGAACGAGATTCCGTAATAGGCAAGCTCGAATGGCGACACGCCGCGGCCGACACCAATTTCGAGACGGCCATTGCTGAGATGATCGAGCATGCAGATTTCGCTAACCAGCCGCAGCGGATTGTACAGCGGCAACAGGTAGACCAGCGGCCCCAGATGGATTTGCCGGGTGCATTGCGCGGCCGCAGCCAAAAAGATTCCAGGCGACGGCGCCATCCCGAGCGGCGTCGCATGATGCTCGGCGACGTGGTAGCAGAAGAATCCCGCCGCATCGTATTCGCGCAATAATTCCAGCCGGCCCTGGTAGAGGTGATCAAGGCCGTCGTTCCTGCGCTCGATATGATCGAAAACGCCGAATTTAATCTCCCTCATGGTGGCTCCATTCGCGGCGCCGCTCAATCCGCGCGCGTGATCATTATTTCATCATCTCAACACCGCCGGTGACCACCGCGAGCACGGTCGCCCCATTTTTGGTCGACACCGAGTGCACACAGCCATTGGGCCGGTAATTCATGTTGCCGGCGAGGACTTCGCCGGATTCGTCGGCATTGGAGCCTTCGATGACGAAGATCAATTCGTCGCCGACATGCTTGTGACGGGGCAATTGGGCGCCGGGTGCGAAGCGCACGAATACTGCCCGGCGTTTGGTTTCTTTGTCTTGCCAGATAGGTTTCTGCTGGACACCGGTCATCGCCTCGGTCCAGGGAATCTCACTCAAGTTGAAATTCTGCGAGGGTGGGGCGCCTGCGCGATCAGTGGCAGGTTCGACTCCGCCGGTGACAATCGCGAGCACGGTCGCGCCGTTCTTGCAGCTCACGCTATGGACGCATCCGTCGGGCCGGTAACCGACGTTGCCGGAGGTCGTGGTGCCGTGCTCATCGGAGATAGCTCCTTCGATGACATAAAGCAGTTCGTCACCGACGTGGCGATGCATCGGTAACGAAGCGCCGGCCTCGAAACGGGTCAATTGCGCCCGCCGCTTGGTCGCGGGATCCGTCCATAGCACCTTGGCCTTGACCATCGGCGCCATCGGGCTCCATTCAATTTCGTTCACGCGGATTATTTGCGATGAAACGTCGGCCATAATCGCTCCTCACCTGCCCGATTTTTTCCCCTCACCATAAGCGCGGCAGGTACATCGGTGCTAATCCTGTTGACAGTCTGCTGTCAATCGCACGACAAATTCGGATTCAATGCGCTTGAACGCGGCGCTCGATCGTAGGAGAAAAAGGCCATGAAAACCTATGAAATAGCCGAACCTCAAGGAATCGACAGTCTTAAGCTGGTCGAGCGGGCGACTCCCAAACCGCGGCCGAGTGAAGTTCTGGTGCGCGTGCGGGCCACCTCGCTCAACTATCGCGATCTCGTGACCGTCAAAGGTGGCGCCGTGACACGCGGAATCCGCCTGCCACTGGTCCCGCTCTCGGACGGTGCCGGAGAGGTGGCCGAGGTGGGCACCGAGGTGACGCGCTTCAAACCGGGCGAGCGTGTCGTCGCGAGCTTCTTTCAGAATTGGCTGGCAGGTTCGCCTCATAGTTCTTTTTTCCGCTCGGCGCTCGGTGGCGCTCTTGACGGAATGCTGACTGAATACATTGCGCTGAGCGAGGATGGGCTCGTTCGCATTCCTGATTACATGAGCTTCGAAGAGGCGGCGACATTGCCGTGTGCCGCCGTCACGTCATGGAATGCGCTGGTGAGCATGGGCCGGGTCACGGCAGGCGAGACGGTGCTCGTGTTAGGCACCGGTGGAGTGTCGATTTTTGCACTGCAATTCGCCCGAATGCATGGTGCACGGGTAATCGCAACGTCGAGTAGCGATGCGAAGCTGGCGCGTCTGCGCGAAATGGGTGCGTCCGGCGTAGTCAACTACAAGGCTACTCCGGACTGGGACGCGCGGGTGCTCGAAATGACTGGTGGCGAAGGCGTTGACCACGTCATCGAAGTCGGGGGCTCCGGTACGCTAGCCAAGTCGATTCGCGCGGTAAAGCTGGGCGGCCGCATCAGCCTGATCGGGCTTCTTGCCGGCGGCGGCCAGATTGACCCGATGCCGATGCTTCTCAAGAGTGTCACTTTGCAGGGAATCTTCGTCGGCTCACGCGAGATGTTCGAGGAGATGAATCGAGCGATGAAGATCAACAGCGTGCATCCGGTCATCGACCGGGTGTTTCCGTTCGCTCAGGCGCGCGACGCCTACCGCTACCTCGAATGCGGCAGCCACTTCGGCAAGGTCTGTATCGCAGCGTGAGAGGACTCAGATGCCCGCGCGCTTGGCTTTCATGGCCAAGAGCGCGGGCGAGTTGCGGACTATTTGCTCAAGGTCGCCTTGAGCAACCTTGGCGGACACATCGGTAGTTCATTCATCCTGACGCCGACCGCTCGATACACTGCGTTCGCGGCAGCTGCTGGCGGTGGCACAATCGAGACTTCGCCCACGCCCCTGACCCCTAATGGATGGTCAGGATGCGGGACTTGAACTATGTGAGTTTCGATCAATGGCAGGTCGAGGCAAGTTGGGATTCGATAATCGAGGAAGCCAGGGTTGCGCATACTACCGTGCTGGTCGTAGAAATACTCCTCGTTCAGAGCCCACCCCAGCCCTTGCGCGGTGCCGCCCTGCATCTGCCCTTCGACATAGCTCGGATGAAGGGCTTGGCCGACATCCTGGGCGACGCTGGCGCGTAGAATCTGGACTTTGCCGGTCTCTGGATCAACCTCGACGTCCAGCAGACATCCGGCAAAGGCGGGCGCGCCCATCGGCCCGGCATGAACCGTTCCGCGGCCGATGACCGGCCCACCGGTTTGGCCAAGCCGAGGTCCGAGTTCTTTCAGGGTCATCGCCGCGCCACTGTCGGCATTATTGACAAAGCGCCCGTCGGCGAAGTCTACCTTTTCGGGCGCGACCTGCCAGACTTTCGCAGCGCGCTCCTTGAGCTGACGCAGCGCGTCCTGCGCGGCTTCATGCACGGCCCATCCGGTGGCGAACGCGGTACGGCTGCCGCCAGTTACGTCGGTGCGGCCAATCGAATCAGTATCGGTATTCGACGGTCTGACGTCTTCGGCTGACAGCCCCAGCACCTCGGCGACGACCATCGCGCACGCTGCGCGTGTGCCGCCGATATCGACCGCCCCAGTAACCACTGCGGCGGTCCCGTCGGCGTCGATATTCACGGTTGCCGAGGATTGCAGTCCAGCGTTGAACCAGAAGCCGAACGCGACGCCGCGGCCGCGATTCTTGCCGGTAAGTTTGGATTTGTAATGCGGGCTGTTCTTTAATGCCTCGCAAACTTCGACGAAACCAATTCGTTTGAATGGCAATCCAATGACCTGGACGGTGCCTTCTTTGGCGGCATTCTTCAAGCGGAAGTCAATCGGATCCATCCTGCATTTTTCGGCCAGTTCGTCGATAACAGTTTCCGAAGCGAAGGCCGCGTTGGTCGCGCCCGGAGCACGGTATGCTGCAGTCTTGGGCCGATTGACGAGAACATCGTAGCCGTCGATTTTAAAATTGTCGATCGCATAGGGCGAGATAATGCACATCGCGCCGGCAGTGACCGGCGAACCCGGGAAAGCGCCCGCTTCGTACGCCATCCAGATTTCCGCCCCGGTGATACGGCCATCTTTGGTCGCGCCCATTTTGACCTTGATGGTCGAGCCGGAAGTTGGACCGGTGGCGCGCAGCACATCGGCGCGCCCCATCACCAACTTCACCGGATGCCCGGTTTTCTTCGCGAGCAGAATCGCTAGCGGTTCCAGATACACGTTGATCTTGCCGCCGAAGCCGCCGCCAATCTCTCCGGGCACCACTCTGATGCTGCTCTCGGGCATCTGCAGAAGTTGTGCGCACATCGCGCGTACTTCGAACGGTCCCTGGGTCGAGCAGTGGACGGTGGCGTGCCCGTTGGCGTGATAGATTCCCAGGGCGTTGTGCGGCTCGATGTAGCCCTGATGTACCATCGCCGTATTGAACTCGCGCTCGACGATGTAATCAGCCGCGGCAAATCCCGCATTGAGGTCACCGCGCGCAAACTGCACGTGGGAAGCGATGTTGGTGGGCTTCCCTGGCGCTTCGGGATTTTCTACTCCGGCAACCAAAGCCGGAGCATCCGGTGCCATTGCGTCGCTCACCGTCATCAGCGGCGGCAGCGGCTCGTAATCGACTTCGATCAGCCTGAGCGCTTCCTCGGCGATGTGCGGGGATACTGCTGCCACCGCAGCAACAGCATGTCCGGAGTAGAGCACCTTCTCCTTGGCCATGATATTGCGCACGAGGAAGTGCGGATTCATCGGCAGCTCGCCCATCGCGACCATCTGGTTGGGCAGTTCGGGCAAGTCCGCCCCTGTTATGACCGCCTTGACGCCTGGCAACTGCCGCGCTTTCTCAAAATTGATTGATCTGATCCGCGCATGGGCATGAGGACTGCGCAATACTTTGCCATGGAGCATGTCCGGATAGCTCACGTCCGCGCCGTATTTTGCCCGGCCCGTAACCTTATCGATCCCGTCATGACGAATCGGACGAGTGCCTATCACCTTGAATTCTCGTGTCGCGGCTGCACTCATGAACAAACCCTCCCTCTGAGTTTGTGCAAAGCCCTCTGCGTTGCGCGAAGCACTACCGGCGGGCCGCTAGGAGATTTGCTTGTTGAACGTCGCCAGGTCGAAGTAATCGCGCCAAATAGTGATCTTGCCCGCGTCGTTCAGCTCAAAAACTCCAGCGACCGGAATCGCGGCCGTTTTGCCGTTTTTCATCCGGATAGTGTCGACCCGTTCGTTCAAAACAAGATTACCCTCATGCGCACTTTTCAAGATTTTGACTTCGAAGGCGGCGGTATCTTTCAAGAAGCCCTGGGTCAGCTCGCGGACCGCAGCTTTGCCCTTGGCCGGACTATTCATTGGCACATTGTCCCACACCCCGTTCTCATCGAAATGACTCATGATCTCGTCGAGGTTGAGGCGGCTCCAGGCGGCAAACAGATCATTGACGACTTTTTCGCAATTGACTGCCATAGTGACGTTCCCCTTGGTGGATTATTTTGCAGACACGTACTAACAGACCCGCGGCCGCGAACCGACACGCCGATCATCGGCAAGGTTCGCCTTATTGTGCCCAGC
>Ga0306920_100006472_pt1 | contig 15292 bp, 22 predicted proteins | sample flu12Cox44000170_FD_204666 | JGI IMG/M metagenome (GOLD analysis project Ga0306920, IMG submission 204666) | Lab enrichment of tropical soil microbial communities from Luquillo Experimental Forest, Puerto Rico - flux4day.12C.oxic.44.000.170 (v2)... | ecosystem: Environmental > Terrestrial >... | reverse complement strand
AGAGCATTAGGGCCAGCGGCCACCTGCCGCACCAACAGGCCGGACACGTGACCGCACCCGACCAATGCTGCAAAACGTCAGAAAGTTCTTGCCAGGGCGCCGTCCACACGTGACCCAAAGCGGACATTTGGCTCCCGACATTACCGACCCGCACAACATAGCTTCCAGCGCCCAACCTCACGGCGGGAGCTGATGTCACCGCGACACGTTCATGCAGCAGCATTTACCGTTCCTCAGATTACAAACCTTGGCCAAGCTGCCGCATTGCAAGTTGTCGCCACCGCACTTGAGATGGCTCTTGGCCGCGCCCGCTTGCGGCGGGATCGAAAGCAACATTAGCGCTGCCGACAGCGTGACGATAAGCATTCGCATGATCTGGCTCCCTTCTCCCCGATCCGGTTCAGTGAATTTGCGTGACCAGGACATTGCTATGGGATGGCGAGGATGACTGCAAAGGCAACCAGGCCGTAAACGACTGCATTCACGGCCCATATAATAACCAAGACCAAGATGTTGGAACTGTCTGGCCCAGTCAGAAGCGCTTCAATCATGCCCGGAAGTTCCCAACCCGCCCACGCGCTGGGAAAAATCAACGAGATGAACGCCCCAATTGCCATTGCGATGATAAATCTGGCCTTCATGGTCCACGGCCTTGTCATCCATACCCCATCATTGCCGTCGCCGTCCTATTCCAGTTGAAGTTCGGTCGCACGTCGGCGCCGCGGTGGCCGCAGGCCGCGCAGATGAATCGCGGCTCAATGTCGGACAGCCTTACTTCATCGGGCCAGCGGTCGCCGCTGATGGCGATTGAGTGGCTGCATCGATAGTCCGCGCAATAGACAAGCAGGCCACGCACGCCTGCTCGCGCATGTCGGCGAAGGTGATCTTCTGTTGGCGGTCCATACCCCATGATTGCGCCGATCATGGCTGACGTGAAGCCGCTAGGGGTTGAGCCAGAGGCGCGCACGAATGTCCGCTTCTAGGGAGCAAAGCCGACATACCGCGCCAATCACGGAATGTCGCCTTTTGACCGGCTGCGCACGGCGGGTTTGCCGCCGACCAGATCGGTCAGCTTGATGCGGTCGAATTCGCTCCAGACATTGCTGAGCCAGTGACGGACGTAACCGCGCAGCACGAAGGAATAGTTGGCGGCTTCGTCGCTGCCGCCCTTGTTGGCCACGAATTTGAGGAACGGTACGGAAGCCAGGTCGACCTGCTCGTTGGCCATTTCGTTGAGCTTGGGGATAGTGAGTTCAATCGCGTCCTTGATGCGGTGGAAATAGGAATTGTAGGTCGCCTGGTCCCATTCGAAAAAGCTGGTGTTGTTAATGAAATTCTTCACCAGGAAGTATTTCGCACCTGTCATGAAATTCGCTGTTTCCGCAATTTCGTCCAGCGAACCGATTGACGGGCCGAGGATATGGAATAAGGCGAATGTGACCTGTCCAGATTTGGCCTCATCCAGGAAACCGATGTTGCGCAGCACCTCCAACGCCGGTGACAACAGGCCGGCGCGGACGTCGATCACAGTGACCGAGGGGCTGGCCGAATTCAACGTATCGAAGATCTTCATCTGATCCGCCGCCACGGTAATGTCGACGATCTCGGTGACGTCGGGGTGAAAACGTCTCAGCGTGCCACGCGGGCATTCGGTATCGAAGGCGCGGGTCGGCACGTTGTTGGCGCTGAAATAATCCAACAGCGTTCGCGAGACCGTCGTCTTGCCGACACCGCCCTTGTCACCGCCCACCGCAATCAAAACCGGCTTCGCCATGAACTATCCCTTTGCCCTAGCCAGCGAACTTTGGCTCCCGTTTGATGTCCGTGCGGTCGCCGTACCGCTGGGTCCTTTTTATTTGGATTCGAATTCGCAAAACGTCCGGCGCAGAGAAGTCCCGCCAAGAACTTCCCGCGCCGGGCTGGCCAAGGCCCGGAGCTCTGGGGGCCGGGGAGCCAAGGCCAGTATGAAAGAAACTACGGAGCTTGCTTAGAAGAGCAACGTCGCCAGTGCGGCATTTGGCCCTGCCAGTCGGCGGCGTTACCCTAGTCTTGCTGCCTGGCTGCTGTGCGTCCCAAGCAGCAACCTGAAACCTGACGGACTGCCAAGACTGCGCCTTGATCTGGCGCAAGTGGCGGGCGGGGCTTTTGGGCTCCGCGCTTTCTTTTACGCAACGACATAGCGTAAACTTGGTATCATATCTTGTGAGTCGGCAACGCTGATTGCCGCTTTATGTGTTGCCGGCGAATGACGGTCCCGTGCGGTCCGCCTCCCACGGGGCCGTTTTGCTGCGCAAGCAAACAACGAGGCCCGGAGCTCAGGCATCCGGACCTCGCGGCCGAAGCGGCTGTTTTGGGAGAACGACCAATCGGCCAATGCCAAATGCATCGGAAACCGCAGCAGGGCACTTGATCTAGCAAGCGTCAGTGGGGCTTCCCAAAGGGCGAGGTAGGCCGCCAGGAGAGCAATGCTGGCGGCGCCTGCCGATCACTTCCAATTGCCCTGACAGGAGCGGTGATAGGCAAGATACAGGCTTATCGGGCTCGCGCTTTTTTTCGTGGCATCAAATGACGCGCGGACGGCACTGTTTGATTCAGGTCAAGCCTCAAGCGGGCTTGTGGAAGTGCAATGTCAATCCGTTTGATCCAGTCGGCCACTTAGGGAGGACGATAATGGCAATCCAAATCGTGATGGACCACACCGGCGACAGTCGTCATCCCTTCAACCCAAATGACGCATTAGCATTGGCAAAGGCGGAAATGCGATTTCGGGAGCTAACGCGCCACGGCTTTACCGCTGCCGTCCGCACCGCTTCAGGCGAAGTTTCCCAGGTTAGGTCGTTCGATCCGACAGCTGAAGAAACTCTATTTTTTCCTCATCTCGTTGGCGGTTGAGGGCATGTTCCTCGTTCGCCGATCCAGGTCGGCCGTACGCAAGCTGTACGGGAACTTCTTTGCCCAAAATACCAAGGAAGCTCGCGGCAGGCGGCTTCTGCGAGAATGGCTCTCGCCAGATCAACGAGCCCAGTTTGATGATAAGGACTATTTTGAAGTCGTCGGTTGCGACAGCCGGAGACGATATCGGATATATAACCGCTTGACTCACCGGGACGTGACGAATGTTTATGAGCTCGACGACGCAGGCCGACCCAAAGTGGGTTGGTGTTTCCTGCCGAATGCCCGGCTGGCAGCGGGTGATATCATGCTTGCTCAAAAGATTGCCCTGGAAACGAACGAACACAACGCGCTAGCGGTAGCCAACGGATTTCCGCCACGACCTGACACAATTCGGGCTATGATAATTTCGATGGGTGAGTAGGGCCTGCCAAAGCGCTGAAGCAGGTATAAGACAGGGCTACGGACGACCAAGGCGCGGGCTTATCGGGCTCCGCCCTTTCTATTCGGACCGCTGATCTGTCGCTTCCGATTGCACGGCGAGTCTAAGCCAATCTTCAGCGATCAAAAGCCACGCGTCCATATCTTCAGATCTCCGAGCTTGCGCAGCCTGATCCAGGCATTTCGCGGCATTCTTTCGGTATAGGTCGGAGGACATATGGACCTCACATCAACTCAAGAAACGGTGGGCGGCCGCCGCTGCTGGCGGCCCGAAAATAGAAGTAATGACCGGCAGTGGATATACCCCGGCCAGCGCCAATAAATTCCCAGTGCTACAGAATGGAAAGGCGCGGGGCTATCGGCTCAGCCACCCCAAGCCAGGGTCGCAACTAGCCCAGCAAGCCCAACAACCGTCAGCGCAATAAAGAACCGCTCAACCCCGTCCATCGTGGATACCTCGAAACGGCATTTTCCTGCGCACGTATGAATTTGCTGTGACACACAGGCGCTGTCGGCATGAGGGCGCAGACCCTCAATTGTCGCCTATTTTGCCACCGCATTTGCCACCGGACGTGCAAGTACACAGATAAATTTGCAGGGACGTGACGGGGTAGGACAGGGCGGAACAGCAATAATTTCAAACGTATCGTGACGCGGTGGTGCGTCGAGGTATGGCCCACTTAAAACTGCAAAACCGTTTACACCGGTTCAATTCTGGTCGTGGCCTCCAATCTAACTGTCTGATTTTCCATAAAAACTTCATTCATTTTTCGGGCACCAGCCGTTGTGAGCCGGGACAGAAGGATCGTGGCCGTGCTGACTGCGCTGGGTGCCCATGGGGTGTCGCTGCAGCCAAAGGGGTGTTGCGCTTGTGCACAACAAAACCCCTGCCGAAGTGGTCCAAGCACCACAGCAGGGGCTGGTGGACGAGGGCGCGAGGTGAGGACTGGGGGCCCTGGGGATGCGCCCGACAATCCACCGAACTCCATCCAAGTGCGGTAGTTGGGTTCTCGCAAGTCAACTCATCGCACCGTGCTTCAAATCGGCGAGAGCGACCGAAGGCTAATAGTGCCTCCGCGCTGGCTGCACACGCGGCGCGAAATATGGATTGGCAAAGCACCACGCTGCGAGGCCCGAGGCTGTCGCTTTGCACTGTGCAATCGAGGTGAAACTGCAGTCGATGTAGCTGCCGCCCCATTTAGTTATCTGTATGCAGACCGGATAATCCGGATAGTAGGTTTGAGCCATCGCGGGCGAGGTGCAGCACGCCAATCCTGTTACGAGGAAAATCCAAACTGGTGCTGCGCGGGCTGTCATCTGAAGGAATCCCTTTACGCGATCAAACGCGGATGTTTCCGGTTCTTGACCTTGATCCAGTGCTTCTGCCGGCCTCCGCGATATGGTCGATCCCGATGCTTCGAAACTAGTCCCTCTAAGCTAAATTCGCACGCCTTGCGGAATAGGTCCGGCCCAATCTCGCCCTGCTCGAAGTCACTTAGGAATATGCCATCTGGCCTGCGCGCCAGCAGCCCTTGCAGATTGGCCTTGCGCATAGAAAGTGGCAGATCCCGCAAGTCATCGCCATCCATTGCCAGCACATCGAAGGCGCAGAGCTGGACCTCTTCATTGTGCTTCCCGGAATGCAAGGCGTTCCAGTCACAATAGCCATCAACGCCCAGAATGACGGCTTCGCCATCAATCACGAACTGCTTTTGCCGGTTCTTCAGCGCGGCTTCAGCAATCCAGGGAAAGCGGTTTGTCCAATCATACCCGCCGCGTGTAATCGGCCGCACACGATCACCGTTGCGCTCGACCCGAAGGCGGTACCCGTCATGCTTGATTTCGTGGAGCCATTCGGGGCTGGACGGAACCTTAGTCCCGGCTATGGGGATGCAGAACTCAAACGCCCTCAACATGTGCATAAGATAGGTGCGGCTCAGGATAATTGCGAGATTGTGATGAACATCAACGACGATTTTCCGACGCAGTGGTATCGCAAACCTTGGCTCAATGGGCGGGGGGGCGAATGAGCGATACGATTTTTTTCGAGTGCCAGCACTGCGGGCTGCCTTATGTGGCCAAGACCGCGCCGCGTTCCAACCGGCATTCCGGGACTATCGAATGCGTTGGTTGCGAGAAGTCGGCCTATGAGTGGACCGGGTTTTACAGTCTGTTTGATTGGCATCCTGCGAGGACCGAACCTGGCGAAGATGCCGAGCGATACCCGCAGCAACCGCTGGTTCTAGGCGACAAGTGGGATTTCTAGCGCATCGTCCCGGCAGATCATGGAGACTTGTCCCGCACTGCCCTAGTTAGCTCTCGCCTTTGTGACCACTAATAATGATCTGGATCACATACACGTTGCGAAATTCAAGCTACGGGCGAAGTCGCAATTTCTTGGCGCTCCATACAGGTACAGAAATGACCATGCTGCAGCCGATAGCGACCGGGGCCGAAGCCGAGATCATGCTCTACGGCGGCAAGCTCGCGGGCCACCGCGTCATGGTCGAGTTCAAGGTCAGGTCCAGGACTGAAGCCATCGCCCTCTACAGGATCCTGCGCGACCAGATGCATGCCGGCCGCATCGACTTCAAGTTCGACGGGAGAACGGAGCCGGACACTGAGCCTGCGAAGGCGCTGCAGGTGTAGGCGAGGGCTACACACGGCGGATCAACAACAGCGCGGGCTTATCTGGCTCGCGTTTTTTGTTTGGGCGATCACACAAAGAGAGCAACGTCGCCAGTGCGGCATCTGGCCTGTCGACCAGCGGCGTTGCCTAGTTCTTGCTGCAAGTGTTGCGTTTCCTTGCAGCAATGGTGAAGCTCCGCCCGAGTTCGTTACCTACAGCACCAGCGACACTGCCAGCAATAACACCACCGCCACCGTTGCCACGGCTGTGATTGCAAGGAAAGCCCTATCCATCCCGCCTCATCCCAGCCCTTTTCATATCGTGGCCGGCACTCAGTAAAGCAAAAAGGTCGGATGGCTGCATTGATAAGCATCACAACGGGCAATCTGTCGCAGGCGTCGCTTGCGCCGATCATGAACGAAGTAGAAGCCGCTAGCGGTTGGGGCTTCAAATCACCAACCCGACCATGGCGCGCTCTATAAAAATCTTACACCGGCGATGCGGTATGATGCCCTTTAGCGGCCTAGCGACTATCTCAGCCACATAACTGTTGAATCGATGTGGGGATTTCTCTGCGGTGTGGATCCAAGCCTCGTGCCGGCTCTCCTCGCCAGACAGTAAGAGCTCAATGCTAGTAATTCCAAATCGCTCATCTAAGCCTGGAGGATCGCCCCAGGTGATGACTGGCGTAACAATATCGGGAAGGCAAACCTGCAGCGGTGAGGCAAGCTGGAGATTGAGCGTTCCAAAGTGGCAGTCTACGATTTGCGGAAAAAACGGCTTGAGGAGAGACACCTGTTGGCGGATCGATTGGCTGGCCCCGCCGTGGCCCTCAATGACGGTGGCTTCGATTTCAATTGGCATCATACTGCTCCGCTTCCGGGCTTCCCGCGGCTGACCTCTTCGCGTTTCACCGATCTCGACCAGGCGGCGCATGTAGCGCACACCGCCGTCGAATCGCACAGCAGGCGCAATCGCCAGCGGCTGACGACGCACCCGCGGTTGAAGCCAAAGACTTTCTCAAGCCGCCGTCTGCGTCACGCCCGCCGCCTCGTCGAAGGCAGCGGACAGATCTCGCAGGCTGATCACGCCGGTGAGCGCGAAATCGTCGATGACCGGCAGGTGACGTATGTGGTTCACGTTCATCAGATGGCGCACCTGCTCAATTGAATCGTTCGAACTGCAGGAGACCAGCCGCTGGACCGAGATTAACTCCGAAACGCGCATGTTGACGCCGTTTGCACCGTGCTCGGCGATTGCGCGCACGACGTCACGTTCGGTAAACATGCCGACGGCGGTATTGCCCTCCGAGTAGACCTCATCCTTGACCACCAGCCCGCTGATATTGTTCGTGCGCATCAGTTGGGCGGCGATGCCCACTGTCTCATTCATCCGCACCGTGACAACACGGGTGGACTTCTTCTTGCGCAGGATGTCTCCGACTTGCATCGCAACCTCCTACCGCGTGCAAAGGCCATGGAGCCTGGCGCGGCGAAGGGGATTCCCACGATGCTCCTCACCGCGCCGGAACTGGCCCAGACACGCAGGGGGCTTTCAGGGGGCTGGGCCAGCGTAAGGCTATGGAGCTTGGAATGGCGCGGCTTGATCTAACGCAAGCGGCGCGGGGCTAAACCGGCTCCCGCGCTTTTTGTTTCTGCGATCACACAAAAAGAGCAACGCCGCCGATGCGGCTTTTGGGCTACCGATTGGCGGCGTTGCCCTAGTCTTGCTGCTAACTGCTGTCCTATGCAGCAGTGAGATTTTAAGAAGCTGGCAGGACCGCGCCTTGATCTGGCGCAAGTTTGCCGTCCGCCTAGCCCCAACGCAGGCAAGCCAAGACGGCCCCGCCGGTACGCAGTACATGGCAGGGCCGCCACCCGACGGAGGGGGGCATTTTGGGAGGTTCCTCCAGATGGGCGAAAGTATTTTACCGCTAAACCCCGGATTGCGCGTGCCCTACTTTGACGCAGGAGCGCCTTGATCCAGCGCAAGCAATCAACGAGGCCCGAAGCAGGGGGCACCTTGTTCGGGCCTCGCCGCCGAAGCGGCAACTGAGGGGTACCCATCACCGCTCGGCTAACGCCAACGCGAAGCCCCGCGTGACGTTCCCACGCAAGATTGGGCCACCAGGAGAGCAATGTTGGCCGCCCGTGCCGATCACTTCTAATTGCCCTGCCCAAAAACAGAAGCGGTGATCGGCAACGGACATCTTCCCACACAGACCACACAGGGCACGGGCTATCGGGCTCGCTCTTTGTGATGTTTATCAATGCCGCTTTGTACGGCTAGGCTGCAGCCGCTGTTATGGGATAGGGGCAATTGGAAGCAGTTGGCAGGGGCCGCTCTGCTGGCGGCCTAAAATCTCAGAGGCGCGGCGCCAAGACGGCCCCGCCGGTACGCAGAACACGGCGGGGCCGCCACCCGACGGAGGGGGGCATTTTGGGAGGATTCCTCCGACGAGCAAAACAGCCCTTACTGCCAAATCTCGGATTGCGCGTGTCCTACTTTGATGCAGGCGCGCTTGATCTTAGCGCAAGCAAACAACCCGGGGGCGCCGGCTAAGGAGCTAACGGGATTTCAAACATCCAGGGATATTACAGCTTCGCGGACTTGTACCGAGTACCGCATACCGAACGAAGACCCGTTGGCCCGCCGGCGTTTCTCGCGCCGGCGGGTTTTCTATAGGCAGGGTTTTCGGGCTCCGCGTCTTTTCTTTCTGGCGCAAGAAGGTGGGCCGCCAATTTGAAGCGGTCTTTACTCTTCTTTCAGTGCCTTGATCGTTGGCTGAATTGTCAGGCGGTAGGCTACCAAGTTAGTGCCATCGAAAACCTCCAGCACGGTGTCACAGGCGGGACAGCGGTATTCACCCTTGGTTCCCGGTCCTAACGAAAGCTCCATACGTCGAAAGCCAGCGCCGCATTCCGGACAAATGATATCGCTCTTTTTCATGGGTGGGCCTTTAATGAGTGGGTACCCATTTCTTTGCCGGTGACTGCAGCTCTGATAGGCCCTGCTTATCAGCAACTGCAGGCCGGCTTCGGTAAATCGTAGCCTTATCCGACGCCATGCCGGCATCGTAGCGCCGATTCAAAATCATCCGAAAGCTCCAGTTTACTCACGATGTTGTATGTCATTTCGCGGACCAAGAGAAACGGGCCGTCATCCTCGCGGGCGACTGCGTGGTACCCCGTTGAAGATTCAGCCGCGTGGTATCGGCACGCCCGCCAACTCAAGCCCTTCAATGATGCCAGCGACAAAGTGTATGCGGATCGTCGCCGAGATCATGGAAATGACGTCCTGCTCGTGAATCGAAAAATGCACATCAGGGAGTTGGTCTGAGAGCGCTTGCCATATGGTCTGCGGGTTCGCCAGATGTTTGCGGACTGCATACACGATATCCTCGCCGTGACGGGTTGCGAGGTCTCCATCCTCGCTGGGGTCGCCGATATCGAAATCATAGTGGGTACGGTCTTTAATTGACTGTCGAATGAGTGCTTCGAGATGCTGTGCTTCCTTCAGAAGTGTAAGCGCGTTGTACGCAATCGCAGTGCGGCTAGGATTCTTGCGCAGCGTCACAATGCGCTTGTAGATATCCGCGCCCTGTTGCTCGTTCCGCTCAAAGCGTTCTTTGGCCTCACGGTCTTGGATGTTGCGTATCCGCTCCTGCTGCTTCTTGCTACCGAGCATTGATGCTCCCCTCTTGTTGTCTCCGCGCAGTTGTCTGAAAGGCTAGTCATTGGTTCGGCACGAGGATGATCTTATCCGACCGTCGCAGCTCCGCGAGTTCGCGGCCTCACGGCAACCCCTCAGCAAACCGTCACTGGCTTGTTGGTGGTGAAGATGTGATCGCGGATCGCCGGGCTTTCTGACACAATCCGAAAGCGCCAGAAGCCACGACCGGCAGGTTTGCCAAATCTGCGTTCGTAGTCATCGGTGTCGATCGGGATGTCGGTCATAATAGCCCAGTAGTCACCGCGTGCCGCTCGCGCGATCCCCGTGCTTTTACCGCTCATCGGCCTCACGACAAAGTGCTAGTCTCGTGAGGCGGATGTGTGTTCGGTTCGACTTAGCGGTGCCATGTTGACCGCCTAGAGCGCCAGAACAAGATAGACAATGGCTCCGCCGAGAGTAGCTGCGACGGCCCACACCGCAGGATCGAAGCTGTTCTCGGTAGACTCGCCTTTAAATAACATCTGGCAGCTGGCTGCGAGCTGTTAGAGCTACGAGTTACCTTCTCGTGAGCGGCGGGCTCTGCAGCAAAAGACTGTGCTTAATAAATCGCTACCTGTCTAACTAGAAACGCGGACATGGTTATCAGCAGCCTTTGGGACTCGATGACCACGCAAACAGCGCCGCGCCTCCTGCGTCGGTGGACCTCACAGAGGTGCCGCTCTCGTGCCGCCAGAGCCAGCCCAGCGCAAAGCCGGCTCGTCGCGCTGCTCGTCGCTTTTGTTTTGACCGTCGCGTCGTCGGTTTCGCCGGGCCACGCCGTTGAAGATGCTCGCAAGGTGATCGTGGTGTCCTTCGGCCTGTTCGGCGATCAAGGCGTGTTTAGAAACGAGGCGACCGGTGCAGCACAGGTCGTGGCGGGCCGTTTCGGCAACGGCCCGATCAACGTGCAATACAATTCGAAGAAAGGCGGAGGTGCAACGATCGAAGCCCTGGCCACGTCATTGCAGGTGGCAGCCAGTGGGATGGACGCCGAGAACGACGTTTTGTTTGTGATTCTCACATCGCACGGCTCCCGCGCCGGCCTCGCGGTCAAAGCGGGGCGGCTCACGCAAACGCTCACGCCGTCCGATCTCGCCGGCATGCTGGCGCGCACGGGCGTGCGACACAAGGTGGTGGTCATCTCGGCTTGCTATTCCGGAGTCTTCATCCCTCGTCTCGCGAACCCCGATGTGTTGGTCATCACTGCGGCTGATGCCGACCATCCGTCGTTCGGCTGCGAGGACAAGGCCGAGTGGACCTATTTCGGCGATGCCTTTTTCAACGTCGCACTTCGGCAAGCTAAAAACCTGAAGGACGCCTTCCTTGTTGCGCGCGCTCTCGTCCGGACGCGAGAACTGCGCGAACACTTCGAGCCGTCGAATCCCCGCATGGCGGGCGGCGCAAACGTGCAGCCGTTGCTCATTGCGCGACCTTGACCCCGACGCTTGCCGAAAAGCCACGCGATCGGAGGCCCGCCCGTTCGCGGCAGTGGGGGCATGCCCCAGCGCATCATTGCCAGTTCGCGCCCGGTGTCATTGTTGCGGATGACTGGCGCAGCGTAATCAGGAAACACGCCCGGCATCGGCGGGAGGTTGCCGACGTAGCGGTTGATCACGCGAAACAATGCGATGATGGCGGCTTGGTTGGTGGTGATGCTGTAGAGGTTGCACATGAAGCCGTCACGGTTCAGCATTCAAGGTGCTGTTATGACAGCCCCTCATTTCATCGGATCACGACGGGATGGACGTAAAAGGCGAGCGCCAAATAGGCCGCAACGCCGACAGTGATCGCGATGAGGTCGTTGGTAACACCGCCAACCGGGATCGGTGGGCCGCCGCTATCAGTGCGATGCTTCAGCGAAATGCGGTCGTAACCCGCCCAGCCCAGGAACGACCCGAACAGGATGATGGAGCCAAGATCGCCATTCGCAAGCAGATGCCCTGCCGCCCAGAGCTTGGTACTAGCCAGCATCGGGTGCTTCACCGTCGCGAAGATGTGCCCACGGATGTAGGAGGCCACGAACAGGATGAAGGCTGGCAGCATCAAGACCACCGTGATGTACTTAAGGAAAGTGGGCGGCTCCCAGACATTCCATATGCCTGCCTCGCGATAATGGCCAAAACCCCGCACGATCAGCACAAGGGCCGCTACCGATACCAACGAGTAGAGAATCTTGTAGGTCCGTTCGCCCAGTCTAGCAATCGCCTCAGCCCGCGCCTCGCGTTTCGTGGTGAACGTGTGGGCCGCGAAAAACAGCACAAGCCCAAGCATCATCACTAGAAGTCCCACGACGCCCTCCCCTTAAAGTTCCTATCTTAGGGCTATCATTCATCGGCCCCTTACCGCAATCCGCCCGGCCAGACATCACCGCTGGTTGCGGCAAAATGGCTACAACGATAGTCCGCGCAATAGATCAGCGGGCCGCGCAGCCTTGTTCGCGCATGCCGGCGAAGGTGCTTTTCTCCGGGCGGATCAGGGGTGGATCACCGCTCCCCCGGCCACGATACCGACGGCGGGTCACTCGCTGAAATCTTCGTCGTCCGCAGCGCGACCGCTCATTTTTTTGTTTTTTCCAGCTTCCGTATCTTGGCGGCGTATTCGGCGCCGGAATCGGCGTCAACAAGCTTCAAGACCTGGAGATAGTCGCTGATGGCTGACGCAGCATCACCCTTTTTCTCGTAGGCCGTCCCGCGTCTTATGTACGAAAAGGTATCCTTCGGATTATCGGCTATCGCAGCGGTGAATTCGACGATGGCCGCATTAAAATCACCTTGGTTGAGCGCATCCAACCCTCTCTTAAATGGCGTAGGCTTCGCTGGGGTCAGTGCGGGCACAGTTATCGTGGGCTTGTTGACAGCAAGAAATCCATCTTCCTCACACTTTCTCAAGGCGTCTAGGACTTTAGCGTCTGGGGCTTTAGCGTCTGTGGTGTTCTCTTGGTCAATCGCATCTTTCAATTTGACGCAGGCGAACTTGATCGAACTTCTATCTATCTCCGCCCGCCTTTCTTCTCGCTTACATACATCCCGCAATTCCATTGGCAACTGCTGACAATCAAGCGCATGTGCCGCACCATTAAGGAGAACGCCGACTGCAACAAATGCGTATAGCCGCTGATCCATTATTCACCTCTGAAATTCAGATAGCGTCTTTTTCACCGCCTTCCCTGCCACCACGTCGAGGGCGGGTCGGTCGCTGAAATCTTCGTCGTCCGCAACGCAACCAAATGGCTGCGCTTAAAGGCATAGCCCCGAACCTGCGAGCAATCCTTGCAGCGCATGTATCGCTCTAGCTCGTGGATGGGCGTGGACTTCGGTCGCCGCACGATATCGAGAGCGACGGTCTGATGCGTATCGCAACCAAGGCAGCGGACTTCGAGATAAAGGTAGCCAGCATTGAGCGCATCACCGAGCGTGGGCGACGGTTGCGCGGGACCACGATAACCGAGCATCCGCTTGTTCCACGCTTCGCAGGCAAGGCGGTCGGCTTCCTTGCGGGCAGCGGCGGCTTTCTCAGCCGAGGCCCGGATGGACGGGCCGAACATGGTCTCGTGTGATTTGGTGCCCATCATGCATGATCACGCCAAATCTGCTCGACGAAAAGCCTAAACCTTGCGGCTCCGAACGAAACGACCCTAGCCAGGGCGTGCACTCCTAAATCCGCCCATACAAATGCTGGCCCAGATGTCCGCTTTGCCCTCAGAAGCAGACATTTCAGAAGCGCGAGAGCATGTCCGCTAAAGGCCAATAGCGGACTCATGCACCGCAGCGCACCCCCTTATCGTATCTGGAAATCGTAGATCCTTAGCGGTAATCTTACATGTATGGCCAGCGGGATGCCGAAATCCTCCGTCAGGCTTTGAAGAGGTGATGAGTAAGCGATTGGCGCGGGCCCCACAGACGTAAGTGCTACTATAGCCGCACATATTTACCCCTTCGCGCGACTTGTGGAGCTATCCATGCTTGGAATCAGCCGTTGGCAACTCCTCAAAGCATTGGCTGCCATCGTAGGCATCGTAGGCACTATCTCACTCGCGCTGCTCTATTTCATTCCAGCACCACCACCGAAAGTCACAATGGCCATCGGTGTAAGAGGCTCTTCGTTTGAGTATTACGGTCGGCAATATCGGGAAATATTAGCGCGTTCTCACATCGAATTGGATTTACGCGAGACTGCCGGGGTATTTGAGTCCGTCAGACTTCTGCAAGATCCAAAATCCGGCATTCAAATTGCGTTTGTGGTCGGAGGTGTTTCGGACGGGAAACATGCACCAGGATTGCTATCGTTAGGAACGGTGTACAACAACCCATACTGGATTTTCTATTCGTCGAATGAACCATTGGAGCGCCTATCACAGCTCGTAGGAAAACGCATTGCGGTGGGACCAGTAGGAACCGGCAACCGAGCTGGAGCCGAACGAATCCTCGGCAAGGCCGGTGTGAACAATGAAAGCGCTACGTTGCTGCCTTTCATAGGATTGGCTGCAGTTGAGGCGATGAACGATGGTAAGGTGGACGCCGTATGGATTATCGGCGCGCCGGATTCGCCACCCGTCCATTCGCTCCTCCACAATCCGAACGTTCGCATTATGGGCTTTCAGACGGCAGAGGCTTTCACGCGTATTTTCCCCGAACTCGCTCGGCTGGTGTTACCGCAAGGTGTCGTTGACATTTACCAGAACATTCCACCCAATGACTTGCCACTCATCGGATCCACTGTAAAAGTGTTGGTACGTAGCGATCTTCATCCAGAAATTGTCCAGCTCTTGTTGCAGACAATGGTAGAAGCTCATAGTGGAGCAAATATCTTTCAGCGCGCCGGGGAATTCCCTAACGGCACGGATGTAGAATATCCCGTTGCGCCTGCGGCTATCGATTTTTACAAAAACGGTCCATCGTTTATGCAGAGGCATTTGCCTCTGTGGTTGTCTGTCCATGCACAGAGAGCGATTGCTGTGCTGGTCACCGCCATAGCGCTTGGCCTCCCAATGTTCCGCCTTACGCCGGTCATTTACCAATGGTTCATGCGTCGTCGTCTGATCTATTGGTACGGAAAGCTCACGGAGTTGGAATTCTCGTTCGACGGCGATCCAAGCGGCAAACATTTGCCGCAAGGACAAATCGAGCAGCTCGAACGAATCGAGGATGCCGTCAGCCACATCAGTCTTCCGCTAAACTTCGCGGACCAGCTATATAATCTACGCAGTCACATCGACATAGTCCGGCGTAAAATCACATCGCGCGCAAATGCACCGGGACCAATGGCGGCTGAATAATCGAATGTCCGAGTTGGGTCTAAAGCCGACATTCCAGGGTGATCGGCGCACATCCGGTCTACCCCTAAGAGCGGACATCACAGCCAAAGTTCTTCGAGCAGACTGCTGATAAGGGCGCCAAATCAGCCTAAGCGAAAACCTCCATCGCCCGGCTCATCGCCGGATGCTTTGCGCGGTGGCCGTCTCAAGGGCAGGCGTCGAGGCCATAGTAGCGGTGGTGTCCATACAGCCCGTATTCAAAATCAGAATCGCCGGTCGCGGTCGCGGGGCCATCCGCGAGCAACTTCGGGATGTTTGTGCTTGGCTTGTTTTCGAACTCCGCTTCGGGAACGATTGAGAATGAC
>Ga0306920_100006471_pt1 | contig 15292 bp, 17 predicted proteins | sample flu12Cox44000170_FD_204666 | JGI IMG/M metagenome (GOLD analysis project Ga0306920, IMG submission 204666) | Lab enrichment of tropical soil microbial communities from Luquillo Experimental Forest, Puerto Rico - flux4day.12C.oxic.44.000.170 (v2)... | ecosystem: Environmental > Terrestrial >... | reverse complement strand
GCCGGAGACTTGATCAGGGAGCGGGGCAATATTCCCCCCATGATCCATGGTCATTTACCCTCGGAGACCGGCAATGGTTCAATCTGTCCTGGCTTTGGGACGTGGTTGCCAGTGTATTGTTTCAATATACCGGATTTAGTGGTCTCACATTATTCGTAGTTGGGTGCGGCGCGGTCATCGCCGGCTATCTCACGTCCATCTGCCTGCGCAGCGGAGCCTCGGCGGTTGCAGTTTGCATTTCCGTCTTCTCCGCGTGTTTGCTCTATCCCTCGTTTGCGACGGCGCCAAATATCTATCTCGCCGCTTCGCCGAACACCTCCACCATGTTGTTTTGCGCAATTTTCTACGGAGAATGCTTGAAAAGAACGAGATGGTTCTTGCTGCCCGTAATGATGCTCCTTTGGGCCAATCTGCATGGCGGCTTCGTGCTTGGTTTTCTCATTGTCGGCATCTTTTGCGGCGTGGCCTTGCTCAGACGGGATTGGGCAAATCTGGGGATCTGCAGCCTCGCGGGCGTCGGTTGCTTGCTTGCAATATTCGTCAATCCTCTTGGCTTGCATATCTATGACGGGGTGACTGCTACATTGGGCCACTTCGTGCAGGCACACATCACGGAGTGGTCGTCATACTATGAGAACATGAGCATGCCAGGCAGCATTCCCGGCATCATGTATATCTTGATATTCGTTGCGTTCGAACTGCGCTATCGAGGTTCCAGCCCTGTTCCTCTGGAAGCAAGGTTGCTTTCCTGGCTCTTTCTGTTTTTGGGACTTTATCAATTCAGATACATGTCTTTCTTTTTCCTGTTCTCGACGGTTCCGTTGGCCCTTCACATCGATCGGCTGCTGCCTGAACGGCTGAACCATCTTGAAGTGCAGAAGGCGTTGTTGGCCGCCGGCGTTGTTGGAGCGTGCGCTCTGCCGTTGGCCTTCGTGCAGATAGAATCTGCTCTCGGGCTTCCGGAGATGCTTTCGGAGAACGATGCTCTTTATCTGCGGACACACTTTTCGCACGCGCGGCTTTTGAACCACTGGAACGTCGGTGGGCTTTTGATTTTCCGCACTCAAGGTAGCGTACCCGTGTTCGTGGATGGTCGAGCAGCCACCGCTTACCCGGACGATTTATTGCGTGACTATTTCAAGCTGTCCGAACTGGAAATTGACGAGGCCGCTTGGGACACGGCGCTTGAGAAATACCGGATTGATGCGGTGCTTTGGGTGAAGGCGCACGAACAGTTGAGGCGGTTTCTCGTGCGCAAGAGAGGTTGGAAGGAGGAATACGCGGGAATGTATGAGAGCATTTACGTCAAGCCATAGCGCGGCATTCCCCACACTAGTCCCTGAACTGATCGAGAAACATGCGAAGCGAATCGTGCGGGCTCTCGACATCGGCGATGACCCAGCCATCGCGTCCGTTAACCAGAATGAAATTCAGCTCGACCGCGCGCCCGTGATTGTCGAAGGTGACGACGACATAGGTTTTGTCGTACTGCTTGCGCAGGATGGAGATCGAGACCGCTCCCAGCTTCCAGGTCGGGCTCTGCACTAGGAAATCATAGGGCTCGTGCCGTGGCGCGGTCCACGCAATCCGCAAACTGCTGTCGAAAAATTTCTGCGCGGTCTCCTGATCCCGCGGCAATCCCCGGGAAAAATCGGGCGCGCCCTTGCCGTAATAGGCATAGACGTTCCTGACCAGCGATTCCGGCGAGCGGAAGCCTGCGTCGGCGGTCGAAAGGGGAAAGCAGGCAGACAGCACCAACGTCATCGCAACGATTCGTTCCATCGCAGGCTCGCTTTATTTGGTTGTCATCCTATCTTATTCTGTGACCCGACTTGATGCGACCTGAGGAAGCAAACCTCCAATGCAGATTTTTCATGCGTGAGCTGTTCGACGAGGTGGCCGGCAAATCGCCGTTTGACCCGCAGGAGGCGGTGCGCCGAACCATGCGTTCGCCGCGGCGGAAGCGGTTTTACACCAGGACTGGTATCGCCGAGGCCAGGGGCGGGTTTGCAATTACTCTGGACGGCAAGCCGATCCGCACGCCCTCGGGGCGGATCGTTGTCGTTCCGATCCGCGCACTCGCCGACAAGGTTGCCGCCGAGTGGGAGGCGCAGCAAGAGGTTATCGATCCCCTCGCCATGCCATTGACGCGCTTTGCCAACAGTGTGGTCGAATCCGTGGTCGACCGCGCCAGCCTCGTCCGCGACGATGTCGCGAAATATTTGCACTCCGACCTGTTGTTTTATCGCGCCGGCCACCCCGAGGCGCTGGTCGAGCGAGAGGCCAGGCACTGGGACGGTGTGCTGTATTGGGTCGCCGATACCTTTGGGGCTCATTTCATTCTCGCCGAGGGTATCTCGCTCGTCCGTCAGCCCGAGCAGGCTGTGGAGGCCGCGCGCGCGGCGCTGCCGCTTGAGCCCTGGTCGATTGCGGCGATGCATGTCGTAACGACGCTGACGGGCTCGGCACTGCTGGCGCTGGCGCTCAGGCACGGCAGGCTCGATCCCGATCAGGTTTGGGCGGCCGCGCATGTCGACGAGGACTGGAACACCGAACAATGGGGGGCGGACGAAGAGGCCGCCGCCCGTCGCGCCGCGCGATTGATCGATTTCCGTGCCGCGGTCGAGATTTTGCACGCGATGACGCCGATCGGTTAACGAGAGGTTTACGACATCTCGGCTAGTGGAGCGGGCTCAACGCGAACCCTGCCAATGGCCACCGCCGTCAGCCCGACACTTCCCGCAATTGCCCCGCAACCCCCAGCTGGCGCGACGTCCGCCGTCGTGCTGCAGCCAGGAACAGTCGTCGATGCGACTGTGCTCAAGGCTGCGGAAGATCTCGTGCAGATAGCGATCGCGGGTCTTGCGATCGACGTGCTCTCGGAGGTTCCGCTCAGCCCCGGTCAGAACCTGCAGCTTGCGGTGTCGCAGACGCTGGATGGCACCATCTGCCTTGCGGTGGTCGGGGAGGGGACAGCGCTTGGCGCGCCGGCACTCTCCGCTGCTCCGGCAACCGCGCCGCCGAACGACCCGTTGACGCCGCTTGAACGTATCGCGGTTTCGGTTGCCACCGAAAACGCCGCCACGCATCAGCAAAGCCTCGCGCCGCTGTTTGCCAATCTCGACGCGGTGGCGGCCCTGCATGGCCTTCCGCCCGCCGTTGGGCAGGCGGTCGCGCAGGTTCTGGCGCAGCAAACGGGCCTCGATCAAAATCTGACCGGTGACGATGTTCAAAATGCCCTCGCAAAATCCGGCCTGTTTCTTGAGGCCTCGCTTGCAGCTGGGGTGTTGCCATCGGATGGGGGGCTTCCCGATCTGAAGGCCGCTTTGATCGTGCTGCGCCAAACGCTCACGGCCGCAATCGCCACGGGGGAAGGCGAGACGGCGCTTGCAACCTCGGCTCCGCCGGCCGCGGCCGCCGCTCCGAGCAAGGAAGGGTCGGTGCAAACGGCACAATCCACAGCGTCGCCGACATCTGCGCAATTCCCTGGTACCGGCAACCGCGAAGTCCGTTTGGCCAGCGCCGGCAATTTCCCGCTGGTCGAGGCGCTGCTGGGGGCGGAGCCGCGATCGGCATCTCCAAACACGGATTCTGCGGCGTCGAGCCCGCTGCAAGAAACCTTGCGGGAAATCCCGCGCGCCGCCGGCAATGCTTTGGCAGGCGCCGTTGCGCTGGCCGATAGCGGGGAAGCTGAAGCAGCCGTGCGCACCAATACGCCCCCGCCGCCTTTCCGCGGCGCTGCGCCCGCGGCACAGCCGATCGCGGCCCCCTCGATTGCGCCCAACGCGACGCTTGCCACCACCGTGCGTCACCTGCTTTCCGACACCGTGGCTGCGATCGCGCGCCAGACGCTGCTGCAGGTGGCATCGCTACCGGACCGCGCCGAAGTGCCGGGTAGTCGCGTCGATCCCTCAACGCCCAGATGGCATTTCGAAGTCCCGTTCGCGACGCCTCAGGGCACGGCGGTGGCTCAGTTCGAGATCGCACGCGATCGTGCGCCAGACGCTGCTGCAGGTGGCATCGCTACCGGACCGCGCCGAAGTGCCGGGTAGTCGCGTCGATCCCTCAACGCCCAGATGGCATTTCGAAGTCCCGTTCGCGACGCCTCAGGGCACGGCGGTGGCTCAGTTCGAGATCGCACGCGACGGCGGCGGCAACGAAGTCGAAGCGGCGAAGCGGGTCTGGCGGGCGCGGTTCTCGCTCGACCTCGAGCCTGCGGGTCCGGTGCATGCGTTGGTTGCGTTGTCCGCCGAGCGGACGTCGGTGCGGATGTGGGCGGAGCGACCGCATACCGCCGCGCAACTGCGCGCGGGCGCGGCCGAACTCAACCAGGCGTTGACAAACGCCGAGCTCGTGCCGGGCGACATCGTGATCAGGGAGGGGACACCGCCATCCACCTCTCCGGCGAAGGCCGGTCATTTTCTCAATCGCGCGCTATGAGTACGGAAAGCAAAGACCAGCTAGCCGTCGCCCTGCATTACGACCGCGCCGGCGCGCCGCGTGTGGTCGCCAAGGGCAGGGGTTCGATCGGCGCTAGAATCGTCGAAATCGCGAGAGCCCACGACATTCCGATCGAGGAGAACGAGGTGTTGGCGGGTGCGCTGTCCAATGTCGAGCTGGGCGAGGAGATCCCGGCCGAGCTCTACAAGGCGGTCGCCGAGGTGCTGATCTTCGTGCTGCGGCTGTCACGGCGGATCGGCTGAACCGTCATGCTTTCACCACGATGTTTGCGGCATCTTCGGCCCGCGTCCAGGATAACTCTCAGATGCCGTCCCCGATCCACCGCCGTCATGCGCTCGGCCTCATCGCGGCCTCATGCCTGCTGCCGGAGCGCGGCTTTGCCACCGTCGCCTTCCAGAGAAGCGAGATACGCGAAAATCTCGCCAAACACTTCAGCGATGCCGGAACCGACGGGACATTCGTCGGCTACAAGGTCGACGAATATCTGATCATCGCCAGTGACAAGGTTCGTTCGGGCGAAGGCAGACTGCCAGCCTCGACCTTCAAGATTCCGAATTCGCTGATCGCGCTGGAGACCGGTGTGGTCGAGGATCCCGACAAGGACGTGTTCAAGTGGGACGGCGTCAAGCGCGAGAACGAGGCCTGGAACAAGGATCACACCTTGCGCTCGGCGATCGCGGTGTCTGCCTTTCCCGTCTACCAGGAAATCGCGCGCCGCATCGGCCAGGAGCGCATGCAGAAATACGTCGATCTCCTTGAATACGGCAATCGCGATATCGGCGGCGGCATCGATCAGTTCTGGGTGAGCGGAGCCTTGCGCATCGACCCCGTGCAGCAAATCGACTTCGTCGACCGCCTGCGGCGCGGCGTGTTGCCGATCTCAAAACGCAGCCAGGAGTTTGTGCGGGACATCCTGCCGGTGACCAAGGTCGGCGATGCGGTGATCCACGCCAAGTCCGGGTTGACCGATCACGCGCATGGATCGCTCGGCTGGATGGTCGGCTGGGCCGAGAAGGGTAGCGCTCCCACCGTCTTTGCGCTCAACATGGATTGTCGCGAGCAGCGGCATGTCGCCGAGCGCATGACGCTTACTCAGGCGTGCCTTGCCGATATCGGGGCAATCTAGGCTGTGCGCAGATAAATACGATGGCGTCAGCCGGCCCCATCATTCGATGACCTCGTCCGCGCGCGCGAGAAGCGAGGGCGGAACTGTGAGGCCGAGCGCCTTGGCGGCCTTCAGGTTGATCACCAATTCGAATTTCGTAGGCTGCTCAACTGGAAGATCGCCGGGCTTCGCTCCCTTGAAAATCTTGTCCACGTACTCGGCAACACGCAATTGAGTTGCCAACAGGTTCGGGCCGTAACTGATGAGGCCGCCGGAGTCCACGAACTCCCGTGCATCATAGATGGCCGGCAAATGCCGTTGGGCAGCAAAATCCACGATTTGTTGGCGATGCGCACGCGTGAAAGGGTCGATGAGTGTCAGGAGTGCTACGACCCGACCACTTTCGACGGCCGCAAAAGCAGACTCAAAGCTGACCAGATCGTGCACCCCGATGGACTCGATCGCCACGCCCAGTTTGGCGGCCGCACCCTGCGACTGGTTGGCAGAGAGCACCATGCTGGGATTGGTGTCATTCCATAACATAGCAAGCGGAGACATGTTGGGCACGATCTCCTCGAGGATTTCGAGCCGCTTCGGAGCCAATTCCGTCGCCAGCGCCGACAAGCCAGTCACATTTCCGCCCGGACGGGCAAGATTGGAAACGAGTCCGGTCCCGACCGGATCTCCGACCGCCGAGAAAACGATCGGGATAGTCGTGGTTGCTTTCTGTGCGGCTAACGCCGCGGGCGTACTCAACGCAGTTATGACATCGACTTTCAAGCCGACGAGTTCCGATGCCAATTGGGCAAGTTGCCCAAACTTTCCTTCCGCCCATCGAAATTCAAAGGAAATGTCACGCCCCTCGACGTAACCGAGTTCACGCAACCTTGCTTGCATCGCCTCAACGAGCCGATCAGGCGGCGCGCCCGGTTGCAAGACGCCCAGGCGCCGTATTTTACCCGGTGGCTGCTGCTGCGCTTCCGCCATCAGCGGCCATGCCGCCGCTACGCCGAGCAACGTGATGAACTTGCGTCGTTTCATTGGGCCACCCCTCAGCGATGCAAAGGGTTTCCGCCAGCAACAAGAGCAATAAGAATAGCATATTTCGCTGCAGGAGCACGCAACTGACGGAATCAGTCCGTCGACACATTGTCGGCGAGCGCTTTCTCGATCGCCTGGGCGCCGATCTCGCAGATAGTCAGCGAGATCACGTCGCCGCTCCTTGCAAATCCCTTGGCCAGGAAATCGAACTGGTCGCGCGCCAATTGCAGCGACTGGATCGGCACCACGGCCACCGAATGATCGATCGTGGTGTCCGCCTTGCGCAGCTCCTCAAGGGATGCGTTGGCGCCGGCCAGGCGAGCCTCGGCCTCGGCGGCCACGGCCTGCAGCCGCAGGGTCTCCTCGGCAAACGCCATTCGATCCGCTTTGGCGCGCTCACCATACTCGTCGAGCTGGTTCCTCAGCGACGCGATTTCCTGCTCCGCCTGTTGCTGGCTGACCGCGTGCTGCTCCTTCACGGCGTCCATTTCCTGGTCCGCCCGTTGCCAGCTGATCGCGTGTTGCGCCTTCACGGCGTCCATTTCGTGCTCCGCCTGTTGCTGGCTGGCCGCGTGCTGCGCCTTCAGGGCGACCATCTCGGCGATCAGATTGTCCGAGGCAAGTTCGGCCACCTCACGCAGCTCAAGGTTTTTCGAATGTTCTTCCTGCAGCAGATGGTAGAGTTCTTCGGTGCCCGCCAGCCGGCCGCTCAGCGCCTCGATGATGTTTGCGGCCGCCAGCAACATCTCGGCGTTTCTGCCGCCCGCCATCAAGCTGGACAGGCGCCGCAGGAAGTCGATCACCTCGGATTTATCGTCGGGGGGCTGGGACAGATCCCTTGCGGATATCGACGTCATTGTTTCGCTCGGCGCGCCTCCGAACCTACGGACGGGATGTGTCAGCGGAAAGACAGCAGGAGAAGCGCTTCTTGCTGGATCGGCGGGAGAATCACTTTCCAGCCCAATTGGTACGCGGGAATTTTGGCAAGCCTGCGGTCATGTCGTGGCCGCTTTCCCGATGCGGCCCAGGTGGGTGAAAGCAAAACCGGCCGAATATTTCAAGCCATAACCGAGTGATCGGTCGATGCCGATGTGGGCAAGCCAGATGGTTGCGAGCGAGAGCATCATTGGCGCGATCAACGCAATGCCGAGTGCCATCAGCGCGATCGGCGCCATTGTGCTGTGCGCGGCATTGTAGACCAAGGCGCCGATTTTGGGGCCGGCCAGGTAGGCGATGAAGCTGAAGTCCGGTGCCAGAAACAGAAGGGCGAACAACCACCACGAAGCGCCCCAATGCACATACAAGAGCACCATGGCTGCAAACAAAGCGAGGCCCTCCAGCCGCAGCATGAGCCTGAGCCCGCCTGTCACGCTGCCGGCGGCTTCGGTTGCGGTCGTCATCATCGCAAGCCCTCCTTGGCCGAGGTCTTTGTATCGCCAAATGGGGCGGAAAGGCGGTTTCCGCTTCGGAAATGGCCGTGTTAGAAGTTCCCAAACCGGTCTTTTGGGAGCGCGGGTAAAGGTCAATGAAGCATATTCTGGATGCCCTTGAGGAACGCCGCGCCGGAGCAAAGCTCGGCGGCGGGAAAAAGCGAATTGAGGCGCAGCATGCGCGCGGCAAGCTCACCGCTCGCGAGCGCGTCGAGCTTCTGCTCGACAAGGGATCGTTCGAGGAATTCGACATGTTCGTCGAGCATCGCTCGACCGAATTCGGCATGGAGAAGACCAGGGTACCCGGCGATGGTGTCGTCACCGGCTGGGGCACCGTAAACGGCCGCAAGGCGTTTGTGTTTGCCAAGGATTTCACCGTGTTTGGCGGCTCGCTGTCGGAAACGCATGCGTTGAAGATTACCAAGCTGCAGGACATGGCGATGAAGGCGCGGGCGCCGATCATCGGTCTCTACGACGCCGGCGGCGCGCGCATCCAGGAAGGGGTGGCCGCGCTGGCCGGATATTCCTATGTGTTTCGCCGCAACGTCGTTGCCTCTGGCGTGATCCCGCAGATTTCCGTGATCATGGGGCCGTGCGCCGGCGGCGATGTCTACTCGCCCGCCATGACCGACTTCATCTTCATGGTGAAGAACACGAGCTACATGTTCGTGACCGGGCCTGACGTGGTGAAAACCGTCACCAACGAGATCGTGACGCCCGAGGAACTCGGCGGCGCCTCCGTGCACGCCACGCGATCTTCGATCGCCGACGGCGCGTTCGAGAACGACGTCGAGGCGCTCCTCCAAATGCGCCGGCTGATCGACTTCCTGCCATCCAATAACACCGACGGCGTGCCGGAGTGGCCGAGCTTCGACGACATCGAGCGGGTCGATATGTCGCTTGACACGCTGATCCCCGGCAATCCCAACAAGCCCTATGACATGAAGGAACTGATCCTGAAGGTCGTTGACGAAGGCGACTTCTTCGAAATCTCGGAGATGTTCGCAAAGAACATCGTCACCGGTTTTGGCCGCATCGCAGGCCGCACGGTGGGCTTTGTCGCCAACCAGCCGATGGTGCTGGCGGGCGTGCTTGACAGCGACGCCTCGCGCAAGGCTGCGCGTTTCGTGCGCTTCTGCGACGCCTTCAACATCCCGATCGTTACCTTTGTCGATGTCCCCGGCTTCCTGCCGGGCACTGCGCAGGAATATGGCGGGCTGATCAAGCACGGTGCGAAACTGCTGTTTGCCTATTCGCAATGCACGGTGCCGCTGGTTACCGTGATCACGCGCAAGGCCTATGGCGGCGCCTTCGACGTCATGGCATCCAAGGAAATCGGCGCCGACATGAACTATGCGTGGCCAAGCGCGCAGATCGCTGTCATGGGCGCCAAGGGCGCGGTCGAGATCATCTTCCGCGCCGATATGGGCGATCCCGACAAGATTGCGGCACGGACCAGGGAATACGAGGATCGTTTCCTGTCACCCTTCATCGCCGCCGAGCGCGGCTACATCGACGATGTCATCATGCCGCACTCGACGCGCCGTCGCATCGTCCGCGCGCTCGCGATGCTTCGCGACAAGCATGTCGAGATGCCCGCGAAAAAGCACGACAATCTGCCGTTGTGATACTTATGGCTACACGTTAATGTAGAGGAGGATGCCATGACACGGCTGGGGTATCTCCATGCAGGAAATTCAAGAAACAGTAAGTGGCCTAGAAAGTCGCCTTGCGCAGCTCCACACGACGCTGCCATTCGCGCATCGCGCGTTCGTAATTGAGTTTGCCGGCACACCAAAGTCCGGAAAGAGTACTTCTGTAGAGGCCGTTCGGCATTTCTTCAGCCGGAATGGCTTTCGGGTTCACGTTTTAGCTGAGCGGGCCGCTGTTTGTCCGATCCGCATGAAAGGGCACCTATTCTTCAACACTTGGTGCGCCTGCTCGATGTTGGCGGAATTGCTAGCCAACGTAGAAGCCGAAGCCGATATCATCATTGTTGATCGTGGTATATTCGATTCGCTCGTTTGGCTTACCCTTCAACTCCAGCGCGGAGAGATCACCTCAGACGAAGCTGGGACAATCGACAGCTTTTTGCTGCTTGAGCGATGGCGCACGCTGATTGACCTAGTGGTTGTGATGAACGTTCCGGCGAAGGAAGCCTTGGATCGCGAGAACAATCAGCGCATTACGACTAAGACGTGAAGCATTATGAATGAACGAGCTCTTGAGGTTTTATCCAGCTCGGTTCGTTCCGCGTATGAGAAATACAATGAAAAGTTCGACGGAATCTTCTTACACGACACGTCTGGCAACAAGGTTAAGGAATCAAACACCGCGCTCGCCAGCAAGATATTGGATAGTCTGCAGGAATTCTTGGACCCTGAAATTCTTGTAGTTCCAAAAGAGTGCTTGGCCGACTTGCCAATGGATCAAAGCGGAAACTTCGAAGCAGGCGCGGCGTCGAAGGCTGCCGCGTGCATTAGTAAATCCGGAACATTTGTCCGCCGTTCTCAGGCTGAATCGGATGATGGCTTGGTCCAGATCATTCCCGCCGGAATATTGACTTACGAAGATAAGGTGTTTGTCTTTCAACGAAAGGAACCTGATCCTAAGTATCGTCTTTATGGTAAAACCACTATTCTAGAGGCCACTCATACGGTCAATGACGACGGAGCAGCGCCAAGTGTAGCCGTATTAGAGAAAGCGTTATTGGCTCGGATCGCGAGGTCTTTGTTTTTGGGACGCCATTTTCCGATGAAGCCAATCGGCTACTGTTGGGATCGAGAGGATGAAAATAGCCGACGCCACTTCGCCACGGTGTTTCAGGTCGATATTGACAGCGAGCACACCGCAGACGGCCTAAGGAAGAAGGAGTTTAGAAGATGGCGCGGGCCGAGCCGAGCCGGAGAATTTTTTTCTTGGGCCGAACTCAAAGAAAAAGCGGAGGCGCTCAACCTTGAACCGTGGTCCTTGGCGATTCTCCGTAGTAAGCTAGACCAACGTTGATTGAGGCAATGCAAACAGGGCTTAGAGTCTCACGCGGCGGTTTTGTTGTCATCAAATTGTTGGTGAACGGAATCGTTTGTCTGCTGGTCCGAAGGAACCTGAAATGGAAGGATGTCAATCTGATCGGGGGGCACCTGAAGGATCGAGATCAAGGCAATTTAATGCGAGCTGCATATCGTGAATTATGGGAGGAGGTTCCTTCGATCCGAAATATGACTGACCTAAGCCTTAAACCACTGACTGGGGAAGTGCGGTATGGACCGGTGTTGTCACGGTCGGTCGGTGAAGAAACCAACTACGAGGTTCAATTCTTCTTGCTTAGAATGGAAGGGGACGCAACGAGTTTACTGAATAATTTGGGTGCTCGTTCGTTGAACGTCCTAATTCCCCAAAATACGATTTTAAGGAACGAGAATGGTCGTGTATCTGGTTTGATCTTATTTTTAGATCGAATTTTGCCTGGGGGTGTCGAGGGCGTTCCCCTAAGTTCTGAAGCAAATCTTAAGCCACGGGGGCGCTGGGCCGAGAGGCGCCACGACCAACTCGAATTCGCTTGGAACTGATGTTGAGTGCCGCTTTCTAGTGTTTACTGGACACGGCCGTCTCGCGCTTGCAAACGCTCTGCGTTTGTCACGAGGAAAGCCCAAGCCCACCCCGCACTCCAGTTGCGGGGCGAGCTTTTCCCGGATCGTTCGCTAGCAGTAATAGACTCCGGCCGCGCAGCGACGTGCCGTCCTGCGTGCAACCCCCGCCACGCTCACCGGCGTCAAGGGACGTCCCACGACGGCTTGCGCACTCGACAAGAGCCCTGTCCGGTTTCCCTCATAGGCCCGCTCGCTTATCGCAAGACAAATGCCGGCGGCGATCATGGCAAGGAAAAATATTGCTATGTGCTTGCCCATACTCACTTCTCCTGTTTGGTCTTGTAGATGCCGCCAACGTCGTCGAAATCAGTCAACTCGACGATCTTCAGCTGTGTGGCACCCGCAGGGATGGATACGGCAAAGTTGTCTGCAACCTCGGCGCCCGTTTTCCACGAGCGGACATCGATGGTGTAGGCGGGCAAGCCCGGCGTGTGCGAGCTGGTGATGACGTAGCGACAGGGGTAGCGGCGAGTTCCCTGCGCGATCCAGATTTGCCAATCGACCTCGTCGGTTCTGAAGGCAAGGTGATCGCACTCGACGCCGCCGATCACGCCGCTGCCCAAATCCTTGGCCTCCTTGACCAGCGGAATAAGCTGTTCGTACGGATTTGACATCAACAAGTCGGCCGCGGGGACCGGACGTCCATAAGTGTTGCGCAATTCGTCTACCAGGTGGTCGATGTTCCCGGGCACCGGGACCTTGGCAAACACCTTCACGTTCTTTCCAAGCAAGGTCAGGTCTGTGCCGTCGAAGGCGACTTCTATATTGGCAAACCCGCCGGTGCGCGTTGCGTGGAGTTTATTCGGGCGGTTGAGGGTCAACGTGCCGGAACTCGCAAGACCCAGCCTCTCGCCGTCTACTGTCACGACGTCCAGATTGGAATCGTAATCGAAGGAAATCGCGCTTTGCGAGGCAAGGTAGTCGGACATTTCCTTGAACATCGCCTTGGGATCCTCGGCGCGAGCGCCGAAGAGGCCTATCATGTTTGCCGCCACGAACGTCAAGGCAAGCTTCGAGATCGTTGCGGCCGGCTTTTTCAGATTATTGTGCTGCATGTCGTTTCATCCTCTCGCTGTGGTTCCAGCTTGATGCATGACGACGTCATTTTTTCTCCGAATTTGTCACGCTCTCAAAATATCTGTCACACTCCCGAAAAAATCGGGCGCTGGCTTGACCCAAATCAAGCCGCCGTCAGAAAGCGATACCTCGCGTTTGTCCGGAACATGAATGACGCCGCGGCAGATGCGGCAAAACGGTGTGATCTTACGAGGTGATTCCGGCAGGCGCGATCAGGGTAGGTTTGGCGCGCAGTGTGCGCTATCGTGAGCATCAAACAGATCAACGCCGGAGGAAACTATGCCCGCTGCCTATTTCGTCGTCCGTGCCACCGTCAGCGACCCCGCCAAACGTCAGGCTTTCGACAAGTGGTATCAGATGGAACATCTGCCCGATGCCGTCCGATCGTTCGGCGTAACCAGGGCCTGGCGATTCTGGAGTCTCACCGATCCCGCCATTCATCAGGCGACGTACCAGTTCGCAGACCAGGCCTCGCTCGATCGCGCGATGAAAGGCGAGGACATGAAACGGCTTGTTGCTGACTTCAATCGGGATTGGCCGGATGTCTCCCGGACGCGCGAAACGTTCGTGCTGGCGGAGGAATTTGCAGAATCAGGCCGTTGAAATGTCTAGCCAAGCGATCATGGTGTCGTGCTGGCGCCCGGTCGCATCATTCATGTGAGGCCGCTGCAGCCTCGTGAAAAGCGAAAACCTCGACACGCCAGCGCCGAGGTTCGCCCCCGATGCCACAAGCCAGGTACATCCGCTGGTCGGCGGTCATCGGGTATATCTGAGATAGGCCGGGTTTGCGCCAAATGGAAGGCAGGGCTGGATTCATCATTACTGATCGCGCTTCAGCTTTGCGCTTGCCCAAATGATGGCTTTTGCGCGGCGCGGTGGCCTTCACGATTCCTCGTCAATTGTGGGGCCTATGTTCATTGAACATTCAAGCCCGATATGGAACTTTGCCTTTGCCGTATTGGAAGGATATCACCATGAGGAAGACGTCATTGGCTCTCGTTGCAGCCGCGACTTTGGCTGTTTCCGTAGCCTCGTCCGCTTATGCTGGTCCGCGCACTTATCCCGGACCCGGTGGCTATCCGTACTGGTCGGGCTATGTCGATGCCCCGGTTGGAGAGCCGGTCGGCCCCTGCTACTGGCGTACCGAGCGCTTGTGGGATGGTCATGCTTGGCGCGTGCGCCGCGTGCGCCTCTGCTTCTGATCAGGTCGCGCTGTTTCGGTGCCTCGAAGCGGCGCGCAACGGGACGATCGCAAGGAGAGTAACCATGGATGCGACAATCTACCTCCTTATCCTTGTCGTTGCGTTCATAGGGATCGTGATCTGGGTCTTCGGCCGCAAGCGCAAAGCGCGCTTCGAGGCAGACGCTCGGATTCCTCTCGACGAGGACAAGGGTGGTCAGTCGTGACGCACGTTCACGTCGATCAACAACTTGCTGAAATATGTCTCCGATCGCTCGACTGAGCGGGCGCGGCCCAGCTCAACGAGCTTACGAGAGGCCCGATCAAGACTATCCGATCCAAGACTTAATGATCGGCAAGGCTACGGTTGCTGCGACGACCCAGAAAGCGACAACCAAGATCCGAATGATCCGGCGATGACGGTCCTGAGCATCCTCCCGCGCCATGGCTTTTTCGGCGAGCCAAGCGCGTGCAACTCCATCTCTGCCGCTCATCAACATTTGATTATCGAGCTGATGGCGCACCGCGTCTTCGCCGAGCGTTTCAAGATATTGTCGGTATTTCGCATCGCTCATAGTGTTCCCCCTAAGGCGAGAGCACCGTTTGAGCATCGTAGTCCGTTAGTGTGCAGGCTCTCTAAACCATGTAGTTAAAGTTTGATCTATATCCGCCGCACCATCGCCCGGTTCGCATACCTATTTCGATGGACCAGAATAATCTAACACCATGCCGAGAGCACGGCACGATAAGCTGGAGAGGCTTGAGGCTATGCTGAAACCGCTCGCGTGGGGAAACTCTCTTGTGGAGAATTCGTAGAAGATAGCGGGAACGGTTTGGCCGCCCTCGATAGACATAATTCCCAGGTACAAGCGCAACTTGCTCAGGTGGTCGGCTGCGGTTGTTTGCCCGGGACAAGCGAAAGTGCAATTGATCCCGGTCGGGCAAGAATAGTCCCATCGATATATGGATTTTGTAAACGGGAAGGCGGGTTCATCAGCTTTGTTTTGAGCCCAACACACGTTGGCTGATAGAAAAGCGAACATCAGCATTCCAATAGATAGCGTTCGCGACATCCCAGCCAAAACTAACGCGCGCAAATCAGAACCTCCTAAACACTACCGGACCTCCTCTTGTCACCGATAACCGTCCATCACGGCAACCGGCCAGCGCGGCGGACCGCTCGCGCAAGAGCATCTTTACAAGTATCGCTTAGGCTAGCGACAGCGGACCTCAGGCAAGCACCGAACTGTCCACCTCCACGCTCGACACCTGCGCACTGTTGCTGAAGGTGGGCGCTGCAGTCATTGTGAGACCTGCGAACCTCAGCGAACTTGGCAAGCGTCACCAG